>JACCDH011167352.1_pt1 | contig 304574 bp, 284 predicted proteins | sample 7442481 | NCBI WGS metagenome assembly JACCDH01 (sample SAMN15323433, study PRJNA562643) | freshwater metagenome | isolation source: river surface water | place: USA:Blue River Watershed | collected 2017-08-15
GGCCTCGAGATCCTGGCTGGGTACTTCGTGCGCACTCCCTTCTTGGGGATTTTGGTCGTGTTCCATCATAGCGGATGGCATAAAGAGTTGAATTGGGCCTCAAAAGTCGGGCATACCGAGCACTTCTCCCCAATACTCCCAAGCTTTTTTTGCCTGCATGCGCAACATCGGCATTCCGTCGACGACCCAGGCCCCGGCGTTCGCCGCCTGAATCTGAAACGGAGTGGGCGCGGAGCCGTACACGGCGTCGACGGCCCAAACGCCGTTCAGATTCCGCCAAACCACGGGCGGGGCAAGGTCCCGCTGGTCGCCGTGCCCCATCGACGTCGCATTCACCACGACGTCAGGAAGCTCGGCATGGGCGGTTTCGGCGAACGGAAGCTGCTCAAGTCCAAAAAAATCGGGACGCGGAGTCCGCGCAAACACATCTACGGCAAATCCGCGCGAGGTCAGGGCGTGCGCGATGGCGCGGGCCGCTCCGCCGTTCCCCAAGAGCCAGGCGCGCTGGCGGGCCGGCCGGTACCCGTTCCACAGGGCTTCCCATGAAAACCAAAATCCGTCGGCGTCGGTGTTGTGGCAGATCCAGCCTTCGGGCGTCCGCGCAATGCAGTTCGTAGCGCCGATGGCCTCGGCCTCAGTACTGCGCCGTTCGCAGCTGCGCCAGAGGTCGATTTTGTGCGGAATGGTCGCGTTGAAACCGCTCCAGCCCTCGCGGTGCGCCGCATCCAGCCAGCTGCTCCAGTCGCGACGCGGGGCCACTTCCAGAACTTCGTAGTGCAGTCGCGATTCGAGCGAATGACCAGCCCAGAGGGCCCGGTAGAGCTCCGGCGACCGCGAAGGCGGCCCGGCGACGCGAAGAAGTCCGAACCGAATCACGGTTTAGGCGGCCGTTTGTCGAGCCTGCGCCCAGCGGTCGAGGCCCAGCACAACAAAGGCGCCCACGGCGGCTGCGACGGCCAGAGCGAGCCAATCGATGGGCAAGCCCGTTTCGGCCTGCCATGCGGCGGGACTCACGGGAACTTCCCAACCCTTCCACGTGCTTCGGAACGGCCAAACTTTGACCAACGACCCCACGATGAAGCCCGTCATCAGCGACACTGTAGCTTGCTCGAATCGATGGAACAGCCAACGCAAGAGACGGCCAAACGTAAGTAGCCCCAGAAGGCATCCTACCGCAAAAAGGACCACCGTACCCATTTCGCGGTTGTGGAGGGCGTTCAAAATGGGTTCGTAGGCGCCCAAGAGCACCAAGATGAATGAGCCCGAAATTCCGGGCAGGATCATGGCGCAAATCGCGAGAAATCCGGCCACAAACGTGAAGCCCGGAGTGAGCTCCACGCGGCCGGCGGGCATTGACGAAAGAACAAAACCCAAAACGATTCCGAGGGCAAACATGAGCCATGCTCCGCGCACGTCGCGGAACAGCATTTTTAAGCTTGCGACGATCAAACCAAAGAAGAAGCTCCACACTACCGTCGGGTGGTGGTCCAGTCCCCAAAGCACCAATTTAGAAAGCGTGACGATGGAGAACCCAATTCCGCTCAACAGCGCCACCAAAAACCAGCCGTCGACGGCCTTCCAGGCGGCGGCAACGCCCTCGCGCCGTAGGGCCACCCACATGCTTCCGCCTGCCGCGTGAATGGCGTCGAGGAGCCGCTGGTAGATTCCGGTCAAGTAAGCGATGGTGCCTCCCGACACCCCGGGAACGACGTCTGCGGCGCCCATGGCAAGGCCTTTAAGCACGGTAAGTAGGTAATTCATGGCGCGAAATTAGGCGTTGGGCTGGCTCCAAATCAGCGCGACTACGGGGTCGGCATTGACGTCGGGGTAGAGTTCGACGAGGGCCTCCTGAAACGGCGCGCCAAAGCGAAGCCAGGATTGCTGAATTCCCGTGTGGGCGGCGGGCAGGTCTCCGGCCATTTTCCACAAAAATCCAAAGTACACCGCCCACATCAAGGGGTCGTCGGCGTGGCGCTGCACGCCGGCCTCCAAAAGGGTTACGGCCGAATCCAGGTGGCTCATTTCGACCAAAATGCCCGCGTATTCGAGCAAGCCCCGGGGGGTTTCGACGCGCAGCGCGTGCAGGATGAGCTGAAGGCTTTTGGCGGCTTCGCGCTGAAGTCCGAGCTGCAAAAAGAGGTCGTGGGCCACCATGTGGTAGTCGGGGTTGTCGGGGTCGAGCGCGATGGCCTTTTGGGCGTGCTGAACCCCCTTGAGGACGTTGCCTGCTTCGCCGTGCAGAACCGCGAGCTCAATCCAGGCTTCGTCGAGCTCTTCGTCGAGTTCTACGGCCTCTTGAAACGCCCGCTGGGCCTCGGCATTTCGGTCCAGCGACTGAAGGCACACGCCGATGCGGTAGAGCGTGTACCCGTTGCGCTCACTCGAGGCCATGGACTGCTGGTAGCAATCGAGGCCTTCCCGAAACTCCTCGAGGTCCTCGTGGAGGCGACCAAGGTCAAACAGGGCAGCGCTAAAGGTCTCGTCGATGGTCACGGCGAACCCGAGGCTGCGCTTGGCGGCGTCGTGCTGGCCCTGGCGGAACTGGGCGACGCCCAAGTGGTACCATGCCGTTTCTGAGTAGGGGTAGTCGTTGAGGTAGGTCTCAAAAAAGGCCACGGCCTTGTCGTCGCGGTTCGCCATGTCGAAGTTGATGGCGAGCAGGTAAAGCAGGTGGGCGTCCTCTGGCTCATCCTGAAGCATGGCCTTGAGGGTGCGTATGGCGTGGGTGAACATTCCCGCCCCTGAATAAATGGACGCCAGCGTGCCCTGAATGGGGAAGGGGTCGTCGGAATTCTGAATCGCCTTGCGCAGCGACTGAATCGCGTCGTTGGTCCGCCCTTGCCGAATGAACAGCATGCCGCGCGCCCATTCGATGTCAGGGTGGTTCGGACTCAGTCCTTCGGCGCGTTGAATCGCGTCTTCGGCCTCGTCGAGCTGCGACGCCTGGACCAGGTAGCGCGCCATCTTCGCGGCAAACACGGTGGCATAGGGGTGCTGGGCTCCGCCCATGTCGATGGCCTTTCGGGCGCGCTGCAGTTGGCCGGTCTCGAGGTAGTAGTCGGCGATTTCTTCGAACTCCTCCACGTCAAAAAACAGGGGCGCGTCCTCGCGGAGGGCCTGTTCAAAACGTTCAATTAGGGGGTCGGGTTCGCTTTCGTGCATGGTTCAGAGTAAACCTAGGCAAATTTCGGGCGGAATTCGCCGCAATGCGTACTCGTTATTCACCAGGTTATTCACTACTTCGGATTCCGGACGGTGCCGGTTCTACCTTTGCAGCATACCAAAAACCTCGCCATGGCCCTAATTGCATCGGTATCAGGAATACGCGGAACTGTCGGAGGTTCCGTCGGCAGCAACTTAACGCCCGTAGACGCGGTGGCCTTCGCCAGTGCCTACGGGCAATGGCTTCGCAGCCAGGCCGCAGGCGACCGAAGGCTTCGCGTGGCGTTGGGCCGCGACGCCCGCGTTTCAGGGGAGGCGTTGAGCGACCTCGTGGTGTCGACCCTGCGCTTTCAGGGGATCGACGTGCTGGACCTCGGTCTTTCGACCACGCCAACCGTGGAAATGATGGTTCCCTGGGAGGGCTGCGACGGCGGAATCATTCTCACCGCTTCGCACAACCCTGGCGAGTGGAACGCCTTGAAGCTGCTGAACGCCCGCGGCGAATTTTTGAGCGCAGAGGACGGGGCGAAAATTCTCGCGGCGCGCGGCGAGGGCCATTTTGTGTTTGCCCCGGTGAGCGAGTTGGGCCGCCGGATTTCGGTCACTGACGGTATCGAGCGCCACATCCAGGCCATTCTCAACCTCGACCTTGTCGACGTCGACGCCATTCGCGCCCGCGGATTTGCGGTGGCCCTGGATGCCGTCGCGTCTACGGGTGGAATTGCCATTCCCATGCTCCTCGAGGCCTTGGGCGTGCAGCGCATCGAGGGGCTTTACTGCGAGCCGACCGGGCATTTTCCGCACAACCCCGAGCCGCTGCGCAAGCACCTTGACGAGATTTGCGCCCTGGTTCCTGAGGCCAAGTGCGACCTGGGCATCGTCGTCGACCCCGACGTCGACCGGCTTGTCTTCGTCAGCGAAAACGGCGAACTCTTCGGCGAGGAGTACACGCTCGTGGCGGTTGCCGACTACCTCCTGCAGCACCGCCCCGGCCACGTCGTGAGCAACCTGAGCTCGAGCCGAGCTTTGCGCGACGTCGCCGAACGCCACCAGTCGACGTACTCGGCTTCTGCGGTGGGCGAAGTGCACGTGGTAACCGAAATGAAGGCACGCCAAGCCGTGCTGGGCGGCGAAGGCAACGGGGGAATCATTCTTCCCGAGCTGCACTACGGCCGCGACGCCTTAGTAGGGGTAGCGCTCTTCTTGACGTATTTGGCCAAGAAGGGGGGAGCCTGCTCGGAACTCCGCGCCACCTACCCGAACTACGCCATGGCCAAGGAGAAAATCGACCTTCAGCCCGGAGTGGACACCGACGCGCTCTTGGTCCGCGTCGCTCAGGCCCACGCACACCTCAATCCTTCGACGATTGACGGGGTCAAAATCGACTTTGCCGACCGCTGGGTGCACTTGCGCAAGAGCAACACCGAACCCATCGTGCGCATTTACACTGAGGCCCCGACTGAAGCGCAAGCGGAAGCCCTCGCCGCCGAATTCGTGGCTAAATTGGCCCATCTTTAATACATACCCTTGATGAGCATCTACCTCGACAACGCCGCCACTACGCCTCTGTGTTCTGAAGCCAAGGACGCCATGATTGCGGCTTTGGAGCTGTTTGGTAATCCGAGCTCGACCCACGCCGAAGGCCGCAAGGCCAAAGCCCTCGTGGAGCGCGTGCGCAAGGAGGTTGCCGCGGCGCTGAACTGCTTGCCTGCCGAGATCATTTTTACTTCAGGTGGAACCGAGGCCGACAACTGGGCTCTTCAATCGAGCGTTGAAGTTTTAGGTGTCAACAAGCTTTACCACAGCGAGTTGGAGCACCACGCCATCACCCACATGGTCGAGGCCTTAGCCGGTCGGGTAGCGACCGTTGCGATTCCCTTTAACGAGCACGGCGACCACGACCTTGACTGGCTCGAGGCCCAGCTCGACGCCGACCGCCAAGCGGGGCGCAAGGTCCTCGTGAGCCTGATGCACGCCAACAACGAAATCGGCAACTTGGTCGATTTGGACCGCTTGTCGCGCATCACTCGAGCTCACGGCGCGCTACTGCACAGCGACACGGTGCAGACCATGGCCCACCTCAATCTGGATTTTTCGGCCACTCCGCTCGAGTTTGCGGCCTGCAGCGCGCACAAGTTCCACGGACCCAAAGGCATTGGCTTTGCCTACGTCAAGCAGGGTACCGGGGTCCAGCCCTTCATTCGCGGCGGAGCCCAAGAGCGCGGCCACCGTGCCGGAACCGAAAACGTCGTGGGGATTGCCGGGCTGGGCGCCGCCTTTGCCGCCGCCGTATCCAAGCTCGACGAAGACGCCGAGCACATGACCCGAGTGAAGAACCACGCCATTCAAAAGCTTCGCGCGGCCTTTCCCGAGGTGCGCTTCAACGGCCGTTCGGGGGACCTGGACCGCAGCTTGTTCACGGTGCTCAACTTTTACATTCCGCAGCTTCACGAGGGCGGTATGCTCAATTTTCAGCTCGACCTCCAAGGATTTTGTGTGTCGGGCGGAAGCGCCTGCAGCAGCGGCGCGGTCGGCGGTTCGCACGTCCTGGGCGGGCTTAAGGCTCCAGGCGGTACCCGCATCAGTTTCTCGCGCATGACGACCCTCGAAGAAATCGACGCCTTCGTGCACGCCCTCCAGAACCTGCCGAAGCTCGACTAGCGAATCAAGTTGACGGTTCCGTACAGCGGGCCGTCTTCGGTGTCAAAGCGGTACACGTAGGTGTCCTGCTGGGCCGGTTTGCCGTTGAGGGTTCCGTCCCAAAACTCCGCAAAGGGTCGGTCGGTTTCAAAGACCACGTTGCCAAAGCTGTTGAGGATTGTGAATCGATCGCCTTCAAAGCAATTGTTTCCGGCCAGCACCAGCACCTCGTTGCGGCCGTCTCCGTTGGGGGTGAAGGTGTTGGGAATCCACACGCGCTGGTCGTAGCGCAAAACCGCCGAAGTAAACTCGTAGGGGTAGACCGCATTACATACCGTGTCGATCAGCTCGAGCTTCACCGTGTAGCTTCCCGAGGTAGGAACGCGGTAGGTCGTCACGCGCCCCGTGTCGACCACGCCGTTGGGGAAGGTCCAGCGAAACTGGTAGTCAATGCTGTCGAGGGTGTAGGTCACGTTCACGCGGATCCGCCCGTCCTTGCAGCTGTCGGGAGCCACCTTGACGTCGGGCGCAGGGAGGTCCGGGTCAAAAAACACGCTGGCGAAGGCGGTGTCGGTGGTTCCGCACACGGTATCGCGGACCACCAACCGAATCACGTGGTTGCCGGGCGACGCAAAGCGGTGCACGACAGTATCACCACTTTGGGGCGAGGCCCCGTCGAAGGTCCAATTGGACTGCTGGGCGTCGATGCTGGTGCTCCAGGCGCGGACCTCAAAACGGCGGTCGCAGGCTACGTATTCGTGCTCAAAGCTCGCCTCGGGAAAAATGCCTTGGTCGTGGGTGATGACCAGCGAGGTCGTGTCTTGGATGTCGCAAATGGTATCGATGGCGGTGAGGCGGATGCGGTAGGTTCCTTTGGTGAAGCGGACGGTAGGCTGAAAGTCCGACGACGTTTGGCCGTTTCCGAAGTCCCAGATGAACTTGTTGGCGTTGGCCGAGCCGTTGGTGAACTTCACGATCAGGTCCTCGCACAGGGTGTCGACGTCGGCGTCGAAGTTGATGCTCGCGTCGGCCGTCACGCTGGTTTCAAAGTCGATTTTGATGACGCCCAAGTTGCAGTTGCTCGAATTTCGCGTGGGCCCCGCCACCCCCGGGGTGGTTGGAAAGCTCTGGCCGCCGCAGGCCGCGCAGACCGCCTGAAAAATGTTGCCGCGCGGGGAGAATCGCGAAGTTCCGCCGTCGACGTGCTCGCTGGAGGTTCCCCCAAAAAACGTGGCGTAGCTCAAGGCCTGCGCGTTTCGGGAGAGCACCATGAAGTAAAAGTCGCTTCCGTCGGTGGTCGGCCGAAGGGCATTGGCCGTCACGGGGAGGCCCGAAGTAGTGCCGCCCAAGGATCCTCCGTTCACGCCGCCGCCCCAGCCCGAGAGGAGGATGTTCAGGCAGTCGTCGACGTTGAAGGCGCTGGGCACCAGGTTGACGATGCTGTTGGAAGTTCCGAAGCGCGACGAGAACAAGGTTTGGTTGAGGTCAGCGTTGAGCTTATGGATGAATTGGCCGCCGCTGGGCGTTCCCCAAGTGCCTGAGGTCTGCGGGTAGATTCCGAGGCTCTGTCCGAACACGTAGACCGCGCCGTACTTGTCCAAGTCGATGAAGAAGGACTGGTCGTTGCCCGTGGTGCCCAGATAGGTTGCTTGTTCAAGGGCGCCCGCCGCGCTGAGGCGGGCGATCCAGCCGTCCACGCCGCCGCGGGCGGTGGCGTGGAGTCCGCCCGTGGTACCGGGAAAATTGGTCGAACGGGTACTCCCCGTCACGAAGACTTTGCCGTTTTGATCCACTTTGATTCCGTACCCGGCCTCGTAGTTGCTTCCGCCGAGCAGCGTGGCCCAACGCATGGCCGAAAGGGACGCGTTCATCGAAAAGGCCACGGCGTCAATCGACGCGTTGGTGCCGGAGGCGCCGGGAAAAGCCGAGCTCTGGGTGGACGTCACGATAAAAATCTGGTCCTGGCTGTCGACCACGACTTCCCCGCGCATGGGGTCACCGTAGTTCAGGGCGATTCCGAGGTTGAGCCCCTCGTTGCCCGCCGTGCCGACAAAGGTCGACGCCGAAAGGGCCGTGCCGGTTGGGTTGACCTTTAGGACAAACAGGTCCACGCCGTCTTCAAAGTCAAACGACAGCGGCGAGCCGGTCGAACCGTTTGCGGCCGGTCCGCCATTAAAGCTCACGTCGTAGGCGCCGGCGGTCGTCGGAAAATTAATGGACCCCGTCGTGCCCATGAGGACGAGCTCGCCGAGGGAATTCACCATCATGGAGTGGGGCTGGTCGGGTCCGTCGCCGCCGATGTAGGTGGAGTAGAGGCGCTGCGAACCGTTGGCGCTGAACTTGGTCAGGCCGATGTCCATCGTCGAAAATCCCGAGCTCGGGTCGTTGTAGCTCGCGTCGAAGGCTCCGGGCGTGGTCGGGTAGCCCACGTCGAACACGATGCCGCCTCCGTACAGATTTTCTTGGTTGTCGTAGGTCGCGGTGTAGCCCCAGTTGTCGGCGGTCGAGCCCGAAAAACTCGAAAAAACCAGGTTGGGATCGATGACCAAGGTGTCGCGTCGGCGGTAGGGCCCCAGTTCAAAAGTCACTCGGCCGTCGGCGCTGAGGCGGTAGGCTACCGACACGGGCTTTTTGCCCGACGCGCCCCGAGTGTAGGCGACGGGGCGGTCTTCGATCCACGTTCCCAGGGCGGTTTCAAGGCGGAGTTCGCCTTCGGCCCCCAATTGGGGTTGGCAACCCTGGATCCGCAGCGCGATTTGCGACGGATCGGCGCCAGGGCGCACGTGCCACTCCGACTTCAGCGTGCCGTGGGCGTGCACCACAAAGTCGATGCCCGGGTACACTTCGGTGGTGCGCCAGTCTTCGTATTCCGGGACGTTGCGCACCCATCGGGCCGGGTTGTTGCCCTTGAGGTAGTGGCGCGGACTCGGCGTCGCCTGGCTTCCGGCGGACCGTGCCTGGGGATGGGCGCCTTCAAAGTCGACAAACAGAGCGTGGGCGTCGGGCCAGGATTCGGGCCACTGGTGGGTAGGGTAGTGCGGATTAGGGGTTCCGCCGCCGCGGTGCTTGGGGTGCACGACCTGAATGCGGTAGCCCCGGTCGTGCCAAAACACGGCCCCGTCGCTCAGGGCGGTCTTGGCACGAAACGCCCCGTCCCATTGGCCCAAGTTCGGCACCACGAGGGGTTGGGCCCCCGCGCAAAGGGACACGAAGAACGAGAGGATCAGAACGGTTTGGCGCACAGGGCAAGTTAGGGATAAAGCTCAGGCGATGCGGGTTGCTTCGAGGTAGAGGTAGCCGGCAGGGCTTGATAGGCGTGTAGCTACCAAAAAACGTTCCGAAGATTCCCCAAGGCGCAGGCGTTTGCGCAGTACGTCGGCCCGTTCCGGGAAGGCTCGGGACAGCACGCTCGCCTCGGTGAGGTGCGTGGGCACGCGGGTGTGGACCGCCTCCACGTTAAATATGCGGCAGCCCGGCACCTCGCGCAGCTCGCCCGCCGTAAACAGCCGGCTGTCGGGATGCAGGCCTTTGAGCCCGTAATGGGCCGCCCACGAGGCCGTACCGCGGGAGGCAACCAGCACCGAATCAGGATCGTACAAATAAGCGCCGACGGAGCTCGCCCGTTCCGCGGTGGCGCTGGGGTCGCGCGTCCACCGCATCAGCTCGTGGCCCCCTTCGTCCACCGAAACGGCGTGCACGAGCAGGGGCGCAGTCCGCGTCCTGGGAAGGTGAACCACCAGTTCCTTGACTTCGCGCTGCGAGCTGAGGTAGGTGAGGGATTCCGCGCCGGGAAACCAACGCGCCGCCTGCTCCGCGTCCAGCATGGGCGAAAGCTTGAGTACCACGTGTGCGGCCCACTGCTGCCAGGTGCTCAGGTGCGCAAGGGGGTTGGGGCTGCCCAAGTCGCTGAGCGGAAGGCGTCCGCGCGACGAACGCCGCGAAGGGTCCACGTACACCACGTCAAATTGGTCGGGAGCGAACTGCTGCGCTTCGGCTAGGCCCTGAATCACGTGCCTTCCGTGGGGTGCGCCGTTCCACCGCAGCAGCTCCGCGAGGTAGGAATCCGGTTCCACTGAGGTCACGCGGGCACCGGCGGCTTCCATGCCCCAGGAGTCGATGCCGCTTCCCGCGCTCAGGTCCAGCGCGGACCACTCCGCCGTCGGCACGAGCCGGCTCAGCCATTGCCCCCGCCAGAGGGCCGTTGCTTGGGAACTCGCCTGCTCGGCGTTGGCTGCCGGAGGTGGGGCGAAGTGGGGCTGGTCCATCAGGAGCGGCCATTTGGCGCGGTAGGCGTCTTCGTGGACGAGCCAATCCTTTTCAGCCGGAAGCAAGCCGTAGCTGCTCCACAGCAAGGGCCATTGGGAAACAGGCCCTTTGCGCCGCAATTCGTCTCGGGCTTGAAGCAGCTGTAGGTGCCGAATCATGCTGCAAAAGTCGTAAACCTGCGGCCAACTAATTTGGTGATTTGCGGTATCTTTCGAAGATGAAATTACGGTTTCCAAAATCGCGTTACTTCGCACTCGTCGCCTTCGCCTACCTGCAGCACCACGCCTCTGCGCAGGTCGTTTTAGCCCCCTGGTCCGAGGCCTTTAGCGGAGTTACCAAAGGCACGCCCAACTACAACGCGGGTTCGACCATTCCTACGGGATGGACCCGAACCCCCGCAACCACCGGAAATACCCCGCCCACGGCGACGTACTGGTGGGGTGGCAGTCAGGGTTTGACGCACACGCGCGCCGGCGGGGGGACTACGGGACCCGCCGCGGACCACACCTCCGGTACGGGTGGTTATGTCTACGTGGAATCGAGCGGCGGCCCCGGAAACTCGGTAGCCAACTTGATTTCTCCGCCCATTAGCACGGTGGGAATTGCCACACCGGAATTGATTTTTTGGAAGCACCAGTACGGCCAAACCATGGGGCTGCTCAAAGTCTACACCCGACCCTTTGGCGCCACGGCTTGGGACGCCACGCCCATTTACACCGGAACCAACGCCAACCTCGGGGACGTTTGGACCCGGGTCGCGGTAACCTTGCCGTCGAACTACGTGAACGACACGCTTCAATTGCGCTTTGAAATGACCAAACCTGCCGGCGGCGGCGGGGGAGGACCCGGCGGCGGAGGCGGTAATCAATTCGGCGACCTGGCGATTGACGACGTGTCGATTGCGCAGCTGGTGACCTGCCCGGCGCCGAGCAATCTGGTGGCTACGCGCTTGACCGCAAACTCCATTCAGCTGAGCTGGACCACGGGCGGAGCCACGACGTGGCGCGTGAGCTACGGCCTGCCCGGATTCAACCCCACTACGGGCACGAAGCTTACCGTTACGAGTAACCCGTTTGTCGTCACGGGACTTTCGCCTTCGACGACCTACGAGTTCCGAGTCAAGGACAGCTGTTCGGCCACGGACGTTTCAGCCTGGTCCTCGAGTGCCAAGGCCATGACCGATTGCGGACCCGTTCCCGCTCCCTGGATGGAAGACTTTGAAGACGCGAATTGGGTCGTTCCGGCTACGCATTGGGCTTACGGCGCCATTGATACCTGCTGGTCGCGTCCGTCGGGTGCCAACTACTGGTGGCGCCCCAACAGCGGTCCTACACCTACGGCCTTGACCAACATTGGCACCGGACCGAGTTCCGACCACACGACGGGTTCTGGCCGCTACATGCACGGAGAAGCCCAGACGGGAACCGGCGTGGCGGTGCTGCGCAGTCCGAGCGTGATTTTGGCCGGATTGCTGAATCCCGAGCTCCGCTTTTACTACCACCAGTTCGGCGCGCAAATCGACAGTTTGGTGGTCAAAATATTCCGCAACAACGCCGAGACGCGCGTGTGGGGCAACGCGCAGCAAACGGCATCGTCGACCGCTCCGTGGTCTGAAGCGGTGATTTCGCTCGCCAGCTTCCTGCCCGACACGGTGCAAGTCCGCTGGTACGCCTACCGCTCGCCGAGCAACCAGAACCAAGTTGACGTGGCGATTGACGACGTTTCGATCGACAATCCCCCCGCGTGCCCCAAGCCCACGGGCCTCACCGTGACGTCGACGACCCAATCAACGGGCACCATGATTTGGAACCCAACGGGGGCGGGCACCTACGAGGTGCGCTACGGCCCGCTGGGTCAAGTTCCGTTCAGCGGCACCACCGTCACCGCCACGACGAATCCGTTCACGCTGACTGGCCTGAGCGCGGGGACCGTCTACGCCGTGTCGGTGCGCAAAGTCTGCAGCACCAGCCTTCAGAGTGCGTGGAGCACGGTCGATACGCTGATTACCCTTTGCGGCGTGGTGGCCGCGCCCTATGTGGAAAATTTTGAAGTCGGATTCAATCCGGGCCCCGCGAGCGGTCAGTTCTGGAACCAGAATTCGACGATTGGTGCGTGCTGGACCCGTATTCCGACGAGCAGCGGCACCACTCCGACCTACCACTGGGGCGGGGGGCAAGGGGCAACACCCACGGCCAACACGGGTCCCGACAACGACCACACCACGGGATTGGGCAAGTACGTCTACACCGAAGGTGGCTTTGGAAACCCCGCAGGTTCGGTGCGGGTCGCAACGCTGACTTCGCCGCAAATCATTCTTTCGGCCCTTACGGCCCCGGAGCTCCGCTTTTGGTACCACATGCAGGGGGCGACCGTGGGCTCGCTTTCCGTCGAGGTGCAAACCGGATCCTCCACTTCGCCGTTTGTGGTGATCGATTCCATCGTGGGCGCTCAAGGTGCCCAGTGGAACGAGCGCGTCGTTTCCTTGACGGCGTACGGCAACCAAACCGTGCGGATTCGGTTCCGCTCGCGGACCTTGGGCAGCACGCCGGCGACGCAAGCCGACATTGCCATCGACGACTTTTCGGTGAAAAATGCCCCGCCTTGCCCGCCCCCGACGGCCCTTACCGTTACGCCGTTGACCGCAACTACGGCTTCAGTAGCCTTCACGAATTCAGGGAACGGCACCGCCACCATTGAGTACGGCCCTGTAGGATTTACTCCCGGAAGCGGAACCTTGGTCAAGACCACCAGCAACCCCTTTGTGCTGACCGGACTGACCCAAGGACAGAGCTACCATGCCTACGTCTACGACAGCTGCGCCGGAGGTTTGACTTCGACCAAGTTCGGTCCGGCTCAGTTCTCGACGTTCAATTGCCCTAACGGCTGCGTGTACAACATCAAGCTCCGCGACTCGTTTGGCGACGGCTGGCGGACCAATCCCCAAGGCACGCTCTTCCACGCCCTCGAAGTGGTCATCAACGGCACAGCCACGTCCTACACGCTGCCTGGGGCTACCGACACGGCGGCCTCGTTTGTGATTCCCGTGTGCGACAACGACGTGGTGCAGCTCCGCTTTGTGAACCGGGGCAACTGGAGCAACGAATGCGGCTGGATTTTTAGGGACGCTACCGGAACTGTGGTACACAGCGAGGCCACGGGCGGCCCGAACCTCACCACCGGCATCAAGTTTACCGACACCGCAGACTGCAGCAATCCTTGTCCTCCGCCCGCAGCGGCCTTTACCACCACGGCCACCGGCCTGACCGTGAATTTCAGTGGAGCGACTTCGGTGGGAACCATTTCAACGTATGCGTGGAACTTTGGCGGCGGAGCTACGGGCTCGGGCGTATCGGCGAGCCACACCTTCAGTAGCTTTGGTTCGTACCCCATTACGTTGGTGGTGACCGACGGCTGCGGCCAAATCGACACCCTGGTGGACACGATAAATGTGTGCACGGGCGGACTCGGCAGCGTAAACCACAGCGCCAACGGCCTGGTGGTGGGCTTTACCGGTCCGACTGATCCCGGACAGTTTACGTCGATAACTTGGAACTTTGGCGACGGCGGCACCGGCAGCGGGGCCGCTCCAAGCCACACCTACACGAGCGGAGGCACCTACACCGTCATCGTTTCAGCTACCGACAACTGCGGAAATACCTATTCGCAGACGCTGACCGTTGTGGTGTGTTCGAAGCCTGTGGGGTACTTCACGTTCCGGGTGCTGCTGTCTAATGGCAGCGGCATGCAAATGGAGTTTGACGCCAGCGCCACGACCGGTGCCACCCAGTACAACTGGCTGTGGGGCGACGGAACGGCCAGCGTCGGCGGCCCGATCATTAACCACACCTATCCGGTGGCTCAGCTGGGTTACACGGTACGCCTGATTGTTTCGGCCTCGTGCGGAATTACCGACACCGTATACCACAGCTTGCGCGAACTGGGATCCATCGAAGGCGAGGCGCAAACGGGAAATTGGGCGCCGAACCCGATTCGTTCGGGTGCGCCCATGTACTGGATGGGCGGTGCGGCAGTGAGCCCCGAGACGGTGTCGCTGTTTACCGCGGACGGCCGGAGCTTGGGAATTCAGACCACGGAGGAAGGCATGCTCGTCATGCCGGCGGTTCCTGCCGGCTTGTACTGGATGCAGTGGACCGAAGCAGATCGTCCGCGCCGTGTCCAAATAGCCGTCATCGACTGATACCTTTGCTGCGTGGAACTCGTACTTGCTTTTTTAACGCTGGCCTTTTTGGAGGTCGTGCTCGGAATCGATAACATCATCTTCATCAGCATCTTGACCAACAAGTTGCCCGAGGAGATTCGCAAAAAAGCCCGTACCCTGGGGATTGCCCTGGCCTTGGTCTTTCGCGTGCTGATGCTGCTGTCCATCACGTGGATCATGGGGTTCCAAGAAGAACTCTTCCGGCTGGGCGAGCATCCCGTCAGCGGGCGCGACTTGGTGCTGCTCGCGGGAGGAGTGTTCCTTCTGTGGAAGTCCACCAAGGAAATCTACGAGATTACCGAGGCGGGCGGAGCCCAGCACGGCCAGGATTCCAATGTGGCCAAGAGCTTCGCAGGAATCATCGTGCAGATCGCCTTGCTCGACATCGTCTTCAGCTTTGATTCCATTTTGACTGCGATCGGGATGACCGAGGACCTGCGCATCATGATTGCCGCCATTGTAGTGGCCATGTTCGTGATGCTCCAGTTCAGCGGACCGGTGTCCAAGGTGATTGAGCGCCACCCGTCGCTTCAGATTCTGGCGCTTGCCTTTTTGATTCTCATCGGGTTTATGCTCGTTGCCGAAGCCGCGGGCTACCATGTGCCCAAGGCCTACATCTACATGGCCGTAGGGTTTTCTCTAGGCGTGGAACTCCTCAACATACGCGGTAAAGTCCGCGGGGGCGGTCCCACCTCAAAGGGCCACTAAACCTCGTGCACGAAGAGGTCGCGGTCAAAGCGAACTCTGGGGCCGTAAACGCCTTCGGGGGCCCGTTTGCCGGCAGATATCACCATACAAACTTGGGCCCCGCGGGGCAAACCCAATAGGCGCTTGACGCGCGCGCCGTCCATGCCCTCCATCGGGCAGCTGTCAAATCCATGGGCGCGCAGGGCGAGCATCAGGTTTTCGCAGGCTAGGGCGGTGGACTTGTGCGCCCAAATGGCCATTCCACTCAGCGAGAAGGGTCCGCGCGGAATGGGTTTGAACCACCCCACCAGCGCCACCCAAAGCGTTTTGAACGGCCCGTAGATTCCAAGCGGGCCCATGTCGTAGGCCAGCGGTACGATTTTGCGGTAGTATTGGTATGCGGCCTTCAGGCGAACTTTGCGGCTTTCGTCGAATTTGTTCAGCATGAGCGCGTTGGTTTCGCGCCAGCGGTCCGGTCGGGCCACCGCCACTACGAGTTCTTGGGCCGTGCGCGCGGCAGGTTGATTGAGGCAGTACGTCACGAGTGCCGCTTTTTTCTCGGGCGTCCGCACCCAATAAAAATCCCAAGTTTGCAGATTGCTCGAGTTGGGGGCCAGCAGGGCGAGCCGCAGGCACTCGCGCATCACCTCTTCGGGAATGGGTTCGTCGGTAAACACGCGCACACTCCGGCGGCTTTCCACGACGTCGGTGAAGGCTTGGGCGTCGACGGCGGCGGCCGGTTCTTCGTACCCGTGCTTAGGTGCGTTGTTAAAGATGTCGACGCTGCTTGAGGTTTCAGGATTGCTCATGATTTGGGCTCTTTTTTGAGAAGGTCGCGAATTTCGCGCAGTACCTCAACCGCCGAATCCGCACTCGGTTCACTGCTCGGATGTTCTGCGTTGCGGCGGTGAATGCGGTTCAGGGCTTGAACCAGAATGAATACGGAGAACGAAATCAAGCCAAATTGAAGGACGGCGTTGATTAAACTCCCAATCCCTATCGGAATCGGGCCCAATTTGATCGTCCATGAACCGGTATCGACGTTGCCCGAAAGCCAGGTGAGGGGCGGCATTAACACTTCGTTGACCAACGCGTCGACCACGCGCTGAAATGCCGCGCCGAGCACCACCCCAATGGCGAGGTCAAGGGCGTTTCGCTTCAGCGCAAACTGCCTAAATTCACTCATGAACTTCATACCCTCAAGGTACGTTTTACCTTCATCTGATATGCAGCGAGTCGAGTCTGAAATTCTAGAATTTAAGTTGCGGATTGACCGCCAGCGCAAAATCGCCCGGACCTTGGTGGCTTTTGCCAACGGAGCGGGCGGTACCTTGATGGTGGGCGTGCGCGACAACGGCTCCGTGGCGGGGTGCCGAGCTGAAGAAGAAGCCTACATGATCGAAGGAGCCGCCCAGCGATTCGCGCGCCCTGAAGTTCCTTTTACTGCCCGAATTGAGCGTCAGGACGGCAAAGAGGTACTCGTAGTCGAAGTTCCGGCCTCAAAAAACGCTCCCCACGCAGCCTGCGAAGAAGAGGACGAAGCCTGGACCGTTTATGTGCGGCGCGGTGCCGCCAACTACCGGGCCAACCGCGTGCTCCTCGAAGAAATCAAGCTGAGGGCGCAGTCTGAAACCCAAGCCAACGTGAATCACCTGGCACTCATTCCGCTGCTCGATGCCGAAGAAGCCTGCACGGCCTCCCGGCTCGCTCGAACTTCGGGCCTTCCGATTCGCGACGTGGAGGACGGCCTCGCGGTTTTGCTGCACTGGGGACAGGTAGTCGCCCAGCCGCGCGAAAAGGGTTGGGTGTACCGGCTGCCTGAATAAATGTACCCGATTCGTACCCATCTAGGTACACCTATTGTACCACCTTTGTCTAGGCCTTTTTGCGGCCTCACACCAAACCCTAAGCCCCGAAAGGGGCTTTTTTTTCGGTGCCCAACGCACGTTCCAAACCCGGAAAATGATAAAAACTCGTGCGCAACGTGTTTAACGGTGCCCCTGCGAGCACGGAACATCCGTAGTAAATGGCTTGAAGGTAGCTTCGGTAGGCCTTATACCAGAAGTCGGGTTTGAGCTTGGCGCGGTGGGACTCGTACTGAGGAAGGTCTCCGTTCCGCGCAAGCGAAAGCATAAAGGCCAGTCGGCTGAGGTCGGCGTCCACGGCTGCGGACCAGGTACTGCGCACGTCGAGGTGCATCGACTGGGTTTCCATGATGCGGACCACGGGCGCCGTGTATCCCATGGCCGCAACGACCGGCAAAAACTCCATTCCGAGCAAATGGTGGTAGGGTGAAGGGGTAGCGGCCAAGGTCTGAAGGTAGTCGTGGGTCAACTCGGGGTCCCATCCTCCGTGGTCCAGGTAGTAGACCCAAAAACGGGCCTGAAAATAGCGGCTGATCAGAATGGGGTAGGTTTCTGAATGGTAGCCCTCAGCAAGTACGGCCCGCGCGTGGGGAAGTATGGAATCCCACGTGCCGGCCAAGTAGTTTTGCATGATGCGCATTCCGTGGTAGTAAAGCGGAACCTCAATGCGCTGGGCCATGGCATCGAGCGCGTTCGCCATGTAGCCGTGCTGAATGGTTTCGTAGTCCGCAAAAAAGTGCGTTACCCAGCGAAATGCGGCCGGATTTTGGTGCAGTTCGCGGCAGGCTTCGGCGGTGGAAAGTCGCTCGCGGAATTCGTCTGCCAGAGTGTTTGAGAAAAACACGAGCTGCGCTTTGCGCAAAAATCCCTCGGTCCACATCGGGTGATCCAGCCAAAACGCCCAGGACGAAATCGGTTCGTGGGTAGTGACCTTGTACAGGATCCACAGAAAGATGGACTGTGCGTTAAAATCTTCGTTTCGAATTCGGTCAAATAAGGCGTCGCGCTCGGCTTCGGACCACGTCAGCTTGTCGACCGTTTGCGTCCAGTCAAAATAGTAGCTGAAGCGGCTGACGTCCGTTTTGAAGGCGGCGTAGTCCGCGTAGCCGCAGTAGGCGCTTAAAATATCTAAAACGCCCAAACGCGTTTCGCCGCCGGGGACCAAGCCAAAAAAGCGCCGCAGAGTGTTGTAGGAAACGAGGTGTCCGGTAACCTCAAACAGCCGGTCCTCGAGTTGCTGGCAGTCTGTTTTCGTGCGAATGCTCCGGCCAAATTGCCGCTGAATGGCCGCCCGCAGCTCGTCCAAATAAGGGGCAGTACCTTTGAACCTCATGCTGCAAACCTACATCAGGTACACGAAATGTACCCCAACTTGAGCCCCAGCACACTTTTGGCTTTGGCCGTCGCGGCCGAAACCTTGAGTTTGCTCCTCTTTGGACGGGCAAACACGCTGTGGCGGAGCCCCGGCATGCTCACGTATCCGCAGCGGTTTCTTCTTCTGCGCTCTGCACTCGTTCTCATTTGGGTTCATGCCGGAGTGGCCCTCTTGGCTCCTGGCGGAATATCAGAAAGCTACCCCGCCCTCGAGCCCAAATTAGGTCTTCTGCTCGCCTTGGGCATCGTGGGCGGACTCGGGCTCATGCTCTTTACGCTGAGCATTCGTTCAATGCCCGCTCAGTTGGTTTTTTTTGGCGGCAGCCTTCACCTCGTCGTGGCCGTGGCCGTCGGATGGCTGCTTGGCGAGCTCATTTCTCCGTTGCGCATAGGCGTCATAGCGGTGCTCCTCGGAGCGCAAGCGGTCCTGCTCTGGCGGGACCGCGGGGTTTGGCAGATGCAGGGGAGGCGTGCGCAAGCACTTCCGTTCGCGGTCGGCCTGATTTGGGGAACCTATTTTCCGCTTTACGGCTTGGCCATCGCCCAATGGGGTTTTTGGTCCACGGTGCTGGTGACCGAATGGGGCGTTTTCCTGTTGTCCTTGGCGTGGTTCGTGCGAAATCCGCTCGGGACCTGGGCCGATAAGTCCCTGTGGCGGAGTATGTTGGAACAGTCGGCACTTAGCTCCGTAGCCCAGGCGTTGTCTGGCGCGGCGCTGTGGTGGGGCGGAGTAATTCTGCACAGCATCTTAACCAACTTCAATGTGCTGGTCAACCTTTCAGCCTTCAAGATTCGGTTTGGAGAGGCCCTGAGCGTGAAGTACCTCGCGTACTTTGCCCTCTACGTCGCCCTCGCGGTTGCCTTAGTATTTGGTTCTTAAAAAATTAGTGTACCTTTAAGTACCCTATACCTTAAGCCATGACTTTGGACATTGCCGTCCAGCGTATGGCCGACGAGTTGCTGCGTGTACCTCCTTTTGACCTCCTGTCGCTGGACCACCGCGTAGCCCTTGCCGCGCACATTCGCCTGGGCGTTTACGAAGCACTCGACGTACTACCCCACGAGGAGGTGCGGGACGTCGTGTACGTGCTCACGCGCGGAGGCGTCCTCATGCGTTCCGAGCCCAAGCAAGAAGAAGTGCTGCAGGCTCCGTTGGTGTTGTCGCTCCGCGGGCTGCGCATGAACGAATCCCAGCATTGGGAGGTAATTTTCACCGAAGACTCCATGGTGCTGGAACTTCCCATCGCCGAATTGACCTACCTGAGCGGTCTCTTGCCCGAATTTTCGGAGGCCCTGAGCAGCATCATCGATCTGTAGCCCACTTCCAGCGCAGGGGGTAGCACTGCTCCCAGCGCTGCGCCCAAAAGTCGGCGCTGGCCGTCCGCACGGCGACGCGCAGCGTCACACGCTCCGAAAATACCCGATCAATCCATCGAATCCGCACGTCCTGAGCGTCGGCTTCCATGCGGCCCAGGAGTTCGTAGGGCAGTTCCAAAATCGCTTCGACTTCAGGGTGCACTTCGTGGCGGTTGGCCCGCGACAGCGCGTCTTCAACCGCACCGCGGTAGGCCGATATTAAGCCGCTCACCCCCAATTTGACCCCGCCGTAGTACCGGCTTACGAGGGCGGCGCACTGCTGAACTTCAAACGACTGCAGGGCGTGGAGCATCGGAGTGCCCGCGGAATGGCTGGGTTCGCCGGCGTCGTGGCTTCGCTCCTCTAAGGCGGAATTCACGCGCAGTCGGTAGGCCCAAGCGTGGTGGCGTGCCCCGCGGTGGAGGGCGGTCCAGGCCGCCAGTTCCTCGTGCACCGACTCAGGCTGCTCGGCCCGAACCACGCGGGCGTGGAAGCTGGATCCCTTGTCCTTCCAGATGCCTTCGCAGGCGTCGGTTAGCGTCCAGTACGGGCCGTCCATGATCCTACAAACCTACGGCAGGCGCTACCTTGCGCCACGTGAAGCGCGTAACCCTTTTGATTCCGGCACAAAATGCCGCGGACCTGTTGCCCCGCTGCATCGAGTCCTGCGCCGGACTCTACGACGAACTTTTGCTGGTGGATTCGGGCTCTACCGACGGCAGCCTTGAAGTGGCTGCTCGGTACGGAGCGCGCATCCTGCAGCGGGACTACGAAAATTCCGCGTCGCAAAAAAACTGGGCGATACCTCAAGCTGGGCACGAGTGGATTTTGCTCCTGGACTCCGACGAGTGGCTCAGTCCCGAACTGCACCGAGAAATTGGGGCGTGGCGAAGTCAACCCGAAGGACCTGAGGACGGATTTTGGCTTTACCGGGCCAATTGGTTTATGGGGCGCCGGGTGCGCTACTCCGGTTGGCAAGGCGATAAAGTCGTGCGCGTATTTCGCCGCGACGCGTGCCGCTACGAGTCAAAGCAAGTGCATGCTGAAATCACGGCTTCCGGTCCGATTGGCCGTTTTCGCCACCGCCTTAACCACAACACCTTTGTGGACTTGCCGACTTGGGAAGCCAAGCTGCGCCGCTACGCCGAGTGGCAGGCCGGTGACTACGACGCCCGAACGCCCGTGGTAACGCCCTACCACACGCTGCTCAAGCCCGCGTGGCGGTTTCTCAAGCACTTTGTGCTTCGGGGCGGAATCCTTGACGGTTACGTCGGCTTCCGGGTCTCGGCGTATGCGGCCTGGGCGGTGTGGCTTCGGTACGACGTGCTGCGCCGGCGAAGGGCGGCTAGTCGCGCTTAAACGCTTGAAGCACCTGGCCTTGCGCGGTGAATATGCGCATTCCGGCGGGTCCCTCGTCGCGCCAAGTGGCTTCAGATGCAGCTTCCACACGGAACTGGCCCAGGCGTTGCCCAAGGCTCGTGTAGACGTCGACTACGATCGGTTCCGAGAACGGATTGCGCAGGGTGAACTGATCCGAAAACGGGTTGGGGAAACCGACCAGCCGCAGCCCTTCGGGCTCGATCAGGCCCCCTAAGCTGCCGGCGTTGGGTGCGTTGGGGCTGGCGTGCTGGTCGAACACGCTCCAGGTGTACGAGAAGTCCGCACGGCGGCCAAACGACTGGTCCTCCATTAACGGAGGCAGCCGTACCTCGTCGAGCACCACCCATTGTCCGCTGACCTGCTTGCTCAGGTAAAGTCCTTCGCCGAGGGCGTCCAGTTTGAAGGGGAGGGCCCCGTTGAAGCTGCTGGAACCGGCGGCCCACAGCACGAGGCGCCCCCCAGCGGGAACGCTGTAGCCGTTGAGGCTGGCCTTGCCCAAGTTGGATTTGCTGTCGCTCAGGTACAGGCCATTAAGGCTGGCTGCGGAACTGCCGGGATTCGCGAGCTCAATCCAATCTTCTTTGGCGCCGTTGGGGGCACTGGGCCCGTTCACGTTGGCGCTGGCCACCTCGTTGAGTACGACGTTGGGCGCCGCGTAGGTGGTCCAGCTCGCCGGACTGCAGGGGGCGGACGTGGAAGCGCCTTGGTCGTCGCTCGCCGTCACGTAGTACCGAAAACCGTTGGAGACGCCGGTCAAGAGTCCGCCGTAGAGCCGGTCGCCTGAGGCCTCGTCGAAGTGGCCCCCGTCGTCCCAGAGCACGAGGCTCTGCCAGGAGCCGCCAAACGGCTCGTAGTGAAGGGTTACCGTCGGAGTTGCCTCGTCCCACACCTCAACTTGGATCGGCAGGCTCCCTAAAGCGCCGTGCCCGACAATTCGCGGCGGAAAAACGATCGGCTCCACGTTGCCTTGCGGAATTTGGACGGCTGAGGACGCCAATCGGGTCGCCATGAACGGATGAATGCCCGATTTCACGTGCGCCCCGGCTGCCTGGTCGAGGGAAGTCCAAAAGTCCAGGGAATCGTAGCCGTAGTCTAAGCTGCGAAAGGGGTCTTCTTCGACGTAGGGGGCCAATTGGGCCCGAATCTGCTGGTTGCGGGACGTCCAGGCCGCGGGGTTGGCCAGTTCTGCGAGCTCGCTCAAAAACAGCCCGAGGCGACGCTGGGCGGCTGGATTGGAGGTGATCTTGGTGTACAGCGGGTACGTGCCAAACTGCGTGATTCCGCGCGTGGCCCAGTTGATGTTGAACCAATCGATACCGAAGGTATTGTCGGCGTCGTAGGACATGAAGTGCATCAGCCCGCTTGCGGGGTCCTCGTACAAGTAAAAGTTGTTCTGGTTGAACGAATGGTTGTCCCAGTGTCCCGTCGTGATTTCCCAGGCGAGCCATTTGAGGTAGTCGTTAACCTGAAATACGCTGTCGAGGGCGCACAGCGACTGGGTGCTCGTCGTGGCGTGAAGGGCGGTCACAAACCGAGCAAGGCCAGAATAGTCGTCGGCGGCCTTGTTGGTTTCGAGCTCGTAGACTCGGCGTCCGCCCGAACTGAGCTTGTACGCCCCCGGGCTGCTTCCCAAATTGGCCAAATTGGCGGGATACAGGCACTTGTACAGGTTTCCGGGATCGCGGGCGAAGCGGTGCGCGACAAAATCGTCGTTGAGGTGCTCAACGTTGGCGTAGAGCCCGTAGGCTTGGCCGTTGATGAACAAGCGAACGTGGTTGACGCGCGGAGCCGGCAAGCCCAAGTCCCGCGCGAGTTCCCAGGCGATTCGGGCCCTCATGATGCTGGGGTCGTTGTGCTCTCCGTTGAGGTTCAAGTCCTTAACGCCCTGGGTGCGCGCCCCTGAGGTAAAGCTGTTGAACGAGATTTTAAACGACTTTTTGGCGCTTTGACGCGAGGTATTGCCCCGCAGGCGGAATCCCACCTCGATTCCGCTCACCGAAAAGCCGGGCGCCGTGAAGGCAAACTGCGCGTGGTATTCGTAGTCGCTCGTGACGTTGGTCCAAATCGCGTTCAGGCTGTCCGCGGGGATGCTGATGTCGATGCGCGGAACCACGTCGGTGCGGTACAGCTGGTTCGCCGGCGGGTGGGGAAGTCGCTGCGCCCACAATCCGCCAAGGCTCAGCGCAGTGGCAGCTAAAATCCAAGGTAGTCGCATTCCGTAAAGTTCGGGCTCAGCGCGCCGTTACCGAAACCTCGTCCACAAAGATGAAGGTTTCGCCGCCCGCACCCGGGTGCCAGGGCAAAAGCACCCCGGGATTTTTCAGGTCGACCTCCACCGAAACAAGCGGGGAGCCCGCCGGGGTCCGCAGCGTAATTCCTTCACGAAGCACGGCGCTCTCTTCTTCGCTCCGCGCGCGCGCGCCCCATTCCAGCGAAGCAATTTGGCGCTGGCCGTCGGCAAACGTAGCCGTGACGGTAACCCGCTCGGGCAGGGCAATCCAGGACTTAATGTCCTTGAGTAGGCCTACCTCCACCCGAATTTCGCTGGCGGAGATCGGAGTGGGGTGGCTCAAACGCAGCGCCACGTCCTGTCCCTGAATTCCGGTCCATTCGCCTTTGCGCCAATCGACGTCGCCAAGCACGCCGTCAACCAGGCTGGCGGAACCTGGATCGTACTGCGGGTTGGGCTTGCCCGCCGCTACCTGCGCCTGCCATGCGTTGGGCTTTTGCGTCGTAACGGCCACCGAACGGTGCTGGGTCACCCCGTCGCCGCGCACGAGCGTTTGGCTCTGCGCCACAGACTGCGGTTGGCCGTCGATCCAGGCGGTCGTTTCGCCCTGAAAACGGCGCGGAACGTTTATCCTCGGAGCCGGAAGCACTTCGCCGGCGGTGCCTTGGTCGACGTTGGCGTACGGAGTCAAAGGGGAGGGCTGAGTCCCCTGATTCCAGGCAATGACTCTAGACGAGCAGAGTTCTCGGTGGTCCAAATAGCTCCGGTTGCTGTGCAGGCGGTTGGGGTTGAGCAAATCGAGCGACTGCAGGTAGGGTCCGCTTCCTTTGCGCACCAAGTCGGTCGACAGCCCTTGGGCGCGCAGGGCCACCCGGTCCCAAATCATGGGCCCCACCGCGTAGCGCGCCTCTCCGGGCACCAGCGGGTAAAGACCCCACGAACTCATCACGTACCACGCCGACATTTGGCCGCAGTCTTCGTTGCCCTGGTAGCCGTCGGGCCGGTCGCTGTACATCGTCTCGAGAATCTCGCGAATCCGCTCGTGTCCTTTGTCGGGGCGTTCGGTCGCCGCGTACAGCCAGGCAATGTGGTGCGACGGCTCGTTTCCGTGGGCGTACTGCCCGATCAAGCCCGTGATGTCGGCCTGTTCGCGACCTACGGTGGCCGACGGAGCGGCGAACAGCGCGTCGAGCTGACCTTCCAGCGTGCGGCCTTGGCGGTCCAGCATCGAAGTCCACCGCTTGAGGTCGTGCACCGGAGCAAAGCTGTACTGCCACGCATTGGCCTCGGTAAAGTGGTTGTTGACCTCCCGCGGCTCGTAGCGGGGCATAAAGTCGCCGTTGTCGCGCGGACGCATCAAGCCCGTCTCCGGGTCGAGCAGGCTTACCCAGCCCTGGCTCCGGCGCCCGAACTGTTCGGCAAGGTCTCCGCGGTTGAGGCGCTGCGCCGTCCAGGCAATCGTCGCGTCGTCGTAGCTGTATTCCAGGGTTTTGGACACGCTTTCGGACTCGTCCTGAATGCTCAAGTACCCGTTGGCTCGGTAGGTGGGAATCCCAAAAACAGGCGACTGTGCGGTCGCCACCATCGCCCGGAGCAGGCGCTCCGAGTCGATTTTGTAGCCCTTGGCGTGCGCGTCGGAGAGCACGCTCACGCTGTGGTAGGCGATCATGCAGTTCGTCTCGTTGCCCGCCAACTCCCAGACCGGAAGCCGGCCCGACTGCTCGTACATGTCGAGCATCGTGGCGACGAAATCTCGGGTTCGTTCGGGCTGCACCAAGGCATACAGCGGGTGCGCCGTGCGGTAGGTGTCCCACAGCGAAAACACGGTGTAGTGCGCGTGCTCCGCGTCGCGGTGTACCTGGCCGTCCATCCCACGGTAGCGCCCGTCGGCGTCGCTCCAGAGGTTGGGAACGCTAAAAGCATGGTACAGCGCCGTCGCATAAATGCGCTTTTGGGCGGCGGAACCTCCGCGAACTTGGGCTCGGTCCAGTTCTGATTGCCAAGCGCGTTCGGAGGCGCGCTGGCACGAGGCAAAATTGGGCGTCTTGCTGAGGGTGGCCGCGAGGTTGCCCTCGGCACCCGACGGACCCGTGCCCGAAAATCCGACGGCAAACGACACGTTGGACTTGGTGAAGCGCAGCCGAACGCGAAGCGAATCCTGAACTTCGACCTCGGTGCCCTCCGGCAGCTGCATCGCCAGGTAGGCGTGCTGTTCGCGCGCCCAAGCTTGGCTGACGCGCTGCAAAAGAAGCGTGGATCCGAACTGCACCACTTTGGCACGAAGCACGCGGTCTCGGTAGCTCAGGTCGATCCAGACCTCGGGCGCTTCGCCCGGAGCAAAGGTGTAGCGGTGAAATCCGCCCCGATCGGCGGCGGTAAACTCCGCCCTCGTGCCGTTGGCCAACGTAACCCCGTAGTAGCCGGCAGAGGCGCGCTCGCTGTACTTGCGAAACGGCACCGGCCGGTCCGCAAACGGGCCGCCCCAGGGTTTGAACAGAAAGTCGCCGTAGTCGCCGACCCCCGTACCGCTCAAGTGCGTGTGGCTAAAACCCCACACCGTGGAATCGGTGAAGTGGTATCCGCTGCAGCCATCCCAGCCCTCGCGGCGCGTGTCGGGGCCGATCTGTACCATGCCAAACGGAGCGGTTGCTGCGGGGTGGGTGTGTCCGTGGCCGCCGGTTCCGATGAACGGGTCGATGTCGCTCACGCGAATCTGCGCCGTGGCGGACCATGCCAGCGTCAGGCTACTCCACAAAAGAAAAACTCGGGTCATACCCGAAAGATAATGCGCCCCCTCGAGCTATTCGCCCAGCAAATCGGGCCGGCGTGCCCGGGTGCGCGCAAGGGCTTGCTCGGCGCGCCACTGCTCGATGGCCGGCGTATTCCCTGAAGTGAGGATTTCGGGCACGCTCAGGCCGCGAAACTCCGCGGGCCGGGTGTACACCGGAGGCGCCAGCAGGTTGTCTTGAAACGAATCAGTCAGTGCCGACGTCTCGTCGTTCAACACTCCTGGTATCAAGCGAATCAGGGCGTCAGCGATCACGGCGGCAGCCAGTTCGCCCCCGCTCAAAACGTAGTCTCCGATCGAGATTTCGTGGGTGATCAGGGTGTCGCGCACGCGCTGGTCGATGCCTTTGTAGTGCCCGCAGACGATCATAACATTGCGGAAGGCCGACATGCGGTTCGCCATGGGTTGGTCCAAGGTTTCGCCGTCGGGCGACGTGTAGATGACGGCGTCGTAGGTCCGCTCGGCCAAGAGGCCCTCGATGCAGGCGAATAGCGGTTCGGGCTTCATGACCATGCCGGCTCCGCCGCCAAACGCATAGTCGTCGACCTGCTTGTGCTTGCCGAGGCCAAACGCCCGCAGGTCGTGCAAGTGAACTTCAGCCAGGCCTTTGGTTTGGGCCCGCTTCAGTATCGAGGCCTCAAACGGGCTGCGGATCAGCTCGGGAAGCAGCGTGACAATGTCGATCCGCACGACTTACGCTAGGCCGATTTCGACGAGCCGCTCGTGCAGGTAGGCCCCCGCAGTAATGTCGCTGAATGCCTTGGGGCGCTCGGCTGAAATGCAGTGCGGCAAGCAGTTGAGCGGCATATCCTCTTTGGGATGCACAAAAAACGGCATTGAGAAGCGGGGGAGGTGCCGCTTTTCTGCGGTGGGGTTGACGACCCGGTGGGTCGTGCTCGCCAGAACCCCGTTGGTCAAGCGCTGCAGCATGTCGCCCACATTAATCACCAGTACGTCGTTGGTTACGTGAATCGGAACCCATTTGCCCTCAGAAACCACTTCCAGACCTTCGGCCGAGGCTCCCATCAGCAGCGTGATGAGGTTGATGTCTTCGTGGGCGGCGGCGCGAATCCCGTCTTCGGGAAGCTCGGGCTGCGCCGGGTAGTGGATGGCCCGAAAAATCGAGTGTCCGCCCGCCAGGGGCTCGGCGAAGAACTCGCGCTCGACGCCAATGTGAAGTGCTACGGCTTTCATCAGTTCGTTTCCGATGGACTCCAGCTTGAGGTAGGCGGAACGCACGACCTCGTCCATGCCGGCAACGGCTCGGTCAACCGATACGTTCGCCGCAAGGCCTCGCTCTTCGGCATTCATCGGTCCCCACTGAAAGAACTCCTTCAGGTCAGCCGAAGTTTCGCCCTTGGCGTGCTCGACGCCAAACGGCGTAAAACCGCGCTGTCCTTTGGCGCCCTCCACGAGAAACGCGCGTTTTTCGGCCTCGGGCAGCTGAAAAAACTGCTGCACGGCGGCGTAGAGTTGTTCGCGGTCGGCCGAGCCAAATCCGTGGTGTTCAATCGCGGCAAAACCAAGGCTGCGGAATGCGCGGCCAAGTTCCTCAGAAAATTCAATCTGCTCTTCAGGACTGCCGTGCGTCCATTTTTGAAGGGAAAGGGTGGGGAGTTGCATCCATCAAAGATAAGTCGCGCCGTTCCTTTGCACTATGAAGCACCACCCCAGCCTCGACCTCTACCGTTCGCTCTACATGCCCCGCGCCGTAGAAGAGCGCATGCTGATTGCCCTGCGTCAAGGGCGGATTTCCAAGTGGTTTTCGAGCTACGGCCAAGAGGCGGTCAGTGTGGGAACGGCACTGGCCATGCACGAGGACGAGTGGATTTGCACCATGCACCGCAACTTAGGGGTGTTCACCGCCCGCAACCTGCCGTTGGTCAAGCTTTTTGCCCAATTTCAGGGCCGTGCTACCGGCTACACCAAGGGCCGCGACCGCTCCTTCCATTTTGGCACTCCGGAGCATAAAATTTTTGGCATGATTTCGCACCTCGGGGCCCAGCTCGGAGTGGCCGACGGATTAGCCCTAGCGCGGAGCCTTCGCGACGAAGGAAAGTGCGTGCTGGTGTACACCGGCGACGGCGGAGCCTCAGAAGGGGATTTTCACGAAGCCTTGAACGTCGCGGCCGTGTGGAATTTGCCGGTGCTCGTGGTCGTAGAAAACAACCAGTGGGGGCTCTCCACGCCGTCGCGCGAACAGTTTGTTTTTGACTCGTTTGCGGTGAAAGGTCCGGCCTATGGAATCGAAGCCCATTCCATCGACGGAAACGACCTGGGTTTGGTGCTGGAAACGACCCGAAAGCTGACGGATTCCATCCGCCAAAATCCACGGCCCATCCTCTTGGAATGCGTCACGTTTCGAATGCGCGGACACGAAGAGGCCTCAGGCACCAAATACTACCCCGAGGGATTAATCGAATCCTGGCAGGCTAAAGATCCGGTATTGCGCTACCGAAACGCGCTCCTGGCGGACGGCGTCGCCAAGGAAGAAGAAATCAAGGCACTCGAAGACGAGCTGGCGGTTCAGGTGCTGGAGTCGCTCAACACGGCCTTGGACGAACCCAAGCCTTTCTACGACGAGCAAGCCGAACTCGCCGACGTCTACGCCCCCGTTTTCGAGGCAGCGAGCCACCAAAGTCCGCCCTCTTCAGACCGCAAACTCCGCCTCATTGACGCCATTAAAGAGGCTATGGATCAGGCGATGGCCCGCCACGAAAACCTAGTCCTAATGGGGCAAGACATCGCCGAGTACGGCGGCGTATTCAAGGCCACCGAGGGTTTTCTCGAGCGCTATGGGGCGGACCGTGTGCGGAATACGCCCTTGTGCGAGTCCGCCATAGTAGGCGCCGGAGTTGGCCTTTCGGTGGAGGGCTTTAAGGCCATGGTCGAAATGCAGTTCAGCGACTTCGTCACCGAGGCCATGACGCAGATTTGCAACCAGGCTGCCAAGCTGCACTACCGGTGGGGCCAGCGGGCCGACCTGGTCGTTCGCATGCCGACGGGTGCGGGGGTAGTCGCCGGCCCCTTCCACAGCCAATCTACCGAGGCGTGGTTTGCTCGAGTTCCCGGGTTGAAAGTGGTCTATCCTTCCGATCCTGCACAGGCCAAAGGCTTGCTGCTTCGCGCGTTTGAAGATCCCAATCCCGTGCTCTTTTTTGAGCATAAAAACTTATACCGTTCCCTCGAGGGCGAAGTGGCGCCTGAGTACTACAGCCTTCCGCTCGATAAAGCGGTCGTGGTGGCGCCCGGCGACGACGTAACGGTGCTCGCGTACGGCTGGGCCGTGCACTGGGTTCGCGCCTGGATGCAGGACCATCCCGAGGTGTCGGTTGAGCTTATTGATATGGTGTCGCTGCGCCCGATTGATTGGGAAACGCTCGAGCATTCGGTGCGTAAAACAGGACGTTGCGCGGTCGTTCAAGAAGACACATTTTTGGGCAGCATTGGCAGTTCGATTGCCGCCGAATTGCAGCAGCGCTGCTTCACGGCGCTGGATGCGCCCATTGCGGTGGTTTCTAGTGCCGATCTTCCCATACCTTTTGCCGCGGAATTGGAGCACGGATTTTTGCCGCACGACCGCCTGAAAAAGTCCCTAGACGAGCTCTTGAAATTTTGAGTAATTTCTCTTTGATTTTTTGACCCGAATTCCCCTATCTTTGGGCCGGTTCAATTAACCAAAATAATCCCATAATTATGACACCATCTCAACTCGTTCAGCACTTCCGCGAGAACCAAAATGGCAACAAGACCTTGAAAACGGTATTCCGCAATCAATTCTTGGGCAAATTTGAACTCGAAGAATTGGAAGGTTTGATCATTTCTTGCGAAAAAGAAATTGCCAAGCGCGCCCAAGCTGAAATCGACGCCCGCATCCAGTGGCTCGAGTCTCAGGGTTACACGGTATCTAAGTAATTAGGCGCCAACCCCGCCAAACCAACTAAAAAGGGCCCCTCGCGGGGCCCTTTTCTTTTTCTCCCCCTCCCGCGCGCTCCGCGCGCAGAGGGTGCAGCATAAAAAAACCCTCACGTTCGTGAGGGTTTTGGAAGTGGGCGCACACGGATTCGAACCGCGGACCCTCTGCTTGTAAGGCAGATGCTCTGAACCAGCTGAGCTATGCGCCCCATTGGGGAGTGCAAATATAAAAAGGATTATCAATCCACCAAAGACTCAGGGCAGAAATTGAGTGCCCGAACGGTAGACAATGTGGCATGGGTCTTTACCTACCACAAACCAGGCGGTGGCGCGCACGCTGCCCAAAGAATCCAAGACGGTGACGTTCAGGCTGTCGCCCTCGTCGCTGAGGTCCTTCATGTTGCCGTCGTCTACCACGGCAAAAAAGTCCTCGTACCCCTGATCAAGCACTGAGAGGGTGTCGCCCGTTCGGGCGTTGACCGTAACCACCGAGGCCGGCAAGGGGGGAGTGGTCCATGTGAAGCCTACGCTTCGAAACTCCTCCGTACAAAAGGTTCCGGTTTCGCAACCGGCAAGCGCCGCCGAACCAAGTGCGGCCAGAAGGAGGTACTTCATTTTTTTTCTTTTTGGAAATCTAACGACGCGCTGTTCACGCAGTACCTCAGGCCGGTGGCGGTGGGGCCGTCGTCAAAAACGTGCCCGAGGTGTCCGCCGCAGTTTTTGCACAAGATTTCGGTGCGGACCATTCCGTGGCTGTAGTCGGGATTTTCGATTACGTTCGCTTCGGGAAGCTGGGCGTCGAAACTTGGCCAGCCGCAGTGCGCGTCAAACTTGCTGCTGCTGCCAAACAAGGCCACTCCGCAGCCCGCGCACGCGTAGGTGCCAGGCTCGAAGTGCTTGTCGTATTTGCCGGTACCCGGGTACTCGGTTCCTTTTTGGCGAAGAATTCGAAACTGATCGGGGGTAAGTGCGGCCCGCCACTCCGCTTCAGAGCGCGTGAGTGGAAAAGATGCTTCATTCATGGGTTTTACCGTCTGTTGGCATGAGGCAAGCGGACAAATTCCGATTGCCATAATTAGAAACCCCAAAATCTTCATGTTGTTGACGTCCGCAAATAGCGGACCAAAAAAAGTGCCCTGGACTGGACTCGAACCAGCACGAGCATAGCTCACCACCCCCTCAAGATGGCGTGTCTACCAATTTCACCACCAGGGCGACACTTTTAAATCGAAGAACGTTTCGTGACTCGACTGGGATTCGAACCCAGGACCCATACATTAAAAGTGTATTGCTCTACCAGCTGAGCTATCGAGTCGTCTCGCAAACGAGGCTGCAAATATAGCGCAAACGAGCAAAAACCAAAGGACCGCTCGTAGTTTTGTAGGCACATATGAAAACATGGTATTTGTGGGGCTACATGGGCTCGGGAAAGTCGACCGTTGGACGCGCTGCAGCTAAATCCTTAGGCCTGGAATTTAGGGATTTAGACCGCCTCATCACCGAAGAGTCGGGCCTGGGTATTTCGGAATTCATGGCGGCCCGAGGGGAACTGGCGTTTCGCAAACTGGAGCGCCAGATCCTTCTAGAGCAGGACGGTTTTGGCGGAATCGTCTCGTGCGGCGGCGGCACGCCCTGCTACTACGACAGCGCTCAATGGATGCGCGAACACGGAGCCACGGTCTACCTGTCGGCCTCGGTGCCTTGGCTGCACCAGCGCCTTTCGGCCAGCCGTCTTCGGGGGACCAAGCGCCCGCTTTTGGCCGACGTGGCTGACGAAAACCTCATGGAATTCATTGCCAAGCACCTTTTCGAGCGCCGGGAATTTTATGCGACCGCGGAATTCCAAATTCCGGTCGACCAAATGAGCACCGACCGTGCGGTAGCGCAGCTCGCTGACTTGATTCAGACGAGGTAGGTCGCGCAGGGCGCCGACCAATCGACTTCGACGCGCTCGTGCAGTCCGGTGCTCAACGACAGCCCTTTGATGTCGGCTTTGACGGGAAAGCGCTTGTGGTTGCGGTCCACCAATACGGCCGTCGTGATGCGGCCTACCCGAGCGGTAAGGAAGTGCGCCACGCCGTAAAGTAGGGTGGCGCCGGAATTCAGTACGTCGTCCACCACGACCACGTGGGCGCCCTCGAGGAGGGAGGGATCCAGGGAGGCGCGGGTGTCGTGCAGCGAAGGTTCGCGTTTGTTGACCTCGAGTTCCATCAGTTCTGCCGCGGTGTGGGCCTTCAGGTGCGCATGGATGCGCTCCGCCAGGGCGTACCCTGAATTTCGAATGCCCGCGAGCACGAGCCGCTCAGAGCCGGCGTGCCGCTCCAAGATTTGCCAAGCCATGCGTTCGACGGTCCGCGCCATTCGCGCGTCGTCCAAGATCAGCGTGCGTTCTCCCATGCCCTAAAATTAGGCTTTTGGGGCGGATTTAGCGCGCAGCAGCACGACCGATTCCACGTGAAAGGTTTGCGGGAACATGTCGACGCCTTGAACCTGAACGACGTCGTAGGCGTCGCCCAGCATTTGGATGTCGCGGGCTTGGGTGGACGGGTTGCACGAGACATAAACCAGCTTGGGGGCTTGAATGCGCGCCAGTTCGGCCACTACCGCGGGGTGCATGCCTTCGCGGGGCGGGTCCACCACCACGACGTCGGGGGCGCCGTGACGGCCAACAAACTCGGGCGTGAAAATGCGGCGCATGTCGCCGACCTCAAAGGTGGCGTTGCGGATTTCGTTGCGCTCGGCGTTCCGCACCGCCGCTTCTACCGCTTCGGCCACGCTTTCGACGCCCACCACTTTGCCGGCGACCTGGGCCATGAACAAGGCAATGGTTCCGGTGCCGGTGTAGAGGTCGTACACGGTCTCGCCTCCGCGCAAGTCGGCGGCCCGCAAAGCTTCGGAGTACAGGCGGTGCGCTTGAACGGGATTGGTTTGGTAAAACGACTTCGGGCTGATCAAGAACTGCAAGGAGCGTCCGCCGTCCAGCGCCGATTCCATGGTTTCTTCGAGGGCTTCGGTTCCGTGAAATAGGTGCAGGTCCACGTCGTACATCGAGTCGTTGACCTTCTCGTTGAGGCCCCAATAGAGGCTCACGAGGCGGTCGAAGCGCTCGGTCATGCGGTGCATGAGGGTGAATCCGTCAGGGCCAGGGTGTTCGCCCCACTGAATGATGAGCATCCAGTCGCCGGCTTGGTTGCTCCGCAGCATGGCGGTGCGGAGCGCGCCCACTTTAGCGCGCGGATGCCAAAAGCTCAGTCCCAAGGCAAGGGCTTCGTCGCGAAGGGCGTTGCGCAGCGCGTTGCCGTACTCGGGTATCAAGTGGCAATCTTGGACGTCCAGGATTTTATCCCAGAATCCGGGAACGTGAAAGCCCAGCCCGGGCTCGGTTTCGGCCTCGGGATTCGCGTCGAGTTCTGCGCGGGTTCGCCAGCGGTTACTGGTGAAGCTGAACTCCGTCTTGTTGCGGTAGCGCAGCGGCGTCGGAGCCGGCACGAACGGCCGCCAGTCCACGCCTTCGCGGGGAACTCCGCCCACGCGCACCAGCTGCTCTTCGACCTCGTTGGACTTGAATTCCGCTTGACTCGGATAGCCTAAGTGCTGCCAGGGACAGCCGCCGCAGGATTCGGTATGGGCGCACGAAGGCGGCACCCTGAGGGGAGAGGAAGACACCAGCCGTTCCACACGGCCCTCAAAAAAGTTCTTCTTTCGCTTGATTACGCGCACGTCTACCACGTCTCCGGGGGCGGCGCCCCGCACCAGTACGGTTTTGCCGTCCGACGTTTTGCCGACGGCCACGCCGCGTCCGCCGGCTCGGTCTACCTTAATGTTTTCGAGAATCACCGCGCAAAGGTAGGGTGCTATCTTTGGGTAAATCCTCAGCCCCATGAAGCCGCACGACTACATCGCCCTCGAAGACCAGTACGGAGCCCACAACTACCATCCGCTGCCGGTGGTGCTCCAGCGGGGGGAGGGGCCCTACGTTTGGGACGTCGAAGGCAACCGGTACTTTGACTTTCTCAGCGCGTACAGTGCCGTGAACCAAGGACATAGCCATCCGCGCATCGTAGGGGCCTTGGTGGACCAGGCGCGGACCTTGGCGCTGACTTCGCGGGCCTTTTACAACGACCAGCTCGGCGCGATGGAAGAATCGATGGCCACGCGATTCGGCTACGACAAGGTGCTGGCGATGAATTCCGGAGCCGAAGCCGTCGAAACGGCCCTCAAACTCGCGCGCCGTTGGGCGTACGACGTCAAGGGCGTGGCCAAGGACCAGGCCGTCATCCTTGTGGCGAGCCAGAACTTTCACGGCCGCACTTCGACCATTGTTTCGTTCTCGAGCGACCCCGATTCCTACGGCGGATTTGGACCGGCAATGCCGGGCTTTCAGATCGTACCCTACGACGACCTCGCCGCACTCGACCAGGCCCTAGCTAACCCCAACGTGGCGGCGTTTTTGGTCGAGCCCATTCAAGGAGAGGCGGGCGTGTACGTCCCTTCAGACGGCTACATCTCAGGGGCGGCCGCGCGCTGCCGTGCCGCCAACGTGCTGTTCATGGCCGACGAAATCCAAACGGGCATTGGGCGCACCGGTTCCTGGCTGGCCACCTGCGGCGCGTGCAGCTGCGCGGGCGGCCGCTGTGAGCGCGACCCCAAGACCTACGTGCGGGCGGACGTGCTCATCCTGGGCAAGGCCCTTTCGGGCGGCGTATACCCGATTTCTGCGGTTTTGGCCGACGACGAAATCATGCTTTGCATCAAACCCGGCCAGCACGGTTCGACCTTTGGAGGCAACCCCATAGCCGCGCGCGTAGCGCAGGTTGCGCTGCAAGTAGTTGAAGACGAGGAACTCATGCAGCGGGCACGTCGCCAGGGCGCTCGCTTTCGCGCCACGCTGAACCAAGAACTGGGGTCGCACCCGCTCGTGGCCCAGATTCGCGGCCGCGGCCTTCTCAATGCGGTCGTCATCAACACCCCCGAAGACTCGCAGGTGGCCTGGGACCTCTGCGTGGCCATGGCCAAGGCCGGGGTTTTGGCCAAACCCACCCACGGAAACATCATTCGATTCGCGCCCCCCTTGGTTTTGAGCGATGCCGAGCTCGACGAGGCATTGGCGCGAATTGTGGGCGCCGTAAAAAACTTTAGGGCCGCCTAAACCTTTCGAAACCTGCGCGGTTATCATAATGCCCGCGGGAGGTTGACGGACTTCGGTTCGTCAGGTGTATAGGGTAGTTTTCTCCCGCGGGCTTCCCTTTTTTTTCAGGATTCCAAGGAAGGCCACGTGGCCATCCAGTCTCGGTACATGCCGTTGAAGTGCTGCCGCACCTGCTCGAGGAACTCGGGCGTCACAGTGGCCCATACGGCCGCGGGGCTCCCAAAGCGGTCGGTAGGGTAACGGTAGGTTTGCTTCATCGGTCCCGCCTCGATTTCTACGAGGTAGTTGGCCCCGAAATGAAACAGCTGGATTCGAAAGTCCGGATGGGGTAATTGATCGACAACGCGCACGGCAGATTGCTAAAAATCAGCCCTCAAGCTGATGTTGATTAAACGATTGGTCAAGTAGTTGGGCACCGCGTAGTAGCTGGCGGTGCTGATGTCCATCACCCAGAAGTAGCTCGCGGTATTGCGGATTTCCAGCAGGTTGTAGGCCTCGAGGGCAAGCCGGGGCGAAATTCCGCGCCACGTCGGGAGCACGCGCTCAAAGCCCAAGTCCATGCGCCGGTAGGGCGGGGCCTTAAAGGGCTTGGCGTTCTCGAGCGGAAGGCCAAAGGGAAACCCTCCGGTCACGCTGGTGACCAGGTACACCCGGTTTTGGGGCTGGCCGGGCAAATGGTCCTCTATGCGCATGCTGAAGGCGTAGCGGTAGTCGGTTCCGCGCCGCTGCCATACCCCGTCGAACTGTTCGCGCACGCGGAACGTGGACAGCGAAATCCAGGATTCGGCGTCGCCCACCCAGGTGCTGTGGAGCTGGTGGTCCAGGCCGAACGCGACGGCGGTGCCGGGCCTTGTGCCCAGGTAGCGAATGCGCATCCCGTCCTGCTCAAAGGCAAAAGCGCGGTCCTGGTACTTGAGGTAGGCCTCGGCTTGGTACATCCACGGGCGTCCCTTGCGGGTTCCGTAGCGCTTGTACCCGACGATGCCGTGCCAGGCGTGCTGCATGCGGGCTTGGGTCTCGAGGCCGTTTGCGGTCCAGTTGCGGAGTTCGCGCACGCTCGCCGTTTGGGCGTAGCTGCCGGCGTTCACGTAGGCTGACCAATTTGCAGCTCCGCTCGGGCTCACCGAGAACGAAGCGCGCGGACTCCAGCGCCACTCGCCAGACCGGCTGTCGCGAAGCAGTCGCTGGCCCAACCTCAGGTGCAGGATTCGCTTGCCTGCCCGCCAGCTGTCGCTGTAGGTAGCCGAGGCCCAATACTTGGTGTTGCGCAGTTCGCCTTGGCTTTGCAGAACCGAATATAGTTCCAGCGTGGAGTCGGGGAAGTAGGCGGTGTCGTTGGGTCCGACCACCACGACCGTCGGCTGGTGCGCCAGGCTGTATCCCGCGGAATCGAGGTTGATCCACTCCGAAACCCGGTCTTGGGCCAACTGGACGCGCTGCCCGAGGGTCCAGTTGAATTGACCCGTTTCGCTCACTAAGTGGCTGCCGCGAAGGGCGGTATGCAGGTCTCTGATCCAAAGGTCGTTGCGTGCGTATCGCTGAAAACCGCCGCTGCCGCGCAGGTAGCTGAGTTCGCCAAATTGGTCGGAGCCCATGTTGGTGTTGACGTCGCCCAGCCGGTAGGCCGATTCGACGTCAGAATGCTCTACCTCGAGGGCCTGGGACCAACTGGCTTCGGCGTCGAGCACATGGCGTTGGCCAAAGGCCCTGCGCGTACGCCATCCGGCGAAGGCGTTTTGAAAACCGTAGTATTCGGTTCCGGCCATGGCCACCTGAAGGCGAAGGACCTGCGTGACCGTGCCGAATTCGGTGGTCCGGCTGGTCGGAGCCAAGCGGAATCCGTTTTGTTGGGCGATGCCCAAGAATTCATGGCGCCAGGCTCCGTGGCGCCGGTTCCACACTACTTGGGCGTCGCGCGAGTCCGCCCTAAAATCGCCCGAAATATCTCCGCTGCGGGCAAAGAGCACGTTGCTGCGGTAGCGCAGGCTGACGCCGAGGTTGCCGGCCCAGGCCGTGGCTCCGCCCGAGAAACCGCCCAGGCGAAGGCGTCCGCGCAGGGAATCCGTGCGGCCGTACTGCACTTCGAGGGCCGACGAAAGTTTGTCGCCCAGTTCCGCATGAAAGCCGCCGGCCGTAAAGCTCAGCGACGAAACCAAGTCCGGGTTGAGCACGCTCAATCCTTCCTGCTGCCCCGAACGCGCCAACTGAGGTCGGTAGAGTTCAAATCCGTTCACGTAGACGAGGTTTTCGTCGTAGGTGCCGCCGCGCACGCTGTACTGGCTGCTCAATTCGTCGCTCGCCACGACGCCGGGCAAGGTGCGGAGCAAGGACTCCACCGAGCCGGTGGGCGTGCCCAATCCCGACAAGGTGCCCGATTTGAGGCGCACTTCGCTGGCCGCCGCTCGAACGCGCTGGCCGGTCACGGTGGCCTCGCGAAGTGGGGTTCCGCGCAGCGTCGTGTCGTTGAGGGCCGCAAAGAGCAGCGCAGAGGCCAGCAGGCTCAAGGACTACCGCTTTTTTAGGGACTGGAAGAATTGCGCCCAAGCAAAGGGGTTGCTGAGGCGGCCCAAGATGGCCGAAGCCCCGTCGCTGCCGTAGTAGCGGCCCGAGTTGTACAGCTGCTGCTCTTGGGCTTGGATGATGTAGCGCTGCATTTCGTTGGAACTCATGCCCATCAACGCGGCCTTCTCTTTAAGGGCTTGAATGGCGAGGTTTTGCAGGGCGACGTCGCGCTCGGTGGTTTCAATGCGCATGCGGAGCAGCTCGCGGTTGAGGTCCTCTGGGCGGGGCCAGGGGTAGAGCGTGACCTCGTCGAGTTCCACGGTGTTCCACCGCATGAATACCGAGGCGAGGTAGCTGCGTCCGTGCAGGGTGTCGGGCACCCACAGGCGCTCGTCTTCAAAGCCAAAGCGGCGAAAGCGCAGCGTGTCTCCCGGCACGGCGGTGATCGAGAAAAATCCGTCGTCGCCCGACGTGGTGGTGGTCGATCGCCCCTGGATCCACAGGCGGGCGTTGGGAATCGTTTGAAGCGAGGTGTCGCGCGTGAGGATGACGCCGCTCACTTGGACCACGGATTGGGCCCAGAGTCCGCCGCTCCACACGCTCATCACAAGGAAAATCCAGGGCTTCATAAAGTATGGATAAAGGTAGTGCGGTTCCCGACCTCGTCGCCAACGACAAGCACAAGTTCGCCCGTGGCTCCTGCGGCGTCGACGCGCACGAGTTCGGCCTTGAGGTCGAGGTAGGCCCAGGTCCACTGCCCGTTGATGCGCGCCGACAGGATTTCGGGATCGAGCTCGTCGGTGACGCGAATCCATACGCCTCCGTCGGGGTCGCGGCGCACCAAACGGCACTGGGGCCCTTCGACGTCGAGGCGCACTTGGGCGGGTCCGCAGGTTTTCGAGGCGTAATGCAGTCGCCCGTCGCGGGTGGGCACCCCGGGGATTTTAGCGGAACCTCTTCCGTCGCGCACGGCCAAGTAGGTACGGGTGCGCAGGCTGTCGGGGAGCTCGTCGGGCGTCCAGTAGTAGTGCACGGGCTTGATCGCGGCCACGTCGGGCTGCACGTCAAGACTTCGTCCGTTGCTCCGAAGCTGAAGGTGCTGTTCGGCCGAGAAGGCGCGGGCGGGAACCTGGAGGCTCCACGGGCCGTCGGACCACGTCGCTGCGGGCTGTTCCCGCTGCTTTTGCGGATTGGCTACGCGGACCGCGCCGCGCCACACCGAACGGTCGCCCGAAGTGACGGACAGGGCGTAGCGCCCCGGGCGCTCCGGCCACGCTTCGTTGACCAGCCAGCCAGGGGCCGGTTGCGTTGGGGTAGGGTGAAGGAGAAATCCGCGCACGCCCTGCTGACGGTGAAGGTCCAGCGCCATGCCTCCGTCGGCACCGCGCTGCACGTCAAACGTCCAGCGCTTCAGGGACCAGGCGCTGCGGGTGCTGTCGTCGACCGCGGCATAAAATCCCTGCTCCGGGTACGTAATGGCCAAGTCGTTCCACGAATCGACCGCGAGGGAATCTCCAGCGCGCCGCCATCGGCCGGACTGGCGGGCCCAAAGTGCGGGTGGGTTCGGGGCATCGGGAATACGCAAACCGTAGGCGACGGGGTCCAAAATGGCCTCGGTCGCCTGGTCGCGAAGTTCGAAGTGAAGGTGGGGGCCGCCCGAAGCGCCGCTGTTGCCCGACGCGCCAATCACCTGGCCCGCGGCGACGCGCAAGGACTCCCGCGGCGGGTACAGGTCGAGGCGGTATCGGTCCAGGCGCTCGGCCTCCCGCCGCACGTAGGCTCCGATTTCGCCCTGAAACGACTCCAAATGCGCATAAACCGTAGTAAATCCCGTAGGGTGGTCGAGGTAGAGGGCCCACCCATATCCGTCGGGTCGGACCACGATGCGCCGCACCCAGCCGTCGGCCACGGCATACACGTTCTTTCCGGTCACGCCGCCGGTCCTCAAGTCGATTCCGCTGTGAAAGTGGTGGTTGCGGAGCTCCGCCAGTTCACCCGACACCGCCAAGGGCTCGTCGAGCGGCATCACGGCAATCTGGCTCCTCGCCGTTAAAGGCAAAAGCGCCAGCATCCAAAAACTTAGGCGGGGCATGGCCCCAAGATAGAAATTCCCGTGCCAAACTCCTACCTTTGGAGCATGGCTGATTCCGCAGACCGCATTGGCATTATTCAAGCGCAGGTACACGACTTGATCGCAAAGTACCGCCTGGCAATAGGCGAGCTGGAGCAGCAGGCGCAAACCCTTGCGCAGCAGGACCGAAGCATGCGAGAGCTCCAGCAGCAGGTGAAAAATCTGCGCAGCGAGAACGAAGAGCTTCGGCTCCTTCAGTCGTTTACCGGCGACGCCGCCGCGCGCGCCGATTTGGCGAAGCGCCTTCAAGCCTGGTCCCGGGAAATCAACCAAGCCATCGCCAAAATTCAGCCATGAGCGACGAGACCCTACGAATCAAAGTAGCCTTGGGCGGACGCACCTACCCGCTGACCATTCCGCGCGGCGAAGAGGAGCAGGTGCGCAAAGCCGTGGCGATGATTCAGCAAACGGTTACTCGATTTGAGGAGCGCTACGCCGTGGGCGACAAGCAGGACGCGCTCGCCATGTGCGCCCTACAGTTGGCCAACCAAGTAGCCAGTTTGCAGGCCAATCCCGTCGTGACGACCGAGGACGCCGCGCCCGAAGACGAGCGCCTCAAGCAAATTCAAGGGCAATTGGACGCGGTGCTGGGCACGCGCCGAACCGCGCTCTAGCGGCTTAAATCAAGGCATTCCGGCTCCCGCTCGTTGCGCAGCGCCCAGTAGGCCTGGTAGCGCGCAGACCACGCCTGGCGTTCGGCCACGGCCTGCTCCAGCCAACCTTGCTCGTGGAGGTACTGCTCGCACCAGCGGCGCACTGGATTAGGGGGAGCTACCCAATCGTCCACGAGTCCCTTGGCCTCAGCCAGGCGCTGAACGTGGGCGGTCGCGGGCCATGCGACCATCGCACGGCGCCCCACCTTTTCGGCCAGCCCCAAATCCAGGACGTCGTCAAATACAAATCCCCACGACGAGGCCGTGACGCCCCAGCGGGCTTCGAGAAGGGGAATGGCCTTGGTCTTGTCTCGAGCGTAAAACAAAAACTGGTCGAAGTGCTCCCGGCGCACCACGTGTTCGGCGGTCACGTTGCGCTCCCCGGTTACCACGGCCACAGGCAGCCACGAGTCGGTGTGCAGGTAGTGGGCAAACCTCAAGAGGTTAAGGCCCATGGTGTCGTGTTCGCTGAACACGGAATGGCCCTCAGCCGACTTGGTGCCGTCGGTCCAAACGCCGTCCCAATCGAGCACGATTGCGCGAATCATGCTCATGCGTTGAGGTCTTGGATGTCGATCAATCCCAGCGCATTGCCTGCATCGTCTTCGACCAAAAGTTGATCTACTCGGGTTTCAGAAAAAGCGCGGAACGCCTCGTTGAGCAGGGCCGACCCGGGCAAAGCATGCGGAACCTTGAGGGCATGCACGCTGCGCAGCGGGGCCTGCACGTCCAGGGTTCCGCGTTGCTCGATAAGACGCCGTAAATCGCCGTCGGTGAAGAGGCCCACGGCACGCCCTTGTTCGGCCAGGACCACGGCGCCAAGTCCGCTCACCGTCATGGCCACGAGGGCTTCGCGCAGCGGCGTGTCGGGCGAAAGGATGCGCTGGTGCGGACGCATCAAGGATTCCACCCGAACCGTCATGCGGCGGTGGTCCTCGTCAAACTGGGCCGTTCCGAGCGTCGTGAGGTGGTTGTTGGGCAGCTGCTGGCACACCGACCAAGGCACCGTGACGGCGTCAACGCCCAAATCCATGGCGTTCCGCACGTGCTCGGTATGGCGGACCGAAGAAAACATGACTTTGGACGCGTACCCATGGCGCTCCTTGAAGGACACGATCGAGTCCACCAAAGCCAGCGCGTCGGTACCCTGGTCCTGAAGTCGGCCGACGAGGGGGCAAACGTAGGTGGCCCCCGAATTCATAGCCATGTAGGCTTGCTGGGGGGTGTAGATGAGGTGCACGTTGGTCATGATGTCCTCTTTGTTCAAGCGCGCACATGCTTGAACGCCGTGCAGCGAAACCGGAATCTTGAACACCGTGGTTTCGCGGGCCAAGCCGAGGGCCAGCAGGCGGTGTGCTTCGGCTACGATTTCGTCGGCCGACGTTCCGAGGGCCTCGACCTGAATCACCGGCACCCTTTGGGCCGTTTCGAGCAGCCAAGCGTCCACGTCGGTCACGCCCTGCCGCTGGAGGAAGGTGGGGGTGGTGGTGAGCCCGTAAAAGATTCCTAGTTTGAAGGCGGCCGAAATTTCGCTAGGGTTGGCCGAATCGAGGTACAATTCCATGGGGCCAAAGTACGAAGCCTGTGCGTACTTTGCAGGCTAAAGCCCTTGTGTAGTCTATGAAGAAGCTCTTGGTTGCCAACCGTGGTGAAATTGCCCTGCGCATTATGCGTACCGCCCGGCAAATGGGAATTCAAACGGTGGCGGTGTATTCCGATGCCGACCGCGACGCGCCGCACGTACGCTTTGCCGACGAGGCCTACCGCCTCGGTCCGGCGCCCAGTTCCCAAAGCTACCTCAATGTAGCCGCCGTGGTAGACGCCTGCCGAGCTTCAGGAGCCGACGCGGTGCATCCCGGCTACGGGTTTCTTAGCGAAAACGCAGATTTCGCCGAACGCATTGAGGCTGAGGGCCTAACCTGGATTGGGCCGCCCCCGGCGGCGATTCGCGTCATGGGCGACAAGCTGTCGGCCAAGGCGGCGGCTGCCCAGTTCGACGTGCCCTTGGTCCCCGGCAGCGACGGCGCCCTCGCGACGGCTACAGAAGCCCAGGAAGTGGCCGACCGCATCGGCTACCCGGTCATGATTAAAGCCTCAGCGGGCGGCGGCGGAAAAGGCATGCGCATTGTGCATTCGGCCGACCAAGTCCGCGAAGCCTTTGAAAACGCCACGTCTGAGGCACTGAAGTCCTTCGGCAACGGCGACGTGTTCGTAGAAAAGTTCGTCACCTCGCCCCGGCACATTGAAATTCAGGTGCTTTCAGACGCCCACGGCAACCACCTGCACCTTTTTGAGCGCGAATGTTCCGTGCAGCGACGCCACCAAAAAGTGGTGGAAGAGGCGCCCAGCGCGATTCTGACGCCCGAACTGCGCGACCAGATGGGGGAGGCTGCGGTCAAGGCCGCCCAGAGCTGCGGCTACGTGGGTGCCGGTACCGTTGAATTCATTTTTGACGCCCGCGGAGCCTTTTACTTTCTCGAAATGAACACCCGCCTCCAGGTGGAGCACCCTGTGACCGAAGAGGTTACCGGTTTGGATTTGGTTGCGGAGCAAATTCGGGTCGCCCGCGGCGAACGCTTGCCCTACCGCCAACAGGACCTCAAGCTCAACGGCCACGCCATCGAGCTGCGCGTGTACGCCGAAGACGTCACCAACAACTTCGCGCCCGACACGGGCGTGCTCGAGGTCTACCGCCGCCCGACTGGCGCGGGCATCCGCGTGGACGACGGCGTGTGCGAAGGTCAGGAGGTGCCGGTGTACTACGACCCGATGCTCGCCAAACTCATCGCGTGGGGCCCCGACCGCGAAACGGCGCGCAAGCGACTGATCGCTGCCGTGGACCGGTATGCGGTCGTCGGAGTCAAGACCACGCTTCGCTTTGGCCGCTTCATCCTGGAGCATCCCGACTTCGTCAGTGGCCAATTCGACACGGGGTTTGTCGCCAAGAACTTTACGCCCGAGTCCCTGGAGCCGCGGGCCGACGGCGCGGAATGGGCCGCCGCCTTGGCCGAGTACTACCGTCCCTCGGCGCCTGAGGCAGCGCAGGTGCCCAGCGCCTGGAAAACCCGATACGGCCTATGAATCGGGCGCTCGTGCTCGTGCTGGTTTGGGCTTCGTGGTCGCTTGCAGCCCAAGAGGTCCCCACGACCTACAACGGCCAAAACGGCCAGGGTTCGGTCATCGAGGGCGACACCATTCCTTGGGTGTTCCTCGACGAAATTCTCGTAGTAGATAAGCCGACGTTTACCGACGTTGAGGCCCGCAAGCGCTACCTGCTGCTGCGCCGCCGGGTCATGAAGGTTTACCCCTACGCCAAGGCGGCCGGCGAGCGTTTGGACTCCCTGAACATGCGGTTGGCCAAAGAAAAGTCCGCCCGCAAGCGCGCGAAGTACACCAAGCAGTACCAGGATTTTCTCGAGCAGCGCTTTGAAGCGGAACTCCGCAAGCTCACCCGATCCGAAGGCCAAATTTTGTGCAAGCTGGTGTACCGAGAAACGAACCAAACGGTGTTTCAGCTGATTCGCGAGTACCGCAACTGGTTTACGGCGGTAGGCTGGAGCGTGACGGGTTCGTGGTACGACATCAACATTCGCAAAGAGTACGAGCCCGGTGAAAACCAAGAAGACGCGCTGATCGAGAAAATTCTGAAGCGGGCTTTTGCGTTGGGCGACCTCAAGGAGCGCGTGCCCATGGACGTGAACGGAACCCTCAAGCCCCGCCGATGAACGGCGTTCCTACGACCCCACTGAGCGCCTGCGGGATCGGGGAGGCCTTGGTCGCCCTGAGGGCCCGGGGCTTGGACCGCGCTCCGATGACGCAGGCGCTGTCTGCCGAAGGCATGCGCCGCCGTGCCCAGCAGTTTTCGCTGCAGCGTCGGGCCCTTCTGGTCGAGGTGCTTCGCGCGCAGTGCGGACCCCAGCCCCGCGAGGAGCATTTGGCGCTGCTCGAGCGCTTGGTCCAACCCGATTCGGTGACGGTTACCGCGGGCCACCAGCTGGTCACGGGGGTCGGCCCCCTGTACGTGCACGCCAAAATCGCCGAGACCCAGGCGCTCGCCGAGCACTGGACGCAGCAGGGGATCCCGACGGTGCCGGTGTTTTGGATGGCGACCGAGGACCACGACCTCGAGGAGATTCGCCGCGTTTTTTGGCGCGGACGCGCCGTTGGGGGGTGGGCGCAGCCGGCGGAGCCGCTGCGCAGCGGTGCCGTGCCGGCCGAGCGGGCCGCCCGAGCCCTACATGATTGGCGCGAGCAGGCGGCGCTCCCCGAGCCGGTTCGCGCGGCGGCCGAGCGCAGCGAGGCCGTGTACCGCGCGTCAGAAACCCTCGCCGACGCCACCCGCGAGCTGATTGGACTTATGCACCCGGGGGTGCTCGTGCTGGATGCGTCGGACGCCCGCTTGAAGGCGTCGGCGGCGGAGCTTTGGGAGGACGAAATCCGCAACCAAACCCTGTACGCCACGCGCGAATCCGCTTCAACGCCTTGGGGCGCAGCAGAACCGCCCGTGCCCTTTCGTCCGTCCGCCCTGTTTGCCCTCGACGCCCAGGGCGGTAGGTACCGCTTGGACCGCCGCGAAGACGGCACTTGGGTCCGTTCCGACGGAACGTCGCTCGGCCGCGATGCCGACGTGGCCGCATGGGCCCGCCAGCATCCCGAGCAGGTGAGTCCGAACGCCCTGCTGCGCCCGGTGTACCAAGAGTGGATTTTGCCCAACGCGGCCTACACGGGCGGGGCCGGTGAATTGGCGTATGCCTACCAATTGGCGCCCTACTTCGCGCGAACGGCCATGGAGCACGGGGTGTGGCGGCTTCGCCACAGTGGGGCCTGGTGGCCCGCCGCGGCGGTAAAAGCCCGCGAGGGACTCCGCCAACTCGCCGAAACTTGCGAGGCCGTTCCGCCTTCATGGTGCGGACCGTGGAACCCTGCGAACCTTCGAAACCAGCTGATGACGTGGCTCGGCGCCCCCGACCGCGCGTCCCGACCTGTGACCGATGCGCTGGAGGCCCTGGTCCGCCAAACCTACGCGCAGCCGGGACTGGAACGCTCCGTTGAAGCGTGGGTGCAGCGCATTGCTCGAGAGGAGGACCGCATGCGCGAACGCCTGCGCCGGGAACACGCACGCCGCGAAGCAGTTCAGCTCCGCCGTTTGGACCTCTTAAGTTCCGTGCTGATGCCGGCCAATACCCTCCAGGAACGCCTGTGGACGCACCTCGATTTGGTGGAGCACGGCGGGGCCGATGCGGTTCAGGAATACCTGCGCGCGTACCGCGAATCGCCCTGTTGGGATGCCCCCGCGTGGTGGGAGTTTAGCTGAAGCGGCCGCCGTACTTTTGCCCCCATGACCGACGCTATCCTAATCCTCGACTTTGGTTCGCAGTACACCCAGCTCATTGCCCGACGCGTGCGCGAACTCAATGTGTACTGCGAAATCCATCCGTTTCACCACATTCCCGAGGACTGGAAGTCCCATTTCAAAGCCGTAATCCTCAGCGGATCTCCCTATTCCACGCTCGAAGAGGGGGCTCCCAACCCCGACCTCAGCGGCTTTTACGGTCAGGTTCCCGTACTCGGAGTCTGCTACGGCGCCCAGTTTATGGCCCATACGCGGGGCGGTAAAGTGGCGCGGAGCACGCACCGCGAATACGGCCGGGCGCACCTCAACCCCAATGCCGTTGAATCGCGGCTGCTCGCGGGAATTCCGCACGGAAGCACGGTGTGGATGAGCCACGGGGACAGCATTGTGGAACTCCCGGCTCAAGCCGTTGTCGAGGCGACCACCGACAGCATCCCGGTCGCGGCCTACCGATTCGCCGGCGAGGAGACCTACGCCATTCAATTTCACCCCGAAGTGGTCCACTCGGAGCACGGCGCCCAGCTCCTGCGCAACTTCATTTACGGCATTGCCGGATGCGCCCCTACGTGGACGCCAGCGAGCTTCATCGACGACACGGTGGCCGCGCTGCGCCAGCAAATTGGCGACGGAAAGGTGGTGTTGGGCCTCAGTGGCGGCGTGGATTCTACCGTAGCTGCCGTCCTACTGGACAAGGCCATCGGCGACCGCCTGCACTGCATTTTCGTCAACAACGGACTGCTTCGCAAGAACGAGTTTGAGGGCGTACTTCAGCAGTACGAACACCTCGGACTCAACGTCGTGGGAGTAGACGCCAGTGCCGAGTTTTATGCCGCCCTGGCGGGACAGGAAGATCCCGAAGCCAAGCGCAAGGCCATTGGGCGCACCTTCATCGAGGTGTTTGACCGCGAGGCCCACCGCATTCAGGGTGTTGAATTTCTCGGTCAGGGAACCATTTACCCCGACGTCATTGAATCGGTCAGCGTCAACGGCCCCAGCGTGACGATCAAGTCGCACCACAACGTCGGCGGACTTCCCGACTTTATGAAGCTTCAGATTGTGGAACCGCTGCGCAGTCTGTTTAAAGATGAGGTGCGCCGCGTCGGGGCCGCGATGGGCCTTAAGCCCGAACTTTTGGGCCGACACCCTTTTCCAGGGCCAGGACTTGCCATTCGCATTTTGGGCGAGGTTACGCCCGAAAAAGTGTCCATTTTGCAGGAAGTCGACCACCTCTTCATTCAGGGACTGCGCGACGCCGGACTCTACGACTCGGTGTGGCAGGCCGGAGCCATCTTGCTCCCCGTCAAGTCGGTGGGCGTAATGGGCGACGAGCGCAGCTACGAGCAAGTGGTGGCCTTGCGCGCTGTTCAGTCGACCGACGGAATGACGGCGGACTGGGTCCATTTGCCCTACGACTTTTTGGCACGAACTTCGAATGCCATCATTAACCAAGTGCGGGGCGTGAACCGCGTCGTCTACGACATCAGTTCCAAACCGCCGGCAACCATCGAATGGGAATAAAGCATCTTGCGGTTTGGTCCGCCACCGTACTCCTCCCGTGGGCGTTGCGCGCTCAAAATGCCGAGCGCTGGGCGGTTGTGCTCCCGTTTCAGGTGCAAGCGGACACTTCGGGCGGCAAAGTAGGTCAGCGCATGGCCCTCGAGTTTTATGCCGGATTCAAGGCGGCCCTCGATTCGGCCGCGACCGACCGCCCCGTGGTGCTCGACGTGTACGACTTTGACGAGGCCAGCGGTACCGTCCTCGACCGACCGCTCGACGGCCCCGTTCAATCCTACAGCCCTAAGGCGTTTATGGAACTGCTGGAAGCGCGCAAGGTGCACTTCGTCGTCGGACCCTTCCGCGGCCAGGATTCCGAGGCGCTGGCGAAGTACGCAGCGTCGACGACCTACGTTGTCAACCCCGTATCCCGAGATATGGCGGTCGCCGGCTTGCCGCAGCTCATTGCGGCGGCGCCTCCGCGCTACACCGAGTCTGAAGCGCTCGGCCGACTGGCCGCCCGCGACGCCAAAGCTCGACCCCAGTCCCGAACGGTCATTTTTGATCTGGGCGACAAAAACAGCGTGCTCCAGCGCCGCGCCTTCTACCAAGGATTCGCGGCCCATGGGGGCGACACGGCCCAAATTCAAAGCTGGGACGGGCGACCTACGGCCAACCTGGCCGAGCGCGTCGGGCGCGACGACCTGATCGCCACTCGGTTTGTGCTGCTCGACGACAAAGTGCTCAGTGCCGCGCGCATTCTTCAGGGGTTGCGCCAGCGCCCCGCGAGCCAAACGGAGCTTTGGACCGTGAGTACCACGGTGAACAGCCCGTCGCTCGATGCGTTTTTGCTGCTTCGCCAGCCTATCGTTTGGGTTCAGACCGACCGATTGGAGTTTGCCACGTTCGAAACCGTCGACGCCCACCTTTCGCAGGCCTTGGGTGAGTCCCGTTCGCGTTGGGCTTGGCTCGGCTACGACACGGCCTTGATGCTTTTGGCCAACGAACCCGGAGCCTTCACCGGGCCGCGCCGCCGGTACGCGTGGAGGGTTGAGGCCGAAGGCGGCCAAACCAATACGGCGGTCGAGCTGTACCGCTACGATCCCAAATTAGGCGTGAACCCCATAAAGCTTCCTGCGTTACCCTAGCATGACGGCAATTGCGATGTTTTTCTTGGCCTACGTCCTGATGGAAGGGGCGGCTTGGGCGGCACACCGGTACCTCATGCACGGCCCGTTGTGGGTGCTCCATGCGGACCACCACACCAAAGAGCCGGGTTTTTTTGAAAAGAACGACGCGTTTTTCTTGATTTTTGCCGTGCCCTCGTGGCTGTGCATCATGCTCGGCATGATGTGGGGCGTTCCCGAGTCCACGGCCTTTGGGTTCGGCATTGCCGCCTACGGATTTACCTACTTCTTGGTCCACGAAATCTTTATCCACCAGCGCTTTCGCTGGTGGGTGCACACCGACAACCCCTATTTTAGGGCCGTTCGCCTCAAGCACAAATGGCACCACAAGACCTTGGGTAAGGAGGGTTCTGCGCACTTCGGACTGCTTTGGGTGCCCTGGAGCATGGTGCGCGAAGAGGCCCGCAAAATGAAGCTCGAGCGCCGCGCGTGAAAGGCCTGTACCTGCTCTTAATGGGGCTCACCTTTCTCGGTCCCTTCACTCGGGCCTTTGAGCCGCGCATTCGCTACATCGGTCAAACCAAGCACTTGCTGGTCGGCACCGTCTTCATGATGGCGCTGTTCATTCCCTGGGACGTCGTCAAGACGGCCACCGGGGTGTGGGGGTTCAATGCGGACTACCTCGTTGGGCCTTCGCTTTGGGGCCTTCCGCTCGAAGAGTGGTTGTTTTTTGTGGTAGTGCCTTGGGCCACGTTTTTCATCTACGAGGTACTGCAGCTGTTTTTTCCTTGGACCCAGTCCAAGCGGAGTGCGTTCGTCGTCGTCGAAATGATTGCGGCGGCCAGCGCCACGTTGGCGCTGGTGTACCAAGATCGCTGGTATACCCTCACGGCCGCGGGCGGACTGGCATTGGGCTGCACGTGGTTGCTGTGGAAGCGCCCGTGGTGGACGGCCGCCTTTTTGCGCAGCTGGGGCGTGGGCTTGATTCCGTTTTTTCTGGTGAATGGGGTGCTCACCGGCATGTTTTTACCCAAACCCATTGTGTGGTACCACAACGCCGAAAATATGGGCCTTCGCCTCGGAACCATTCCGATGGAAGACGCCCTGTACGGAATGTTCATGATGCTGATGTACACTGCTGGGGTGCATTGGTCGCGCCGGCGCTTCCCCAAACGCGCGGAATAGGCTATTTTTGCAGCCTAATTCCGTTCTATGCTTACCCGCCGTCACCTCCGCATCAAAACGATGCAAGCGCTTTATGCGTATGCGCAGTCCGACCTCAGCGACGCGCAACTGGGACTCCGCCGGCTCGAAGACAGCATCAAGGGTATTTATGAACTGTACCTCTACGAACTCCGCATTTTTTGGCACTTCACGCAGTTCATGGAGGAACGCCTTGAAATCGAGCGCGCCAAGCAGTTTCCCAACCGACTTCGCGAAGCCCAGCTGGCGCATTTCTTGACGTTGCCTTTTGTTGCCCAGCTCACCAGCGACGACGAGGTTACGAAGGCTTGGGAGCAGCACCGCATTTTGTGGGGCGAGTCGGCCGACGTCCTGCGCACCATTTTCTTCGCCTACTGGGCCGAATGGGGGGAAACCCTTTACTGGAACAGCCCTGAGCTTCAAACGGAGGAGGCCCAGATTGCCCACGTGCGGCAGTTTTACCGCGACTACCTCGCCAACAATACCGAGCTTCACCAGCACTACGAATCGCTCAGCATGCACTGGTCCGACGATTTGGACGCAGCGCAAATGATGGCGGTGCAAACCCTTCAAAACGCCCGCAAGAACCGGCCCGTGCTGGTCTCGCTGTACCGGGACAAGGGCGATGCGGACTTCGCCAAGGAACTCTACCTGCACACCCTGCGCCACCAAGCGGAATGGCAGGAGCGCATGGCGGGCAAGGCGAAGCAGTGGGATTTTGACCGAATGGCCCCGGTGGACCGCACTCTTGTCCAAATGGCCCTGAGCGAAATGCTGGCGTTTCCAGAAATTCCGCTCAAAGTCACCATCGACGAGGCCATCGAAATTTCGAAGCAGTACGGTTCGCCCAAGGCAGCCGCGTTCGTCAACGGCCTGCTCGACGCTTTGGCCACCGAACTGAAGGCGGAAGGCCGAATTCAGAAGCTCGGAAGAGGACTCATTGGTGCCTAATTTTATCGCTATGAAAACGACTCCATTTTACCTCTTGGCCGTCGTGGCCCTCGCCGCCGCGGCCTGCAGCAATCCCAGCGACCAAATCAAGCCCGAAGCCGAGCGCATGGCGCTTGAGGCGGTGCAGAGCGGCGACCTTCCGCAGTTGAGTTTCGCCGCAGAATCCCACGATTTTGGCACCATCAACGAAGGCGACGTGGTGGAAACCGAGTTCCGCTTCACTAATACCGGCAAGGCGCCTTTGATCATTTCTTCGGCTCAAGGTAGCTGCGGCTGCACCGTTCCGGAGTACCCGAACGCTCCGGTGGCACCGGGTGAAGAGGGCGTGATTCGCGTGAGCTTCAACAGCGAAGGCAAGCAAAATCTTCAAAATAAAACGGTTACGTTGACCACCAACGCCGTTCCGAGCACCAAAGTGCTGACCATCACCGCTAACGTAACCCCAAAATCCAAGAAGTAATGCACCTTTTTTTACAAGCCCAAACCGAAGGCGGAATCGCCGGTTTCCTGCCGCTGATCGCCATTTTGGCGGTGATGTACTTTTTCTTCCTGCGCCCCCAAATGAAGCGCCAGAAAGAGGAAACCAAGTTTCGCAACGTGCTGTCCAAAGGGATGCGGATCGTGACCAGCTCGGGCATTCACGGCAAAATTTCAGACCTTGACGAGCACACGTTGGTGCTGGAGAGCGAGAACAGCCGTTTGCGCTTTGAGCGTTCGGCCGTGAGCAAAGAACTGACGGCAGCGCGCTACCCTGAGTCGGCCAAGGCTGAGGAAAAGAAGTAGGAGCAGCCCAAAGCGGTTCACCAAAAAAAAGCCCGGGCTCTGGCCCGGGCTTTTTGCTTTTGGGGTAAAGGACTCCTTGGGTCAAATGCGCTTGAGTTGCTCTTTGAGCATTTTGAGCTGGTCGGCCAGCAGGCCTTTGTCGTCGAGCTTTTTGGACTCGGTGAGCAGGTTTTGGGCCTCTTGCTTGCGCCGGCGCGACATAGCCATCGCGGCCAGCTGCATTTTGGCCAGCGCGCGGTCTTGCTTCATGCGGAGTCCGGTATTCAGCGCTTTGCGCATGAACGACTCAGCCTGACCCATGTTGGATTGGGCGAGCATCAGTCCGCGCAAAAAGTAGTAGTAGGCGAGCTGCCCTTGGATGAGGGTCTGTTCGGGGTGCTTGAGGGCGTCGAGCTGAGCACTGGCCTTGGCGAAGTTCTGCGAACGCACGTACCACAGGGCCCACAAAATGCGCTCGTTGCGAAAGTGAAAGAGCACGGGAATTCCCGCGAGGAGGGTGAGAAAAATTCCGTTGCCCCAGTTCGTCTCAATGAATTGGTAGGTGGCAAGCGCGAGGATTAAGGTCGCGATGGCCAATCGGAGGTAGCGTCGAATCATGCCGCAAAAATAGCGCGGCTTTAGTCCAGGATTTCGATGCGGTTTCGGCCGAGCTTGACGCGCCCCTCGCTTTCGAGGCGTTTGAGCAGTCGGGAGACGACTTCGCGCGAGGAATTCAGCGATTGGGCGATCTCCAAGTGGCTCAAATGCACCTCTCGGTTCTCGGATCTGCGGGATTTTTCGTGCAGAAAATGGACGAGGCGCTCGTCGAGTTGGCGAAAGGCCACTTCGTCCAAGGCACTCAAGGCCTCGTCGAAGCGCTTTTGGTAGGACCTCATGACGTAGTTGAGCCACTCGGAATTGCTCCGCAGGAGTTCCTGAACCACGGGAATGGGTACGCAGAGTACGGTACTGTCTTCCTCGGCGAGAACCTCGAGGCTGGGCGTCTGGCCGTACAGGCTCCCAAACGTATTGCTGCACGCGCTGCCGGGCTCGAGGGTGTACAAGTAAAGTTCGCGGTCGTCCTGCTCGTCTTTGCGCGAAACGCGAAGGCTGCCTTCGAGTACAATGGGCACGTGCATCATTACTTGCCCCGGTTCCATGACCAAATCGCCGGCGGCGAAGCGACGCACCCTTCCTTCGCGCGCCAACGTGCGGGCGAGTTCGTCAGAGGCAAATCCAAGGGCGCGCTGAATGGGGGCGATGTCGACCATGAGGGCATTAAATGTAGTAGGTTTTCGGTTACGCGCCCGCGCTACGTTATCAACCCCCATTGTGGAAAACTTAGTGCAGTTAACGCTCGCTTAATCAGTCATTCGGGTAATTTCATCGAAACAAATCGCTTAGTTATGCCCGCCGCTCCGAAGAAAATCCGCAAGATTTTTGTGCTCGATACTTCCGTCATTTTGTACGACCACAACGCCATCATGAATTTTGAGGAGCACGACGTGGCCATCCCGATCCCCGTGCTCGAGGAGTTGGACGAGTTCAAAAAGGGTTCCGACACCAAGAACTACGAGGCGCGCGAGTTCATTCGCATGCTGGACAAGAAGGCCGAGCACAAATCCTTGACCGATTGGATTGCGCTCAACGGGCCGAAGCGCGGAAAATTCCGCGTCGTCATGGACACGCCCGGACTGGGTGTCGACGCGACCGCGGTGTACGGCAAAGGCAAAAACGACCACAAGATTCTCAACGCGGCCCTCTACCTCCAGGAACAGGAGCCCAACCGGCCGGTGGTGCTGGTCACCAAGGACATCAACTTAAGGCTCAAGGCCAAAGCGTTGAATGTGGCCGCCGAAGACTACCTGACGGGCAAGGTCAAGGAAACCGACACGGTATTCACCGGCCGTTCCGAACTGGAGAGCTTCCCCGAAAAGCAGCTTCAAACGCTGTACGAGCAAAAGCGGGTTCCGCTCGATCCCGCGCTTAAAACGGTCCAAAAGCTCAACCTGCAGCCCAATTTGTTTTACATCCTCAAGTCGGGCAAGAGCAGCGGACTCGGATTTTTCAACGCCCAAACCTCGGAGATGGAGTTGGTGGAAAAGTCCGCATACTATGGAATCAAACCGCGCAACGCGGAGCAAACGTTTGCCCTGCACGCCATCATGAACCCGCACATCAAGTTGGTGACCCTGACGGGGGTGGCGGGTACCGGTAAAACGCTGCTGGCCCTCGCAGGCTCCCTCGAGCAGCGCCGCGACTTCAAGCAAATCTACCTGGCCCGCCCGATCGTGCCGCTCAGCAACCGCGACATCGGTTTTTTGCCCGGAGATGCGGAACAGAAAATCAATCCCTACATGCAGCCGCTCTGGGACAACCTCAAGTTCATTAAAAACCAGTTTGGCGAACGCGACCGCAACTACAAGCAAATCGACGAAATGGTGGCCAACGAGAAGATTTTGGTCACGCCCTTGGCCTACATACGCGGACGCTCGCTGAGCAACGTCATTTTCATCGTAGACGAGGCCCAAAACTTGACGCCGCACGAGGTCAAGACGATCATCACGCGGGCGGGCGAGAATTCCAAGTTCATTTTCACCGGAGACGTGCGCCAAATCGACACGCCCTACCTCGACGAGCAGTCCAACGGTTTGAGCTACCTGGTCGACCGCCTCAAGGGCCAGCCCTTGTACGCCCACGTTTCGCTCGTCAAGGGCGAGCGGAGCGAGTTGGCCAACTTGGCCAACGACCTGCTTTAATCGGGTAGGCCAGGCCCGCAATCCCAAACTAAAAAAGGCGGACCGTTTGAGGGTCCGCCTTTGGCACGGGAAGCGCGCGGCTTAGCGAGGGCCTGCGGCTTTGATTTCGTCGGTGGTACCCGCTTCGAACTTGGTGAAGTTGTCGCGGAAGAGCGACGCCAAGCGATCGGCTCCGGCATCGTAGGCGGCGGGATCGGCCCACGTAGCGCGCGGGTCCAAAATCTCGGTAGGGACACCTGGGCAAGCTGCGATGCGAGCCAGGCCAAACCGTGCGTCCGTCACCGTCGGCGCGGTGTCGAGTTCGCCGCCCATGGCGGCTTGGATCAAGCGCCGCGTGTACTTGAGCGAAATCCGTTGGCCGGTGCCGTAGGCTCCGCCCGTCCAGCCGGTGTTGACCAGCCACACCTGGATGTCGGTGCCTTCGAGCTTGTTCATGAGCATTTCAGCATAGGCCGAGGGGTGCAGCGGCATGAACGGCGCCCCGAAGCACGCCGAAAACGCGGCCTTAGGCTCGGTAACTCCGGCTTCGGTTCCGGCTACCTTGGCGGTGTAGCCGCTCATGAAGTGGTAGGCCGCCTGAGCGCGCGTGAGCTTGGAGAGCGGAGGAAGGATTCCGTACGCATCAGCCGTCAGGAAAAACACGTGCTTGGGCGCGGGACCTTGCGACGGCAGGACGATGTGGTCGATGAAATCAATCGGGTAGGAGACCCGGGTGTTCTCGGTAATCTTCTTGCTGGTGTAGTCGGGAACGCCTGCGGCATCCAAAACCACGTTTTCGAGCAAAGCTCCGGGCCGAATGGCGCGGAAGATGTCCGGTTCCTTTTCTTCGGTGAGGTCGATGACCTTGGCGTAGCATCCGCCCTCAAAATTGAATACGCGGCCGTCCGGCGTCCAGCCGTGCTCGTCGTCACCGATCAGCTGCCGGTTCGGATCGGCGCTGAGCGTGGTTTTGCCCGTTCCTGATAGGCCAAAAAACAGTGCGGTAGCCCCGTCCGCTCCCAAATTCGCCGAGCAGTGCATGGGCAGCGTGCGGTGCTGGGTGGGGAGCAAGAAGTTGAGCGCACTAAAAATGCCTTTTTTCATTTCGCCGGTGTAGCCGGTTCCGCCGATCAAGATCGTCTTGTCGCTGAAGCTCAGAATGGCGAAGTTGCTCTGACGGGTGCCGTCGCGCTGCGGATCGGCCTCAAAGCCGGGCGCGTGGAGGATGGTCCACTCCGGTGCCGTTGCCGCAAGCTCGTTGGCCGTCGGACGCAGGAACATGTTGTAGCAGAACAAATTGTGCTCCGGGAATTCATTAATCACGCGAAGGCTGATTCGCACCGAAGGTTCCGCCCCGGCAAACGCGTCGCGCACGTACACGTCCTTGCCGTTGAGGTAGTCCAAAACGCGGGACTTCAGCGCGCGGTAGGCAGCGGCGTCGAACGGAATGTTCACTTTGCCCCACCAAACGCGGTCTTCGGTTGCGGCTTCGCGCACGATAAAACGGTCCTCCGGAGAGCGGCCGGTAAACTTGCCCGTCGGAATGTTCAAAACGCCATTGGCGGTCAGGGTTCCGTGCCCCATGTCGAGGGCGAGCTGCGTTAGGGTTTGGGGATCAAGTTGGTAGCTGATGCGCGCACGTTCTAAGCCAGAAATACTTAGGGTGCCAGCAGTCGAGTTGAGGCTCATGGGGTAAAGGATTATCAAAGGGTTAACGCAAAATTACGGTACCTTGCAGCCTCATTCGACCCTTGTGAAAAAGATCGCTGTCCTCGGTGCAGGCCGGTCCGCCGGCCCGCTCATTGAATACCTCGCTACCCATCCCGATTCCCGCGCGTGGAGCGTTTCGGTGTATGACCAAGATGCCGAAACATTAGCGCGAAAAACGGCATCCTTTTCAAACATCAGGGTGGCATCGGCCGACCTTGCGAACCCCGAGCTCCTCGAAACCATAGTAGCCGAGCACGACGTCGTCGTCTCGATGCTGCCCGCCTTCATGCACTTGCCCGTCGCCGAACGCTGCCTGCGCTTGCAAAAGCACCTGGTTACCGCATCCTACATCAGTCCTGAAATGCAGGCCATGCACCAAGCGGCGCAGTCTAAAGGGCTCGTGTGGGTCAACGAATGCGGCGTAGATCCGGGCATCGACCACATGTCGACGATGGAAATCCTTCACCGGCTGCGCGGCCAAGGTGCCGAAATCACCTCCTACGAGAGCTTTTGCGGCGGAATTCTCGCCCCCGAAAGCCCCAGTAACCCTTGGTCCTACAAGTTTACCTGGAATCCGCGCAACGTGGTCATGGCCGGCTCGGGAGGCGCTGTGCACTTCGTTCAGGAAGGCAAATTCAAGCACATTCCCTACCACCAAGTGTTTCGCCGAACGGAATTTTTGGACATTCCCGGATACGGGCGCTTTGAAGGCTATGCGAACCGCGATTCCTTGAAGTACCAGTCCGCCTACGGCCTCGAAAACGTGGGGACCATGTACCGCGGAACCTTGCGCCGGCCGGGCTTTTGCCGCGCATGGGATGTGTTCGTGAAGCTCGGAGCCACCGACGACAGCTACCCCCTCGAGCACGTCGACCGCATGACCCATCGGGACTTCCTCAACACTTTCTTGGCCTACCATCCCACCGACCGTGTCGAGCTGAAGCTCATGCACTACCTGAACATCAGCCAGGATTCGGACCTCATGGAAAAACTAGAGTGGCTCGGGCTCTTCACCGACGAACCGGTGGGCCTGGAACAGGGCACGCCCGCCCAGGTTCTTCAGCACCTGTTGATGAAAAAGTGGACCATGACCGACGCCGACGTCGACATGCTTGCCATGATTCACCGCATCGAATACCGCCTTGACGGCCAAGATTTTAGCCTTCAGTCTTCGCTCATTGCCAAAGGCAAATCGGCCGAAGTCACGGCCATGTCGTACACGGTGGGTTGGCCGGTTGCCATGGCCACTCGCTTAGTGGCGCTCGATTTGATTCCCGAGCGGGGCGTGCTCATGCCCAACATTCCGTCGCTCTACGAGCCCATTCTGCGCGAGTTGGGCGAGCGCGGAATTCGCTTCGACGAGCGCATTCAGAGGAAGTAGAGTTCCTCGGGAGCTTTGAGGTAAAGCACGCGGGCGGACTTGTCCACCCGATCAATGAACGCATCGATCACCGGAATCAGCACGCGCTGTTCCCGGCCCTTAACGTCGAGTTCAAACAGATCTTGGCCCGGGTACTCGAGTACCTGGTGCACAGTCATTTCGTCGGCAACCCCCGGATTCACCACGCGGAAGCCGGCGAGGTCGTGGTAGTAAAACTGGTCGTCGTCCAGTTCCGGCAAAAGGTCTTCTGGAAGCCAAAGTCCGCGCCCAACCATAGCCTGGGCCGAGGCTTCGTCGTCCACGTCATCGAATCGGACAATAGATTCCTCCGCGTTAACGATGCGCTGCGTCGCCACAAAAAAGGGAAGGGCCTTGCCGCGCTCCTCTACAAAGTACGCGTCAAGGCCCTGATAGGGGGAGGGATCGTCTGCGGTGATGCGAACCACCACGTCGCCCTTAAAACCGTGCTTCTTGCGCACGTAGCCGACCAGGAAGTAGCCCTCCACGGTCGTATTCGATTATTCGGCGTCAGCTGCGGGAGCTTCCTCTGAAGGAGCGGCCTCCTCAGCAGCAGCCTCAACGGCGGGAGCCTCTTCGGTAGCAGCCTCAACGGCGGGAGCCTCTTCAGCTGCCACTTCGGCAACTTCCTCAGCGACCTCCTCGGCGGCAGGAGCCTCTTCGACTACCGCAAACTTAGCGGCAACGGCTTCAGCCTTCTTGGCGTTCGCGTCGGCCTCGGCCTTGAGGCGTGCCGCCTTGGCTTTGTCGGCAGAAGACGAGAGGTTCGTGATCTTGTTGTCAATGAGTGACTGCTTGTCGTTGAGCCACTTCGTGAAGCGCTCTTCAACTTGCTCGGCGGTCAACGCGCCTTTTTTCACTCCTTCCAGCAAGTGCTTCTTCATAAGTACGCCCTTGTACGAAAGGATGGCTCGGGCCGTGTTTGAAGGCTCGGCACCGTTCATCATCCAGTCCAGCGCACGCTCAAAGTTGAGGTCAATCGTCGCGGGATTGGTGTTGGGGTTGTACTGGCCAAGATCTTCAATGAACTTACCGTCGCGCTTTGCGCGGCTGTCAGCTACTACGATGGTGAAGATGGGGCGACCTTTGCGGCCGTGGCGTTGGAGGCGAATGCGTGTTGCCATAGTGAGTTAACGTTTTAGAAGGGTCCTAAACCCTGTTGTTAAGATTAGGGCTGCAAAAGTACGCAAAAAACAAGAACTAGCCAACTAGCTAATTAGCCAACTAGCCCATTAGCCAACTAGCTAATTAGCCAACTAGCCAGTTAACCAGTTAGCCCATTAGCCAGCCTTAAGCAAGCTGCGCCAACAGGTCGTGCTTGCTGACGATGTGGTCGCCGTCTGAAGTGTGCACGATGAGGGCGTTGAACGAGGCGCCCATCGCGTGGACTCCGTCGAGTAAGCTGGCCTGGGCGGGCAAACTGGGGAACGGAGCGCCCATCACGGTGCGCACCAGCTGCTGAATTCCGCCTTCACCCGAGGTGAGGGCCGTAATCACGTGCGACTCGGTGAGGCTGCCGACGTAGGACGTTCCGTCGTGCACGGGAAGTTGGCTGATGCCCAATCGCTTGAACTGGACTATCGCGTTGTTGATCGGCTCTTCAGGGCCAATGGTCACGAGCGGACGGGCGGCGCGCCCTTGAACGGCTTCGCCGAGGGACTTCCATTCTTCGCGCAGAAATCCGCGCTCGCGCATCCAGTCGTCGTTGTAAATTTTTCCGACGTACCGGCTGCCGTGGTCGTGGAAAAGCACGACGGTGACGGCATTGTCGGGCAGCAGGTGCTTGAGCTGCCGAAGGCCTTGGAAGGCAGAGCCGCAAGAATAGCCGAGCAGCAGGGCTTCTTTGCGGGCAAGCTCGCGGGCGGCGAGGGCGCCGTCGCGGTCCGTGACCTTCTCAAAGCGGTCGATCAAACTGAAGTCGACGTTTTTGGGCAGAATGTCCTCGCCGATTCCTTCGGTGATGTAGCCGTAGATTTCTTTGGGGTCGAACTCGCCCGTTTCGTGGTACTTTTTAAACACCGAGCCATAGGTGTCCACGCCCCAAATTTGGATGTCCGGGTTTTTTTCTTTGAGGTACTGCGCGACGCCCGAAATGGTTCCGCCCGTGCCGACGCCCACGACAAAGTGCGTAATGCGTCCGCCGGTTTGCTCCCAGATCTCGGGACCCGTGGTTTCGTAGTGCGCCTGGCGGTTGCTCAGGTTGTCGTACTGATTGGGAAAAAAGGAATTCGGAATTTCGGCGTTGAGCCGGCGCGCCACCGAGTAGTAGCTGTCGGGATGCTCGGGCGCCACGTTGGTCGGGCACACGTAGATTTCGGCTCCGAGGGCGCGGAGCACGTCCATTTTTTCTTTGGACTGCTTGTCGCTCATGGTGCAAATCAAGCGGTATCCCTTGACCACGGCGGCGAGGGCGAGGCCCATTCCGGTGTTGCCCGAGGTGCATTCGATGATGGTTCCGCCGGGCTTCAGTCGGCCGTCGCGCTCGGCATCTTCCACCATCTTGAGCGCCATGCGGTCTTTGGTGGAGTGTCCGGGGTTGAAGTACTCCACTTTAGCCAAAACTTCTCCCGGAATGTCGCGGGCTAAGGTGTTCAGTCGGACCATGGGCGTGCGGCCGATGGTTTCTAAAATGCTGCCGTATACCGGCGGAATCTCTCGGTTCATCATGGGGTGCGAAGGTAGGGGGTGGGCCGAAGGATGCCGCGCTGTTCCGACGACAATTCGTGTTCGCGCTTCATGAGGTCGTCCAAGCTGATGGACTTAAGGGCGCGCACGGTTTCGTTGCGGACTTGGACCAAAGCGTCTTGAAGGGCGCAGGCCTGGGGCGTCGGGCATTCGGTGCAGGGTTCGTAGTAGCGGTGGGAAGCGCAGGGGAGTAGGGCGATGGGGCCTTCGACCACCCGCAAAATGTCGGCAAGCGAAACTTCAGCTGCGGGGAGGGCGAGCTGGTAGCCTCCGTTTCGACCCGGTTCAGCATGGAGCAGTCCGGCTTCGCGCAGGGCGCCCAAGATGTGCTCCAAAAAACGGCGCGGGGTTGCGCAGGCTTCGGCGAGGCGCGCGGTGGAAAAGCGTTCGTCGGGGTTCCGCGCTAAGTGCTGCAGCGCGTGCAGGGCATACACGCTTTTGCGGTTCAGCATGCGTAAATGCGGTTCAAGATCAGGGCCAGGCGAATTCCGGCCTGGACCAAACGCTCCTCGAGGCGCGGGTAGTTCTGGTAACCGTACTCGTAGCTCAGGTTCTCGACGCCCGCCGCAGGGTAGATGCCGGCCATGCGAAGCGCCTTGGATTCGTTGGCCCAGTCGAGGTACGTGCCGCCCTGGTACTGCTTGATACGGTCCTGCGGAGTGGTGCGCAGCAGGTGCTGGCTGTATTCGGTGTACGACAGCTGCTGTCCGTCGATCAGGTCGCTGTCCCAAATGCGGTGCAGGTTGGTGCTTTTGCCGAAGTACTTGAGCTTCACGTCGTTTCCGCCTTTGTCGTCGCCGCGACCTACGTGCAGGGGCTGGTGCAGGTCGCCCAAGAGGTGGACGAGCATTTTCAAGGCCACCGCTTCGCCGCCGTGCTTGAATTTCTTGGTTTCGAGTTCGCGCGTGATTTCTTCGAGCTTCATGAGTACGTCCCCTTGGCTGGGCGTGCCGGCCTCGGCGTAGGTCTGGTGGTCGCCGACGGTGCAGTAGTGCCAGGGGTCCCAGTGGTCGTAGGCTTTGTCGGACTTGATTTCGTCCATCCAAGTGGAGCACATGGCCAGGCTTTCGCCCTGAAGAATGGCCGAAACCTTCTTTTCGACGCAGGGCTTGAGGTGGGCCGTGGCAATTTCACCGACAATACGGTGTCCAATTTGCCCCCAGCCCAAGGCCGATAGGGTAGTGCCCAGAATGAAAACCGCGAGGATCGATATTTTTTGATGCATAATCAAAGGTAGCACTCCGGCGGCGCAAGCCCTACCTTCGTGCCTCATGGAAGCACCCGATTTTTTTGTTCACCCGACGGCGGTGGTCGACGAAGGAGCGCGCATTGGAGCCGGTACCAAAATCTGGCATTTTTCGCACGTCATGCCGGGTGCGGAACTGGGGCCGCAGTGCAACTTGGGCCAAAACGTCGTGGTTTCTCCTGGGGTGCGCCTCGGGCGAAACGTGAAGGTGCAAAACAACGTCAGCATTTACACGGGCGTGACCTGCGACGACGACGTTTTTTTAGGGCCGAGCTGCGTGTTTACCAACGTGATTAACCCGCGTTCCGCCGTAAACCGTCGCGACCAGTACGCCACGACGCACGTAGGGCGCGGAGCTAGTATTGGCGCGAACGCCACGATTGTTTGCGGCCACGACATTGGCGAATTTGCCTTCATCGGCGCAGGCGCCGTCGTCACTAAAAATGTGCCGGCCTATGCGTTAGTCGTCGGCAACCCTTCACGGCAGGTTGGCTGGATGAGCGAATTCGGCCACCGGCTCGAGTTTGACGCCCACGGAACGGCCACCTGTCCCGAGTCAGGAGCGCAGTACGAGCTCCGAAACGGATCCGTATTTAAACGATAACAACCCCACCCAACTGACCCACGATGAATTACCCCGTATTAGCCCAGCACTCTGAAGAACTCGAACTCATTCGCGCCTCGGCCGCTGAATTTGCGGCGCAGCGAATAGCTCCGCACGTCATGGAATGGGATGAGGCGCAGTACTTCCCCAAGGAATTGTTTCACGAGATGGGGCAACTCGGATTTTTAGGCGTCCTGGTCAGCCCGGAATACGGCGGGGCCGGAATGGGTTACGCCGAGTACATCACGATTGTGGACGAAATCGCCCAAGTTTGCGGCAGTATTGGCCTCAGTGTGGCCGCGCACAATTCGTTGTGCACCCAGCACATTAATCAATTCGGAACCGACGCTCAAAAGCGCCGCTGGCTGCCTAAGTTGGCCACGGGCGAGTGGATCGGGGCCTGGGGCCTTACCGAAACCGGCACCGGAAGCGACGCGGGCGGCATGAACACGACCGCCGTGCGCCGCGACGGGGGTTGGGTACTCAACGGAAGTAAGAACTTCATCACCCATGCCATCAGCGGCGACGTAGCGGTGGTCATCGCCCGCACCGGCGAAAAGGGCGACAGCCACGGCATGACCGCCTTTGTGGTCGAAAAGGGGACGCCCGGATTTCAGGGCGGACGCAAAGAAAACAAGCTGGGCATGCGCGCCAGCGAAACCGCGGGTTTGTTTTTTGACGGTTGCTTTGTACCTGACGACCAGGTGCTTGGACAGGTTGGAGAGGGTTTTATTCAGTCGATGAAAATTCTCGACGGGGGCCGAATCTCGATTGCGGCGCTGAGCCTCGGAATCGCCAAGGGCGCGCACCGCGCGGCCGTGCGCTACAGCCGGGAGCGCGAGCAGTTCGGGCAACCCATTGGCGACTTTCAAGGTATTGCCTTCAAGCTGGCCGAAATGAACACCAAAATCTACGCCGCCGAACTGATGACGCGCCATGCGGGTTCGCTCAAGGATCAGGGGCTCAAGGTGACCAAAGAGTCAGCCATGGCCAAGCTTTTTGCGAGCGAAACGGCCGTCGAAGTAGCGACCGACGGCGTGCAAGTGCACGGCGGCTACGGCTACACCAAGGACTACCCTGCAGAGAAGTTTTTTCGCGACTCGAAGTTGTGCACGATCGGAGAGGGCACGTCAGAGATCCAAAAGCTGGTGATTTCGCGGGACTACAAGAAGGCCTAAACCACACGCTCACCCATACAAGTCGTTGGCGCGACCTCGCGGTCCGGCTTGCAAAGGGCTTGGAACGGAACCCCAAATTGTGGTTTCTTTGTATGTTATGATTAGAATGCTTCGTTACGCGGCGGTTGTCGCGCTCCTGTTGGTTGTTACGGTACCTGTGAAAGCATCCCATGCCTACGGGGGTGAAATCACTTGGAAGTGTTTTACCACGGGTCCTAATGCGGGGAAGTTTAAGTTTTATATGATCCTTTATCGGGACTGCGGAAACGGCAATGCGACGCTTCCGGGAGGAACGGTTCAACTTAGTTCTAATTCTCCTGCTGGGTCTATCACCTTGACGCAGGTGGGTACCAATACCGACGTCTCGCCGACGTGCTTCGTTACTCCGGCACCTATCCGATGCAACGTAGCGGCCACGGGGGAAGGTTCTCTTGAAGAAGCTCGCTATGAATCCGCATTTATCAATTTAACGGGGACTCCCCCAGCAACGGGTTGGAAATTTGATTACACCCTGTGTTGTCGACCATCTTCGCTAAATAATTTGTCAAGTCCTGCAAGCCAGAGTTTATATTTGAGGGCGGTCATGTACCCATATAGCGTTAACGGGAATCAGCAAAATGCAAACCCGTGCTACGATTCGTCTCCGCGTTTCTTGGAGCCGCCCAAGTCTGTTATTTGTACAGGATATGAATACACATACGCTCAATTTGCGTTCGATGATGATTTGGATTCCATTTATTATGATTGGGCACCTTCTCTCACGTCCTCAGGTGCGGCTATCGGATATGTCTCTCCTTATTCCGCCACGAGTCCTTTGCCTAACGGAGGTACTCCCGCGCAGCTTAACAATATTACGGGAAACATTACGCTGAATCCTTCTTCAGGAGGATCCTTCGCCACCTCAATCAAAGTTTCAGCCTACCGATGTGGACAGCTGATCGCCGAGGTGTTCCGGGATATTCCTATGGCCATCAAGAGCAACTGTCCAAGTTTACCGACCGGTACGGCAAATACGCCACCGACGTTAGCGGTTACTAATATTCCGGGTTTTCCTCAAATCATGCCAGTAGTTCAGAATGGTGATACTGTGTACTATGAAGCCACGGTCTTTGCGGGACAGATTGTGCGTTTCAACCTGGTTTCGCAAGACCCGCAGCTTTTGCCCAACTTCTTGCCCCAGACGATCGGGTTCAGTCCGAGTGGGGGCCAGTTTGGAACGCCGTTCTCCAACGCGAACTCAGGCTGCTTGAACCCGCCGTGCGCCACGGTCGTTCCGGTTGCTCCGCAGACCACGCTCACGAATCCGCTGAACAACGAAATTCTGTTCAACTGGCAGACCTCGTGCAACCACATTGCCTACCAGGGCACGCAGTGCGGATCCCCCACCAACTCCTACACCTTTGCGATGCGCATGCAGGACAACTTCTGTCCCATTCCCGCCGTTTCGGTGAAGTCGGTGGTGGTCAACGTCGTTTCGACGATTCCGGTGCCGCCCGACATGTCCAATGCCTGTGCGACGGTCAACGCCAACGGCACCGTGGGCATCAACTGGGGATATCCGGCTGACACGGGGATGAACTTCGACGCCTACATTATCTACCATTCGACCAGTCCGACGTCGCCGTTTGTTGCCATCGATACGGTCAAAAATTACAGTTCACTGTCCTACACCGACCTGACTCCGGGGCCGGGGGCCAACTACTACTACATCCGCTCGAAGGGCGGCTGCGGATACGTTTCGGTACCGAGCGACACGCTGCAGACGATGGGTCTGACGCTCAACTCGCTGCCTCCGACCAACTCCTATGTGGCCGACCTGAGCTGGAACACCACCCGCACGAGCTACAGCCAGCCCTTTGAAATCTGGCGCCGTAGCCTCCCGTCAGGTGCGTGGCAGAAAATTGACACGACGAGCAACCTCAACTTCCGCGACACGGTGAACGTTTGCGGACAAAACCTCGAGTACCAAATCCGCACCGCTACGGGCTGCGTGAGCACGAGCAAGTCGGGTTTCTACTCGGACCAAGTGAATGCCGACGTCATCGTGATCGACAGCGTTTCGGTCGTCAACGGACAAGTGGTGATTTCGTGGACTCCAGGTACCAGCAACGACATTGTGGATTACTATCTGCTGAAATTGGGCGCAGGCGGTGTGTGGAGTCCTATTGACACCATCAAGCCAGGCACGGCGATGCCGTACGTGATTCCGGGATCCATTGAAAGCGTGAAGGACCAGTACAAGGTGATTTCGGCGGACTCCTGCGGAAACATGAGTTCCGACCTGCTTGTCCGCGCCGCCAACAACATGGTGCTGAGCGAGAACATGGATCCCTGCGAGGGCATCATGCGCCTGCGCTGGAATACCTACAAGGGATGGGGCGTAGGCGGCGTCAAGCAGTACGAGATTTGGATGGAAGAGACCCCGAACGGCGGGGCAACCACCCTGACTTTGGTCGGCATCAAGTCGGGCAACGATTCTACGTTCAGCATGCGCAATCTGAGCAGCGGCACGACCTACTGCTGGTACGTGCGGGCCATCGACACGGCTACCGTAAAGACCGCGTCGTCGAATAAGGTGTGCATCACGTCGTTGGCAGTTCAGCGCTCGCGCCTGCTGTACCTGGCCAAGACGAGCGTGCGTGACGACAACGGGGTGGAATTGGTATGCTTCATCGACAAAGACGCCGATATCGTACACTTTGACGTGCAGCGCGCCGACGAATTGGGCGCGCCCTTTAAGTCCCTCGGCTTGCTGCCCAAACCGATCACCGGTCCGTGGGAGTACCGCTTCAAGGACTTTACGGCCAATCCGAACGACCACCGCTACGTCTACCGTTTTGTGGCGACCGACAGCTGCGGAAACATTGACACTTCATCCAACATCGGACGCACCATGGTGCTTGAGGTGGACGAGCAAGACAACCTGACCAACTTCCTGAAGTGGAATCCGTACCGCGACTACATGGGCGGAGTGGACCGCTACGAGGTCTACCGCGCGGTTCAGCCCGCCGGCGGCTTCCAGCTGGTCGGTTCGACTCAGGACACGTTCTTCTTGGACAATACCCGTCCGCTTGGCGACTACAGCGGACTGCTGGCCTACCGCGTGGTGGCGGTGGAGGGGCCGAATCCGCTCGTGTTCCGCGACGCCGACGGTTCGGTGTTCCGCTCGACGTCGACTACGGCGATGGCCGAATTCAAGCCGCGCGTGTTTATTCCCAACAGCTTCAATCCGAAGTCGGAGGTAGCCGCGAACCGCGTTTGGAAGCCAGCTCAAGTGTACGTGGCCCCGAACAGCTACAGCCTTGAGATCTACGACCGCTGGGGACAGCGCGTGTTTGAGACCAAGGACGAGACCAAGGCGTGGGACGGCAAGCTGAACGGAGCGTATGCGCCAACAGGGGTGTACACCTACCAGCTGCGCTACCGGAGCATCGAAGGTGAGCTCGTGGAGCGCCGCGGCACGCTGAATTTGCTCTACTAAGCAAATAGGTTCATAACTTCTTGCGGAATCCGCCCCGGCCTCGGGGCGGATTTCGTATTTTTGCATGCAACTTAATCTAAAGTTGCTATGGCTGACTTCGGCTCCAAAATCCTCGGTGAGTACCTCACCTACGACGACGTCCTTCTCGTTCCTGCTTTTTCTGAGGTGCTGCCGCGCGACGTGCGCTTGGTATCTCGATTTAGCCGCAACATTGAACTCAAAGTGCCCATTGTTTCGTCGGCCATGGACACCGTGACCGAGGCGGGCATGGCCATCGCGATGGCGCAAGAGGGCGGCATCGGGGTGCTCCACAAGAACTTGACCGCTGAACGCCAGGCCATGGAGGTGCGCAAAGTGAAGCGCGCCGAGTCGGGCATGATTCTCGATCCCGTTACCTTGACCGCCGACGCTACGATTGGCGAGGCCAAAAAGCTGATGGCGGAATACCGAATTGGCGGAATTCCCGTGGTCGACGCGGCCAAGAAGCTCATTGGAATCATTACCAACCGCGACCTGCGCTTTGAGCACGACGACAGCCGCCACGTCGGCGAGGTCATGACGGCTGAAGGACTGGTTACCGCCGCCGAAAACACCACCATGGAGCAGGCCGAAGTCATTTTGCAGCGCAACAAGATTGAGAAGCTTCCGGTGGTCAAAGCCGACGGCACCCTGCTGGGCTTGATTACGTACCGCGACATCAGCAAAAAGCGCACGAAGCCCTTCAGCAACATTGACGCCTTTGGCCGGCTGCGCGTAGCGGCCGCCGTAGGCGTGACCGGCGACGTGCTCGACCGCGTAGCCGAACTCGTCAACGCCAACGTCGATGCGATCGTGGTGGACACGGCGCACGGCCACACCCGCGGCGTGGTCGACGTGCTGCAAAAAATTAAAAAGGCTTTTCCGCACCTCGACGTGGTCGTGGGCAACATCGCCACGGCGGAGGCCGCTAAGTACCTTGTGGCGGCGGGCGCCGATGCGGTTAAAGTGGGCATTGGTCCGGGTTCCATCTGCACCACGCGGGTGGTGGCGGGCGTGGGAGTTCCGCAACTGAGCGCGGTCATGGCCGTGGCGCAGGCCATCAAAGGATCGGGTGTTCCCGTGATCGCCGACGGCGGAATTCGCTACACCGGAGACATCGTCAAGGCCATCGCCGCGGGTGCCGACAGCGTCATGCTCGGTTCCATGTTTGCTGGCACGGAGGAGGCTCCGGGCGACACCATCATTCTGGACGGACGGCGCTACAAGAGCTACCGCGGCATGGGCTCCCTCGAGGCCATGGAGGCGGGCTCCAAGGACCGCTACTTTCAAGACGTCGAGGACGACGTGAAAAAGTTGGTACCTGAGGGCATTGTGGGCCGCGTTCCCTACAAAGGCCATGTCAACGAAGTCATGTACCAGTTTGTGGGCGGACTTCGCGCCGGAATGGGCTACTGCGGTGCCGCGACCATCGCCAACCTTCAGGAGAAAGCCCAGTTCGTGCGCATTACCGCAGCTGGGGTGGCCGAGAGCCATCCGCACGACGTCACGATTACCAAGGAGGCCCCCAACTACAGCCGCTAAGGCTGCTGGCTCTGCCGCTGCTCAAATTCCTGGTAGCACGCCACGAGGCTCACCAAGAGCTCGTAATCGGTGGCGGTGCGGATCGCATTTTGGTTGTAGCGGCAAAAGAGGAGCACTTCTTCCATTTTTGCCTCAGTCAGGCCGGTGAGTTCAAAGAGCGCCACCCGGTTGCGGCTCTCGTTCAGTTGGTTGCGGTACTGATCGGATTCGACGAGCGCGGCGAGTTCGCGCAGCTGCCGGGGCCGGTTGCCAAATTGGTCGTACAGGAAGTCAATCGGATTGGCCAGTGTGGGCGGCGCCGGTTTGGGCACGACGATCGCGCTGCCGCTGGGGCGAGCGGGTTCTTTGAGCTCCATTTCGCGCGGAAGGTTGCTGGTCAGCTTGTAGGCGGTCACCGGAACTTCCTGAAGCAAAAAATTGCGCGGGGGCAGGGTGACGCGGACCGAGTCGGCGTGGCGCGCCACCAAGTACCGGTAGCCGTAGCCCGGCCGGCTGAAGACCAGGGTGTCGTTGAGCCGTGCTTCGACGCGGAACCGCCCGCTGCGGTCGGTCGCCACGCGCTCTTCAGAACGGGCATTGACGATCATGACGTCGGGCACGCGTTCGGCGGTCCGCTCTTCGGTGACGTAGCCCTGAAAGACCACGCGCTGCTGCGCTCGAGCCCAGGGCAGCGAAGCCGCCAGTGCCAGGATGCATAGAAAATTCCGCATGGCTCGCTAAAGTACATTAATTATGCCGCGGCAGCCCGCAGATAATCCCGATATTTGCGGTTCAATCCGCATCAATCATGGCAGACGACAAGAAAGTTATTTTCTCGATGTCGGGGGTGAGTAAAATCCTCCCGAACAACAATAAAGCGATCCTCAAAGACATTTACCTCGGATTTTTTTACGGGGCCAAAATCGGCATTATCGGTCTGAACGGTTCGGGTAAGTCCACGTTGCTCAAGATTATCGCCGGCATCGACAAAAGCTACCAAGGCGACGTGGTGTATTCGCCCGGCTACAGCATTGGCTACCTCGAGCAGGAGCCCCAGCTCGACGAGTCGAAGACGGTGATTGATATTGTGAAAGAGGGCATGGCAGAGACCGTTGCCGTACTGGAAGAGTACCACTCAATCAACGATCAGTTTGGGCTTCCGGAGGTGTACGAAAACCCTGACGCCATGGACAAGCTGATGGCGCGTCAGGCCGAGCTTCAAGACAAAATCGACGCAACCAACGCGTGGGAGCTGGACCAGGTGCTCGCCCGAGCAATGGACGCCCTGCAGGTGCCCGACGGCGAAACGCCCATTTCGGTGCTTTCGGGCGGTGAGCGCCGCCGCGTGGCACTGTGCCGCTTGCTGCTGCAGAATCCCGACATTCTGCTGCTCGACGAACCCACGAACCACCTCGACGCCGAGTCCATTCTTTGGCTGGAGCACCACCTTCAGCAGTACCCGGGCACCGTCATCGCCGTGACGCACGACCGCTACTTCCTCGACAACGTGGCCGGATGGATTTTGGAGCTGGACCGCGGCGAGGGAATTCCGTGGAAAGGAAACTACTCGAGCTGGCTGGACCAGAAGACCAAGCGACTTGAGCAAGAAGAAAAGCAGGCCAGCAAGCGCCGCAAGACCTTAGAGCGCGAGCTCGAATGGGTGCGCATGAATCCGAAAGGACGGCAGGCCAAGAGCAAGGCGCGCTTGAACAACTACGACAAGTTGATGAGCGAGGAGCAAAAGGACAAAGAGCAACGCCTCGAAATTTACATTCCGAACGGGCCGCGCCTGGGCACGCACGTCATTGATGCGCTGCACGTGAAGAAGGCGTTTGGCGACAAGTTGCTCTACGAGGACTTGAACTTCACGCTTCCTCCGGCGGGCATTGTGGGCATCATCGGGCCCAACGGCGCGGGTAAGACGACCATATTCCGGATGGTAATGGACCAACTGAAGCCCGACGCCGGCGAGTTCAAGGTGGGCGAATCGGTTAAAATCAGCTACGTGGACCAAACCCACTCCAAGCTTTTTGCCGACAAGTCCATTTTTGAAATTATCGCCGACGGACAGGAGCAGTTCGAGATGGGCGGCCAAATCGTGAATTCGCGGTCCTACCTCTCGCGCTTCAATTTTAGCGGCGGCGACCAATCCAAAAAGGTGGGCGTGCTGTCGGGCGGAGAGCGCAACCGCTTGCACCTCGCCATGGCGCTTAAGGAGGGCGGAAACGTGCTTCTGCTGGACGAACCGACCAACGACCTCGACATCAACACGCTGCGCGCACTCGAGGAAGGCCTCGAGAACTTTGCGGGCTGTGCGGTGATCATTTCGCACGACCGCTGGTTCCTCGACCGGGTGTGCACCCATATTTTGGCGTTTGAGGGCGACTCAGAGGTGTACTACTTCGAGGGTTCGTTCAGCGACTACGAAGAAAACAAGAAGAAGCGCCTTGGGGGCGGACTAGAGCCCAAGAAGTTCAAGTACAAAAAGTTAGTGAAGTGAGTCAGGCTCGCCCCGCCAAGGGAACCCGCGATTTTGCCGCCGCTGAAGTGCTGCGCCGTCGCTACGTCGTGGGCGTGCTTCAGTCGGTGTTTGAACGCTACGGGTTTGCGCCGCTCGAAACGCCTTCTTTCGAGAACTTGGACACGCTGATGGGCAAGTACGGAGAAGAGGGAGATCGTCTGATTTTCAAGATTTTGCGTTCGGGCGACTTCATGAAGTCGGTGGCCGACGCCCAGCAGCCCAAGGCGTCTGAATTGGCCGACAAGGCCCTTCGCTACGACCTGACCGTGCCGTTTGCGCGCTACGTGGCGCAGCACGCCGGGCAGCTGGCGATGCCCTTTCGCCGCTACCAAATTCAGCCGGTTTGGCGGGCCGACAATCCGCAAAAGGGACGGTTTCGCGAGTTTTACCAGTGCGACGCCGACGTCGTAGGCAGCCAAAGCCTTTGGCAAGAGGTGGAACTTGTGGCGATGTACCGTGAGGCGTTTGCCGCACTCGGTCTAAAGGTGGCGGTTCGCGTGAACCACCGCGGCTTGCTGGCGGGTATCGCCGAAGTGGCCGGCATTGGCGATCGGCTCGTCGAGTTTACGGTCGCCCTCGACAAACTTGACAAGGTGGGGCCCGACGGCGTGCGCTCCGAGTGGCGCGAACGCGGCTTTACGGAGGCCCAGTGTGCGGCCCTTGAGCCTGCCCTGCACGCTTCGGGCGACTTGGAATCAACCCTGGCGCAGATGCGTCAATGGCTGTCGGGTTCAGCCCAGGGCATGAAGGCCTTGGACGAACTGCAGTGGCTCACGGAGCGCGCCGGCCGCTCGGGAGACCTCGTGCTCGACATCACGCTCGCGCGCGGGCTCAACTACTACACCGGCTGCATTTTTGAAGTCCAGGCCACCGAAGTTGCCATGGGCAGCGTGGGCGGCGGAGGTCGCTACGACAACCTCACGGGCATTTTTGGCGTTCCCGGATTGAGCGGAGTGGGCATCAGCTTTGGGCTGGACCGCATCGTGCTTTGCTTGGAGGAGTTGGGCCGAATTCCGACTTTGTCTTCGGGCCCTCAGGTGCTGGTGGTTCAGTTTAGCGAATCAGAAGCGGACTATGCCTACCTCGTGGCAACGGACCTCCGAGCTGCGGGTGTCCGCACGGCGCTTTATCCTGAGCCGGCAAAGATCAAAAAGCAGTTTGAGCACGCCGAGCGCATAGGTGCAGCTTGGGTGGCGCTGACCGGCGCTAACGAGCAGGCGGAAGACCGGGTGCAGCTGAAATACCTGACGACGGGACAGCAGTACAGCGTGCGCCGTTCCGAACTCGCGCAGTTCGACTGGAACTAGGGCGCGTAGCGCAGACCCAGGCGAATTACGGGAAAGGTCTCTTCAAGGTCGCCCGAGGCACGGTAGTCGTGCTGAAGGCCGTAGGCCAGGGAAGCCCGCCATTTTTTCACGGGGAAGTAGTTGATTCCCGCGACGAATCGGGTGCGCCGCAGGGGCGAGGTCGGTGCAAACTGTTCAAACCATCCTTCGGCGCTGGCTTCGGGCACCCATCGGCCCCACTTGCGTTCCAGGTAGATGCCGTACCGCACGGAAGCCGCTCGGTTCACGTGGTAGCGGGCACCGAGGGTCACGTCGGCGATTCGGGTTCCGAAGCCTTTAAGTTTGAATTTTTGCTCGAGGCCCAGGGTATGGCGGGGGCGGACGTTGGCATTTAGGGGCGCGCGAAATTCATAAAAACCTTTGAGGTTGGACCGGGTCGCGTAGGCGAGGCGCAAATCGGCAAAGTGCTGGAATTCCCCAGTCCGCCAGCGCTGCTCGACCGAAGGAACAAAGTCCACTCGCTTCGTCAGGCCAAGCTTTAGGGTTGAGGACAGCCAGACCTGCGTTTGGCCCTGGAGGACCGGCGCGCCCCATCCCCAAGCGGCCAGAAAAGCGGCACACCCTAGGCTGCTGCGGGTCACGACCGAAAAAGGGCCAAAGCCAGCAAAGCGCTGAAAATGATGTAGAGCAGCGGCCGAATGAGCTTGTGCACGATGTCTTTGGCGCACCGCTCCCCGCGGGACGTGAGGATTCCCCGGGTATCGTCGAGCGGGTGCGGAGCGAGCACGCGCCGCCGCAGCATTTCCTGGACCAGCAACGAATCGTTCAAGCGAATTCCGCCCCGCGGATTGTCAAACCGGTAAAACAGCCCGCGAACATAGAGGGCAATGATTTTGAGGTCGTGTTGCATGCCGCAATTTAGCGCGGAACTTGGGGCGTTTTAGGCGCCGAGCCAATGCGCGCGAAACGCACCGTCGGCGTCGTAGTCCGCGGCCTGCTTCGCCGTGTTGAAGCGGCGAACCGGGCGCGGATCGTTTCCCACGCCGGCGAGGTAGGCCCAGTTGGCCCAGTTGCTCGCGGGGTCGTAATCAAGCAGTTGCGACTCAAAGTAGGCCGCCCCGTACCGCCAGTCCAGTCCGAGGTCGTGAACGAGGTAGGACGCTAGGTTTTGCCGGGCTCGGTTGCTGCTGAAGCCGGTTTCGGCCAGTTCACGCATGCCCGCGTCGACCAGCGCGTCTCCCGTGGTTCCGTCGACCCAGCGCTGAAATGCTTTGGCGTTGAATCCGTTTCGGGGCGGAGCCTCGCGAAATCCGCGTTTGCGAAACAGCGTGGCGCCCGCGGTGTAAGCCACCCACTGAAAGTACTCGCGCCACAGCAGCTCAACACGGATCCACTCGACTTCAGGGCTCCCGCCGAGCGCGTCTTCGAGGTCCAGGCAGGCCTGCCAAATGCGCCGGGGGCTGAGCGCTCCCGAAGCCAGCCAGGGAGAGAATTTGGTGGAAAACTCTGAGCCCAGCAGGCCGTTGCGGCGGGACTTATAGGCCGCTGCGCCGTCGGGATGGGCGAGGTAGGCGTTCAGACGGGCCAGAGCCGCGGCCTCTCCCGCGGCAAAGGGAAACGCTTGGAGGGTGGACGTCGGGCTCGTGGCGTCCGGTTCCACCGCAGGGGCGTCAAGATCAAATTCAAACGCTTCACGCTCCACTCGGTGCCTGAATGGCGTGAAGGTGGGCGTTAGCCGGTTGAGGCCTCCGGGAATTTGGTCCGGAGTCAGGAGCGTGTGGGTCCAAAACCGCCGGATCTTGAGGCCCAGGGCGTCCACTTCAGCCTCTTGCCGCCGTTCGTCGTAGGCGACGGCTCGGCTGTACACAAGGGTTTCGGGGCGGTTCGCGTTCAGCCAATCCGCAATGCTTCCGTCGGTTTCGTGCACGGTCACGTTCCATTGGCGGAGTTCGCGGGCGAGCGCCTCCAGTCCTTCTCGAGTCCATGCAATCCGTTGGGGACTCATGCGCGGAATTCCGCCCAGACCTTGGGCCCGTTCGAGCCCGTTCCACGCGAAGACGGCGTGCACTTCGGCCCCGGATTCGGCAGCCAGTTCGCGCGCGGCTTCCCAGCACGGGTTGTCGCTCAGGCGCTGGTCGTTTCGCAGCCACCAAACAATCATAATGTATTGATATTGTTTAAATTGAATTCAGCTTGTTCACGTAACGCTTCGCGGTGGTCGGACTTCATTTTGTCCCAGGTTCGGTAGACCATACCAACTCGGGGGTTGCGCTCGAGCAAGTGCCGATTCCGCACGTAAAAGTGCCAGTACAGCGCGTTGAAGGGGCAGGCCTTGGGCCCGACTTTTTCGTGGACTGAATAAGCGCAGGTTCCGCAGTGGTTTCCTTGCTTGTGAAGGTAGGCGCCGCTGCTGACGTAGGGCTTGGTTCCGACGATTCCGCCGTCGGCAAACTGGCTCATTCCGCGGGTGTTGGGCATTTCGACCCATTCGAGGGCGTCGATGTAGATTCCGAGGTACCAGGCGTCGAGCTCGCGCGGGTCCAGCCCGGCGAGCAGCGCAAAATTGCCCACCACCATGAGCCGCTGGATGTGGTGGGCGTAGGCGGTGCGCAGGCTTTGGCCCACCGCGACCTGCATGCAGCGCATCTGGGTTTTGCCCGTGTACATCCAGTCGGGGAGTGGACGCTGGTGGTTAAAGTAGTTGAGGTCGGCGTACTCGGGCATTTGGGCCCAGTAAATGCCGCGAACGTACTCGCGCCAGCCGAGAATTTGGCGGATAAATCCCTCGACGGCAGGCAGGGGGTAGGTCTGCGGGTCGCGGCGCCACGCCGCTTCGGCCGCTTCAATCGCTTCGCGCGGATGAAGCATTTTGGTATTCAGGGCAAACGAAATTCGGCTGTGGAACAAAAAATCTTGGTTCTCGGCCAGCGCATCCTGAAAGCGACCAAACTTCGAAAGGCCGTACGCCACAAAGTGGGCGAGGAGCTCGAGTGCTTCGCGGCGGTGGGCCGGCCACGGAAAATCGTCGGCCAACGCGTCGCCCCAGCGCGGAATACCGTGGCGATCCAAGCGGGCGTCCAGCTCGCGAAGATCGTGGTGGGCTCGCCATTCGGGGGGCACGGACTGGCTGGGGTCCCATGCCGATCGGTTGTCGGAATCAAAATTCCAGGCTCCGCCCTCCGGTTGGCCCGAGGCGTCGAGCAGCACCCCATGGCGCACGCGCATCGTCCGGTAAAACGACTCCATGAGGTAGGTTTTTTTGCCTGCAAAGTGGGCGGCCACGCCGGTGCGCTCGGTTAAAAAATGCTCGCTGGGCACGCAGGTTCCCAGGCCACGCAGGGCCTGATCGACCCGGTACTCGTCGGGCTCCTGGTACTCCACGTCCACCGAAGCAGCCGTTTGGGCGAGCTCGTCCCTCAGGGCTTCGAGGTTGGCGCGCAGGCTGCCCTTTTGGCGCGGATCGTCCAACGTCCAGTGCTCCACCTGGTGGCCGTCGCGCCGCAATCCGGTGGCGAACTGCTGCATTCCGTGCAGAAAGGCCAGCATTTTTTGCCGGTGGTGGGGCGCGTACGTCAGTTCTTCCCGCGACTCAAAAAGGGCGTAGACGACGTCGTCGCGCACCTCCCGAAACCAGGAGTGCTCGGGATTCAGCTGGTCGCCCAGGATCAAGCGAAGGATCATGCGAGCGGCTTCTTTTTGGATTCGCTCCGGCAGCGGTCGGAACAAAATTTCACCTGATCCCAGTCGCGTTCCCACTTTTTGCGCCAGGTGAACGGACGGCCGCAGTGCGCGCAGTCCTTCTGCGGGAGGTTGGATTTGGCTACTCCGCGCACGTCCTAGAGCGTCGAAGGTTGGCGGTCGGGTTGGGCGTAGCTCAACGAAACCACCGCGCGACTGTGGTGGTAGGTATCGAGGCCTTGTGCTAAGAGCAGGTCTTCGGGGTGCTGCACCAGCCCGCGCGCCGACACCTGCACGCTCGGGTCCAGGTGGACTTCGGCCACCGAGCCCACGACGAGGACCGTTCCGTTGGCGAGCGCGTGTTCTTCGGTGAACCGAAGGCCGTAGGCGACCGCCGCCTTTCGCACCCGCGGAGCGTGGAGCGAATCAAATACCTGCCATTCGAGGCCTACGGCGTCGAGTTCGCTCTCGCCCTCCGGGTACTTGGCGCTGCACTGGTGAAGTTGGGCGGCCTCAAGCGGTCCGCCCGAAAGCACCTGAAAACCAAAGCAGCCCTGGGCTCGAACGTAGCGAAGGCCCTGGTGCTCCGCCGTCAGGGGCCGAAACAGAAACCCGAGCTGGGGTGGATTCGCGCTCACGTGCAGCGTTTGGCTGAATACCGCAGCATTGGCCACACCTTCAGGCGAAAAGCTGGTAAGCAGGCCCACTTGGCGCGCGCCACCCAGCGAATTAAAGAACTGCGCCCGGTAGCGCGGTTCCCAAGACTCCCAATCGACCGCGGTAAGCATTTAGGGGCGCAGACTGCTCATTCCTCCGTCGACCCCCAGGACTTGCCCGCTAATCCAGGGGTTGTCCATCAGCGCAAGGGCGGCCTGGGCCAGCTCCGCGGGTTGGCCCACGCGCTTGAGCGGATGTCGTTCGGCCGCTGCAGCAGCCCGGGCCTCATTGCCCAAAAGTTTGGACGCCAGGGGCGTGTCGGTGAGCGAGGGCGCAACGGCATTCACGCGGACGGCCGGAGCCCATTCCGCGGCCAGCGAACGCACCAGGCCCTCAACGGCGCCCTTAGCCATGGCAATGCTCGCGTGGTAGCTCATGCCTTGACCTACGGCTACGGTGCTGAACAGCAGGGCGGAACCTTGGGCGTTCCGCAGCGCTTTTTCGGCTTTTTGTAGGACGAGCGCCGCGCCGAGGGCATTGACCTCAAAGTCGCTGCGAAATTCTTCGGGTTTGTACCCCTTGAAGGGCTTGAGGTTGATGCTGCCGGGGGCGTAGGCCAAGCCGTCGAGGTGCTCGGGCAGGCCGGTTCCGTCCCAGATCAGCACGTCGGCCTGAAGTTCGGTCAGGTTGGGGTGGGCGAGACCGGACGCGCTGCGCGACAGGCCAACCACCGCGTCTCCGCGGTTCAGCAGGAGTTCGGTGAGGGCCCGGCCGATTCCGCTTCGGTGCCCAACGACAAAGTAGGTTTTCATACCAAGGCTAACACCGCCGGGACTACTTTTGTTGAAACCCTTGATCCCATGGCTTTGCATCCGCTCAACCTCACCGCAACTTGGACTCTGTCGGACTGGCAGCACGTGGCTGACGGCCGCGCGGAACTCCAGCTCAGCCCCTCTGATCGCGCCGCAGTGGCCGCCAACCGAGCGGCGGTCGAGCGCGGAATTGAGTCCGGCCGCGTGGTCTACGGCCTCAACACGGGGTTTGGAGCGCTGTGCACGACCGCGGTGGCGCGCGAAGACCTGCGAGCGCTTCAGCGCAACCTCATCATTAGCCACGCCGCAGGAGCGGGGCCTTTGGCCGAACCGGCCATCGTTCGCCTCATGCTGGCCTCCAAGGCGCGGAATTTGGCCCTTGCCCACTCGGGCGTTCGCCCTGAGTTGCTCGACGCCGTCCTCGCGCTTTACCGCGAAGATGCCCTCCCTGAGGTGCCCTTGATGGGATCCCTGGGTGCTTCGGGCGACTTGGCGCCCCTGGCGCACCTGTCGCTGGCGCTTTTGGGCGAAGCCCACGTACTTCACCGCGGAACCCGCAAGCCCGCGGCCCAGTTTTGGGTGGAACTCGGGCAAGAACCTCAGGTCCTCGAGGCCAAAGAAGGGCTCGCGCTCATCAACGGCACCCAGTTTATGCAGGCCGTTGGGCTGGCTTCAGCGCTCAAAGCCGTCGAGGTTGCCGCCTGGGCGGACGCCACCGGGTCCGCCTCGCTGCTCGCCTTTGACGGCATGCCTTCGCCGTTTGAAGACCGGGTGCACGCCCTGCGCCCCCATCCCGGCCAAGCGAAGGTGGCCGCCAACGTGCAGCGCTGGACCGAGGGTTCGCCCCTCTGGCACTACGAAAAGCCCCACGTGCAGGATCCGTACTCGTTCCGCTGCATGCCCCAGGTTCACGGAGCGAGCCGCGACGCCTGGCGCCACGTGGTGAGCGTGCTCGAGACCGAGTCCGCCTCGGTGACCGACAACCCGCTGGTCTTCACCGACAGCGGCGACGGCGTAAGTGCGGGCCACTTCCACGGGCAGCCCTTGGCCTTGGCCTTTGACTACGCCAAGATTGCGAGCGCCGAATGGGGCAGCATCAGCGAGCGCCGCATCAACCAGCTGACGCTGGGCAAGCGCGGACTCCCCATGTTTTTGGCCGCCGACAGCGGCGTCGAAAGCGGGTTAATGATCGTGCAGTACGCTGCCGCCGCCCTGGTGAGCCGCAACAAGCAACGCGCTACGCCCGCAAGCGCCGACAGCATCGACAGCAGCGCGGGACAAGAGGACCACGTGAGCATGGGAGCCAACGCGGCGACCGATTTGTATGAAGTTCTGGGCAACGTCGAGCGCATCCTCGCCATGGAATGGCTCTGTGCCGTTCAGGCCTCGGAGCGCAGCGACCGCAACCTCGGGCCCCGGCTCGAGGCGCTCAAAGCGCAGTTTCGAAGCCAGTTTCCTGCGACGTCGGGCGACTACTACGCCCACGAGGCGATGGAAGCGTCGTTGCGGTTTGTTCGTTCTACGCCGCTCGCCCTCGGGAACGCGGCATTTTAAGCGTTTTCGGCCCGCTGGGCAAAGGCGGCTACGGCATACAGTCCCGCCGTTTCGGTGCGCAATCGGTGCGGACCTAAATGAACGAGCGCCGCGCCTTGGGCTAGGGCTTGGTCGACCTCGGCGTCGGTGAAATCCCCTTCGGGGCCGACGAACACGGTCCAGGGTTCCGCGGGCCGAGCGCGCAGGAGGGAAGGCAGAAAAACGGAGTTTCGGTCGGGCCGCAGCGCGGCAATCGCCAGGTTTCCCGTGGCTTTCGCGAGCAAATCGGCCACGCGCAGCGGTCCGCGCAGCACCGGAAGCCGACCCTTTTGGCTCTGCTTGCACGCCGCCTGCATGACCCGGACCAGCCGGTCCACGTTGAGGTGGCGGCGTTCCGAACGCGTGCATTCCAACAGCGAAACCTCGTGGACCCCTAGTTCAACGGCTTTCTCGAGCAGCCATTCGATGCGGTCCATGTTTTTGGTGGGCGCCACGGCGAGGTGCAGGTGGCCGGAGACCGCGCCGTATTCGGCCAGCTCTCGGGCTTGAGCCACCACGGCGCCTTTTTTGCCGAGGGCGCGTAGCGGACCCTCCCAGGCGGAACCCAGACCGTCCAGCACGCGCACGACGTCGCCGTCGCGAAGGCGCAGGACCGATTGGGCGTGACGCGCTTCCTCCTCGAGCAGGGCCACATCCGAACCCTGGCGAATGCCCCAGAAGTGGTGCATTTAGGCGCCGATTTTGTCTTTGGACTTCGCCTTGGATTGGCGGTGGTGTGCCGCGATGTAGTCAATGATGTGGCCTGCCACATCAATGCCGGTCACGCGCTCAACGCCTTCGAGGCCGGGCGAAGAATTCACTTCCATGATGAGGGGTCCGCGGGCGCTCTGGAGCATGTCGACTCCCGCAACCTTGAGGCCCAGCGCCTTGGCCGCCTTCACGGCCATGCTGCGCTCGCTCGCTTTGAGTTTGATGGGAACGCCGCTGCCTCCGCTGTGCAGGTTGCTGCGGAACTCGCCCTCCCGACCTTGGCGCTTGTACGCTGCGACCACTTGACCGCCCACCACGATGGCCCGCACGTCGGCGCCTTTGGCTTCTTTGATGAATTCCTGAACCAAGATGTTGGCGTCGAGCGAATAAAACGCTTCGATTACGCTGCGGGCGGCCGTCTTGGATTCCGCCAGCACGACGCCCTTGCCTTGGGTGCCCTCGAGCAGCTTGACGACCAAGGGCGCTCCGCCGACTTCTTTGATCAGCGCATCGACGTCGGACGGCTGTTTGGCCACTGCGGTGCGCGGGATCGCCACGCCCTCTTTGGCCAAAATTTGAAGCGCGCGGAGTTTGTCGCGCGAACGCACTAAGGCCAGGCTGCTCACGGGGGTGAACACCTGCTTCATTTCGAGCTGGCGCAGCATTGCGGCTCCGTAGTCGGTGATCGAGGCGCCGATGCGCGGAATCACCGCGTCCACGCCCTCGATGCGGTGGTCTCCGTAGTAAATGTCGAGTTCGTTGGCCGAAAGCACGGCGTAGCTGCGGCCGATGTTCATCACTTTGGCCACGTGTCCGCGCGCTTCGGCGGCTTCCACGAGGCGCCGGGTAGAGTAGAGGTTGCGGTTGGACGAAAGAATAATCAAGTTCATGGCGTATCGGGAGACGGGGTGGAGGTGCGGGAAAGGTACTTCGCTGAGGCGTTACGGCGGCGCACGTCGACGACGAATCCGCGCTTGAGCAGCGTGCGCCCGAGCAGAATCGGATGCCGCATGCGCGAGCGGTCCGAAAGGCTGAATTCCTGCGCAAAGGCTTCGCCGTACAGGTTCAGGGTCAAGTGAATGAGGTAGCGCTCCTGAAGGTCGCCAAAGCTGGACTTGACGGTGGCCCGGCGAAACGACGGGTGGCGAGTTTCTGCCCCGTGGGCCCAACGCACGACAAGTTCGGTTCCGTCGAGGTGGTAGTTGATGCAGTGCACGGCGCAGTGGTAGGCGCCGCTGTCGATTCGGGCCTCCACACCGTGCCACGCGAGCTCGGGTAGGTCCACGAGTTCGGTTCGGCCTAAGGTTCGTTTGGGGTTAGGCATTGGATCGTGAAGGTACTTCGAGGCGGGCGCTCGCGGCGCGCCCCATGTCGCTAAATCGCCCCTCGACAAAGGCATAGTAGGCGACGGCGCCAATCATCGCCGCATTGTCGGTCGCGTAGCTCAGGGGCGGAATGCCCACGATCCGTCCCTTTTCGGTGCCCCAAGCCGCAAACGCACGGCGCAGCAAGCGGTTGGCGGCCACTCCGCCCGCCAGCACGGCGTACTGGTGGTCGGGCATCAAGGCCCGGTCTAAGCGGTCGAGCAGGGGCTGAACCAACGCCTTACGGACCGAGGCGCACCAGTCGTTGAGGTCGGTTTCGAGCGTGTCGGGCCGAAGCTTTTGCTCTTTGGCGATGGCGTACAAAATGCTGGTTTTGAGTCCGCTGTAGCTGAAGTCAAGCCCCGGCGTCTGCATGCGGGCCAAGGCGAAGCGGTCGGGATTGCCGAGCTCGGCACGGCGGTCTACTTCGGGCCCGCCCGGGTAGGGCAAGCCCAGCATCTTCGCGGCCTTGTCGAAGGCCTCGCCCACGGCGTCGTCTAGGGTTCCGCCCAAAAGCCTAAAGTCAAACGGACCCCGCACGTCAAAGAGCTGGGTGTGGCCGCCCGAAACCACGAGGGCCAAAAAGGGGAACCCCTCGAGGGGGCGGTCCTGAACGCCCGGCTCGAGCAGGCTGTGCGCGAGCACGTGGGCCTGGATGTGGTGAACCCCGATGAAGGGAAGGCCAAGCGACTGAGCCAGAGCCTTGGCGGTTCCGTGCCCAACGAGCAGCGACCCCAGCAATCCCGGGCCTTCGGTGGCAGCCACGGCGTCGAGGTCGCCAAAGCCTACCCCGGCCTGGGACATCGCCGCGAGGACCGTCGGAACCACCGTCTGGCTGTGGGCCCGTGAGGCCAATTCGGGCACGACGCCCCCGTAGGTTTCGTGGACCGTTTGGCTGTACACCACGTTGGCCAAAACCTCGCGACCGCGAAGCACGGCCGCCCCGCTGTCGTCGCAGCTGCTTTCGATTGAGAGAATTAGGGGTTCGGGCCGCTTCATGGCACAAAATTAGGGTGGTAACTTAGCAGCATGGCGGGGCGCGCACTACGAATTCTTGGATGGACCGTTTTCGGTGCCCTGGGGGCGATGGCCCTTGCGTTTTTGGCTCTGTGCCTGAATCCCAGCTGGGTCAATCGCCCGGCCGAGCGATGGGTAAAAGCCTACCTGGAGCAGCATCCGTTGGCCGATTCGGCTCGGTTGAGCGTTCGATCGGTGGCCTGGAAGCCCTTGCTCGGTCTTGAATTGCGCGGAGTTGAACTGCGCCGAGGCCTCGAGGGGGTCTATGTCGGAACCGTCGAGTTGGATGGGCTCGGGCGCCGAAACGGCCGATGGTATGCCGAAACGCTGCGCCTGGACTCGGTAGCCGTGACCGGAATCCCCGGCGGGCACTGGGCGGAATGGTTCGCGCCGTGGAGCGACCCCAACGACACGAATTCGTCCGCGCTGGCCTTGGAGTTGGGTGAGGTGCAGCTCGGTTTTTGGGCGCAAAGCCTCGAAGGAGATACCCTGATCGGACCGTCGAGGCTTCAGCTCTCCGGGGTCGTGTGGGAATCCAATGCGCTCCAAACCCGCGCCCACCTCGAGCTGGAGCTGCCGGCCGCAGCGGGTTCGGTGGTGGCGGACCTTCGCATGCTGCCCGACACCGCAGACCTTCAGCTTCGTTGGGGCGCCTACCAAGCTCAGGCGTTTTATCAGGGCGACAACCTGAAGGTATCACTTGAGGATACGTCATCAAACAAGTTGTCAATCAGGGCATTAAATAAAAATAATTCATGGATTTTACCTGCGCAGAAATGGGCCTGGGGGGAAGTCGCCGTGCGCGCGCAGGGTTCGTGGAGCGGATCGCGCGCGGCCCTTCAGCTCGAAGGTTCGGGCCTGCGGGCCAACCTGCGCCTTAGGGACGATGTCGCGACCTTTTTGCTGCGCGCCGATTCGACCCAATTGCCTGAGGGGTCGAAGTGGACGGCGCACGGAAGCGTGAAGGGGCGCTACGAATCGGGAGCCTGGTCGCTCCAAGGAAGCGACCTGATCGGAGCCGTCGAAGCAAACCGCATGCATGTGACGGAGCTGGCGCTGTCGGGATCCCGAACGAAATGGCAAGCCCTGCTGCGCGAAGCCCGCTACGGCGAACTTTCGGCGGAAGGGGATTACGCCCTCGAGTCGGTTAGGGCCCAATGGGCGCCTGAAACTCCCTTGCGGGCTGGCCTGGGGCTTCCGTCGCTGCACCGACTGGACGCGCGCTGGTCCGTTTCGAAGCCCTTTAACCTCGGCCTTACGGCCTTCGACAGCCTGCAGCCCGTGGGGAGCCTTACGGCGGCCGTGCAAAAGTCGTTTTGGGACCTCGGCGGATCGCTGGGCGGATATCAGCTCAAGGCGCGCTTTGGCCGGCTTCCCGACCGATGGAACGTGCCTGAACTCACCGCCTCGGCGCTTGCGGAGCAGGCGCTCGCCGGGCGCTTGGCGCTATTGGACTCGCTCGGCTTCGCCTCGCTCGACCTCACGGGTCCTGAACTCCAGCTCCACCTCGCCCACGAACCCTCGGGCACGGTGGGCACGGCCTGGTGGCAATCAGAAGGGCGGCGCGCTGACTGGATTTACCGAGCCACCGCCCGCTCCGTGCGCCACGAACTCACCTGGCGGGGGGGCGAATCGGCAAGCCTGCGCCTCGAGGCGGCGCCGGGCGACAGCCTGCGCGCCGAACTCCGAGGACTCGCCGACCATTCCCGCGGAGGCCAAATCCACCTAAGCGCCCAAATTTGGCCCCACGGCACCGTCTGGGACGGCGGGCTGCGTTCCGGGTCAGCAGACGCCTGGTACCGCCCGGAGTCGGGCGACAGCGTGCGGCTCAACGGCGTATTTCGAGGCGGCAAGCACTTCAGCTATGATTTCGAAAACCAGCGTTTGGCCTTCAGCGATCCGCTGTACTGGACCAGCCCCGAGGGACAAATTGCGGTGGGCGGGGCCCTCAGCCCAAGCGACGGCGAGGTGCTGCGCCTGCAGGCCCGCAACGTCGACGTACCCTTTTGGTCCAGGGTCGCGGGCCTCGGCGACCTCGACTTGGGCGGAACCGTCGGCTTGGACGCCGTGGTGGTCGGGCAAATCTCGGGCTGGGCCGTTTCGGGCGGACTCCGCACCGATTCGCTGAGCCTCAAGCGCCAGAGCCTCGGGCAACTGAACGTGGACCTCGACTACGTCGCCGAGCGCCGGGAGGCCGACTTGGCGGTTCATTGGGCCCACGACGACACCGTCTTTTTGAACCTCCAGGGCCAGCTGAGCGCCGAGGGCTTCTCGGCAAAAACCAAGCAGCTGAGCATTCCGCTTCGCTGGGCGAAGCCGTTTGCCGATGGCTCGGTCGACGACCTCAACGGCCGCCTTCAGGGGCGCGTGCAGCTTTCGGCAAATGCCGACTTCTCGAACTTCAAGGTCGACGGAAGCGGCTTTTGGTCTTCGGCCCACCTGCGCCTTCCGACGGTGGGACTGGGGCTTACGGGCACCGCCCCCTGGGTGCTGAACGAAAAATCGCTGAAACTCGGCCCCGCGCGCTTTGGCGACCACCGCGGGGTGGGTTCGGCCGAAATTTCGGCGAAGGTATCCTTCACCGGAAGCGAACTGGTTGACCTCAGCTTCAAAACCGAGCGCATGCTGGTCCTCGACCTCCCGCCGAGCCGAAACGCTGATTTTTATGGCTACATGGTGGCCTCGGGGTCGGGCCGACTGCACGGAAGCAGCCGTGCGCTGCGCCTCGACGTGCGCGCCAAGTCGGTGGATTCTTCGGTCTTTGCGCTTCCGCTGGATGCCCCCGTTTCCCTCGACGAAGTCTCGTTCTTGAACTTCCGGGCGCGAAACGAGGCCCCCAAGCCCCGCAAGCGCACCAACGACGACTTTGCGTTTGACGTGCACCTTGACCTCGACGTGACCCAAGACGTGCGGGCGCGCTTGATTTTGGACGAAACCCTCGGCGACGTCATCGAGGCCCGCGGAAGCGGTCCGATTCAGCTCGACGTTCCCTGGGTGGGCGACATGGCGCTGCGCGGAAGCCTTAGCCTCGACCGCGGAACCTATTTGTTTACCCTCGGCAACCTGATCAACAAGCCGTTTAACCTGGTTCCGGGCGGAACCATTCGCTGGACCGGCGATCCCTATGCGGCCCAAATGAACCTAACGGCCCGCTACCGCACGCGCGCCGACGTGGGGGACTACTTGGGGCTGCCCGAAGCGGGAAGGCAAAACATCGACGTCGGACTTCGGGCCACCGGCCCCCTCTTTCAGCCACAGCTGGCTTTTGACGTCGCCATGCCCAACGCAGGCGAGGTGGCCAAGGCGGCGCTTTCGAGCCGCATGAGCTACGCCGACGAGCGCACCACTCAGGTGCTCAGCCTGCTCACCATCAGTTCGTTTTGGCTGGGTTCGTCGCCGCTCTCGGCCCAGGGCATGCAGGCGGTGGAGAGCAACACCACGCAAGTGCTCGCGTCGCAGTTCACCAACTTTGTGACCCAAGGTTTGGGCGCCGACTGGGACGTGAACTTGGCGTATTCGACCAATTCAGCAGCCGCCCAGCGCGAAATGGAGGCGAGCATCGGTCGCCGGTTTTTGGACGACCGGCTGAGCATCCAGACCGAATGGGGCATTCCGATTGGCCAGACGCAGCCCAGCATCGGCTTGGGCGACGTCGAAGTGCGCTACCAACTCTCCGAAGACGGCCGATGGAGCGCCAAAGCCTACCAGCGCCGCAACGACCGCACGATGCAAACGGGCGTGGTGGGAAGCCAACGCCAGGGAATTGGCGTGCGGTTCGAGCAAAGCGGGTCGACGTGGAGGCAGCTGCTCCAAGGCGAAAAAAGATAAAAATCGGGCTGGCCCGAAGGAAATCAGTACAAAGCGACGTTTTGCACGATATGCAGCCCGTATCCTTCAATGCCCACGCGCCGCATCGGGTTCTGCGTGAGCAGGGCGACCTTGCGCAATCCGAGGCCGTGCAAAATTTGGGCGCCCACGCCGTAGTCCAGTGGATCGTGGCCCATTGACCGCGTGGGGCTCGGGGGAAGCGAGGGATCCCATTCGGTCCAGTCGGTGGCCGGTCCGCGCTGGTTCAGGCAGACAATGCAGCCCGCTCCGCGTTCCGCAATTTGGTGCATGGCGGCCGCAAAATGCGCGCTGTCGGGCGATCCCGATTGATCAAAGTGGGACCAGGGACTCGCGGCAAAGGGTCCGCTTTGCATGCGAACCAAGACCTCGTCGTCTTCGTGCCAGGTTCCGAAGCTAAAGCTGGCATGTCGTTGCTCTGACGTGGTCTGGCCGTACACGCGCACCTGCCAGGGACCCATGGGGCTGTCGAGGCGGTAGGCCCGCAGTTCGTGCACCAACCGGTCGCGTTCCATGCGGTAGCGAATGAGCTGCTCAATGCTGATGATGCGCAGCCCGTGGCGCGCCGCCATCACTTCGAGGTCGGGAAGGCGGGCCATGCTACCGTCTTCGTTCATGATTTCGACGATGACTCCGGCCGGACGGCTTCCTGCGAGGCGAGCGAGGTCAATTGCGGCCTCGGTGTGGCCCGCACGGCGCAAGACCCCTCCGGGTCGTGCGCGCAACGGAAAAATGTGTCCCGGACGGCGAAATTGCTCCGCTTGGGTTTCAGGCCGCGTAAGGGCGTTGATGGTTTTGGCGCGGTCGTGCGCCGAAATGCCGGTCGTCACGCCTTCGCCTTCGAGGTCGACGCTCACCGTGAAGGCCGTGCCGTGCGGGTCGGTGTTCCGGTCCACCATGGCGTGAAGCCCAAGCTCGTCGCAGCGCTGGTCAATTAGCGGCACGCAAATGAGTCCGCGGGCGTGGGTCGCCATAAAATTCACGGTTTCGGGCGTGATGCCCTCGGCCAAGGCCACGAGGTCGCCTTCGTTCTCGCGGTCTTCGTCGTCCACGACAATGATCATTTTTCCGGCGCGCAGGTCGTCAAGGGCCTCGTCAATCGAGGAAAAAAGGGTGCTGTTCATGGGGTTCGCGGAGTGGGTTCCCAAATGCCGTTGGTTCCGCCGCGAAGGTAGCGCACGAAGCCCAGGCCCAGGGCCAAATTCATGAGAAGTAGGTGGTGCAGCGTGCGCAGCCCAGGGATGCGGTCCAGCACCCGGACGATGCCGTGGTACACCAGCAAGGTGTAGGCGGACAGGCCCGCAAACAGCGCCCAGGCCCATTGGCCCGCCTCGGACCAGGGTTCGCCCGGAACGGCGCCGGCCAAAATTCCGCCGAGGACCAGTAAGGGCGTGAGCCAACGCAGCAGCTTATGCCCCCAAAAGACCGCCAGGACCGACGGGCGCAGCCGGAGCATCGAGGAAGCAAATCGACCTACGTTTTGCCAGTTGCCGTGGGCAATGCGCACCTTGCGGCGGAATTCGCGCTGGGGGTCGTGGCTGACGTCTTCGCTGCCCCGCGCCGTGAGCGACCACGCCACATGTTCTCCGCGGAGCATGGCCGAAAAACTCAAAAAGAAGTCTTCCATGAAGGTTCCAAAGGGAATGCTTCGAAAGGCGTCGCGCCGTATCGCGTACAAGCCGCCTTCCACCCCCATGGCGCATCCGGTGCGCTCGTATTCAACCCGCTTGGCGAAGTTCTCCCAGTTCATGTACCAACGTTCTTCGTCGGCGATGCTGGGCGACGTGGGGTTGCTGGGCCCCGTCAGTCCGCGGTAAAAAAGCGACCCGCCGACGACGCTGGCGTTGGGGTTGGCTTGGGCTTCGCGCATCAGTTCGCTGAGGCAGTCGGGCGCAAACCAAATGTTGGCGTCGGTCCCGACCACCCAGTCGCCCGAGGATTCGGCGACCAATCGGTTGATGATTTGGGCCTTACCGCTGCGCGTTTCCATGCGAATCCAATGAATTCGGGGGTCGCGTGCCGCGAACGCGGCCAAAAGTTCGTCGGTGCGGTCGGTGCTTTGGTCGGACCCGACCCACACGTCAAAGGTGCCCGGGTAGTCTTGGGCGAGCAGGCTTTCGAGCTTGGCTTCGATCACGGCCTCCTCGTTGTAGGCAGCGAATACGACGCTGACGTGCGGAGCGCTGCGCAGCGGCTCAGGTTGGGCGGCGGACCTGCGCCCCAGCACGCGCACCACCGCGGGGTAGAGCGTGTAGGGAACCAGGGCAAGCCCCCAGAGCAGCCAAGCGAGTACTTCCATCACGGGGCAAAGGTCGCGAGTTCCGCGGCAATGCGTTCGGCCACGTGCAGATCCGCGAAGTGCGCACGGGCATGCTCCGCCGCCGCACGTCCAATCTGGATGCGCCGAGGGGCGTCGGTGCTCAAGGCCTCCAGGGCCGACCCGAATTCGCGGGGCGATTCCGCCAACACCAGGTGAACCCCGTCGGTGGCGCCAAGTCCTTCGGCCCCTAAGGGCGTGGTGACCACCGCTTTTCCGCGAGCCATCGCCTCAAGGAGCTTGATGCGCATACCGCTTCCGCTGCGAATGGGGGCAACGAACAGTCCGTAGTCGGCGAAAGGGGGCAGGCCGGAACGGGGATGCACGCGGTCGGGTGCCGAAGGGAACGGCCATTGCGCGCTGTACACGTCGACTTCAGCAGCCCTCAGGTGGGGGGCGACCTCGTCGAGGAACCACTTCATTCCGCGCACGTTGGGGGACCAATCCAAGGCGCCCAAGTGGTAGGTTTTGGGCGATGCGGCGCCCGATTCGACCCAAGGACCCGATGCGGCATCAAAGCTGCACGGCACCGAGCACGTCGGTCCGCCCAAACCACCGAACCACGAAGCGTCTTCGGGACTGATGGCCCAAATTCGGTAGACCCGTCGGGCGATTTCAGCCTCCCATCGACGAAGCCGCCGGGCCTGCAAGGCCACGTAGCTTCTTCGGTACCAGGGTTCTTCGGCTAGTCCGCGCATCCAAATGGCGTGCTCGACGTTGTGGGCGCGAAGCACGGTGGGTACGGTTCCCACTTCGTCCAGGTAGACGGCCATAAAAATGCTGTCGAACACCACTACGTCGGCGCTTTGGGCTCGCTGACGGATCACTTGGGCGGCCTCGGGGGTCCAAAAACGGCTGGCGTAGTAGCTTTGGGTCGTTACCAGATTCTCCAAGGCCGTTTTAAGGGTGGGCTTAGTCGCGGCGGCGACGGATTCGATCGTCACTCCCGAATAGGGGCTTTGGGGATCTGCTACCCAGTGCTTTTCGGTATTGAGCGCGACGACGTGCACCTGGTGGCCAAGGCCTGCTTCAATGCGTATCAGGGATTCCATGGCCAGGCTGCTTCCGTCGCGCCCCGGAAAGGGCACTTTATTGCACAGGTGAAGAATGTTCATGCCGCGGGCGTCGAAGTCCAAATTCTTCGAGGAAGGCTGAGGTTGAGACGGCCGTCCCGCGACGCCCACCACGTCATGGCCATAGCCACCGGCGCCAGCACCAAATTGGGTCCCCACATGGCCCAAAACGGCGAGAGCACCCAGGTGCGCCCGAGTTTTTCAGACACCATGGTGAGCACGTAGTGCAGCAGGAAGAGCAGCACGCTGGCGACAAAGGCCCAGCCAAACCCGCCGCGCTGGATGACGCTCCCTAGGGGCGCGCCAATGAAAAACAGCAGCACGCAGGCCACCGCCACACTGAACTTCTTGTGCCACTCGAGGTAGTGGCGGGCAAGGTGCTGGTTGCGCCAGTCGAGCTCAGATGCGATTTGGTTCATGTAGTCCCGGTTGCTCTGGGCCAGGTAGGCCGCATTCTGCACCGCGCGATACCGGTGAATGGCTTGGAGTCGGGTAGCTACTTTGAGCGAGGTGTCGACGGCGCTTGCTCGCTGGATGCTGTCTTCGGACCATCCGCCCAGCTTGCGCCGCATGCCGTTGCTGACCTCGGTCAAGCGGTCGGCGATCTGCAGCTCGAGCACGTCGATCGAGGTGTCCAATTGCGACAGGGTGAGCATGTTGAATTCGTTGCTGCGCTGAATTCCGCCGAGGTCGCCGAGCAAAAACGACGACATGTCCATGCGGACGACCATGCTGTCGAAGGTGGCGGCGAGCATCCCTTGGCGCAGGCGCTCCTCGCGAACGGATTCGTTGACGTCGAGGTAGCTGCGCCCGTTGCGCAGCACGAGGGTCATGGTGGGGCTGCCTTCGGGATAGCGGATTTCGCCTTCGGGCGCGGTGAGTACCCCGGTGTTTCCGCGGCCCCGCTCGCGGTGGTCGTAAAGAATCACGTCGTAGATGCGGTTGTCTTCCTTGCGGCCCACTTTCACGCTGAACCCGTCGAGACCCGCCACAAAAACCCCAGGCTTGAGCTTGAACGTAGGCTTTTGCCGTGCGATGTTGAGCAGCAGGTTTTCGCCCTTGAAGTTGGCCACCGGAATGAAGTTGTTGCTCACAAAAAACATGAGCACGGCGATCACGGCCAACGCGGCGGTGACGGGCCGGAGCATGCGCAGAAACGAGAAGCCCGCAGCCTTTGCAGCGGCGTACTCCTTCGATTCAGCCCATTGCCCATAAACCATGATGCCTGCAAACAGCACGGCGATGGGCGCCGCCATGGGCAGAATGGATACCGACCAGTAGCCCATGAGCTCGAGGATGCGGAGCACCGAAATTCCGCGCCCCGCGAGGTCGTCCATGTACTTCCACACCATCTGCATGAGCAGAATGAACACGCTCAATGCCAGGGTCTTGGCAAAAATCTGAACAAAGTTCCCGATGAAGTACCGATCGAGCTTGCCCAAGCCTTACTTGGTTTTGGGAGCGATGTACTCGTAGTTGGCCGGGTAGTTCGAGCGCTTGAACTCGACGTCGTTGGCCGTCAGCCCTTTGTTGGTTTCGTAGGCGACCATGGTGAGGGTCGACTTGGTGCCGTTTTTCCCTTCTTCGGTGTAGCTGTACAGCTTCAGGGTCTTGGCGTCGACGCCCAAAATCACCTTAGCCACGTCGGGGTCGTTTTTGGGAACCATGCTGACCAGCTTGATGCTTCGGCCGGCGACGGTTTGGGTGCCCGCCCAGGCAAACGACGAACTTTTTTCGTACTGGCTCAGCAGCACGGCGGGGGTGTACTGCTTGGCGTCTCCGTCGAGCTTGCGCACCACAATTTCTTCGTCTTCAGGGCTCACGGTGGTTACCACGCCGCTCTTGAAGAAAAACGTCTGCCCCTGCAGCACCAATTTGGCGGACTCGCCTTTGACCCACACTTCGCCACTGGTTTTGCGCTGCACCCGTTGGCCGTTGCGTCCGGGGGCGTCGAGAACCGAGGTAAAGCTTATTTTTTGGTCGGAGTAGGCGAGCGCCTGCTTTTTCACGCGCTGAAGAAAAGCCAAGGGGGTCTCGGTCTGGGCGAGTGCGGCGCTTCCCACAAGGCACAGCGCGGCCACGGCTAAGGTTCGAAAAATCATAGGTTTTTGAGTCGTTCGTTGAGTTGTACTTCGTCCTGAACCATCACCTGGCGGGCCTTGGAGCCCTCGAAGGGTCCGATGATTCCGGCGTCTTCGAGTTGGTCAATCAAGCGTCCCGCGCGGTTGTAGCCCAGCTTGAGCTTGCGCTGCAAAAGCGATGCCGAGCCTTGCTGGTGAATGACGACGATGCGTGCAGCCTCTTCAAACATACTGTCGCGCTCGTCGGCACTGTAGTTCCCGCCGCCGCCGAGTCCGCCTTCTTCTGACTCGTACTCCGGGAGTTGGTAGGCCTCAGGGTAGCCTTGCTGGCCGCCGATGAACTCGCAAATCTGCTCGACCTCGGGCGTGTCCAGGAACGCGCACTGCAGGCGAATCAGGTCGTTGCCGCTCGAAATCAGCATGTCGCCCTTGCCAATGAGCTGCTCGGCGCCGCCCGCGTCCAAAATGGTCCGCGAGTCAATTTTAGCGCTCACTTTGAACGCAATCCGCGCGGGGAAGTTGGCCTTGATGATGCCCGTGATGACATTGACCGAGGGCCGCTGCGTGGCCACAATCAGGTGAATGCCAATGGCGCGGGCCAGCTGAGCCAGGCGGGCAATCGGCGTTTCGACCTCTTTTCCGGCCGTCATAATGAGGTCGGCGAATTCGTCAATCACCAGCACGATGTAGGGCAGGTAGCGGTGACCCTCTTCGGGGTTGAGCTTGCGCGCCGTGAACTTGGCGTTGTATTCCTTGAGGTTGCGCACGAAGGCGGACTTCAGCAGCTCGTAGCGCTGGTCCATTTCAATGCACAGCGAGTTCAGCGTGTGGATCACCTTGGTCGTGTCGGTAATGATCGCCTCGTCGGTGCCCGGGAGCTTCGCCAAAAAATGCCGTTCAATGGTATTGAACAGCGTCAGTTCGACCTTTTTGGGGTCGACCAAGACAAACTTGACCTCGGCCGGGTGCTTTTTGTAGAGAATCGACGCCAAAATCGCGTTGAGGCCCACGGACTTTCCTTGGCCGGTGGCGCCCGCCATCAGGAGGTGGGGCATCTTCGCCAGATCAACGACAAACACCTCGTTGGAGATGGTTTTGCCCAGGGCCAGCGGCAGGTCCATGTCGGTTTTTTGGAATTTCTCGCTCGCCAGCACCGACCGCATGCTCACCATCTGCGGGTGGCGGTTGGGAACCTCAATGCCGATGGTTCCTTTGCCCGGAATTGGCGCGATGATGCGAATTCCCAGGGCGCTAAGGCTCAAGGCAATGTCGTCTTCGAGCGACTTGATTTTGCTGATGCGGATTCCGGCTTCAGGCACGATTTCGTACAGGGTCACGGTCGGACCCACGGTGGCCTTGATTTTGGCAATCTCGATTTTGTAGTTGCGGAGCGTGTCGACAATGCGCTCTTTGTTGGCTTCCAGTTCTTCTTGGTCCACCTTGGCCACCGACTGTCCGTAGTCGTTGAGCAGCTGCAGCGTGGGGAACTGGTAGCGCGAAAGGTCGCGGCGCGGATCGTAGGGCCCTGCGCTCGCTACTTCAGGGGCCACGGCAGCGAAGGCCGACACCTCGGGTTCGGGATCGGCAAGCGGCGCAACGTCCATGGCGACGTGGGGGGCACTGCCGCTCTGCAGCACGGGCTCAGGGAGTTCTTCGTCGTCCCAAGGGGGAGTGGGGGCGACCAGCGCTTCAGGGTCTTCCCAGGGAGCTTCGGCGGGCGCCAACGGCTCCATGAGGTCCACTACAACCGGAGCTTCGTCGGCCAGGAGTTCCTCGTCGCTGAGTGCGGGGGGCTGCGGAACGGGATCGGCGGCCGTTGGTGCCGCAAACCGCGCTCCGAGCTGCTGCGGGCGAAGCTGAAACACCCACACGACGTGCACGCTGCACAGCACGAACCAACTCAACGCGGAACCCAGGGTTCCGATCCAATGCGTGGACCACGAGGCCAGAAGGCGTCCGTAGTCGCCCACGACGGCGTCGCCGGCGTTCCAGGGAATCAGGGCGAGTCCGCTCGTGACGAGCAGGGCCCGCAGCAGGCTTCGGCGGGCAAACCTCAGGGTGCGAATGGGAAGTCCGAGGCCCCACCTCAGGCCAAACGCCATGACGACCGACCAGAGGAGGAGCGAGGCGGCGCCAAATCCGCGCACCGTGACCACCATACCTACCGCGGCCCCAATCGAGCCCAAAAGGTTGTGCACGACCACCTCGCGCTGGCTCACGACCTGAGAAAAACCGAGCTCCATGGCGCTGTAGTCGGCGGTCCACGTGCTCAAGGTGGACGCGCTGGCGATGAAGCCCAATATGCCGATTAACAGCACGATAAGTCCGAAAACGGAATGGAGGGAGGGGCTTTGTTTGACGTCTTGCCAGGCTGACTTGAGGTCAGCCAGCCACGACGAAGGGGAGTTTGAAGATGTTCGGGCCATGGACTACGCCCAAAGGTAGGCCAATTCTTACCTTTGGTCTATGCTGCAGTTAATCACCGCGATGTCTGAATTGGGCGCTGGAACCCGAGGTTCGAGCCTGGGCTATGCGGCCATTCGCAGCGCTTCGTTCAGCATTCAACCCAAGTTTTTCAGGGCCCTTCAGCCGCGCAAGGTGCAGACCAACAACGCGCTGCTTTACCGCCATCCCGAGACCCCTTACGGCAAGCGGATTCGCGGAATTGTGCGCATGTACCGCCGAATTTCGGCCGTAGTTGCCGAAACCTTGGACGACGGGCAGTTTCCGCTGGTGCTCAGCGGCGACCATTCCAACGCGGGCGGAACCATCGCGGGGATCAAGCAGGCTTTTCCGCTCGCGCGTCTAGGAGTGGTGTGGATTGACGCCCACGCCGACATGCATTCGCCCTACACGTCGCCCTCGGGAAACATGCACGGCATGCCCCTGGCCACGGCGATGGGCGAAGACAACCTCGAGTGCAAGATCAACGACCCCAGTCCCGTCACCCGCGACTCCTGGACCAAGCTCAAGGGCCATCCGCAGCGCGTGCGCCCCGAAGACATCGCCTTCATCGGCCTTCGCAGCACCGAGGAACCCGAGGATTTCTTGATCGAGAAGTACGGCATGAAGGTGTACCGCGTGCCCGAAGTTCGCGAGCTCGGAATGGCAACCGTGGTCCAGCGGGTCATGGACCAAATGAAGGACTGCGACATGGTATATGTTTCGTTTGACGTGGATTCCATGGATCCGAGCATTTCGGTCGGAACCGGCACTCCGGTGCCCGGCGGTTTTGACGAGTCCGAGGCCAAGCAGCTCCTCGAGCTGTTCGCCGACGCCCCCTTAGTGCGCTGCATGGAGTTCACCGAAATCAATCCGCTGCTCGATAAAGGCGGCAACGCCATGGGAACGACGGCGTTCCGCTTACTACAAAACACGGTGTACCGCCTTCAGGAGCGGTTGAGCCGACGTACCAATCTTTAATGCACATGGCTGACGCCTTAGAATCGGCCGTTTCGACGGTCTTAAATACGTTGTACGGATGGGAGGGTCCCGTCGAACTTCAGGAAACCCGTAAGGACTTTGAGGGCGACGCGACCCTAGTGGTTTTTCCCTTCCTCAAGCTCAGCCGCAAATCGCCCGTGGACACCGCCCACGAGGTCGGAGCGGCGCTTCTTGCGGCAACGCCCCTGGTCGTTCGCTACAATGCGGTACAGGGTTTTTTGAACATCGTACTGAGTTCCGACCAAATACAGGCTCGCTTTGACGCCATCCGCAGCGCGGATGCCTGGGGCACCGCGACCGTTGATCCGAACGCTCCCGCCGCCATGGTGGAATTCAGCAGTCCCAACACCAACAAGCCGCTGCACCTTGGGCACGTGCGCAACATTTTGCTCGGACACAGCGTAAGCCGCATCCTCGAGGCCAGCGGCCGCAACGTGGTTCAGGTTCAGATCGTGAACGACCGCGGAGTCCACATTTGCAAGAGCATGTGGGCGTGGAAGCAGTTTGGTGGCGGAATCACCCCCGAATCCTCCGGTACGAAGGGCGACCACCTCGTGGGCGATTTTTACGTGCGCTTCGATCAGGAATTCCGCGCCCAGGTGCGCGAACTCATGGCCCAAGGCCTCGATGAAGATGCCGCCAAGGCGCAGGCTCCGTGCATGCTCGAGGTTCAAGAAATGCTCCGCCAATGGGAGGCGGGCGACGCCGAGGTGCGCGGGCTCTGGGCCACCATGAACGGGTGGGTGTACGACGGGTTCAACCAGACCTACGGCCGACTGGGCGTTCGCTTTGACCGCAACTACTACGAGTCCGACACCTACGTACTGGGCAAGCAGGACATCGAAGAAGGCCTGGCGCGCGGCGTGTTTTACCGCCGCGACGACGGTTCCGTGTGGATCGATTTGCGCGAAGACGGGCTCGACGAAAAGCTCGTGCTGCGCCGCGACGGCACTTCGGTCTACATGACCCAGGACATCGGAACGGCCATTCAGCGCTTTAGGGACTTCGCGATTGACCGTTTGACCTATGTGGTAGGCAACGAGCAGGACTACCACTTCAAGGTTTTGTTCCTGATTCTCAAAAAATTGGGCTACGCATGGGCCGATCAGCTCTACCACTTGAGCTACGGCATGGTGGACCTTCCCAGCGGAAAAATGAAGTCGCGCGAGGGCACCGTGGTCGACGCCGACGACTTGCTCGACGAAATGGAATCCACGGCCCGCACGCTGAGCGAAGAGCTCGGCAAAACCGAGGGCCTCCGCGAAGACGAAAAAGCCCAACTCTACCGAGTGCTGGGCCACGGAGCCTTGAAGTACTTCATTCTGAAAGTGGACCCGCGCAAGCGCATGGTGTTTAACCCCGAGGAGTCCATTGATTTCAACGGACACACGGGACCCTTCATTCAGTACAGCCACGCCCGAATCCGGAGCATCTTGCGCAAGGCCGAAGGGCGCTCCTCATCGTGGTCGTGGGCTGAGGTAGCCGTCGACGAGCGCAGCAAGGAGCTCATTCAGGTCCTCGATCGTTTTCCCGAAGCGGTGCAGCAGGCGGCACGGACCTACAGCCCGGCCGTGGTGGCCCAGTTCGCCTACGACCTCGCCAAGGCGTTTAACGGATTCTACCAAGCGAATCCGATCCTGAACGCGGATTCCGAAGCCCTGGTGGCGTTTCGTGTCGAGCTCTGCCGAACCACCGCGGCAGCGCTGCGCCGGGCCCTTGAAATGCTCGGCATTGAAGCGCCCGAGCAGATGTAACCAAAAATCCCGGCTCAGGCACGGAGCCCAAACCGGGATTTCGAACAAACCATAGGGGCTTAGAACCCTGCCGCCTTCTTGGTCGCCTTGGGCAAACCGTCTTTGTGCAGCATGATCGAAATGGTCTTGGCACGCACAAACGCCTCAGAAGCATAGATGTAGCCCTCGCGGTAGGCGTTCTTGCGCGGACCCCAGGAGTTCTTCACGATGTAGTAGGCAGCGCCGGACTGGTCTTTGACCTTGCCGACGATTTGCATTCCGTGGTCGTCTTGGGTCTCGAAGTTGTCGAAGCCTGCCTGGCGCGAAGCCTGAGTCACAGCGGCTTCTTCGTGCGGCCCCGTGAACACAGCGGATTTTTCTTCGGCACTCATGTCGCTCCAATTTCGGGCAGGCCACACGGCCACGCCGTTATTGAGCGAAAATCCTTTTTCAGACACGTCGGTGGCCCAAGCGATGGTGAATCCGTTGGCCAGCGCGTGGTCAATCGCCGCCATCATGTCTTCGAGCGGAACGTTGTACGACGTGCCCCACGTCCAGTTGTCGGGAACTTCAATGGCGAACCACGTACCGAAGGGGTGGTGCGTAAAGCTGGTGAGTTGAACGTAGTCTTTTACATTGATTCCGAGAAACTTGTCGGCAAAGCTGCGCGGTGTGTAGGTCTTGCCCTCGTAGGTGAACGTCGCGGGCTCCGCGCCAAGGTAGGCGTCGAGGTATCCCGTGAAGCCCTTGTGCCACGCGGTGGTCACGGTTCCGGAATTTTTATTCACCACCGCGTCGACGATGCCTTTGAGGGCGGCCTCGAGCTCGTCGTGGTCGTTGCCCTCGGTGCCGTAGTTGAGGCCGGCGTAGGCAGATTGCGGAACCGCTCCGTAGCGGTCAATTACGTAAAAGAGGTCGGGGCAGGCGCCGCCTTGGGCGAAGTTGAGGGCGCCGTGCAGGCGGACGTACTTCTCGGCCTTGTCTTGGTAGACTTTGCGGACGGTGTACATCTCCGAAAGGTCAATGGCGGGCTTGCCCATGCGAAGCAATTCCGACTCCAGGAATCCGGTGGCGGAATAACTCCAGCAGGTGCCCGAGCGCCCCTGGTCCTTTACCGGGGTGGCTTCAAGGTCGTACACGGTGGTGAACTGAAACGTTTTGCTGTCGCGTGCGCCGTTGCCCGAAACCTTGTTGATGAGGTCTACTTGAGCAAAGAGCCCAGCTGAGGCGAGCATGGCGCCGAAGAAGAGGTGATTTTTCATGAGGTTCCGAGAAGGTTAGTTAAAGTTAGGGGCGACGGGAGCGTCTTTGGTTCCGTTCGCGTAGTCGTAAAATCCGCGCCCGGACTTCACTCCGAGGTCGCCCGCGGTGACCATGGCCACGAGAAGCGGGTTGGGAGCGTACTTGGGCTGTCCAAGTCCCTCGTGGAGTACGCGCAAGATGCTAAGGCACACGTCCAAGCCGATAAAGTCGGCCAGCTGCAAGGGTCCCATGGGGTGCGCCATGCCCAGCTTCATAATGGAATCGATGGCTTCCACGCTTCCTACGCCCGTTTGAAGCGCTTCAATGGCTTCGTTGATCATCGGCATGAGGATGCGGTTGGCGACGAATCCCGGATAGTCATTGCATTCCACGGGGATTTTACCCAATTGGCGGCTGATGTCGGCCACCGTAGACGCTGTAGCGTCTGAGGTCTTGTAGCCCCGGATGACCTCGACCAGCTTCATCACCGGAACCGGATTCATAAAGTGCATTCCGATGACCTTGTCGGGACGCTTGGTCGCCGCCGCAATTCGGCCAATGGCAATCGACGAGGTGTTCGACGCGAGCAGGGTCTCGGGCGCGCACAGTTCGTCGAGCTGCGCGAACAACTTGAGTTTGATTTCGACGTTTTCGGTAGCGGCCTCGACCACCAGCGCGGAACCCGAAACGGCCGCCGCCAAATCGGTGTGCGTGCGGATGCGCGCCACGGCCGCTGCGGCCGCCTCGGCGGTCAGCAGTTCTTTGGCCACTTGGCGCTCTAAATTCTTGGTGATGGTGGCTAGGGCGCGCTCCAAGGCGGGCGCGCTGATGTCAAACAGCGAGACGTTCCATCCGCTGGTGGCGAACACGTGGGCGATTCCGTTGCCCATCGTGCCTGCGCCGAGTACGGTACAGTGCTTCATGCCCTAAAAGTACGGCCTGAAGCCTACTTTCCGCGTCCTTTGAGCACGGTCCAAACCGTGTACACCAAAACCTTGAGGTCGTTGCGCCAAGACATGTTTTCGATGTACAGCAGGTCAAATTCCATGCGCCGTATCATCTCGTCGACGGTGCTGGCGTACCCAAAGCGGACCATGCCCCAGCTCGTGATGCCAGGGCGAACCTTGTACACGTGGCGGTACTGCGGAGCGTGGGCGAGAATTTGCTCGGCAAAATGCGCGCGTTCGGGCCGGGGTCCTACAATGCTCATGTCGCCCACCAAGACGTTCCAAAACTGCGGCAGCTCGTCCAGCCGGTACTTGCGCAGCACGCGCCCCACGGGGGTAATGCGCGGATCCTCTTCGCTGGAAAGCTGCGGGCCCTGCGCCTCGGCGTCCACCCGCATGGTGCGAAACTTGACAATTTGAAAGCGCTTGGCACCCCGGCCCAAGCGTTCTTGGGTAAAAAATACCGGACCCGGCGTGCGCCGCACCGCAACCGCGACGGCGGCCAGCACGGGGGCTAGCACGAGGAGGGCCATCGCCGAAAGGACCATATCCACGGCGCGCTTGCTGTTGCGCTGCCAGGCGTCCATGGGCTCGTGGTGCCATTCCATGAGCGGAACCCCGTGTTCGTCCAGTCCCACCATGCCCGACAAAATGCCGTAGGTGTCGGGAATCATAAAGATCCGCACCTTGAGTTGCTCCAGTTCCAGCAAAATCGGCGTAAGCTGTTGGTGTTCCGTAGGAGGGAGGGCGACCACGACGTCTTCAATGCTCAAGCGCTCCGCCCATAGGGCCACGTCGCGCGCCGGCCCAAGGTGCGGAAGGCTGCAGCAGGGAGCCTCCGAACTTGAACCCAAGGCCGACATCCAGCCGGCCAGCACTTCGCCCGAAGCCGAGGCGTGGGATTCCAATTTCGCCCAATGCTGTTCGAGCAGCGCCCGTTCTCCGATCAGCAGGGTGGGGAAGTGGATTTTCTTCTGCGTGATCTTCCAGCGCAGGTGGGTGCCCAATACCAAGCGAAGCGCGAGGCTCATCACCAAAATTCCGCCGCCAAACCGCTGAATTTCGCCCCAGTAGTTCTGGTAGCTTTTCACGTAATCGTCCAGCAAAAACAGCAGAAAGTAGCTGATCACGAACAGGCAACCGACCTGAACCAAACGGCTCAGCTCGGTAAGGCGCGATTTGCGCAGCACGCTTTGGTAAAGCCCCACCATCGCCATCGTGCCAATCCACAGCAAAGCCGTGATTCCCAAGCCAATGGGGTAAAACGAATCCCATTCGAGCTCGGTCAGGCCGAAGCGGGCGGGCTCGGCCACCGACTTGCGGTAGTCGTACAGCCAGGTGTAGGCAACGCCGGCAGCCAGCGCGTCCGCAAGTACGTACGCCGTCGTGTAGCGCCGCTGAATTTTGCGAAGAAGCGGGCTCCGAGGGCTCACCGGTATACGAGCTTAAAATTGTCTACCCAGAGCGTGTCGGCTCGATCCGGCCGAGTGCGCACGGCTCCCAGGTAGAGGTTAAAGTTCAGGGCGTTGGGAAATCCCGAAACCTCGGTAACCAGGTTGACGTAAGCCTTGGACCACTGCGCCTTGTCGCGGAACGTAACCGTGGGCTGCTGGGTGGTTTGGCCGGGCTGATTGGCCACGACCCCCAGGCTAAACGGCATCGTCGACTTGTAGTTGAACTCTAAGTACACATTGCTTCCGCCGCGGGGAAGGGTGTAGGCCTGCTGCGTGATGGCCTCAAAAATTTGCTGGCCCGGCCGCATGATGACCATGCCGCTGCTGCTGTTGGATTCACCCGAAGGGGCCGTAAAGCGTTCAGAAGTTGTTCGGGTCCACACGGTATCGCTGCGCGGACTGGGCGCAAACTGAATGCCTGCAGCCTCAAAGTCCTCCACAATAACGACGTTGGCCCACGGTTCGTATTCGAGAACTGCGGGAGTTGCGGGCGGCCACGACACCGTCGAGCCAAAACTGCTGTTGAGCGCGCGCTCGTAGGGCTGGTAAAACTCGTACTGTGCTTGGAAGCTGCTGATTCCGTTGACCTCCACGCCCGGATAAAGCCGCACGGTGGCGTTGGGGTTGCTCACGGGCAAGGGAATCCGCGCGGGAAGCGGAAAAACCCCGTAGTATATCCCCTCAGATTCTACCCACACCGAGCGCACGTGCGCACTGGACGTACCCCGAGCGGGGTCGGGCTTGAGCGTCAAGCTGTCAATGCTCAGGTACACTACGGGTTTGGCCTCCTTGGGTTCGCAGGCCGCGGTTAGGGCCAGAATTCCCAGGGCCGCCGCCGCGTTCAGGGCGTTGAAAAAAAGCCGGAGGTTTCGCATACCGGCCAAAGGTACGGTTGTACTTTCGGCCCGTGACTCCCGATTTGCCCCGACACCAAGGCCAGCGCCAGCAGCTCATGGCTCTTTTGCGCGCCAAAGGCATTGATAACGAGCGGGTTTTGGCGGCCATGGGGCGCATCCCGCGGCACGTTTTTCTCGAGAGTTCGTTTGAAGAATTTGCCTACCAAGACGTGGCGTTTCCCATTGCGGCGGGACAAACCATTTCGCAGCCTTACACGGTGGCCGTGCAGTCGAGTGCGCTGAACCTACCCGAAGGCGCCAAAATTCTCGAAATCGGCACCGGTTCGGGCTACCAGGCTGCCGTACTCGAAGAGATGGGCTACAAGGTCTTCACCATTGAGCGCCAAAAAGCGCTGTTTGACTTCAGCAAGCGGTTGCTCGCCGAACTGGGCATGCGCCGCATTACGCAAAAATTCGGAGACGGCTACAAAGGTTTGCCGGCATTTGCTCCGTTTGACGGGATTCTAATCACGGCGGCCGCTCCGGAACTTCCCCGCGATTTGCTGGAGCAGCTGGCTCCTGAGGGCGTACTGGTGGTGCCTGTGGGCGACGTCGAGGCGGAACAGCGCATGCTGCGCGTGCGCCGTGGACCGGACGCAAGCTGGATTCACGAAGATCTGGGCAGTTTTCGCTTTGTGCCTATGCTCAAGGACGTTGCGACGCAACGATAGCTATTCCCGCGCCGCGTCGCGGTCGATGTCGCGCTCCTTGATGCTCGCGCGCTTGTCGTAAAACTTCTTGCCCTTGGCTAAAGCGATGTCCAACTTGGCCCATCCTCGAGAACTAAAGTAAAGCTTCAATGGGATCAGGGTTATTCCATTGTTTTGCAGCTCTTTGCGAATTTTCTTAAGCTCGTTTTTCTTCAGCAGCAACTTGCGTTCGCGAAGGGGTGCGTGGTTGGCGTAGGTGCCGAACTTAAACTCGGAAATGTGCAGGTTTTTGATCCAAACCTCTCCGGCCTCTGAAACGTAGGCGTAGGCGTCGCTCAGATTGGCCTTGCCGTCGCGCAGGGCCTTGACCTCGGTCCCGGCCAGCATGATGCCGGCCGTGAATTCCTCCTCGAGGACGTATTCGTAGCGCGCACGGCGGTTTTGAATGACCGGATTCATGCTGCAAATCTAACCCCGACGCTACCTTTGAGGTGCCCATGATGTATTCTTCGCTGATCCGTCCCTTGCTTTTTCAGCTTTCCGCTGAGCGCGCCCACAATTTGGCCCTGCGCGGACTTCAATTTGCTTCCCAGAGCGGAATCACCACGGCCGCCCTCCGTGCGGCCGTGGGCTCGGTACCCGACGCCCCCGTTCAGGCCATGGGATTGACTTTTCGCCACCCCCTTGGGCTGGCTGCCGGAATGGACAAGAACGCCGTTGCCCTTCGCGCCTGGGAGGCGCTCGGCTTCAGCCACCTTGAAATTGGCACCGTCACCCCGCGGCCCCAGCCGGGCAACCCGAAGCCGCGCATGTTCCGCCTGCCCGAGGACCAAGCCCTGATTAACCGCATGGGATTCAACAACGGCGGCGCCGAAGCGGCCGCACAACGAATCAAGGCCTCCAAGCACCGCAACCTCATCGTGGGCGGCAACATTGGCCGCAACAAAACCACCGCCAACGAACAAGCGGTTGACGACTACCTGGCGGCCTTGAACGCCGTCTACGCGGTGGTGGACTACATCGCCGTCAACGTATCGTCGCCCAACACGCCGGGGTTGCGGGACCTGCAGTCCGAAGCCAGCATGCGCGCACTGCTGGAGGCCGTGGCCAACGAGGCCAAGCGCCTCGGAGGCAAACCGGTAGCCGTGAAAATTGATCCCGACTCCAGCAAAGAGCACGTGCAGCGCACGGCGGCCCTGGCCGTGGAATGCGGCCTCAAAGGCATCATTGCCACGAACACCACGGTAGGTCGCGGCGGCCTTCGCACCCCGCAATCCCGCATTGACGCCATAGGCGCTGGCGGTCTCAGTGGGGCTCCGCTCAACCGTCGTTCGACCGAAGTTGTGGAGTGGGTGCGCGAGGCGGTCGGAAGTTCCGCTTCAGTGATTGGCGTAGGAGGCGTGCGCACCGCCCAGGACGTGCAGGACAAGCTCAGTGCCGGGGCGGACCTCGTTCAAGTCTATTCAGGCTTAGTCTACGAAGGGCCCGCCATGGTCCGTCAACTCGCCGCCGCATGGAACGTCTGATCTGGGTCGAGTGCCCGCGCGACGCGATGCAGGGCTATCCGACGGTCTTTGCCACGAAGGACAAAATCGCCTACCTGAAGCGGCTGCTCCCGGTGGGCTTTGACTACCTCGACGTGGCGAGCTTCGTGTCGCCCAAAGCGATTCCCCAAATGGCCGATTCGGTCGAGGTGCTCGACGCCCTGGCGCCCGACAAGGGCGCCAACACGTTTTTGGTCATCGCCGCCAACGCCCAAGGGATCGACCGCGCCGTAGCGCATCCGGCGGTGGACGTGGTGGGCGTTCCGTTCTCCATCAGCGAGCAGTTTCAGCTTCGCAACACCAACCGCAGCAAGCTCCAGGTTTTGGACGATTGGACGCCCGCCCTGCAGCGCGCGCACGATGCGGGCAAAGAGGTTGTGGTCTATCTCTCGATGGCTTTCGGCAACCCCTACGGCGAGCCAAACACGCTTGATCTGGTAGCGGATTGGACGCAAAAGGCCGTGAGCCGCTGGCAGCCCTCCGTGCTTTCCATTAGCGATACGGTCGGAAGCGCCACGCCCCAGAGCCTTCGCGACGTGGTTGCGGCGGTGCGGACTTCGGCCGAGAATACGCCCCTCGGTCTGCACCTGCACATGCCGGCCGCCGAAGCCTTGACCAACGGATTGCTGGATGCGGCTTGGGATTCCGGAATTCGGCGCTTTGACTCGGCTTTACTCGGCCTGGGCGGATGCCCGTTTGCGCAAAACCACCTCGTGGGCAACTTGCCCTCGGAGGCCCTTCTGACGTTCGCCACGGCCCGCGGGGCCTCATTTGGAGTCAAGCCCCTAGCGCTGGAGTCCGCCCACAACGCCGCCCGAGCGTTTTTTAACTACCTTTGATGCGTTCGCGGTGCACGCGTTAGGAACGTCCTAGTCCGCGTGCTGAAAAGGGAATCCGGTGCAATACCGGAGCTGTACCCGCAGCTGTAAGTTCCGCACACACCGCACGCCGCAACAACCCACTGGGAAACCGGGAAGGGGGCGTGCCGGGGAACGAGCCAGAAGACCTGCCTCGAACGATAATCCGAGCGTGCCGGGAAGAGTGCGCCCTGAAGATGATGCAGCGATTGCTTCGCAGCCTATGGGTTGCTGGCTTATGGTTTTCTGCCCTTGCGGGCTATTCGGCAGAGCAAGCTGAAGACACGCTGCGCGTCGTCCGCAATCCCATCGGTCGCGAAACGCTTCATTATGTGCTCCCTGAGGTTCCGGTGGACGCTGGGATGTGGCGCACCCAAGCACGAACCACCGCCCAAGTCGCACCGCGTGCCCTGGGGTTGAGTGCTTCGGCTCTGTTGTCCGCAGGCCTTGATCTTCGCCAGTCTGTCCCGGGAGGCAGTGCGTGGTTGGCATTAGATGGACTGCCTTCAACCCACACCTGGATTGAGTGGGAGGGTGTTGCTCTGAATGCAACCGACCTCGGAATCATGGATGTGCGCCTGCTCCCGAGCACCGGTCTGAATCTGGAACGCAGCGCGGATGGCCTGCGCCTCAGGTCGATTCAGAATGCCGAATTCCGTACTGAGCTCGCGTCGCTGGGCAACGCTGGGGTGTCCGTTTGGCTGCCTGGAATCCATGCCGACCTTGGGGTCAACCTGAGCTCCGCGCTCAACCGCTACGCCTACCGCGATTTCTTGGGGCAAAGGCAACTGAGGCTCGGAGCCGGAGTGCATCGCGCCGAAGTTCGCACGGCATGGCGCGGAAATCAGGGTTCGATGAAGCAAGATGGAGCGGCCTATATAGTCGTGCTTCAGCAGGGGCTTCCCGAAGCCGTAACCCAAATTCGACGCGAAGGCGCCGTACAGCGCGATGTGCGCGCTACCGCGGTGCAGCGGCAAACGCTTGAAATGGGCCGAGTTTACTGGCAGAGTGCTCAGTATGCGACGCTGACGTCACAGCGCTACGACTACGACCAATTCGGCGGAATCCACGACACGAACCGCGCCCAGTCGGTGGGGATTCGGCTTCGGGCTCAAACCTACGGGCGCCGCTATGGGATATCGAGTTCGGTCGATGCGTCGCGCCTCACGGCGCAAGGCCCTAACAAGGATGTGGCTTCGGTGCTTCGGGTGCAAGCAATGCTGCGCGGAACGGGTCTGACTCCGCGTAAACTCCGCTACCACTGGGGTTTGAGCCACTTGAGTCAGGGTTCTGAATCCGGCCGCGTGCTGCCCATGCTGCAGTTGAGCGCAGCCGAAAAGGCGTCGACCCAGTGGAGCCTCAAGGCTCACCGGCACCAGCGGTTTCCGACGCTGAACGATATGTTTTGGGTTCCGGGAGGAAATCCTTTGCTGCGCGCTGAACTGGGTTGGGAGGTTCGGGCGTCCCTCAACCGCAAATCCGCCGGTGCCGAGCTGTACCACGGGCAACTTGCCGACGCCATTGTTTGGATGCCGGTCGGAACCATCTGGACCCCGCGCAACGTCGCGTCCATCACACGCTGGGGCGGCAGCGCTCACCTTGACTGGAAGCGCGGCGCCTGGCAGGGCACCCTTCGCGCCCAGGCCGTGCAGAGCGTGAACGAGTTCGGGCTTCACGTGCCCTACGTGGCCCCGTGGTCGGTTTCGGCTCCGGTGGCGCGCAAACTAGGATCGTGGACGCTTCGGGTCGAGCCGAGGTTCCGCGCGGCCACGCCCACTGCCTGGTCCAACGACCGCAGCACCTGGCTGCCGGCCCAAGGCCAAGTAGAACTGCATGCGCAAGGCACGTTCCGCCAATCCACGCTCGAACTCAGCGTGTACAACGCCACGAATTCGCCGGTGCTGCTGCAGCTCGGTTATCCGCTTCCGGGACGCTACCTAACCGTTTCGTGGACGCAACCGCTAAATCCAACCCTAAATCAACCTCAATAATGCGCAAACTCATTCCCGCCCTAAGCAGCTTGGCTGCATTGGTCGCCTGCGACCCCCAAACATCCCCCGGAGCCTTTGAGACCGGCCTGTACGTCCTCAACGAAGGCGCCTTCATGGGCGGAACCGCCACCTTGACGCACTGGTCGAGCGACGACAGCGTAACCACCGACGCTTTTGCGTCGGTCAACGGCCGCAGCCTGGGCAACCTGGGCAATTCGCTCGCCGCAGATGCGGACCGCATTTATGTGGTGCTGAACGGAGCCGCCGCCGTTGAAGTCCTTGAGTACCCCGGACTCACCTCTGTGGGGCGCGCCACCGGATTTGCCTCGCCCCGCCACGCCGTCGTACTCGATGGAGGCGACCTGGCCGTTACCGATTGGGGCCGCAACCGGGTGTACCGGGTGAACGCTTCGTCGCTGCAGCGCACCGATTCGGTCGACCTCGCAGACGGGCCTGAGGCGATGGTGCTGCACCAGGACGAGCTTTGGGTGACCCACAGCGGCGCCTACGGCATCGACAGCGTCGTTTCGGTACTCGACGCCGCGACCCTGGACGTACTGGCCACCGTCGAAGTTGGCATCAATCCTACCTCGGCGGTTAAGCTTGGCTCCGCACTCTTTGTACTCTGCTCGGGCTACACCGACTGGAGCGGGGGAGGTGGCGACCGCCCGGCTTCCCTGGTGCGGGTCAACTTGGCGACGCGCAGCGTAACTGCGACCTACCCAGCCGTCTACCCAACGGACCGCCCCACCAAGCTGCAGACCGACGGACAGGTGCTGTACTGGATTCGCGACGGCTACACGGGCGACGTGCTGCGCATGAACCCGACCGACCTGGACTATCCGGCCTATGCCTGGATTTCGGGTTCCGCCTACGGACTCTTCGCGGACCCCGCTACCCTCCAACTTTATGTGCTCGACGCCAAGGATTTTCAGCAAACGGGCGAAGTGCGGCGCTACAGCCCTGGCGGGCAGCTCGAAGCGACGGTTCCTGCCGGAATCGTTCCGACGGCGGCGATCTGGATGCCCTAATGCAAAAACCCGGGCCTTGCCCGGGTTTTTGCGTTACTTGCTACTTGATCCTGGTTCGCCAGGTTCTCGACTCCGCAGAGGAGAAACAAGCAACCAGTTGCCAGTAACCAGCAGCCAGTATGCGTGTTAGGCTTGTGCCGTGCGCTCCGCGCGTTGCAGCGCAAAGCCCAAGGCGTATCCCCACAGCGCGGTGGCCCCAAACGAAATTCCCAAGAAGGGAAGGGCGGCCACGTAGGTAGCAGCCAGCGATAAGCCGTTGCCGGCGTACCACACGGCGAGGTTGCTCAGGCCAAAAAAGATCAGGTTGCTGGCGGCGCTGTGTCCGATCCAGGCAAGACCCTCGGCTTTGGGCTTGGCAAATTGGGCGTAGGCGAGCACGGCGAGGTGCGCCGCATAAATTCCAAGGCTGTCGCCAAATCCCCAGGCGAAGCCTTCGCTGTAGCCCGCGTACACGGTGTTGTTCAGCACCAGGTCTGATGCGTAGAGCACGGCGAGGGGCAGCAGGATCTGCATCCAGGGCTTGCGAAACCAGGTTCCGCTCAAGGTGTTTGCGGCCAAGACGGCCGACCCGTTGGGAATCAGCAAAAAGCGGGTTGCGGCGGCGCCAATCAAGGCGAAAAGGGCGGTGAAGCGCATGCGTTAGAGAACTCGTTTAAAAATGTAGATGACCATCAACAGCACAAAAATACCCAAAAGATAGCGGTACGCACCACGGTAGTGGATTTCGTGCGTGGCCCGATCGGAACGGTAGCTCCAAATTAAAAATCCGAGGAATCCGAGCGCAAAAAGCCCCGCGAAAATCCAGTGTCCGGTTCCAATGTTGTCCATGCCGTAATTTGCTCAAAAATACAGCGAAATGAAGGAGTCCTTAGCGTCCGTGTCTGAATTTCATGAGGTGTACCGCGTACCCCAGTCCGAAGTGCCTTTGGCCGCGCCCAGTGCCGAGCTGGTGGCCCTGAGGCACCGATTGATGGCCGAAGAAAACGACGAGTACCTCGAGGCGGCCACGGCCGGCAACCTCGTTGAAGTGGCCGACGCGTTGGGCGACCAACTGTACATCTTGTGCGGAACCATTCTCACGCACGGACTGCAGCACGTCATTGAAGACGTGTTCCGCGAAATCCACCAAAGCAACCTCAGCAAACTGGGCCCCGACGGCCAACCTCTGTACCGCGAAGACGGCAAGGTGATGAAGGGTCCGAACTACTTTAGGCCCGACATCGCCTCTGTGCTCGAGGGGCGCTCGCCCCAGCGGTCTCGGTAACCCGGCAGGTACTGGGGCTCGATCGCGCGCACCACGCCGCCGGTGGGGCTGGGAAAAAACCGCAGTTCGTCGAGTTCTCCATTGGGCAAAAACGTGAGCTGAATACGGGCCGACTTCATGGTGCTCGACATGCTGGAGTCGGGATAAAACAGCGCCTGGGCATTGGTTTCGAGGTCCATGAGGTCCATGCGTCGGTCGCGAATCCGAGCGCGGAGTTGGTCCGCCGCCATTTGGTCGCAGCGTCCGTTGGAGTCGGCTTGAGTGCCGAGGTGCACGCCCTGTTCCGCCCACAGGCTGTCGCCGGGCCCCGTTTGGCTCAGGTAAAAGGTGCGGGCGAGAATCTGGTAGGAGCCGCTCCAAATGACGGGATCGCCCTCGAGGCGGTAGAGCGAGTCGCGCCGGTGTCCAAGCCACTCGTGGGCCCTTCCGCTCCACGAAGGCATTCGCACCGCGGCGTGTCCGCGCGCCGTCAGGCTGTCGGCGGTAGTGCGCAGCTGGTCGGCCCAAAGTTCCGTGGAGTCGCGCTCCCAGTCCATGAGGTAGGCCGAACCCGTCCACGTAGAGCGGTCTTCGTCGGGCCAATGGTCCCAGGTTTCGGACTGAAACAGACGGGTGGAGCCCCAACCGCGCACGCCCTGACTGAGCGCGAGGCTTCGGCGGCCGTGAAGCACCAAGGTTCCGGCGCCAAAGACGACCGAATCGCCCTCGGCGACCAGGCTTCCGCCCTGCGGCAGTTTTGCCGCACGCCGGTCGGTTTGGTACTCCATGAGTTCGGTGTGCAGCCGTTCTTTGGCGCCGTTCCAATTCACGTCGCCCGTGAAGCGGTAGGTTCCGTCCGAAAAATCGCCCCGCCGGCAGGTTAGGTTTCCGTCGGGGGTGGCTACGTTGGCCCGCTGGGCAAACGAACCGCGCCGGTCGGAGGTGCGGTAGCGCAAACTCGACGTCTGCAGCGTTTGCTCGCCGTCGCGCACCGTAACTCCGCCTGAAAAATAGCTTTCGCCGTTCAGGTATTCCAGGTACCGAGCCCGCACGCTGGTGCCGGTTCGCCCCGCAAAACGAACGTTGGAGTAGGCAAAAAAACGGTTTTCAGCTCGGAACCAGTCGGCGCTGTCGCAGGTGAACACGCCTTCGGTGCTGGCCAGCTTCACGTTGCCGCGCAGCTTGGTCACGCTGCGTCCGTACGCGTTTACTACCGTGAAGCGGTCGGCCCTCTTGAGCTGAAGGGATTGGGCGCTCAGCGTCGCCGACGCCGCAATCCCAAGGAAGAGCAGGTATTTGCTCAGCGGCGCCATAGGGTTTGTTCGCGGTCGGGGCCAACCGAAACCAAGACCACCGGCACTCCAGTGAAGTCTTCGATGAAGCGCACGTAGGATTCCAGCGTAGCCGGAAGGTCGGAGGTGTTCCGTACGCCCGTGAGGTCTTCGCTCCATCCCGGCAGGCTCTGGTAGACGGGTTCCAGCAGGTTGGCGTCGAGGCGGTAGGGAAGGTGCGCCGTTTCTTCACCGCGGTAGCGGTAGGCGGTGCACACTTCGAGCTCGTCCAGCCCGCTCAGCACGTCGGCCTTCATCATCATGAGCTGCGTCACGCCGTTGACCTCGACGGCGTACTTCAGGGCTACCAAATCCAGCCATCCGGTGCGGCGCGGACGCCCCGTAGTCGAGCCAAATTCGTGGCCTTTTTGGCGAATGGACTCGCCCAATTCGTTGTCGAGTTCGGTAGGGAAGGGGCCGCTTCCCACGCGGGTGCAGTAGGCCTTAAAAATACCGATCACCTCCCCGATGCGGTTGGGCGCGAGGCCCAGTCCGGTGCAGGCGCCCGCCGCGGTCGTCGTCGACGACGTCACAAAGGGATAGGTGCCAAAATCCACGTCCAGCATGGTTCCCTGGGCGCCCTCGGCCAAAATGCGCTTGCCGGCGCGGTAGGCCTCTTGAATCAGAACGTCGGTGTCGGCCAACGGCAGCTGGAGCATGCGGCCCATCGCTTCCTTCCATTCGGACTCCGCGGCCGCGAGGTCAAAGGCGTGTTCGGCGCCGTCGAGCATCTGAAGGTGCTTGGCCTTCAGGGCCTCGTAGCGCTCTTGAAAGTCCGGGAGTTCCACGTCGCCCACGCGCAGGCCGTTGCGCCCGGTCTTGTCCATGTAGGTCGGGCCAATGCCCTTCAGCGTCGAGCCAATCTTGTTTTTGCCCTTGGCGGCTTCAGATGCGGCGTCGAGCAGGCGGTGGGTCGGCAAAATCAGGTGGGCCTTGCGCGAAAGGCGCAAGGATTTGCTGCAGTCCACTCCGTAGGGCGCCAGCTTGTCGATTTCGCGCATGAAAATGACCGGGTCGATGACCACGCCGTTGCCTACAATGTTCACGGCCTTCGGGTGAAAAATTCCGCTCGGAATCGTGTGCAGCACGTGCTTGATGCCCTCAAACTCAAGGGTGTGTCCGGCGTTGGGTCCGCCTTGAAAGCGCGCCACCACGTCGTAGTCGCGCGTCAAAACGTCGACAATTTTACCTTTTCCTTCGTCGCCCCACTGCAGGCCGAGGAGTATGTCAGCACCCTTCATGATTCGTTTTTTGATTTTGCGTAGATGTACAGTTGGTGGCCGGTGACCTCGACTCCAAAGAGCTCGGCAATGCTGGCCTTGATTTGCTGGATGCGCGGATCGCAGAACTCCTTGACCTCGCCTCGGTCGACGACGAGCACGTGGTCGTGCTGGCGGTTGAAGTAGGATTTCTCGTAGTGCGCTTGGTTGGTTGCGAACTGGTGGCGGCGCACCAGGCCGCATTCCAAGAGCAGGTCCATCGTGTTGTACAGGGTGGCGCGGCTCACCCGGTAGTTCTTGGCCTTCATGCTGGCGTACAGGGTCTCGACGTCAAAGTGCCCGTCTTGAGCGTAGACCTCACCGAGGATGGCGTAGCGTTCGGGGGTTTTGCGCTGGCCTCGTTCTTGGAGGTAGCGGGTAAAAACGTCGCGAACGTGCTCGAGTTGCTTTTCAGACATGGGGTCAGCGGACCAAAGGCCAAAGGTAGGTTTTCGGCGCGTACCTTGCAGCCTATGCGCGGCCTGATTTTGGTGCTTTTTAGTGCGGCGGTAACCGGCAGCGCTTGGGCGCAGTCCCAGGCAGAAGTAAACCGTTTTCAGAAGGCGATGGCGCTGCTTCGGTCCGACCCGCCGCAAGTGGCCGCCGCCCGGGCCTTGCTCGAAAAATTGACGACGTCGAATCCCGACTACGCCGCCGCTTGGGTGGGGCTTGGCGAGGCGTATTCGGCGTTTGAGCCGCTCGACGCGGAGCGCGCCCGGAGGGCGTTTGGGCGGGCCGCCGAGGCGGGAGCCTCGCGGCAGGCGCTGTTTCGGTGGATGCAGAACGCCATGCTCCAAGGGTGGTATGCCGAGGCGGATTCGGCCGCGTCAGCCTACCTGGACCTGCCCAAAACGCCGCAGGCCCAGCGGAACGACGCCGAGCGCATTCGGGCGTCCGCGCGCTTTGCCCAGGCTGCGGTGCTCCGCCCTGAGGACTATCGTTTTGGTCGCCTGAGCGACTCGGTCAACCGCAGCGACATGAACTACTTTCCGAGCATTTCGGGCGACAACGCGGTGCTGTACTTCACCGCGCGGCAGCGCTCCGCCGGCAGCGACGAAGTGATCATGTCCAGCCGCCGAACCGGCACGGACTGGCAAACGGCCCGTCCGCTTTCGGGCGCCCTCAACACCTCGGGAAACGAGGGAGCGGTGAGCATTCGCGGCGACCAGCGCGTCATGGCGTTTGCGGCCTGCGACCGCGGAGACGGGTACGGTTCCTGCGACATCTACTTCAGCATTCGCCGCCCGGACGGTTCGTGGTCTGAGGCCCAAAACGCCGGTCCGGCCATCAACACCAGCCAGTGGGAGTCGCAACCTTGCCTCAGTGCCGACGGCCGCGAGCTCTTTTTTGTGCGGGAATCCCGCCAAGGCGAGGGAAACGCCGACATCTGGCGGGCCGTACTCCGCGACGGGCGTTGGGCCGAGGTCAAGCCGCTGCCGGCACCCATCCGCAGCGCGGGCATGGAATCCACGCCCTTTTTGCACGCCGACGGAACCACGCTCTACTTTGCCAGCGACGGCCGGCTGGGAATGGGCGGGAGCGACCTCTACCTCTCGCGCCGCCTCAGCGACTCGACCTGGTCGGACCCCCTGCACCTGGCTTATCCCTTGAACGACCACCTCGATAATTTTGGTTTGGTGGTGCGGCCCGACGGGAGCGAGGCCTTTTTAGCCCGCGGAGGCCTTCGGGGCGACGACTCCGAGCGGGTGGAACTGTACCGCCTTTCCCTTCCGGGCGCCTTTCGGCCCAAGCCCGTGCTCTGGTGGACGGTCTGGGTGGCGGACCGCGCGACCGGCAAAACGGTGCCCCAGGCGCAGTGGAGCATTTCAAGCCCTGAAGTCTTTGCGCCCGTTTCGCACCAAGGCCCCAGCTACCAGGTGGCTTTGCCCGTGGGAAGTCCGCGCGGATTTCAAATTCAAGCACCAGGCTATCAACTCCTTAGCGAGCAACGAATCCTGGAACAGCGCAGCGAAGATGCCCGCGTAGACACCCTTTGGCTGCGTCCGATTCAGTCGGGCGACCGCACGCGCCTTGAAAACCTATACTTCGCGACCGATTCCGACGTGCTGCTGCCCGAATCCATGCCGGAACTCCGGAGCCTTGCGAATTGGCTCAAGGCCAATCCCGGGGTGCGCGTGCGCATCGAGGGCCACACCGACAGCCAAGGTGGGGCGGCCTACAACCTCGATCTTTCGACCCGACGGGCCGAAGGAGTATACCGAGAACTAATAGTTCAAGGAATTGACTCTAATCGATTGGAATTTAAAGGCTTCGGACTCAATAAGGCCATCGATTCCAACGCTACGGAAGCTGGCAGAGCCCGCAACCGCCGCACCGAAGTCCTCATTCTTTAGCGGGCTGCCAGCGGGCGGCTAAAAATTCGGCCAACTTGGCCTCGGTCGCGTTGGAGCCGGGCACAAACCACTGCGACCCCCTCAAGGATTCCGGCAGGTATTCTTGAGCGACGAAATTTCCAGGAACGTCGTGCGGATACTGGTAGTCCGCGCCAAAACCCAGCTGCTTCAGGGTGCGCGTGGGCGCGTTCCGCAGGGCAAACGGGACCGGAAGGTCTCCGCTTCGCTGCACTTCGGCCAAGGCGGCGTCAATGGCGAGGTAGGCCGAGTTCGATTTCGGACTGCAGGCCAAGTAAATCGCGCATTCCGACAAGGGAATTCGGGACTCGGGCGGACCGAGCCGCTCCACGGCCTGAGCGCAGGCGTTGGCCACAACGAGGGCGTTGGGGTGGGCCAGTCCCACGTCTTCTGCGGCCGAAATCACCAACCTCCGGGCGATGAATTCGGGCGGTTCGCCGCCCGCAATCATGCGGGCCAACCAGTAGACTGCCGCCTGCGGATCGCTTCCGCGTATTGACTTGATGAGCGCACTGGCCACGTCGTAGTGCAGGTCGCCCGCGCGGTCGTAGCGCACTGCCGCCCGGGGGGCATTCTGGACCAACCACTTCGACGACAGGACCGTGACCCCTTCGTGCTTGGCGGCGAGGGCCAGGGATTCCAGCAAATTCAAGAAGCGGCGCGCATCTCCGCCGCCCAACGGCGCCAAAGTTTCCCAGTCAACGTCGGCGATCTGGCAGGCCTGCAGTTCGGCATCCTGCGCGAGCGCACGCCGACCTAAGGCAATCAAGTCCGCATCGTCCAGCGACCGGAGCACAAAGAGCTGGCAGCGCGACAGCAAGGCTGAGTTGACTTCAAAACTGGGATTTTCGGTCGTCGCGCCCACTAAAGTCAAGGTTCCGCGCTCGACTGCGCCCAGCAGCGCGTCCTGCTGGCCTTTGTTGAATCGGTGGATTTCGTCGATGAACAGCATGCGGCCCTTGGGCGCAAACATTCGGTCGTTTTCAGCCCGCGCAATTTCGTCGCGCACGTCTTTAACCCCAGCCGAAACGGCGCTTAACGTCGAAAACGGAAGGTCCACGTGCTGCGCCAGCAGCTGCGCCAAGCTCGTCTTGCCCACTCCCGGCGGACCCCAAAACAGCAGCGAAGGCAATCGCCCGGCCGCGATGGCGGGCCGCAGCGCTCCTTTGGGGCCCACAATGTGCTCCTGACCGACGTATTCGGCCAAGGTCTTGGGGCGCATGCGTTCGGCGAGGCTAGGCATGCTTCCAAAGTTCGGGGGCTTCCAGTCCCAATCCAAAAAGGGCGAAATCGAGGCGCGCGGGATCCTCGGGGTCAATCGCGCGCAGGGCTGCGTCGAGTTCCTGCACGGCGGCGGCGTCGTTGGCGGTCCGCTGCAGCAGTCCGAGGCTGCGCGCCACGCGTCCGGTGTGCACGTCGAGCGGGCAACTCAGGGCGGACTTGGGCAGGTGGGTCCAGATTCCGAGGTCCACTCCGCGCGACGAAGGACGCACCATCCAGCGCAGGAAGAGGTGAAGGCGCTTGGCTGCCGAGCCTGCGGCCGGGCTGGCAATGTGCTTGGCGGTGCGCGAGGCGACGGCGTCGCCGAGCAGTTCCGCTCGGGCCCGGTCTATGGCGCCAAAAAAATCGGTTTCTCCGGGTTTTAGGACAAAAAGGGGAGCGAGGGAGCCGTGCGTCCGTAGGGCCTGCTGCATTCCGCGCAGGAGCACGACCGAGTCCTCGGCGAGCAGCGTGCGGTGGCGCCAAGGCAAGGATTCAAGGTCCTCGTCGTCGGCTCCGAGGAGCCACTGGGCCGGGCGGTCGGTCATGCCGGCGAGGGCCCGCTCGGCTGAAGCGATGATGGAACGGCGCGAACCCCACGCGACCGTCGCGGCCATGAATCCCACGACTTCTGCGCTCACCGGGTCGTCGGCAAAGCGCCGCGGAAGCAGGAGGGGATCGGAGGCTACGAATTCGGGCCGTTCCACCCGGTCGGCCCATTCCAAAAGGAGGTCGGCTACGCCCATGCTCCGTCCTGCAGGTGCAGCCGGCGGTCGGCGCGCGCCGCAAGCCAATCCGAGTGCGTCACCACCACCACCGACACGTTCCAGGTGCTGCGAGCCTCGGCGAGCAGTGAATAAAGTTCCTCGGAACGCGCCCGGTCGAGGTTGCCTGAAGGCTCGTCGGCGAGCAGCACTTTCGGCCGGTTGATGAGGGCGCGTGCGATGGCCACGCGCTGCTGTTCGCCGCCGCTCATGGCGTCGGGGCGGTGCTTGAGTCGCTGCGTAAGGTCCAGACGTTCAGCCAATTCATGGGCAACATCCTCGGCTTCGCGCGCCGGCCTGCCGGCAATGAGGGCGGGGAGCACGATGTTCTCGAGCGCCGTCAATTCAGGCATTAAATGGTGGAACTGAAACACCAGTCCGAGTTCCTGATTGCGAAAGCGGTCCAGCGCGGAACCCTGGGTAGGGTAGGGAGCGCCCGCAAAGCGCAGCTGGCCGGAATCCGCTTGATCGAGGCCCGCCAGCAGGTGAAGTAGGGTGGACTTGCCCGAGCCGCTCGCGCCCGTGATGGCGACAAACTCCGATTCAAAAAGCTCGAAATCAAGGTTCTGTAAAACCTTTAGGCTTCCGTAGCTCTTGCAAAGGTGTTCGGCTTGAATTAAGGGCTTCATGCCTCAAAAGTAGGCTGAAATCCGAGGTCTGCGGCGTACTTTTGCGCCGACTCTTCGCAACCTAAGAACCTCCTTCCATGAACCTTCACGAATACCAAGGCAAAGAAATTTTAGCCGGATACGGCGTGCGCATTCAGCGCGGAATCGTGGCGACGACGCCCGACGAAGCGGTCGCAGCGGCCAAGCAACTCACCGAACAAACCGGAACCGGTTGGCACGTGGTCAAGGCGCAGGTTCATGCGGGCGGACGAGGCAAAGGCGGCGGCGTAAAGCTGGCCAAAAACCTCGACGAAGTGCGCGAGCGCGCCGAGCAAATCATCGGAATGATGCTGGTGACCCCCCAAACTTCGGCCGAAGGAAAAAAAGTGCATCAGGTGCTCATCGCAGAAGACGTCTACTACCCGGGCGAGTCGCCGACCGCGGAGTTCTACATGTCGGTCCTTCTCGACCGCGCCGCAGGATGCCCGATGATCATGTACAGCCCCGACGGCGGAATGGACATCGAAGAGGTGGCTGAGAACCACCCGGAGCGCATTTTCACCGAGCACATCGATCCGTCGGTGGGATTTCAGGACTTCCAGGCGCGCCGCATTGCGTTCAATTTGGGCTTGAGCGGTTCCGCCATGAAGGAAATGATCAGCTTTGTCAAGAGCCTCGTCAAGGCCTACCAAGGTGCAGATGCCTCGCTGTTTGAAATCAACCCGGTCCTCAAGACCAGCGACAACCTCATTATGGCCGTAGACGCCAAGGTGGTGCTCGACGACAACTCCCTGTTCCGTCACCCCGATTTGGCCGCGCTACGCGACACGCGCGAAGAAGACCCCACCGAGGTGCGCGCCGGAGAAGTCGGCCTGAATTTCGTAAAGCTCGACGGCAACGTGGGCTGCATGGTCAACGGGGCGGGGCTTGCGATGGCCACCATGGACATCATCAAAATGGCGGGCGGCAACCCCGCCAACTTCCTTGATGTGGGCGGAACCGCCGACGCCCAGCGCGTGGAAACGGCCTTCCGCATCATTTTGGAAGACGCCAACGTGAAGGCCATTCTCGTCAATATTTTTGGCGGAATTGTGCGCTGCGACCGCGTAGCCCAAGGTATTGTCGATGCGTACCGTTCCATCGGAGAAATTCCGGTGCCCATCATCGTTCGCCTTCAGGGAACCAATGCCGCTGAAGCCAAGAAGCTCATTGAAGACAGCGGCCTGAAGGTGTACTCGGCCATCATGCTTCAGGAAGCCGCTGACCTGGTTCGCCAGCACGTCAGCTAAGGGAACGCCGCATGCACGCGCTTGAGCTCGCTTCGGCGCTGCTGAACGGGGGCTACGCTCTGGGTCTTGCGTACCGCAAGCGCTGGGCGTGGCCCCTTGGCTTTTTAGGGACGCTGCTCGCCGTTTCGGTCATGCTTCAGTCCAAGCTCTACGCGGAATCGCTGCTCAACTTGACGTACGCGGCAATGGCCCTGCTCGGTTGGTTGGCTTGGTCTCCTGCGGGGCGATTCTCTTGGACCGCCCGGCCCCTTCGCGACGCGGGCTGGGCTGTGGGTGCCGCCGTTTTAACCGCCTGGCTCATGCGTTCCTGTACCGACAATCCGCGGCCTATCTGGGACGCCGTTCTCTTCTCGGGCGGACTTCTCGCGACCTGGTGGCAGGTCTGCGGCGAGCGTTGGAACTGGCCGCTCTGGACCGTCCTTAACCTCGCGGGGCTGTACGTATACGCCGACCTTGGGCTCGAAATTTATGCGGCCTACAGCGGACTGATGGCGCTGGCGGCCGTTTGGGGCTGGTACCGATGGAGCGTTCGCTAAAACGCGGCTAGCCAGGAGGCAATCGCTTGCCAGCAGTCCGGAGCAATGCCGTGGCCCATTCGGAATCGCTGGACCTCCAAGGTCGATCCGCGGCCTTGGGCGCGTTCGTAGCTCGGCACCGAAAGGGATGGCGGAATGACTCCGTCTTCGTCGCCAACTGCGGCGAGGTGGGGCAAATCAGGGTCGGGGTTCCACGTCAGGTCGTCCGCAAACCAGTCCATCGGGGCGTAGCTCGCCACGGCCACGCATCCCGAAATCAATTCCGGCCGGCTCAGCGCCAGGGCATTGGCCATGATTCCGCCCTGCGAAAAGCCAAAGAGCACCGGCTTGGTTCCCGATCGTTCGAGGGCCTCCGTCAGGGAATTCATGCTTTCGCGCACTTGACCGGCGTCCATGTGGCGCACGCCGTTCGCATCAAAATGAAGGTCGTACCAAGCGAATCCACCTTGATCCAAAGGCCGAGGTGCGCGCAGCGAGCGCACGGTCCAATCGCGCGGAAGCAAACGGGCTAAGCCAAACAAGTCGCCTTCGTGGCTGCCGTACCCGTGCAGAAACCACAATTCACGGCGTGCAGGGCCCTCGGCCTCGCGCACCTGGGCAGCGTGCAGTGCGTTCACCGTTCAATGTCCCAGGTTAGGTCAGCGAGCAGGCGGATCGAATGCACAAAATCCAAAGCGGGGCGCCGGGACAGCGACCATTCTTCGGGGCTGAGCATGGATAAAATGTGTTCGCCTTCGGCGCGGCGGTACAAGTGGTACACGTGGTTGATCACCGGCTTAAAGCTCATTTTGGCGCCGTACACCCATTCCGAAACTTCGCGGCGCCGCTGAATGGCCTTGGCTTGTTCGGCCAGTAATTCCATCTGACGGCGGAGCAAGTCCATTTGCTGGTCTGTTTGCTGCGCCATGGTTTCGAGCGACTGGTGGCGGATCATGCCTTCCTGCGTCGGCACGATGGGGGGTCCGCTCACCGAATGGGAGTAGGGCAGGAGGCCCGGATTTTGCGCCACCTTGTCGGCGTCGATGGGATTAACCGTTATAGGGCGATCGCTCATGCAGCAAAGTTAAAGGGTGCCGAACATGCGTTCGTTCGCCGCCCAGCGGTACGAAAAAATCTGCTCCAGCTTAGGGCGGACCAGCCACGGATGCACCAGATTGCCCAAAATCCCCAAAGGCACCTTGTAGTGAACCACGTCGGTCATCTTTACCCCGCCGGGAACCGACTCAAAAAAATGCTCGTGGTGCCAAATCGCATAGGGTCCCACGCGCTGCTCGTCTACAAAATAGGAACCTTCGCGAACGTGCGTGATTTCAGTGACCCACCGCATGGGTATGCCCAACAAGGGAGAAACGGTGTACTCAATGAACAAACCCGGATACATGACCTCGGGCACGTTGCCGTGCACCACAAAACCCAGTTCCTTGGGAGTGATTTTGGCTAAGTTCTTCGGTGATGAAAAGAAGGCCCAGGCTTCCTCGAGCGAAATGGGCAAAACTTGGGTGCGTTCAATGCGGTACATGCCCTGTTAACCAAGGCGAGGACCTAAAGTTCAGCCCCCTCAGGCTCGAGCACCTGAAACTTTCCGTCGCGCACCAAAATCAACTGGTCGTAGCCCGAAGCGCGAAGGGCGCTGGATTTCGGTACAATCGACGTCTTTTTGGCGACGACCACCTTGGGGTGCGGCGCGGGCTCTTCGCGTCGGGCTGTGTCGGCAGGCGTACCCATTACGACAAAGGCCAGGTCAAAATCGGCATAAACCCGGGCAGCATGCTGAACTACGCTCAAACTGAGTTTGTTGCGTCCCGTCAGAATATGGGAAAGAACCGCTCGAGATACCCCAAGGTCGCGGGCGACCGCCGCTGCGCTCCGCGAGCTGCGCTCCATCCATTCCTTAAATCGCTGATTTTCTGCAGGTATGCGTTCCATACCTCAAAGTTACAATCCGTAGGCAACGTTTACAATTGTATGACCTTTTGTGTCGAAATATTCAACAAAAAGTTGATTTTCGGCAACGGTAATGACCGCGAAGTGCTCTTGGTTGATGGGGTTGCCGACAATGGTGGTATTGACTTCGGTTTCGGGACTCCGAGGAGGGAACACCTTGGAGGTCAGCGGCGAAGAACAAACTTCGATAAAACGTTTTTCGCGGTACCGAAGCTCTTCAACTTCGCCGTGGTGGCGGTCGCCCGTCAAAAAGACCACGGTGCCCGGAAAGCGCGCGCACCGGTCGAGCAGCTCCAGCCGCTCCTTGGGGTAGCGCACCATGTTTTCAAACGACTCCGCGAGGTTCAGAACTTGCGATCCTACGGCGACGAATACCACGCGGGCGTCGCGATTTTGCTCCAACTCCCCCGAAAGCCACTCCAGCTGCCCCTTCCCAAGCACCTGCGTGCCGACGGGGCCCCGATGCGTACGGTCGTCCAGCGCAATAAAATGAGCATTGCCCCGACGTTCCGACCACCTCAAATCGCCGTATTGGGCCAATTTGAACGGGGTGTCCGCAAAGACCGACGAGAAAATTCGAGCACTGACGGCCCGTAGGGCATAGGTCGAGTCCGCGTCGTTGGGGCCAAAATCGTGGTCGTCCCAAATGGCTCGCTGCGGGATTGACTTCATCATGCTTGCCAGCGGCGGACTCGCCAAGCGGCGCTCCCAGTTTTGGGCCATCAAGGTGCTGTCGTTCCATTCAGCCGCGGTGTAGTAGGTATTGTCGCCTAGCCAAAAAAAGAACGAAGGCTTTTGTTCCTCAATGCGGGCAAAAATGGCTTCCCGCTCTGGCGAGCGAAGCTCCGCACAACTTCCTGCCGCGAAACGCAGGTTTTGACCTGAAGAAGCGAACGGCAGAGCAAGAAGGGCACCAAAGAAGGGAATGCAGAATTTCATGAACGAAAGTTACTCCGCCAAACCGCTTAATTTTGGCGCTGTGCGTTACCAAAACTTTAGCTCTCGGAGCGAACAACTCCACCGCGCGGCACAAGCCGGAGGATGGGTGCTCGAAAACCACGATCCTCAGGGCGAATTTCCCTTTTGGGTCGCGCGGCACCCCAACGCGCAGGGCCGCAGCCCTCGGGCCGCCTGGTCCATGATGCACGGCAACGAGCCGACGGGGTTTGCGGCGCTGTGCGCGCTCATGGCATCCGGCGAACCCCACTGCGATTGGACCCTGGTTCCGCTGGTAAACCCTTCGGGCATCGATCAATTTACGCGCCTCACCGCAACGGGCGTCGACCTCAATCGCTGCGCCCGCCGTTCAGGACCGCGCGAGGCGGATCTGCTTAAAGACGTCCTTCAGTCCCAGCCCTTTCGGTTGGCACTCAATCTTCACGACCAGCGCAGTCTGTTTCATCCCAAAGGCTCCGCCCTTCCAAGTTCACTCAGCGTGCTCGCTCCGCGTGCGCGAACTCCGCACGGAGAAACGGTGCCCGTCGAAGCACAGGAATGGGCCGGATGGATCAGTTCTTCAATGTCCCGGCGCGAGCCCAACTGGGGGTACGCACGCTTTGACGATGAATACTACCCCGAGGCCTTCGGGGAATGGTGCCAAGAATTGGGCCTTCCTACCGTGACCGTCGAAACTGGGGTTGCCTTGGGCGACTACGCGCGATTCGGCGTCGCCCAGCAACTTGGCGCGGTCCTCATGGAGCTCGATCAGGTCCATCGTCCGCAAGCTCATTGTTTATCCCACTACCAGACCTTGCCGCTCAACGCGGCCACCGGCGTAGATGTCCTCCTCAGCGACGGAGACGCTAAAAGCTACTGGAAGTTCGAAGAAGAGGTCCAGGACCGAGCGTACCGCTGCGGTTTGGTGCGCGTTGTTCCCTCAGAAGGGGCGGAGGTTCACGTGTACCGCCGCGCGGTGTGCGCACCCGACGAGTACCGCATTCGGACCGCCCGAGATCGCTGGACCTCTGAAGAACTTTACGCCAGCACCTCTGAAGCCTTGCGCTCCTTCGCAGCGGGACTGCCTAAGTAAGTGAAATCCCGAGCAACAACCTCGGTTCGGTTCACCGTCTGCTGCTCGCTGTTGGTGTAGCTCGAGTAGGCGATGCTGCCTTCAATTACGCACAAGTCGCCCTTCTTCATGATTTTGCTCGCGCGCACCGCAAGCTTATTGAACATGACGAACTGGTGCCATATGGTGCGGTCCTCGTAGGTGCCCTCGGCATTCTTCACGCGGTCGTGCGTCGCAATGCTGCAGCGCAAGCGGACTACGTCGTTCTCGAAGTTTTTGATTTCGGGGTCGGCGCCCAAATAACCAATAAGTTGAATTTTGTTTTTCATGATTTATACAATTGTTAATAAAGATTGAACGGTACAAACCTCAGCAGCCGCAGGCACTCTAGTAGGTTATAAACGTAAAATCAGGAATTTATTAACTTTTTGTTCATTACTCGCTTAGCATGCAAATAGTTACAATTGTATACATAATTTCGGGGCCGTTCCATTTGTAATTAATCTTAAAAACACACAAACTATGAACCTTAAAGCATCACGATTTTGCTTGAACTGCGGCCTTCCCGTTTTTGGCCGAGCGGACAAGAAGTATTGCGATGACCACTGCCGTAACGACTTTCACAACAGTCAGGCGGTAACGAACTCTCGATTGACGCGGTCCGCGCACCGCAACCTTCGACGCAACTACGAAATCCTCTCGGGCGTCGTGGAAGCGGGCATAAGCGAAATCGCCAAGGACGAGCTGCTGGTCTACGGATTCGCCTCCAAATCGGTCACCGAATTGGAATTGCGTGAAGACGGCACGATGATTTACGGTATTTACGACATCCACTACTTTGAAAAAGGCAACCGGATGATCGAAGTGTACCGCAAGTCCGACCTGCCGCAATATTGGTAGGTCGGCCTACCTTTGGCGCTATGTCAGAGCGCATGGTCGTAGTAGGGGGCGGAGCTGCCGGTTTTTTCGCCGCCATTGCGGCGGCAGAAGCCAACCCCGACGCGCAGGTTTTACTGCTCGAAAAGTCTGCCCAGTTTCTGGGAAAAGTGCGTATTTCGGGCGGCGGAAGGTGCAACGTGACCCATGCGTGCTTTGATCCGCGCGATTTAATCGAGTTTTACCCAAGGGGCGGGCAGGAATTGCTTGGCCCCTTTACTCGTTTTGCCTGCGGCGATACCATGGAGTGGTTTGAAGACCGCGGCGTCTCCCTGAAGGTCGAAGAGGACGGCCGGGTTTTTCCGGTCAGCGACGACTCAGAAACCATCATTGACTGCTTGGTTTCCATGGCTGATGCCGCTGGGGTTCAGCGCGCGCTTCAGTCAGGACTCAAGGCAATCGAGCAAGGTTCGGGGACTTCGTGGCGGCTCGCGCTCGAAAACGGAAGTTCGCTCGAGGCCGACCGAGTGCTGTTTGCCCCAGGGGCCAGCAAAAAAGTGTGGGATTTATTGGCGGACTTAGGGCACCGGGTCGTGCCGCCGGTTCCGTCGCTGTTCACCTTCAACATTCGCGACCCGCGAACCGCGGAGCTGGCGGGCGTTTCTGTGCCTCATGTGCGGGTAACCTTGCCGGTGGGCGGACTGGAGACCGAGGGTCCGCTGCTCATTACTCACTGGGGCCTCAGCGGGCCTGCGGTACTTAAAATGAGTGCGTTTGGCGCGCGCTGGATGGCGGAACAAGACCACCGATTTACGATTTACGTGAATTGGATTCCGCAGTACGAAACCGAAGAGCTTTTGGACGCCCTTAATGCCTTGCGCAAAGACGTCGGGCACCAGCGCAAGCGCGTGCTTTCTAATGCTTTATTCGGAATTCCGCTGCGTCTGTGGCGCAATTTGGGCGCCTACGCACGGATTCCCGACACCGCGAACTGGTCCGACCTGAGCAAGCCCCAGTTGCGCAAGTGGGCCGAAGTGCTCACCGAGTCTGCCTTTTCGGTAGTGGGCAAGTCGACCCACAAAGATGAGTTTGTCACCGCGGGCGGAGTTGCGCTGAACGAAGTTTCGTTTTCATCCATGGAAAGCCGCATTTGTCCCGGCATTTACTTCGCGGGCGAAGTAGTGGACATCGACGCGCTTACGGGTGGATTTAATTTCCAGGCGGCCTGGACCACGGGGTGGATCGCGGGCCACGCTATGGCGGGTTCCCCGATCTAAAAAAATTTGCACAAATCAATGTTGCTAACTATATTAGCATACTAATTTTAGCAACATGGCACTCGCGGAACAAATTAAAAACTACCGAAAGGCAAAGGCTTGGACCCAGGCCCAGCTCGCCGAACGCCTCGGGCTCAGCCGAGCTCAAGTAGGCTCCTATGAAGAAGGTCGGGCAGAACCCAAGCTCGATTCGCTAAAAGCGATGGCGCAACTCTTCGGGTGCAGCATTGACGCCCTCGTTTCGGGCGATGCGCGGAGTGCGCAGGAGCTTTCGGGGCAGCGGCTGCGCGTGCTGACCGTGGCCGTCGATCCCGAGTCGGGGCGCGAGCGCGTCACCGTGGTGCCCGTTAAGGCTGCTGCAGGCTATTTGGGCGGCTACGGAGATCTTGATTTCATTGAGGCACTTCCGCAGTTTGGCCTTCCGCTTCCAGAGTTTGCCCAAGAAGAAACCCGCAGGGTCTTTCAAATTCAAGGAGACAGTATGCTTCCCGTGATTTCAGGGTCCTACGTGATTTCGAGCTACGTTCAGGACTGGCGAAGCATTAAGACCAACGAACTCTACGTATTCCTCACGCAGGAGCAGGGCGTGGTATTTAAGCGGGCCATCAACCGAATCGCCGAGTCGGGCTACATAGACCTGGTTTCGGACAATCCCGTTTACGCCCCGTACTCCGTGCACGTAGACGACCTGATTGAAGTATGGAAGGTCCAGGGATTCATACAGCTCGACGTGAATGCAAAGCCCAGCATGGATCAGGTTATTCTGGCGCGCTTAGAGCATTTGCAGGGCGAAGTGCACGCGCTTCGCCGTTCGCTTAACCAGCATGTTGCCTAATGCCTAATGGATCGGGTGGTGCTCCACATGGACCTCGACAGCTTCTTTGTGTCGGTGGAACGCCTAATGGACCGGCGCCTCCATGGCATTCCGGTTTTGGTTGGCGGACTGAGTGATCGGGGCGTGGTGGCGGCGTGCAGCTATGAGGCCCGGCAAACGGGCGTTCGGTCGGGAATGCCCATGCGAATGGCTCGGGACCTCTGCCCAGAAGCGGTAGTCGTGCGGGGCAATTCCATGGAGTACACCAAGCACTCAAAAGTGGTGACCGACATCGTTCGTCAGGCCGTGCCCGTGCTCGAGAAGGCATCCATTGATGAGTTTTACGCAGACCTGAGCGGCATGGACCGCTTTTTTGGGACGTACCAATTTGCCCAAGAACTGCGCGATCAAGTGATCCGGGAGTCCGGTCTGCCTATTTCCTTCGGACTCTCTACCAGCAAAACCGTAGCCAAGGTGGCCACTGGAGAAGCTAAGCCCAACAACCACCGGCACGTGCCCCGAGGTATTGAGCGCCCGTTCATGGCGCCGCTTTCGGTTCGAAAAATACCCATGGTAGGCGAAAAAACCTACCAAACCCTTCGGGTTCTTGGTGTTCAGCGCATTGCAACGCTGCAAGAAATGCCGGCCGAGATGCTCTATCAGGTGCTGGGGAAGCCCGGGCTGGAGCTTTGGAACAAAGCTCAAGGGGTCGACGACCGTCCCGTTAAGCCCTACAGCGAGCGAAAATCCATTTCTACCGAGCGGACGTTTGAGCAGGACACCTTAGATGAGGTCAAGCTTCGCGGAATGCTCCTGGCCATGGCTGAAAACCTCGCCTTTCAGTTGCGCCGCGGCCACCGTTTAACCAGCAATGTCGCCGTCCGCATTCGATACGCCGACTTTCAGACGGTTTCGAGGCAGCGTCAAATTCCCTACACAGCCTCCGACGAAGTGCTGCTTGAGGCGGTAGAAGGCTTGTTTCGCCAGCTTCACGACCGGAGGCAGCGGGTGCGGCTTATCGGCGTGCGCTACAGCGGACTCGTTGGGGGAGGGGAGCAGTTCGGACTGTTTGAGGTGGACGACCGCGGGCACCGACTTAGCGAGGCCATGGACCTCATTCGGTCCCGATACGGAGATCGATCGGTTGTCCGCGCGTTCGGAATGGCGGCCCAAACCATCGGAAGGTCGAACCCGTTTAACGGCGATCCGCCTCCGCTTTTAGCCAATCGAAAGCAGTAAATTGCAGCAATAGTATTTTTCTATTGAAACTTTTAATTGCAACAAATTCAGTATTTTACAATATATTTTTTAAAGTATCAAATTAATTAAATATGTGCGGACGCTACGTTCAGGTTTCCAAGCTCGAGGTACTCGAGAAGCGCTTCGAAGCAGAAGCAACGCAACCCGAATGGTGGCAACCCAACGCCAATGTGGCCCCTGGAACCCGGGCACCCGTAATCACCTCAGATGCCCCAAAGTCGATTCAGTGGTACCAGTTTGGCTTTCGCCCGAGTTGGGGAACGGCCCAAATGATGTTCCTCAACGCACGCGCTGAGGGCGACCACAACCCCGAGAACGACCCCGGGTACCGAGGAGCCAAGGGAATCATCCAAAAGCCAAGCTTTCGAAAGGCCATTCGAAGCCAGCGCTGCCTCGTACTGGCTGACGCGTTTATCGAGGGGCCCTTTGACCGAAAACTCAGTGAGCCCTACCTCGTTTACCTCAAAGGCAAGGAGCGGCCGTTTGCTATGGCCGGGGTGTGGGATGCCTGGGTCGACCCCGACACGCAGCGCCCGACGTACTCGTTTGCAATCATCACCACGACGGCCAACGAGGTGCTTCAGCACATTCGGCATCCGCGCTCGCCCGTCATCCTGCCGCGCTCGGCGGAGTCTGCTTGGTTGTCGCCCGACACGCCCCTCGCTGACATTACCGATTTGCTTGCCCCATGGCCTTCAGAGGGCATGAATGCATACCCCATCAGTCCCGCAATTAAGCGCCCTTCGGCGCAGGGACTGGAGTTGCTTCAGCCCATTGGGCCGCGCGTAATGCCTGAAGAAGAGCTTCGCCTCACCAGCCATATTGAGCTGCAGGGCGCCAAACCTCGTTAAATGCTGGAGCGTGCGCATTACCCATACTGCTATGAGCATGCACTTCGGGCTGTATGCCCCCGAAGACGTACTTCGCTTTGCCGAGCAATGGGGCGGCGGAACCCGGCTCATCGCCGCTGAGGTCAACAGCTCAGGCGGATGGCTGCCGCTCCTTCGCCAGGCGCAGATTCCGCTGCAGCCGGCGATCGATTGGCGGGCGGGCGGACTCCGTACCGCAGTCTTTTTGCCGCGATCTGTGGGCGCCTACCGCTTTTTGATGCAGTGGGTGAGTGAGATGCGGTTGACAAATCGAGTAGGGGACTGCGGCGACTGGTTGCGCGGACCGCTGCATCCCGACGTCGACGTGGTTTTTCCGATCCAGCGGGCGCCGCAGCGCCCGCTGGGGCCGCGCGAATGGTTGGGCGTGCACGACCACGAACAGCTCCGGGCGCAACGGCACCCGCAACCCGAGCGAGCGCTGGCATGGAAAACCTGCGTATTTGCCCGCCCTGAAGACCCCGAATTGCACCGGGTCCTTCGGGCGATCCACCGAAACGGAACCCTGGCCAACCTTCCAGTGCACGAAGTCCTCGAGGAGCGCGACCCATGGTGGGAGTCCGCAGAACGCACCCAGCAGCGCTTCGAATCCTGGATTTGGCGGCAAACAGAGCGCTTCCTTGCGGAACTTCCCGACTGGAACCTTGCGCAATGGCGTGGGAATGGGAACCAAAACCAAGCAACCTACACCGGGCGGCGCAGCAAGGACCGAGCTCTGCTCCGCATGCTGTGCGAAGACGCGCTCCCCGAGCGCTACCCCGGGCGCGACCGCGACCCCGTCCTAAAGGCACGGCTCGAAAAGGAACTCAAGCTCATCGAGCAGAAGGACTTCGTCGCGTACTTCCTGCTGAACTGGGACGTGGTCCGCTACGCCCAAAAGCAGCATTTTTTTTACGTAGGGCGGGGGAGCGGAGCCAACTCAATGGTAGCCTATCTTCTTAAAATTACGAACGTTGACCCTATTGAATTAGACCTTTACTTTGAGCGATTCATCAACCTCTACCGCAGCGCTCCACCGGACTTTGACCTCGACTTTTCGTGGCGCGACCGTCCACGGCTAACCGAATACCTGTTTACCCGCTTTCCGCACACCGCGCTGCTTGGCGCCGTCAGTACGTTCCAGCACCGCGCGGTCGTTCGCGAACTCGGCAAAGTATGGGGGCTTCCCAAGTCAGACATCGACGAATTAGCCGACGGAAAACTCCGCGACCGCGACGAAACGGCTCGGGCCATCCTGCGCTACGGCCGCTACCTGCACGGGCTCCCCAACCGCATGACCTTGCACTCGAGCGGAATTCTCGTCGCCAACGCCCCACTCACCACTTGGTCGACCACCTTCATGCCGCCCAAAGGCTTTACTACGGTCGACATGGACATGCACACCGCCGAAGACGTCGGGCTGCACAAATTCGATATTTTGGGCCAGCGCGGACTGAGTAAAATTTCAGAAACCCTAGCCACACTGCATCGAGCGGGCATTCCCACCGCCGACATTCACGACAGCCAGCGCTTCAAACAGGATCCGCACTGCCTCGAACTGCTGCGCAACGGAGGCGCCATGGGCTGTTTTTATGTCGAATCGCCGGCCATGCGCATGCTCATGACCAAGCTTCAAACCTCGAACTACCTCGAGTTGGTCGCCGCCAGCTCCGTCATTCGCCCCGGCGTCTCGTCGTCGGGCATGATGAAAGCCTACATCGACCGGCACCGCAGTCCGGAACTCCGCGCGCAGGCGAACCCCGACCTGCTGCGCATCCTGCCGGAGACCTACGGCGTTATGGTCTACCAAGAAGACGTAATCCGCGTGGCGCACGAATACGCGGGGCTGAGCTTGGCCGAAGCCGACGTGCTTCGCCGCGGAATGTCCGGAAAATTCCGCTCTCGCGCCGAATTTCAGCAGGTAGCGCAGCAGTTTTTTGCCAACTGCGCCGAGCGCGGACACGCTTCCGAAGCCGCCCGCGAAGTGTGGCGCCAAATCGAAAGCTTCGCCGGCTACGCTTTTGCCAAAGGCCACTCCGCGTCGTATGCCGTAGAAAGCTTCCAAAGCCTCTACTTGAAAGCCTACTTTCCCGTGCCGTTCATGGTTGCCAACGTCAACAACGGCGGGGGCTACTACCGAGCTGAGCACTACCTCAATGAGGCGCGCCGGCACGGAGCGCGCATCGAACCGCCCTGCGTGAACGACGGACGAACGTTTACGGTGCTGCAGCCCAGCCTCCGGGTGGTTCTCGGAACCGACCGCATCCGCAGCTTTGACGCGGAATTTGGCCGGCGAATTGACCGCGCCCGGCAGGAGGGAGGCCCCTTCACCGACCTCGACAACTTCATCGACCGACTGCACCAGCCGGGAGCGCCCGTCGCCCTCGATTCGCTGCTGCTCCTGATCCGGGCTGAAGCCTTTCGCTTCACGGGCCGCCCCGTGCGTACGCTTCTTTGGGCGGCCCACCGGCGCCTGGGCCACCGCCCGCCGCCGGCGCCCGGCCCCAGTCTGTTCGACGAAGGAGAAGCGCCCAAGTCGACCCTGAATGCAGTCCCGTTACTAAAAACCAGTGAATTAGAGCGAGCCTACGAGCAAATCGAGCTTTTTGGATTTCCGCTTTGCGATCCGTTTTGGCTATTTCAACTTCCTGAAATTCAGTCCTCAATCGATCCCGAAAACTGGGCGAAGCACCACGGAGCCTCCACCGAGATCCTAGGCTACCTCGTAAGCCTCAAAAACACCAAAACGCAACGCGGAGATTGGATGCAAATCGGAACTTTTGAGGACCGCCGCGGCATCGTATTCGACGTGGTTCTTTTTCCGCCCGCCGTGGCGCGCCATGCTATACGCCGCCGCGGGATCTACTTGATGCGCGGTCGAATTTCGGTCGAATACGGCTACGCCAGTCTTGACGTCCAGTACCTGGAGCGCGCAGCCGCCAAATTGGATCCGCGGTTTGACGAGACGCCTGCGCACCTGATGCCGGTGGCCACTCGATCGGGCCGCGGCATGACGGTGGGACGAAATCCGATTAAATCGCTGCTCCGCGGCTCCTAAGCGCGCGGTTAAAAAAAGTAAATCCGGAAAAATCCGAATAGGTAGCGCGAAAAAATGCCGGGATTTCGACGACATCATTCGGTTATATCCGAATTCCCAATTTTTATAACGCCGTTATCCTATAATATATATTATGTTAATTAACCATTCCACCTATCCGCCCTCCAGCCATAAAAAAAGCCCGCACATGGCGGGCTTCTCAACTGAATCCTACGGGACCTACTTCAGCTCGGCGATTTCCGCCGCAATGCGCTTCACGTCCTCGTACTTGCTCAACTTGTAGTACACTTCGCGCAGAGCCTCCAGCGTGCTCAAGTCCTTGGGGTTTACGGCGTACGAGCGCTCGAAGTACGACAGCGCCTTTTGGAGCTCGGCATTCTTCTTTTTGTCCAAATCGTCAAACTGCTTCTGCGTAGCGTTTCGCGGCAGACCGTTGATTTGCTCGACGAATTTGTTGCTCTCGTCAATGTATACCAGACCAAGCATGTAAATCGCGTCGACGTACTTCTCGTCGGCGGCAATCGCTTTTTGGTAGTACTCGATTCCCTTTGCTACGTTTTTAAGCTTTTGGTGGTACAAAAACCCTGCGTTATACAGGTACAGCGGATTGTTGGGCTCCTTTGCAAGGGCCTCGTCCAGCTTGGCAATGGCGCCCGCAAAGTCTTCGCGGTCGAGGTATGCCTGGAGTTCGAGCTTCAGAAGGTCGTCGTTCGCAGGAAACTTCGCCCGGGCCACCTTAATCAGGGCGTCAAAATCCGATATGCGCTTTTCTTCAATGTACATGAACAGCAGACGCACGTAGAAATCTACGAGAATGCTCTCGGAACGCTGAGGATCGCTCGCCTTTTCCATCTTGAGGTACATGTCCAGGGTGGCTTTGTCGGGAAACGGGTAGCGCTTGCCGTCTTCCGCCAGCACGGCAGTCCACTGAATACCCTTGTACTCGAGTTCGATCAACTTTTTAAACATCGCTTCAGCCTTGGCCTTGTCGCCCAACTCCGACGACAGGTAGGCAACGTAGGACATGTTGGTCGTATCCAGCTGGCCAACTTTGGCGCGGGTGGCCACTGCACGCTCGTAGGCAGATACTGCTGATTTCTTGTCGTTTTGGTTGAAGTTGAATTCTTCAGCCATCTGAACGTAGGCCTGGGCCAGCAAGGGAAGCTTTTCTTGCGCGGCCGTACCCAACTTCACTTTGCCCAGCTTGGTTTCGTAGTCCAGCAAATCCGAGTACGCGGCTACGGCCTCGTTCAAGGTTTCGAGGTTTTTGCTCGACGGATCGTTAAACAACGCGTAGTACACGTCGCCGCGGTACAAAAAGTACTTCGGCATGAGCTTCGCATTGCGGGCCTCAGGGGCAATCGCGTCGATTCCCTTTTTGGCGTCGTCAATGTACTTTTTGGCTTCGGCGAGGTCGCCGGCGTTCAAGGCAATTTTGGCACTTGAAATGGTGGGACCGTCTTGGGCCTGCGCCAGGAGCGCAGCGCCAGCAAACGCGGCAAAGAGAACCTTTTTCATAACTACGTATTTAGCGCAAAGATAAAGGCCCCGAACCTCGGGGCCTTTAACCAATTCAAAAAGTTAACGGAGCTTATTCTGCGGCTCCGTCTCCCCCTTCAGCGGTGGGAATCGCTCCCTCGGCGCCTTCGATTACTTCCTCCGGTTCTGAGGCCGGAACTTTGGCTACCGAAGCAATCAACTCGCCCGACTTGAGATTGATGAGGCGCACCCCTTGGGTGGCGCGGCCCATGACGCGCAAATCAGCAGCAGCCATGCGAATCATGATTCCGCGCTTGGTGGTAATCATCAAATCGTCTTCGTCGGTGATGTCCTTGATGGCAATGACGTCGCCCGTTTTGTCGGTGACGTTCAGGGTTTTTACGCCCTTACCCCCTCGGTTGGTGATGCGGTAGTCCTCGACCAGCGTGCGCTTGCCGTATCCGTTTTCGCTCACCACCAAGATGGAATCCTGCTCGCTCGCGGCGCATACCATGCCCACCACTTCGTCGTTGTCGGTGTCCAAGGCCATGGCGCGAACCCCAGAGGCCCCGCGGCCCATCGGACGAACCTTGGCTTCAGGGAAGCGAATCGCCTTGCCGCTGCGAACCGCCATGATGATCTCGTTGCTGCCGTTGGTCAGGCGGGCTTCGAGCAGCGTATCGCCGTCGCGCACGCCGATGGCGTTGATTCCGTTGGCGCGCGGGCGGCTGTAGGCCTCCAGCGTCGTCTTCTTAATGATGCCCTTGACCGTACACAGTACCACGTAGTGGCTGTTGACGTACTCTTCGTCCTTGAGGTCCTTGGTATTGATGAAGGCGCGCACCTTGTCGTCGCTCGGCAAGTTGATCAAGTTCACGATGGCCTTGCCCTTGCTGGTGCGGTTGCCCTCGGGAATTTCGTAGACGCGCAGCCAAAAACAGCGGCCCTGCTCGGTGAAGAAGAGCAAGTAGTTGTGGTTGGTCGCCACAAACACGTGCTCAATAAAGTCCTCGTCGCGGGTGGTGGCGCCGCGCGAGCCCACTCCTCCTCTACTCTGGGTTTTGTACTCCGTCAGCGGAGTGCGCTTGACGTAGCCCATGTGCGAAATGGTGATGACGACCTCTTCGTCGGCAATCATGTCTTCCATGCGCATGTCGCCACCTGAGAAATCAATCTCCGTGCGGCGCTCGTCGCCAAACTTATCCCGAACCTCAATCAGCTCGTCCTTAATGATTTGCATGCGCAAATCCACTTCGTTCAAAATGCGCTGCAGGTAGGCAATTTGCTCCATGAGCTCGTTGTACTCCGCTTTGATTTTGTCGCGCTCGAGGCCGGTAAGCTTTTGAAGGCGCAGGTCCAGAATGGCCTTCGCCTGAATTTCGCTCAGGCCAAAATTGCTCATCAAGCCGTCCTTGGCCGCATCCACCGTGTCGGAACCGCGAATCAACTTGATCACGGCGTCGAGGTGGTCGATGGCGATCAAGAGGCCCTCGAGCACGTGGGCACGCTTTTGCGCCTCAGCGAGTTCGTACTTCGACCGGCGCACGACCACCTCGTGGCGGTGCTCCACGAAGTGCTTGATCATGTCCTTGAGGTTCAGCAGCATCGGGCGGCCGTTGACCAAGGCGATGTTGTTCACGCTGAAGCTCGACTGCAGCTGGGTGTATTTGTACAGCTTGTTAAGCACCACGTTGGGAACCGCCTCGCGCTTGCACACGTACACGATGCGCATCCCGTTGCGGTCTGATTCGTCGCGGATGTCTGCGATGCCGTCCAGCTTTTTCTCGTCGACGAGGTCGGCCGTTTTCTTGATCATCTCGGCCTTGTTCACCTGGTACGGAATTTCCGTAACGATGATGCAGTCGCGGCCGTTCACCTCTTCAATGTGGGCCTTGGCGCGGAGCACGATGCGCCCGCGTCCGGTCTCAAAGGCTTCGCGAACCCCGTCGTAGCCGTAGATGGTGCCGCCCGTAGGGAAATCGGGGGCCGTGATGTGCTTCATCAAATCCACGACCTCGACGTCGTTGTTTTCGATGTAGGCGACGGTGGCGTTGATCGACTCCGTCAGGTTGTGGGGCGGCATGTTCGTAGCCATACCCACGGCAATACCCGAGGCTCCGTTCACAAGGAGGGCGGGAATCCGGGTCGGAAGAACGGTTGGCTCTTCGCGCGAGTCGTCGTAGTTCAGCTTAAAATCGACGGTATCCTTGTCGATGTCCCGCACCAATTCTTCGGTAATCTTGCGCATGCGCACCTCGGTGTAGCGCATGGCGGCAGGGGCGTCGCCGTCCATCGACCCGAAGTTTCCTTGGCCGTCAACCAGCATGTAGCGCAGGCTCCACTCCTGGGCCATCCGCACAATAGTGTCGTAAATGGCGGAGTCTCCGTGCGGGTGGTACTTACCCATCACCTCGCCCACGACCAGCGCCGACTTCTTGTAGGCCTTGTAGGAATGGTTGCCCATTTCGTTCATCCCAAAGAGGACGCGGCGGTGTACGGGCTTGAGGCCGTCGCGCACGTCCGGAAGGGCGCGCGAAACAATTACCGACATGGAGTAGTCGATGTAGGAGGTCTTCATTTCCTCCTCAATATTTATAGGTATAATGCGTTCGCCTTCGGCCATAATGTCAGTTAGCTAGTATATCCTTCAAAAATACGCGGCGGACCTCGGTTGAAGCGCAGCAGGGCCGCGGATTTTCTAGGGTTTTATGCACAATTTGATGTTTATAAATAAGCGGCCGCACTCCGCGTCGGGACATGGCACAGCATTGGTTACTTTGGGGGTATGGATGAAAATTTCTCACCCCGGGTCAAGGACGTCATTGGGTACAGCAAAGAAGAGGCGCTTCGCTTGGGCCACGACAGCATCGGCACGGAACACCTGGTCCTCGGATTGATCCGTGAAGGAGCGGGTTCCGCCATTGAATTGCTTCAAGCGTTGGGCGTGGATTTGCTCGAAGTCCGCCACAAGATTGAAGGCCTTCACCAAGCGGTAGAAAACCCCGCGCTGAGCCGCAAGAACATCCCGCTTACCCGGCAGGCCGAGAAGGCGCTGAAGACGACCTTTCTCGAGGCCAAGCTGTACGGAAGTCCAGTGATCCGCACGGCCCACCTCCTCCTCTGCATTCTGCGGAACGAAAACGATCCGGTCGCCGCGGTACTCCGCGGCCTGGGCATTGACTACGAAACCTTGAAGAACGAGTACCAAAACCGATTCATGGAAGAGCGCAAGTCCGACCGGGGCAGCAACCCCTCGGCCGCCCTGAGCGGGGACGACGACGACGACGAACCGACGCGCGGAAGCGCTCCGAAGGCCAGCAAGCCCGGGGACGCCAAAAGCAAAACGCCCGTGCTGGACAATTTTGGCCGCGACCTGACCAAGCTGGCCGAAGAAGACAAGCTCGATCCCGTGGTGGGCCGAGAAAAAGAGATCGAGCGCGTGAGCCAGGTGCTGAGCCGCCGCAAGAAAAACAACCCGCTGCTCATCGGTGAACCCGGGGTCGGCAAGTCGGCCATTGCCGAAGGACTCGCCCTGAAAATCGTGCAAAAGCAAGTGAGCCGCGTGCTCTTTGGCAAGCGCGTCGTTACGCTCGACTTGGCGAGCCTCGTCGCGGGCACCAAGTACCGTGGCCAGTTTGAGGAACGCATGAAAGCACTGATGAACGAGTTGGAGAAAAACGACGACATCATTCTGTTCATCGACGAAATCCACACCATCGTGGGTGCCGGGGGCGCAACGGGTTCGCTCGACGCCAGCAACATGTTCAAGCCGGCGCTGGCCCGCGGAGAAATTCAGTGCATCGGCGCCACGACGCTCGACGAGTACCGCCAGTACATCGAAAAAGATGGAGCCCTAGAGCGGCGCTTTCAAAAGGTCACGGTGGATCCGCCGAGCCCCGAAGAAACGATTCAAATTCTGCAAAACCTCAAGCCAAAGTACGAGGAGCACCACAACGTAACCTACACCGACGAGGCCCTGGCGGCCTGCGTTTCGCTGACCGTGCGCTACGTGCCCGACCGCTTCTTGCCCGACAAGGCCATTGATGCGCTCGACGAGGCGGGAAGCCGCGTGCACTTGGGCTCGATCTCGGTCCCCCAGGGCGTTCGCGAACTGGAAGAACAGCTCGAAGCCGTCCGCCAGCAAAAAATGGAGGTGGTGAAAAAACAGCGCTACGAAGAGGCGGCCAAGCTCCGCGACGACGAGAAGCAAATCGAGGCCAAGCTCGCCCAAGTCCAGGCCGAGTGGGACGAGGAGGTCCGCAAGAACCGCACCCCGGTGACCGAAGACGACATTGCCGAGGTGGTTGCGATGATGACGGGAATCCCCGTGCGCAAAGTGTCCAAAGACGAGCTCGCCAAGTTGGCGGCTATGGAAACCGACATCAAGGGCAAGATTATCGGGCAGGACGAAGCCGTCCGCAAGGTGGTGCGCGCCATCCAGCGCAACCGCGCAGGCCTTAAGGACCCGAATAAGCCCGTGGGCTCCTTCATCTTTTTGGGGCCGACCGGCGTAGGCAAGACGCAGCTCGCCAAAGAAATTGCCGTACAGCTGTTTGATTCGGCCGACGCGCTGATTCGCATTGACATGTCGGAATACATGGAGAAGTTTGCCATCACGCGGCTCGTGGGAGCGCCTCCGGGGTACGTGGGCTATGAAGAAGGCGGACAGCTGACCGAAAAGGTTCGCCGCAAGCCCTATTCGGTAGTGCTGCTCGACGAGATTGAAAAAGCGCACCCGGACGTGTTTAATTTGCTCCTTCAGGCGCTGGACGACGGACACATGACCGACAGCTTGGGGCGCAAAGTCGACTTCAAGAATGCCTTGATCATCATGACGTCGAACATCGGATCGCGCCAGCTCAAGGACTTCGGCACCGGCGTAGGTTTTGGCACCCAGACGCGCCAATCCAATGCCGAAGAGCTGGCCAAGGGGGTAATTGAAACGGCCCTAAAGAAGGCGTTTGCGCCCGAGTTCCTCAACCGAATCGACGACGTGATCGTGTTTCAGCCTTTGGAAAAGGAAGACATTTCGCGCATTGTGCACATTGAGCTCGAGAGCTTGCTCCGCCGCATGACCTCCATGGAGTACCACGTGAGCCTCGACGACTCGGCGGTGGCGTTTTTGGCCGAAAAGGGCTTTGACCCCAAGTTTGGTGCACGTCCGTTGCAGCGGGCGATTCAGCGCTACGTCGAAGATCCTTTGGCCGAAGAAATCGTCAAGGGCGCATTCCACCCGGGCGACACGGTGGTGTTCACCGGCGAGGCCGGGGCCGAACAACTGAGCTTGCGCATCACGCCCAAGGAGGTTGCCGAGCCCAGCGCTCCGGCGGAGTCGAACGACTAAAGGCTGATGAGCCCGGGGATGCCCTGGGCTTGTCGGTAGCGCTCTACCACCGCATCGACGCTGATCATCAGCTCTTTAGCAGTGAAGGACACGTAGTTTCCCTTCGAAGAGGGCCGCAGCGACAGCTCGGCCACTTCGGGGTCAAACAGCTGCTGCAGCTTCGCGATCGACTCGTTTTGGGCCGGACAAATGAATTTAAACATATACAGCGCGGGCCAAGTGTAGTTTTGCTCCAGCAGTTCGCGAAATTTGACTTCCTCCATGACCCAAAGTAACAGCACAACCCGCCGTATCGTTCTCACGGGAGCCCCCTCGACCGGAAAAACCTCGGTGGTAGCTCGGCTTCAGGAACTCGGACATCCCGTGCTGCACGAGATTTCGCGGGACATCATCACCCAAGAAGGCACCAAGCTGGGCGGCGAGGACCCCTGGCGAAACTTACTGGCCTTTTCAGAGGTCATTTGGAAGCTGCGGAGCGCCCAGCACCTCGAAGCAGCAACGTACGGCGGCGACGTCTTTTTTGACCGAAGCTTGCTCGACACCCTTAGCTACCTGCAGGCGGGAGACAAACCCATTCCCGAGTGGATGGACCCTACCCCTTTCCCCTACCACTACAAAGTGTTCATTTTTCCGCCCTGGGAAGCCATTTACCGAACCGACGACGCCCGATGGGAGCCCTTTGAAACCGCGGTTCAAGTGCACGAATCGCTGGTGTCTACCTACTCTTCGTTGGGATACGAACTCATCGAGGTTCCGCGCAAGTCGGTCGAAGAACGCGTCGAGTTCATTTTGAATGTCGTCCAGCGCACCTGACCGCCTTTCGGCCGTACTCTCCTCGGTTTGGGGCTACGCGGACTTTCGACCGCTTCAGCGGCCCATTGCCGAATCGGTACTCTCGGGCCGCGACACGGTAGCCCTGCTGCCCACCGGGGGCGGCAAGTCGCTGTGCTTTCAAGTGCCCGGATTGGTGCTGGGCGGCACCACGGTGGTGGTTTCTCCGCTCATCTCGCTCATGGCGGACCAGGTTCAGCAGCTCGTGCAGCGCGGAATCGACGCGCGCTCCTTGGCCGGCGACCTCAAGCCCGCCGACTGGATGCGGCTGCAGCAGCACCCGCCCCAGTTTGCCTACGTTTCGCCCGAACGGGCCCAATCCAAGAACTTCCTGGCCGTAATGGAGCACTGGGACGTGCGGATGCTGGCGGTCGACGAGGCCCACTGCGTAAGCCAGTGGGGGCACGACTTTAGGCCGCAGTACTTGCTCCTTCGTTCCCTGCGCAAGGCCTTGCCGGGGGTCCCCTGCCTCGCCCTGACGGCGTCGGCGACGCCCGAAGTGCTGCGCGACATCGTGGCGTCACTCGAGCTCCACGAAGCCCAGGTATTTCAGGCGTCGTTTGCGCGCCCCAATCTGAGCTGGACGGTGCGCGTAGTTCCCGACGTAGCTCAGGCCTGCGTGGCGTCTTTGCGTCCTGAGGACGGTCGGCAAATCGTTTACGTGCGGAGCCGCGCCGGCGCGGCCAAATGGGCCGACGCCCTTCGGCAGCGCCGCATCCCCGCGGCGGCCTACCATGCGGGCCTTTCACGGGAGGAGCGCATGCGGCTGCAGGCCGCATGGTCTCAAGGCGAGGTCCGCACGATGGTGGCCACCACGGCCTTCGGGATGGGCATCGACCAACCCAACGTTCGCCAAGTGGTGCACGTCGAAGTGCCCGAGAGCCCTGAGGCCCTCTACCAAGAAATGGGGCGCGGAGGCCGAGACGGCCAGCCCGCTCATGCCCTCGTACTGCTCGACGCGAAGTCCTTGGACCAATTCCGCCGCAAAATGGAGCGCAGCATGCCCGAGTTCTCGACCTGGGTGCGTCAGTACCACGAACTCGCCAGCAGGGCCCAAATTGCGGTAGGCGACGGACCTGGGGTAGCGCTCAAGCCGCAGACGCCCGCCGAAGACCTGCTGCTCCGCATCATGGCGCGCAAGGGACTCGCTGAGGCCCTGGAAGGGCTTGAAACCCGTGTGAAAGTGCAGCTGCGCTACGGCGGAAGCGACCTCGTCGACGCCGCCGAGGCCAACCCGAAGTACGCCGAGCTGCTTTATGCACTGGCCCGCAAGGTTCCCGGCGTGGTGCACCACGCCGAAACCGTCGAACTCAGCGCGCTGGCGAGCCTTGGACCGTGGACCCTTGCCGAGGTGCGCTCCCTGCTGTTTTCTGCGGCGGATTTAGGCCTCTTGGACGCCGAGTCTGGGGCTGCGGGAAGCGCCTACCGCTGGACGCATCCGCGCTACCCCCAACCGACCAGTCCGATTCCAAAATCCGAGTGGGACGTCGACCGCGACCGAATTCTGCGGCGGGCCCGTGCCGTGCTGGACGTGCTCGATCCGCACGCGGCGGTATGCCGTTTTGTGCAGCTCCTCGCCTACTTTGGCGAGCAGGGCAGCGACTGCGGAGCGTGCGACGTGTGCACCCGCCGCGACCAACCAGAAGAAGCCGGACGCCTGCTGCTCGACGCCCTTCGGACGGCCCCCGGCCAGCAGCTGCAGGTCGCCGCAGCCGCCCAGCTCCTCCCCTTGTCTCGGCCCGCCTTCCTAACGCTCCTCACCCAGGGTTGCGAGTGGGGATGGTGGAATGTAGACGCCGACGGATGGATGAGGCTTTAACGCGACCTTTGCCCCATGATTCGCACGGTTTTCTTTGGCACCCCCGACTTTGCCGTAACGTGCCTCAACGCACTTTGGGCATCTCCCCTCGTTGACGTGTGCGCGGTGGTCACGGCGCCGGATCGTCCCAGCGGCCGAGGTCAAACCATCCAGCCCTCGCCGGTGGCGCGCTTCGCCGAGGAACAGGGAATTCCCGTTTTGCGCCCCGAACGATTAAGGGACGAGGCGTTTTTGGCGGAGTTGCGCTCCCTTGAAGCCGACGTGTTTACGGTAGTGGCTTTTCGTATGCTCCCCGAAGTGGTGTGGTCCATGCCGCGATGGGGGTCGCTCAACATTCACGGATCGCTGCTGCCCGACCTGCGGGGCGCCGCCCCCATTCAGTGGAGCCTTGCGCACGGCGACTCCCAAGCCGGACTCACGGCTTTTTCGCTCAACGCCCACATCGACGAAGGCCCCATTTTGGCCCAGGTCGAGCTGGCAGTGGAACCGGACGAGACGCTGGGTTCGCTTTACCCCCGCATGGCCGTAGCGGGTGCTGAATTGGCGGTGCGGGTTTTGGCGGATCTCGCCCTAAACAAGCGAAATCCACGTGCTCAGCCCGAGACGCCCAACCCGCGCTTGGCCCCCAAATTAGGGCCTGACTTTGCGCGCCTGGAACTACTAGACTCGTCGTTTTCGGTCCACAACCGCATTCGCGCCTGCGATCCATCGCCCGGGGCCAGCCTTCCGAGTCCCGAACGCCCAGGGGAACGTTTCAAGTTGTTTGCCAGTTCCTACCGCGCGACCCCCTCGAGCCAGGGCACAGATTCGGTTTATTATGTAATTGATAATGAGTGTTTTAAGATAATTGACGGCCGTGGAGTGTCCGAAATTCACGAGGTCCAATGGCCCGGAAAACGCCGCATGCCGACCTCAGAATTTTTGCGTGGATCGCGAATTAGGGGCCGATTTACACTTAGTGGTCAAAAAATTGACTAAATCCTTGCGCGTATTGCGTTTCCGACTATATTTGGGAAAACCAAACGTTTAATCACACTTTAAAAACATCAAGCATGAACAAGGCAGAACTCATCGATGCCATCGCTGCAGACGCAGGTATCTCTAAAGCTCAAGCTAAATCAGCTTTGGATTCCGTTACCAACAACATCGGCGGTGCTTTGGCCAAAGGAGGCAAAGTATCACTCGTAGGTTTTGGTACCTTCAGCGTATCAGCTCGCGGTGCTCGTGAGGGCCGCAACCCCCAGACTGGCGCGACGATCAAAATCGCCGCCAAGAAGGTTGCTAAGTTCAAGGCTGGCGCTGAGCTGGCTGGCAAACTCTAATGCCCCGAAATCACCTAAACGCGAAAGCCGCCCTCGGGCGGCTTTTTTTATGGCCCTAAACGCCGAGCCTACTTCGCCAGGGCGTAGATCGACTCGATGATTTCGACCACCTTGAGTCCCTCCAAGGCGTTGGTCGTAATGGGTCGGGTACCTTCCAGCACGTCGCGCACGTTTTCGTACACATAAATGTGGTTGGCGGCGGACCCTTTGTAGGGGCCGTAGTCGTTGGGCGGATTGCTCGGCGCGAGCACCGGCATCTCGTAGCCTTCAATATGGCAGTGCACCACTTCGTTCATGTACTGGCCGGCCACCTTCAGGCTCCCCTTGGAACCAATTACCGTCATGGAACTCTCCAGGTTCGCGTCCCACACGCTGGTGCTGTAGTTCAGCGAACCCAGGGCGGCGCCGTGCTGGGGAAGGGCAAAGTGCACGAGTCCGCTGTCTTCAAACGCAATGCTGTGGCTGTGGTTGTAGTTGCGGAGCAGGGCACTCAAGGGCTTCACGTCGCCAAATACCCAGTACAAAATATCGATGAAGTGGCTGAACTGCGTGAACAGGGTACCTCCGTCGAGGTCCTTGGTGCCGTGCCACCCACCGGCGTGGTAGTAGCGGTCGTCGCGGTTCCAAAAGCAGTCAATGTGGACCTGGTAGATGTCCCCTAGGCGGCCCTCGTCCACCACCGACTTGAGCCATTCCGAAGGCGGTGAATAGCGGTTCTGCATCACCCCAAACACGTAGCGGCCGTGCTGAAGGGCCGCGTGCAGCACGCGCTCCGCGTCTGCCTTGCGCAGCGCCATGGGCTTTTCAATGATCACGTGGGCGTGGGCATTGAGGGCCGTCAACGCGTGTTCGGCGTGAAGTCCGTTCGGGCTGGCGATGGCGACTACGTCCACGCGGTGCGCGGCCAACAGCTCCTCTAGGCTTCGGTAGTGCGGAACCTCAGATTTTAACCCCAGCTCCTCGGCGGATTTTACGTCACAGGTCGCCACGAGCTGCGCTCCGCGGACGTTGCGAATCATTTCAAGATGGCGTTGGCCAATGCGGCCGCAGCCGACCACGGCAAAAGTCGATGAACTCATGGTTGAAGTCGTTGCGCCGTCCACGTTTCGGCAGCGCTTAAGTGAAACTGAATGCGGTCGTGCAAGCGGCTGGCCCTACCCTGCCAAAACTCAATTCGGTCCACGGCCAGGGCAAATCCGCCCCAATGCTCTGGGCGGACCACCCCGTCAGGGTTTGCGCGCTGCACCTCCGCCAGTCGCTGCTCCATTTCAGAACGCGAGGCAATGGGTTGCGATTGGTCCGAAGCCGCCGCACCCCACTGACTTCCCAGCGGTCGGCTCGCGAAGTAGGCGTCGCTTTCAGAGGCCGGAATCCGGCGCACGCGTCCGCCAATTCGAATTTGGCGCTCCAAACTCGGCCAAAAGAACAGGGCATGCGCCGAAGGAACACGGTCCAAGTCCCGACCTTTTTTGGAAGCGTAGTTCGTAAAGAAAATCATGTCGCGGCCCCGAAGCTCCTTGAGCAACACGATGCGCGCGTCGGGTTGCCCCTCGGCCGATACCGTACTCAGGGCAAAAGCCGTAGAATCCTCAACTCCGGTAGCCCGGTACTCTTCAAGCCAGGCCGCAAATTGAACCAGGGGGTCCGCGTTCAGCCAACGGTCGTCAAGGCTCCCCTTGACATATTCTTTGCGGTCGTCGTGCAGCGCCATATTTGCGCTAAATTAGTTCGCATGCAGGGCAAACCGGGCGATTTTTTACTTGCGCATCCATTATTGGAAGACGAAAACTTTGAGCGCAGCGTCGTCCTGCTGACCCAATGGGACGAAGATGGGGCCTCGGGACTCATTATCAATCGGTTAAGCGACTACACTTTGGACCAAGCCCTAAAGGGTACGTGGCCCTCCTGGAACCTTTACTTCGGTGGACCGGTGCGCACCGATTCGCTGTACTTTGTGCACCAGCGGCCCGACTTGATTACGGGAGGCCTCTTGGTGGGCGACGCGCTCTACTTCGGAGGGGACTTCGACGCCATGCAGCACGCCGTTCGCCACGACTTGATTGACGAAGCCGAAATTCTCTTTGCCGCGGGATATGCGGGTTGGACCCAAGGGCAGCTGGAAGGCGAATTGGACGAAGGCAGCTGGGTGCTCCAGCCGTCGGGCTCATGCGCCGCTTGGTGGAAGCGCGAAGACCTCTACGGCCGGTTGGCCCAAGATTGGCCCGACGAATTGAAGCTTTGGGTTAATAAGCCCGAGGTTCCCTACTGGAATTGAGCGATTTCTGACTCGGCTTGAACGAGTTGCTGCATGCGCTCCGCCGCGGTGGAGCCGTAGCTCGTTTTGCGGAACTGCCGCACTGCCGCGACCCCATGGATGCTGTTGGTGAGCCAAACCTCTTCGGCGTGCTGGAGGGCAAACGGGCTGAACAGTTCTTCGCGCACGCTCAAACCCATTTGGGGCGCCAGCCGCAGCACGACTTCGCGCATCACGCCGCGAAGGGCTCCCGACTCCAGCGGGGGCGTCCACAGCTCCGAATCTTGGACCAACATAACGTTGGAGCGCGATGCTTCTAAGACCTGGTTTTCTGGATTCAAAATCAGCACGTCGTCCACGTGCTGTTCGCGCGCAAAACCCGCGGCGAGCACATAAAGCAAGGCGTTGGAGGATTTGACGTTGCCCAGCAGCCCCGCCGACTTGCGGTGCTCTTGAAACAGTCCGAGCTCCGGCCTCAGGACCGGGAGCGGGTACCCGACGTGATCGAGTGGCTGCAGGTCTACCTCCCACGCCACCGCCGCATCTTGGGGCGGCGCGTAGCCCAGAGGACCCCGGCGCGTTACCTGCAGGCGCAGGCGGTAGTCCACTCGAGGATCGAGGTCCGCAATGCCCAAATCGCGCAGCCAACCTTGGGGGCTCCAGTGACTCGGAATGGGCATTCGAAGAATGCGCATTCCCGCCAGAAGCCTGAAGTAATGTTCCTCGGGATGAAGCAGGCGGCCGCCCGAAACCCGCATGGTTTCGAACAGTCCGTCGCCGTAGGCTTGCGCCCGGTCCATCATTAAGCGGTAACGCCGAAGAGCTCCGCCATGCGCTTGCCGATGTGGGCGGGCGAATCGACGACTTCAACGCCGCATTCGCGCAAAATGGCTTTCTTGGCCTGCGCCGTGTCGTCGGCACCGCCGACAATGGCTCCCGCATGGCCCATAGTGCGGCCCTTGGGTGCCGTTTCGCCCGCGATGAAGCCTACAACGGGCTTGCGGTTGCCGTCGGCCTTGATCCAGCGAGCCGCTTCGGCTTCGAGCTGGCCGCCGATTTCGCCGATCATTACAATGCCTTCGGTCTCGGGGTCGTTCATGAGCAGCTCTACGGCTTCGCGCGTAGTCGTGCCGATGATGGGGTCTCCGCCAATTCCAATGGCAGTGGTCACGCCCAATCCCGCTTTAACCAGCTGATCCGCGGCTTCGTAGGTCAAGGTACCCGACTTGGAAACGATTCCAATCTTTCCTTTTTTGAACACGAAACCGGGCATAATGCCCACCTTCGCTTCGTCGGCCGTGATGACGCCCGGGCAGTTGGGGCCGATGAGGCGCACTCCGCGCTTGGTCACGTAGGCCTTGGCCTTCATCATGTCTGCGACGGGAATGCCCTCGGTGATGCACACGATAACCTTAATTCCGGCGTCGGCGGCTTCCATGATTCCGTCGGCGGCAAACGCGGGCGGAACAAAAATGATGGACACGTCTGCTCCGGTGGCCCGAACGGCATCGCTCACCGTGTTGAATACGGGGCGATCAAGGTGCTGTTGGCCCCCTTTTCCCGGGGTAATGCCTCCGACCACATTGGTTCCGTAGGCAATCATTTGCTCGGCGTGGAAGCTGCCTTCCTTGCCCGTAAAACCTTGGACGATAATTTTGGATTGCTTGTGGACCAGGACGCTCATGACGGTTTCAAGGATTAGCGGTTAATTGCGCGGCAAAAGTACGACGGGCAAGGCGGATTAGCGGACGATGTTCATCTCCTGAATCAGTCGGTCCGCGCCGGCGTAGCGGTCCACAACCCAAAGCACGTAGCGAATGTCCACCATGATGTTGCGGCAGCGCTGGGGCGTGAAGTAGAAGTCGCTCATGGTTCCCTCCCACACGCGGTCGAAATTCAGGCCAATGAGCTCGCCTTGGGCGTTGAATGCCGGACTGCCCGAATTGCCGCCCGAGGTGTGGTTGGCTGCTAAAAAGCAAACCGGGAGTTCGCCGTTGCGCAGGGCGTAGGGACCGTAGTCTCGAGCCTCGAGCTTGGCGCGGTAGGCCTCCGGAAGGTCGAATTCGTAGTCGCCAGGGCGGTACTTCGCGAGCACGCCGTCTGCGGTAGTGTGGGTGGTGTAGCGAATTCCGTCGGCCGGAGAAAATCCGCCCGCACGGCCGTAGGCCACCCGCAACGTCGAATTGGCGTCGGCGGCAATCTGCCGGTTGCCGGCGGCAGCGGCCGCCAGCTGCAGGGCCATCCAGTCCTTCATGCCCGACTGGTACGCCGACTCCGCCGGAGAAAGCCTCGCCATCAAGGCGTTGAACTCCTCGCGGAGCATTCCGCTCAACCCCAGCGCAGCATGCGCCTTGGCCTGGGCGTCAAACGCGTCCCACGACGCTCCCTCGGCCGGCAAGGCAGGGACCGAAGACGCCACGTCGGCCTGAGTAAAGCGAGACAAATCGAGTTCCGAGTGCGCCACCTGGGCATTGGCATTCCATGCCGCAATCAGGCGCACAGCGGCCCGACGGTCCAGCTCGGGGTTCCAATCTTGGTACAGCTCGCGCAAGGCGGCCCTCGGTTTGTCGAGGTTGTCGCCCATTGCCGCGGACTTTAAATAGGCAGTGGTTAGGCGGCTCCAGGTCACCAGTTCCCAGCGCGGAAGCAGTTCTTGGTAGTACAGCGCGGTCCAACGGTCGCGCTCGAGGCGCTGGTTTTCTTGGGCAAAACGCTCCATCAGTGCGCGCCCTTTGGGCGAAAAGGCCGCCACACGGGCTTCGCGAGCCGCCAACGTATCAAGGCCTGAAACCTCGGCCATTCCCTCGATTTGGCCGATCCACTTCTTCCATCCGTTGGCCACGCTCGCGTACTTGGAGGCGTACTGAATTTTGACCTTGGGATCGACGCGCATCGCGGAATCCCAGGTGCGAAGGACCTCATGGCGCATCGCGACCCGTGTGGGCAGCATCACGTCGAGCTGCTGCTTGACTTCCGGCACGGGCATGTAGCTGTCGGTGCGCCCCGGAAAGCCATATATAAGGGTGAAATCCCCCTCTTCCACCCCGCGAAGGCTGATGGCCAACGGCTTGGCAACGTTCATTGGAACATTGTTCGGGCTGTATTCCGCCGGACTTCCGTCGGGAGCCGTGTACACGCGGAACAGCGAAAAATCGCCCGTGTGGCGCGGCCACACCCAGTTGTCGGTGTCGGAGCCGTACTTGCCCACCGCGCTCGGAGGCGCACCTACCAAGCGCACGTCGGGGTAGCGACGAGCTGCGGTCAGGACGTAGCGGTTGCCGGCGAAAAGGGGCTTCACGCTGTAGATCCACGACGCGTCGGTTTTGGGTTGGGCGGCCGCAACCGACTTCATGGCCTCGGCGGGCTCTTGTCCCTTGGAAACCAGAGTCTGAACCGCCAAGGTCACGTCTTCGGTGCGCAGCACAAAGTCCACAAACAACCCGGGGTTGGGTTTTTCGTCTGCGTAGGACTCGGCCCAAAATCCGTGCTCCAGCAGATTGTCTTCGAGGCTTGAATGCGACTGGATGGCGTCGTATCCGCAATGGTGGTTGGTCAAAATCAGGCCTTTACTCGAAATCACTTCGCCGGTGCAGAATCCGCCAAAATGCACGACCGACTCGTTGAGTCCGCCCCCAGCAGCGGAATACACGGCCTCAGGCTTCATGCGCATCCCAAGGGCCTTCATGTCGGCTTTGCGGCTGGCGACTTCGTGCGGAAACCACATTCCTTGCGCCCACGTCGGGGCCGAACTGAGGGCGGTCGCCGACAGCACCGCCAAGAGCATCTTCTTCATTGCCCTAAGATACGGACGCCGAAAACGAAAAAACCCGCCGGGCGGGCGGGTTAACGTACTCGGACGTACAGGCGATCAGGTCAGCAAACCTCCGTCGACCTGCAGAACTTGGCCGCTGATGTAGGACGAAAGGTCGCTCGCCAAAAACACGCAGGCATTGGCCACGTCTTCAGGCTGGCCGCCGCGCTTCAATGGAATGGCGTCGCGCCACGACTGCACCACCTTTTCGTCGAGCACCCCGGTCATTTCGGTTTCGATGAAACCCGGGGCGATGGCGTTGCAGCGAACTCCGCGCGAACCCAGTTCCAGCGCCACCGACTTCGTGAAGCCGATGATTCCCGCCTTGGAGGCCGCGTAGTTCGACTGGCCGGCATTGCCCTTGATGCCGACGATGCTCGAAATGTTGATGATGCTTCCCGAGCGCTGCTTGAGGAAGTAGCGCTGAACGTGCTTGGTCGTGTTGAACACCGACTTGAGGTTGGTCGAAATCACCTGGTCAAAGTCCTCTTCGCTCATGCGGAGCAGCAACGTGTCGCGGGTAATTCCGGCGTTGTTGACGACGACGTCGATTTGGCCGAAGCGCGCTACGACGTCTTCAATGAGTTTTTCGGCCTGCTCGCCGCTCGAGGCGTCGCTGCGAAAGCCGGCTGCCTCGCCGTACTGGCTCAGTTCCGCTTCAAGTGCTTGCCCGCGCTCCACGCTGCTCAAGTAGGTGAACGCGACTTTGGCGCCTTCCTGAGCGAAGCGCTCAGCGATGGCCTTGCCGATTCCTTTGGATGCGCCGGTGATTAAGGCGACTTTTCCGTCAAGTAGTCCCATGGGTATTTAGTTTGGGGCCCAAGGTACGTTCGGCAAGCCACGCGGAACAAAGTCCAATCAACCAGCCCGCCACCACATCTTCGACCCAGTGGTAGTGCAAAAACAATCGACTCAGCCCTACGCCAACGCCCAGCGCGAGGTAGACTCCGCTCCACGAGGGCTTGCGAAAAGCCAAAAAAAGCGCTAAAAAGGCGCCCGTAGCGCTGTGGCCCGAGGGAAAAGTCTTGAGCAGGGCCGGATCGAGCAGCGCGGAATGCCGGATCCCCGCCACCGCACCGTAGGGCCGCGCGAGGTCGGGCCATACCAAGTTCTTGGCCACCTGCGGAACCAGGGCCGCCGCCGCAAACCCTAGCAGAAATACCGCCCATTCCGCGCGGGTGCTGCGCCGCAGTGCGAGCCAGAGGGCCACGACCAACGCCATGGCGCCGTCGCCCAGGGCAGTCAGGCCGTGCATCACCTCAAAAAGGGGCAGCCGGTCGAGTGCGCGGTGAAACGCATGACTCCCCATGGCGCCGTTGAGCGCCGCGAGCAGGACCGCCGTGGTTCCAAAGAAGAGCGCGGCCTGGACTACGACCCGATGGTGCGCAGCAGCGTCGTGATTTGGCTTTGCCACAGCGACCTCATTTCGTGTTCTTCGTCGGGCTCCACGTAGTCGGTTACCGTGAGCAATCCGTCGCCGGTAAGGTCGTCTACGTCGATGCGGAATTCAAACGAGAAGCGGTTGGCGCTGTCGTCGTGCTCCCACTTGTACTGAATGAAGTAGTTCGTCTTCTTGCGGACTACCGACGCGACCTCCTCCGTTTCACCCCAGAAAAAACGGTAGGTGTCCCCGCGCGAATTGACGTCGTCGCAAAACCACTCCGAAAGTCCGCTGGGCGTACTCAAAAAGGAGTAGAGCATTGCAGCAGAGCAACGCACTGGAAACTCGATAATTAGCGGAACGCGGTCGGACATGAAGCGAATCTTGGGTTGGAGGTGCAATATAACTTCTCGGTCCATTTAAGCACGAAAAATTTGTGCCGTAATGAGAACTGATTAAAATCAGGTAATGAACGAGCGGACTTTTCGACCTTTCGCTTATGAAACTCAGAGCCTCCCTCCTCGCCTTTTTGGTAAGCTATGTTGCGGCATCGGCCCAGGATGCGCGCAATGCCCACGCCAGCCGCTACGCCTTTGCCCCGAGTGGCTACAGCATTCCCAAAGACAGCGCCTACCTCAACGTGGTCGGTCCGTTGGTCGATTTTCAAATCGGAATCACCAACCATTTTTCAGCAGGAATCGGTACCCCCCTATTGCTCGGCGTCTATGGAACCGCTTCTTATGGCCTCGAGCTGGCGCCCAACGTCCGCGCCAAGGTGGGCGCCCTCGCCGGAGTTCCTGTGGTGGGTTCGGGCAGCTTCGCCCTGCCTTTTGCCGTAGGCACCTACGGTAGCCCCGGTTCAAATGTGTCGCTGGGCCTTGGCTACGTGGGCGTTCCCGGCGAAAACCTTCCTGACATCCGTTCCGGAATTGCCTACAACCTCAGTGGCTACCATGCATTTGGCGCTCGTTTTGGTTTCACCGCAGAACTGTGGCATTTTGCTGCAGAAGATGTTACGGCCGTTCTCCCAGCACTGCGCATTTACAGCCGCCGCAGCATTTCGTACTTCAATGTTGGATTTCTGAACGCCCTATATCCTAAAAACCAACCCACCCTGCTGGGCTACGACACCAATTTTGACGGAATCGTGGATACCCAGGACCCCTACCTCGGTGGGGTTGCCGTTCTAGACTACCTCAATCTTACTCGAGTCTGGGAGCGACTTACCCTTCCCGCCTTCACCTTTGCCTACTATTTGTAGGGCACCTTTGCGGATTCCCTCACGCTACCCTACTTTTGCCGCCCATTCCGGCGAGGTAGCTCAGACGGTTAGAGCGCAGGATTCATAACCCTGAGGTCGGGGGTTCGATTCCCCCCTTCGCTACGAGGATGCAAGCCCGAGCCTTTGGCTCGGGTTTTTCATTTTTATCCGCGAGCGAAGTTCACTTTGGCGAGCAGGAAAAAATGAAAAACAGCCAGCAGCTTCGCTGCTGGGGGCTTGCATCCAAGTAAAGCGCCCCCTTCTGGGAACATGGGCCGCTCCGCGGCCCACTAATCCCCCCACGCCAAGGCCTCAACTTTCCCCCGCCCGGCCGCCAACGACCGACGTGAACTACCTTTCCGGCTTCCGCGCCAAAAAATGCCACTCATGACCGAACGACCCGACGCCGCCTTTCACGAGAAAAAGGACAAAAACAAAAAGACCTATAACTACGGAGGAGGCCAAAAACTTAAAATGAAGAAGGCCCTGAAGCACCGAAAACCCCTTACTCGGGGAGCCAAGAAGAAATGACCGCTGTTTCTGTGGGCGCTCCCGTGCCGCGACCTGCCCACTGCAGGCCCTAAACGGATTACTTAGGCCGAAACCCAAACGGTAAATCCGTAAGGTTGTATTCAGTCGCCATCAACACTACCGCATCAAACTCGTTCCACCTCACGGCGGCTTCGCCTGGCTTCAGAGAACGCTTTGGCGTTCCGGAGGTAACTGCTGAAACACCATAAAACCATAGTTCCCAGCCGTTTGAGATCGCATCTAAAGCTCCTGTTTTAATCATCGTGTACGCAAAACTGTCGGCAACCAGTAGAACCCGAGGCTTATCGTCGCCCCACGGGCGCGCCGCCCGAAGCTCGGGGTACCATTGCCGCTGGATTTCGGGGGACGAAAGCACGTCCAGTCGCTTAGCCAAATCATAATCGTCCTCGAGCTGAACTCCCTCGAGCCAAGACCCTTCGGTGAGGCGAAGACCTTGGCTTGGCCTCCGAAGAAGGTTGGCTAGTGCGGAGTCGATTGCCGGCATGCACGCGTACACACCATATTGGTTCCAGTGTATGCCCGTATTCGCAAAAACAGGGGCCTTTAGTTCGTTTTTTTGGCGGAGCAGTACCTGCATGAGGTCCAGCACCGGCACTGCGCGGGGCATGGACATAAATCGCTCGTAATTCGATGGGGCGCGCGGAGCGCGGCGAAGCTCGATCGGAAGTTTTTCGGGCATCATACGCACTTTGTTGGGCGCTACCACCACCAGGAGGGGAACTCCAGAACGACGTAGCTCCGCCGCCAAATGGTCCAAGGAATCAGCTTGCGCCTTAAAGTACGAAGGCTCCTCTGCGTCGAGCCCCGAATACGCTTCGTAGTGATTGAAGGCAAACAACTGGCCGTCGTCGCCCAACAGTACGTAGTTCGTGGACTTATTGAAGGCCCAGTACACCACCTGGTTGTATCCCCGAATGAGCCAGGACCGCGCCGGAAACTCCCAGGCGAACCAATCAGTGACTTCGGCCTGCCACGCACCCGAAGCGAGGCGCTCCAGGGTAAGCGCACCAACGGTGACGGGCTGTTCCGCGCCTCCAAGGTCCGCACTTTTAAATCCGCCCAAACGAGCTATTAGGGGAAGCCACAACAGCCCCATTAACCAAGCCATAGCCCATTTCTTGATCATGTTAAAAGCGGAAGTAGATGAAGGGATTGTAGCCGCTGGTCGCCAACTTCGCCGAAGACGCCGCGACAAGGAGTAGCGCGAGCACGGGCCACCAAAGGCTGCGCCCTCCGGAGGGTGCCGCAAAGTCAGCTTCCGCCTGCTCCCAGGAACGCCGAAACGGCCAAAACGAAGCAAGGGCCGATATGCCTAAGGCGACGTATACCTGGGCGTGGGGGTCCAGCGTACCGTCGAACCGAACGAGGGCCAACATCCACTCCCCGGCTTCAGAAAGGGTTTCGACCCGAAAAAACACCCAACCGAGCGAGACTACTGCAAACGTTAAAGCGATGCGAAGAGCCGACGGAACGCGAATTCTGAGGTCGCGAAGCACCAGGCGCTCCGCTACCAACCAAAGCCCGTGGTACAATCCCCACAGGACGAAATTCCAGGAAGCTCCGTGCCACAGCCCCGAACACGTAAAGACCACCAGGAGGTTGACGTAGGTGCGGCCCGCTCCAAGCTTGCTCCCGCCGAGGGGGATGTACAGGTAATCCCGCATCCACGTCCCCAGTGAAATATGCCACCTCCGCCAAAACTCCGTAACGCTTTGCGCACGATAAGGCAAGGAAAAGTTCTCCAAAAACCGGAAGCCCATCATGCGTCCCAAGCCGATGGCCATGTCGGAGTACCCCGAAAAATCGAAGTAAATCTGAAAGCTGTAGGCTAATAGTGCCGTCCATGCCGAAGCGCCGCTCACCGTTTCCTGCATAAAAATGGGGTCGGCAATGGCGCCTAAATTATTGGCAATCAGCACTTTTTTGGCAAGACCCACCGAGAAACGCACGAAGCCAAACAAGCGGTCGTCCAAAGTCGTCGACCTTTGGTGAATTTGGTCGGCAAGGTCTTGATATCGAACAATGGGACCGGCGATGAGCTGCGGAAAAAGGAGAACAAAAAGGGCATAGTCCCCCAGGCGTGCGAGCGGCGCTTTCACCTTGCGGTACACATCGACGAGGTACGAGATTTTTTGAAACGTAAAAAAGCTAATTCCAATAGGCAGAGCGACCCGCACCCACGTGGGGGCTTCGGACCGAGAAGCTCCAAAGAGGTCGCACCAAATCTGGTAGCCAAATTCCGCGTACTTGAAGTAGGCAAGCAAACCCAAGTTCGTCGCAAGACCCAAGACAAGCCACAGCCTTCGATTTCGGCCGTGCATGCGTTGGGCCGCGAAAAAGTCCGCATAAAGCGATGCCAGCAGCACCAGAATAAAGCTCCCTCCTCCCCAGGCATAAAACACGCACGACCCCAGTAGGGCCCATGTATTGCGAAACCGGTCGGGAAGCAATCGGTAACCCGTCAAAAAAACGGGCAAGAACCCGAACAGGAACAGCAGGCTACTGAATACCATTTAGTCAGCAGTTCGGTGGGAGCGGGTAAACTCTGTAGCGCTTCATCGTCGCCCCTTGGGCCGCGGTCCGCGATATCCCGGACCGGGCTGGTGAAAATCCTTCGGGCGCGGGCCCTCGACGCGCTCGGTGGGTCCGCCGTCGCTGTGCTTGACCGCCTCGAGGAGCTGGCCCACTTCGGCATCCGTCAGTTCGCGCCACGCCCCCGTCGGCAAGCCCTTGTCGGTGAGGTGCATGATGCGCTTGCGTTCCAAAATGGACACCTCGTGACCGACGTATTCGGCCATGCGTCGAATTTGGCGGTTGAGCCCCTGCACCAAGACGACTTTGTAGGCGCGCGGACTGATGCGCTCTATGCGGCACGGAAGCGTCCTCGTACCCAGCATCGGCACGCCACGGGCCATGGTCTCGAGTTCCTCGTCGCTTATGGGGCGCCGAACTTGAACCCAGTATTCTTTGGGATGGGCATTGCCGGCCCTTAAAATTTTATTGACGGAGTCCCCGTCGTTGGTGAGCAGCAGAAGGCCGCGCGAGTCCTTGTCGAGCCGGCCGACGGTAAAAATGCGCTCCGGGTAGCGAAGAACGTCCAAGACGTTGCCGCGAACGGCACGGTCGGTCGTCGAGGTCACGCCCTCGGGCTTGTTGAACAGCAGGTACACCGCCCGCGGCTTGGCTTGCGGATCGACCTTTTGACCCTGGAGTTCCACGACGTCGCCGTCGCGCACCACGTCTCCGAGCACGGCGATCCGGCCGTTGAGGCGCACCGCCCCGGCTTCGATGGCCCGATCGGCTTCGCGCCGGCTGCAATGGCCGTGGCTGCTGAGGTACTTGTTGAGTCGCGTTCCCGTATCCATGGCCCTGCGAATGTACTTCGCCCCACCCCCAAAAGAAAGCGCCGGACCCATGAGCCCGGCGCCGCCTTAACGTAAAACTAGATTTATTGGATGGTAATTCGCTGAACCGACGCACCCGAAGCGGCCGGCGAGGCGGGCTTGGTGGTCGTCAATGGGGTGAAGCTGGGCGTTTTTTTGCGAACGATGTTGAATCCGACCGACGTACCAATGCGCCACGAATCGCCGCGGCCTGGGGTGACGACGAACAGGTTGACGGGGAAGTTCATTTTGCCTGACTTGAAGGTCTTTCCGAATCCGAGAACAAGGCCCGTTGAGATTCCGACGTCACCGCGCGAATCCAGGCGGGTAATTTCGTCTTTGCCCGACGCATTATAGCCCTGGCTTCCCTTGAGGATGAAGTCGTCCCCCGAAACGTATCCCACGGCCGTGACCGTGGTCGTGAAGTTGGGGCCCACCGCAAACTCCCAACCGGTGCGGCTGTTGCGCATCCCCATCAGCACGTTGGCGCTCGGAATCAGGCGTCCGTACTCCAAGCCGGCAATCAGCGGAATGAACTCGAACAGCGCCTGAAAATCGCCGCTGTTCACAAATACCTGCTCAAATTGGTATCCAAACGAAGTAAGCGCGGGAAGGCTGTATCCAAATCCCCCTTTTTTGGGGTCGGCCATCAAAATTTTCTGGCTCGGCCCAAAAACCCCAGTCACGCCCAATCGTGGGCCGTTGTTGTTGATGACCGCAGTTTCGGGGTTGTTCAGCGCGCTTTCGTACTCCTCGCTAATGGTCAGCTTTTTAATGAGGTTTTCGTCGTTGGGAACCGCCAAGAGATCCTTGACGGCGACTTCCATCATCGTTAGGTTTTGCTGCGGAATGTTCAAGTACACCCGGCTCGCCGATTCCGTAAAACTACCCTTGGCGACGTCGTAAAGACGCACGGTAACGGCCACTCGGTCCCCCAAAACGTCGTACGATCCCGTCAACAGGAAGTCGCACTTCAACCGCTTGCCGATGTCTTCGAGGCAAATTTTAGAGTAGCAGCCTTTGAGGTCGACTTTGTCGCGTTTCGAGATGTACTCGATGTCGTACTTGTCAATGATCTCAAACTTATTGATGCGAATGAGTTCAATGGTGGCCTTGTCAATGAGTTGCTGGGCATCAACCGGGTAGTTGCGCACATCAAAGTCGAGAACTGCTAACGTTTTCTTTGATTCGGTCTGCGCTTGAGCAAAACTGCCCATGGCGAGCGCGGTGAACAAAAGGATGGATGGTAAAAAAGTCCGCATGAGAGGGATTTTGGTTTGTGCAAAGAAGCAACAAGCTTTGGAATTATCAAACGCAGATTTTACCGAGCTCCACAAATCAATTAGTACAATCTGCTGAAATGGAGGACGACTTCCTATGCCAAATTCGCATCATGAAGCTTTACCCAATGCCTGAATCGCAGCCCGGTGAACACAAGGACGCATTTGAGAAGGCACAGACGACATGTACGCCAATAGTAATGCGAAAATTCGCTCAAGATTGGCCTGCGAATCACTGGACCTGGAACGACCTCTGCCGAGGCGTGGGCACGCGTACTACAGGCGTGCGCGGAAGCGCATTTGCGAACGGGCAATCAACCACCTTTTTTCCCAAGCCCATTGCTCAAAAGCCCATTGCGGAGTACTTCAAGCAGCTCGAGCGAAACGAGCCGTCGGACGAGCGCCTCTTTGCGTTCAATTTGCGCGCCGCGGCGCCCGGACTAGAACACCGAAATGCAGCCCGGTTTCGGCCGTTAGGAATAAGCGTTGCCGAAATTCCCGCATATTTTTTTGGCGCACCCGGAAGCGACACCCGCATTCATTATGACTTCGATTGGATTGACCTTTTGCTCAGTCATTTTAAGGGTCAAAAGCGGGTGCTTCTCTTTGATCAAAACCAAAATAACCGACTCTACCAAATCCCAGGAACCGTTCATTCAGCGGTCGATTTTAGCCAGTTGGGAGCCTTAGCTCCAAAATTTCCGCTCCTTTCTCAACTCGAAGGCTATGAGGTACTACTGGAGCCCGGAGATACCCTTTACATTCCCAAGGGCTATTGGCATCATATTACCTACGTGACCGGGAGCTTTTCCATAACCTACCGCATTTGGCCAAAGAGTTTTAAGGAATGGCTAAAAACCAGCTACTCGTGGATTACCGGAGGCAGCGACATTCTCTTAAATAAGTTGCCCGGGGTTGCTGCCTGGCAAGCGCGCCGAAGGGCTGCCGCATTTTTAGCGAAGTACGGTCAACCACTTTAAAAACTCCTAAAAACTTTGCGCAGCAGATCGGTGGTACGCTGCACGGGGTCCTGGCGGATGCGGTCTTCCTGCAGCGCAATTTCGCGAAACAGCGCGTCGGTGGCGCGCTGGTTGACGTAGGCGACGAGGTCGGTTTGAATGTCTTCGGTGCGGCCCAGCAACCGCTTGTTCTGGTTGATTGCCTTGGCCACCGGCTCCCAGTACTTCGCGATTTCTACTTCGTCCAGCGCGCTCTGTACGGCGGGGCGAAAGGCGGTCTGGAGGGGCTGCTCGGTTTCGCTGCGCAAGTATCGGGTTGCGGATCCCGATCCGCCCTTCAAAATGCCCAAGGCGTCGCGCACCGACATGCCCACGACCGCCTCGCGAAAAATGGGAAAGGACTTGGCCGCCGCACGCTCCGCTCCCTCGTTGAGCTTGGCCTTGAGCTGCTCGAGTTGGGGCTTTAGGACGGCACGGAGCACCGGGTTTGCGTTGATCTTGGTTTCGAGGTCGGCAACTTCGGGCGGAAGCGCCAAACGGTAGACTTCGGACTGCGCAAATCCGCCTGCCGCACCGAGCAATGAAGAACCGGACTTGACCCCAGACACCAAGGCCTCCTTGAGGCCTTCTGCGACTTCAGACTCGGTCAACGCCGCCGCCGACTTGGGCAGCAAGGCCGAAGCGGCCTTGGGAACGTTCAACGGCAATTTGACTTGGGCTTGGCACGCAAAGGCCAGCGCGACGGCAGGTAACAGTAGGGTTCGCATGCGGAACCGTATGCAAAGCCTGTGCCTCGGCTACTCCCACACAAACAGCGGGCGGTGCGCCATCATCGCCTTAACCTTATCGCCAACGCGGTGCTGTACACCAGCGTCTTCGGGGTTGCGGAGCACTTCGTCGATGAGGTCTACGACGGCTTCCATATCGGATTCCTTGAGGCCGCGCGTCGTCAATGCCGGGGTGCCGAAGCGAATTCCGCTGGTGATGAAGGGCGACTTGTCGTCAAAGGGCACCATGTTCTTGTTCGCCGTGATGTGGGCGGCGACCAGGGCGTTTTCGGCTTGCTTTCCGGTCACGTTTTTGTTGCGAAGGTCCACGAGCATGAGGTGGTTGTCCGTCCCGCCGCTCACAATGTCGTAGCCGCGCGCCACCAACGCTTTGGCCATAGCCTGGGCGTTTTGGCGCACCTGAACGATGTAGTTAAAGTAGTTGTCGGTGAGCGCCTCGCCGTAGGCCACGGCCTTGCCTGCGATTACGTGCTCGAGCGGTCCGCCTTGGATCCCGGGGAATACCGCCATGTCGAGCATATGCGACATCATGCGGATTTCGCCTTTGGGCGTCGTCAAGCCCCAGGGGTTTTCAAAATCTTGACCCATCATGATCATGCCTCCACGCGGACCGCGCAGGGTTTTGTGGGTCGTAGTCGTCACGAAGTGGCAGTGGGGCATCGGATCGTTGAGGAGTCCGCGCGCCACCAAACCCGACGGATGGCTGATGTCGGCAAGCAAAAGGGCCCCCACCTCGTCGGCGATGCTGCGGAATTCGGCGTAGTCGATGTCGCGGCTGTAGGCGCTGGCTCCGCAAATGATCATTTTGGGCTTCTCGCGGTGCGCGATTTCGCGAATGTTGGCGTAGTTCAGTTGACCGGTCTCGCGCTCGAGGCCGTAGAACGTGGCACGGTAGGTTTGGCCGCTAAAGTTCACGGGGGAACCGTGCGTCAGGTGTCCGCCGTGGCTCAAGTCGAAACCAAGGATGGTATCGCCCGGCTTCAAGCAGGCCAAGTAGACGGCGGCGTTGGCCTGCGACCCGCTGTGGGGCTGAACATTGACGTATTCGGCATCAAAAAGTTCGGCTGCGCGGTTTCGGGCGAGGTCCTCCACGAGATCCACAATTTGGCATCCGCCGTAGTATCGCTTGCCCGGGTAGCCCTCCGCGTACTTGTTGGTCAGCACCGATCCGACGGCTTCCATAACGGCCGGAGAGGTGAAATTTTCAGATGCAATCAGTTCAATGCCTTCAACTTGGCGTTGGTGTTCGGCATTAATTAGGTCAAAGAGGGCGGAATCGCGGTTCATAGCGTGTAACTTGGGGGTAAAAATACGGCCATGGCGAGCTTTATTCCGGTCTCGGACGCATCAGATTTCAGCTTTTCAAACCTCCCTTGGGGCGCCGTGGTGTGGACTGACGGAACGACGCACCTCGCCACACGCCTCGGAGGAACCGTGATCAGCCTCCGCGCGCTGCATCAAGCGGGCATGTTTGCCGGGTTTGCGGAACTCCAGCAGGACTGCTTTAATGCCTTCATCGACCGCGGACCCGAGGCTTGGTCGGCCGTGCGCAGGGAACTGCAGGCGCTCTACCGCGCGGGTTCGGCGTGGGAGGCTTCGCCCCTCAGGGCCGCTTGCGAAGCGGACTGCGCAGCGGTGGCGAACGTACTGCCGGTGCGAATTGGCGACTACACTGATTTTTATGCTTCGCGGCAGCACGCCACCAACGTGGGTATGATGTTTCGCGATCCGGCCAACGCCCTACTGCCCAACTGGCTTCATCTTCCCGTGGGCTACCACGGCAGGGCGTCGACCGTCGCGGTCAGCGGAACCGACGTGGTTCGCCCCAACGGTCAGCGCAAAGGGCCCAACGACCCCGCGCCGGTCTTTGGTCCGTCGGTGAAGCTCGATTTTGAACTCGAAGTGGGCGTGGTGCTGCGCGGGGGACCGACCGACGGTTCGTGGATTTCTGTGGATCAGGCTGAGCCCCATATTTTTGGGCTGGTCTTGTTCAACGACTGGTCCGCCCGCGACATCCAGCAGTGGGAATACGTGCCCCTTGGGCCGTTTTTGGCGAAGAATTTCGCGTCGACGATGGGTGCATGGATTGTGCCCTATGAGGCGCTCGAAGGAGCTCGGTGCGCGGGGGCTCCCCAAGAGGACCCATCGCCCCTTCCCTATCTGCAGCAGGACCGCCGCGCCTCGCATTGGGATTTGACGCTCGAGGTGGCGATTGTGGCGGCCGACGGGAGCGAAACCGTGATTTCGACCTCCAACGCGAAGCACCTTTACTGGAGCTTTGCACAGCAGATTGCGCACCACAGCATCAACGGATGCGCCCTTAGAAGCGGAGATTTACTGGCCTCAGGTACGATCAGCGGCGACGAACCCGGTTCCTACGGCTCCATGCTCGAGCTGACCTGGAACGGCAGCAAACCCCTTCGCTTGCAGGACGGCACGGAACGCACGTTCCTCGAAGACGGCGACACGGTGGTCCTTCGGGGGCGCACGGCCCAAGGTCCGCGCATTGGTTTTGGCGACTGCCGCGCCCGCGTCTTGCCCGCAAAGCCATGGCAGAAGTAGATTTTGAAAAGCAGGTTCGTGCTCAGTACCGAGCATTAGTCAAGTCGGCTACCGAGCGCGGAGCCGACAAAGACGACCTCGCCCTGATCAAAAAGGCCTTTAAGGTGGCCAGCGACGCCCACAAGGACGTGCGCCGCAAGTCCGGTGAGCCCTACATCACCCACCCGTTGGCCGTCGCCCAAATCGTTTCGCACGAAATTGGTCTCGGACCCCAGTCGATAGCGGCCGCGCTGATGCACGACGTCATCGAAGATTCCGAGTACACCCGAGAAGATTTGGACCATCTCTTCGGGGCCAATGTGGCCTACATCGTCGAAGGGCTCACCAAGATCCAAGGGATTTTTGACATGCAGACGTCGATGCAGAGCGAGAACTTTCGCAAGCTGCTGGTGAGCATTAGCGACGACGTTCGGGTGGTTTTGATCAAAATGGCGGACCGGCTGCACAACATGCGCACGCTGAGCTCCATGTCGCACGCCAAGCAGCTCAAGATTGCTTCAGAAACCCTGTACATCTTCGCCCCCCTTGCCCACCGAATGGGGCTTTACTCCTTCAAGCAAGAGTTTGAGGATTTGAGCTTAAAATACTTGGAACCTGAGGTTTATCAAGAGCTTCAGGAGAAGATGACCGAGGCCGAAGAACTGGACGGCGGATACCTTGAGCGCTTCAGCCACAGCCTGGAGGATTTGCTGCACAGCGAGGGCTTTCACTTCAGCATGAAGCGGCGAACCAAGGGTGTGTACAGCATACGCCGAAAGATGCAGAACCAAAACGTTCCGTTTGAGGAGGTGTACGACAAGTACGCCGTGCGCATCATTTTGGACTCTTCGGCCAACCGCGAAAAAGCGGACATTTGGCGGGTCTACTCGCTGATTACGGCCATTTACCGACCTAATCCGCGTCGGCTTCGCGACTGGGTAACGACGCCCAAAGCCAACGGGTACGAGTCGCTGCACATTACGGTCATGGGTCCTGAGGGGCATTGGATCGAAATCCAAATTCGCTCGAAGCGCATGGACGATCAGGCCGAGCGCGGTTACGCGGCCCACTGGCGCTACAAGGAAGACGGCTCGGGAAGCGCCGCGCTCGATTCGTGGATTGAGCGCATACGCGACGTGGTTGAGGGGCAAACCGACAATGCGGTGGAGTTCGTCGACAACTTCAAGCTCCAGCTATTTTCAGACGAGATTTTTGTGTTCACGCCCCAGGGCAAGATGGTCACGCTGCCCAAGCGGGCGACGCCGCTGGACTTTGCGTTTGAAATCCACACCGACTTGGGAATGAAGACTTTGGGTGCTAAGGTGAACGGCCAATTGGTCTCCCTTGGCCACCCTTTGCAGAACGGCGACCAGGTCCAAATCATCAGCAGCGACACGCAGCTTCCGCAAGACTCCTGGCTCGATTGGGTGGCCACGCCCAAGGCGAAATCCAAGCTCCGCGCCTACTTCAGGGACCGCCTGCGCAGCCAAGAAACCGAAGGCAAAGACAAGCTCACACGGCTCCTCAAGCGAGCCAATCTGGAACTGAATCAGTCGACCACGCAGCGCATGCTGAACTTTTATGCGCTCCGCACCCCCAAGGAGCTGTACCTCAAGTTTGGCAAGGGGGAGCTGGACAGCGACCGCCTGCGCGACTTTTTGCGCGAAGACAGCGGCGGATTCTACCAGTACATTTTGCGCAGGTTTCGGCCCAAATCCAAAGATGGCGGCATCAAAGACGTGTCGACGTCGGCCAACCTGGTGCTGTTTGGGCCCGACGAGGTGGTGCTGGAGTACAAACTGGCCCCCTGCTGCCGTCCGATTCAGGGCGATTCCATTTTTGGGTTTATTGAAGAGAGCGGAATCGAGGTGCACCGAACCGATTGCCGCCATGCGGTAAAGCTTCAAGGTCAGTTCGCGGAACGGGTAATCAAATCGGTCTGGAACCGGGGCACGCGCCAGGGGTTCAATGCGGTGCTTCGGTTCTCCGGAATCGACTCCAAAGGGCTGATTCTCAAAGTGACCAAGGTGATTTCAAGCGACATGCAGATCGACATCCGCGCGTTCCACATCGACGGAAGCGAAGGGGTGTTTCAGGGAACCGTGAGCGTGCACGTCGCCGACCGAAGCCATTTGACTGACCTCGTGCAGCGGCTAAAATCGGTAAAAGGCGTGGAACGGGTGGAACGAGAAATCTCGAACCGCTAAGGCATTCCGATGTACTTGTGGGTTTGGAGCCCAAGGCGCCATTGAGGGTACTGTTCCAGGTAGGCAATGATTTTGGGGAGCTGGGTGTCCCGGCGCGACCATTCGGGCTGCAGAAAAAGCTCGACCCCGGGGGCGCAGCGCGCCGCGTGCTCTTCAGCCCAAGTGAAGTCGTGGTCGTTGTACACGATGACTTTGAGTTCGTTGGCCCGCGCGTACCATTCGGGCAGCGGGGCCTTGGTTTTCTTGGGCGAAAGGCAGATCCAGTCCCAGGTACCGGTGACCGGGTACGCTCCGCTGGTTTCGAGGTGGACCTTTAATCCTCGAGCGCGCAGTCCTTCGGTCAAGGGGCCCATGTCCCACATTAACGGTTCGCCTCCCGTTACCACCACCGTTCGGTCGTTGGCCGAAGGCAGGTTCAGAAGCTCCTCAAGGGGCGTAACGGGGTGCTTGCTCGCGTCCCAAGACTCCTTGACGTCGCACCAATGGCAGCCCACGTCGCATCCGCCAATGCGCATGAAAAACGACGGCCTTCCGGTGTGGGCCCCTTCGCCCTGAACGGTGCGAAAGGCCTCCATCAGCGGCAGGGCCCGAGAATTAGCGGCGGCGAGCGGCATGCAAGGTGTTCATCAGCAGGCCGACGCGGGTCATCAAGCCCACACCCCCCGGCACCGGGGTAATCGCCCCAGCGACGGCAAGGGCGGACTCGTAGTCTACGTCGCCCACGAGTTTTCCGTCGACTCGGTTAATGCCCACGTCCAAAACCACGGCGCCCGGACGAATCATGTCGGCGGTAACGTATTTGGCCCGGCCGATTGCGGCGACCAAAATGTCGGCGCTTTGGCAGAGCTCCGTGAGGTTTGCGGTTTGGCTGTGCGCCAACGTGACGGTAGCGTTGCCCATCTTGCTGTTGCGGCTGAGCAAAATGCTCATGGGCGAACCCACGATGTTGCTGCGCCCCACCACCACGGCGTGCTTGCCGGCCGGAGAAATTCCGTAGTGCTCCAAAAGCAAGAGCATCCCGTAGGGGGTCGCCGGCAGGTAGGTCGGCAGTCCGAGCGCCATCCGTCCCACGTTTTCAGGATGAAATCCGTCGACGTCTTTTTGCGGGTCAATTGCCAGAAGCACCTCGTCGGGCTGAAGGTGCTTGGGCAGGGGCAGCTGGACGATAAACCCGTCTACTTGAGGGTTTTGGTTCAACGCCGCCACGTGCTTCAGCAGCTCAGCTTGCGTCGTGCGTTCCGAAAGCGCAATTAGCGTGGATTCAAAACCCACCTCTTCGCAGTCCCGGACTTTCCCGCGCACGTAGGCTTGACTTGCCGGGTCTTCGCCCACCAAGATCGCGGCGAGGTGCGGCGCGCGCTTTCCTTGGGCCAAACGGCCCGCCACTTCTTTGCGAATGTGGGACTTCCATGCTTGTGCCGCGTCGCGGCCGCTGAGTACGTCGGCCATTAGCGCATGCGGTTCATCATGGACATCAGCTGGCTGCGCCCGCCTTGACCTTGCATCATTTTCATCACGCGGCTCATGTCGTCGAACTGCTTGATCAGCTTGTTCAATTCGGGCACGCTGCGTCCGCTGCCGGCCGCAATGCGCGCACGGCGGCTTCCGTTGATGAGCGAAGGATTGCTGCGTTCCTCTGGGGTCATGGAGCGAATCATGGCCTCGACGTGCTTGAACGCGTCGTCGGGAATGTCAATTCCCTTCAGCGCCTTGCCCACTCCGGGAATCATTCCCATGAGGTCCTTCATGTTGCCCATCTTTTTGACCTGCTGAATCTGCTCCAGAAAGTCGTCAAAGCCGAATTTATTGGTCGCAATCTTTTTGTTGAGCTTGCGCGCCTGCTCGACGTCAAACTGCTCTTGCGCCCGCTCCACCAGCGAAATGACGTCCCCCATGCCCAGAATGCGGTCGGCCATTCGGTCGGGGTGAAACACGTCGAGGGCGTCCATTTTTTCCCCCGTTCCGATGAACTTGATGGGCTTTTGGACCACTTGGCGGATGCTGAGCGCCGCCCCACCCCGCGTGTCGCCGTCGAGCTTGGTGAGGATTACGCCCGTGAAATCGAGCACGTCGTGAAAGGCCTTGGCGGTATTGACGGCATCCTGGCCCGTCATCGAGTCGACCACAAACAAAATCTCCTCGGGACTCGTGGCGGAACGGATCGACGCAATTTCGCGCATCAACGCTTCGTCCACCGCGAGGCGGCCCGCCGTATCGATCAAGAGGTAGTTGAATCCGTTGGACTTGGCGTAGTTCTGGGCTTCGCGCGCAATGCGCACGGCGTCTTGCTCGCCGTCCAGGCTGAACACTTCGATTCCGACTTGCTCGCCCAAGGTTTTGAGCTGGTCAATGGCGGCGGGGCGGTACACGTCGGCGGCCGCAAGCAGCACTTTGCGGCCTTTTTTGCGTTTGAGGTGGTTGCCCAGTTTGGCCGTAAAAGTGGTCTTACCCGAGCCCTGAAGTCCCGCCATGAGCACGGTTTGAAGCCCATTGCCTGCGGCGATTTCGCTGGCGGACCCTCCCATGAGGGCGGCCATTTCGTCGCGCACAATTTTGACCATCAACTGGCCCGGCTCGAGGGACTTGAGCACGTCCTGACCCATGGCTTGGTCCTTGACGCGGTCGGTAAAGTCCTTGGCGAGCTTGTAGTTGACGTCGGCATCCACCAAGGCCCGGCGAATGTCCTTGACCGCCTCGGCAATGTTGATGTCCGAAATCTTGTTGCGCCCCGATAACCGGTGGAGCGCGGAGTCTATTTTTTCACTGAGGGATTCAAACATGATCCCTGCAAAGTTAGGCTATAGTCGGGAGCCGAAGGGGAACGTCCATGGCCAAAATGAACGCGTCCTGTGCGGCCCGCACAGAAATTTCCTCAACTTCAGAAACGCCCAGACCGTCGCGGGTGTGGAGCATCTGGCCGGCGACCTCGGCGGATCCCTCGATCACAAAGAAGTAGACCCCATTCTCGGCGCGTCGGGCGGCGTAGTTCCGAGACTCCCCTGCCGGCAACTTGGTGAGCGAAAACCAAGCCTGCTGGTGCACGGGCATCGCTTCACCTTGGCCCATCGGATTGACCACGGTATGCCATTCTTTGGCGAGCGCGTCGACGTCGTAAAATCGCTGTTCGTAGCGAGGGAGCACGCCGCGGCGCTCGGGAATAATCCAAATCTGAAGCAGCGAGCAGGATTCGGTCGCGCTGGCATTGTATTCGGAGTGAAAGACCCCGGTGCCCGCACTCATGGCTTGCACCTCGCCCATTCGAAGAACTTCCTTGTTTCCCATCGAGTCTTGGTGCTCGAGCGCTCCGGTAAGCGGAATCGTCACGATTTCCATGTTGTCGTGCGGATGCTTGCCAAATCCGGTTCCGCCCGCAATCCAGTCGTCGTTGAGGACGCGAAGCACTCCGTAGTGAATGCGCTCGGGATTGTAGTAGCTCGCAAACGAAAAGGTGTGCGCCGTCTTGAGCCAACCGTGGTCGGCGGTTCCGCGGCTGTCGGCCGAATGGAAAACAGTTTTCATGACGCAAATGTATGTTTAAACATGATTATGTGCAAGCCATAAAAAAAACCGGATTGCCGGTTTCACTGGTTAAAACTCGCGCTCGACGCGTTCTTCCTGTCGTTCAATGCGTATCGGTTGGCCTTCGATGAGCCCAGGCAGGCTGCCCATTCCGCCCGCCGGAATCAAGTACCCCTTCATGCGCTTGTTCGCGCCGTCGCGGCGAAAGCGGAGGTCCACGGCGTCTCCAACCTTCAAGCTTTGAATTAAGGACACCAGGTCACTGGGCTGAACAACAGGCGTTCCATTTACCGAAGCGATGACGTCGCCCACCTGCAAGCCCAACGCGGCTGCGGTGCTTATCGGCTCGACCGACTGAACCGTTACGCCGCGCACCCCCTCGGTTGCCGCAATGCGAACGCCAAGCATCGGCCCGGAACCCATCGGCGAGCGCAGCAGCATCAGGCGATCCATTCCCGCCCCTCCCAGCGCGCTCAGATCCACGTCGACGCCGCCCTGCAGGGAGTCGATTTCTATTCGCAGCCCTTGGAGCAGGCTGTCGGGAGGCGACGCGAGTACGGCTCCGTCTTTAATTACGACTACGCGCTTTTCCACGCGGACTTTAGGGGCCTCTTGAGCCAGGGTGCACAAGGAAACTCCGAGTGCCAAAAACAAAAAGCGGGTTTTCATTAGGATGGGGGTTTTGGTTAACAAGCTACGCAAACTTAGGACCGGACCGAGAAACAAAAAAAGCCCCGGCAACGCCGAGGCTTTCTCGCGGTCGGGATGACTGGACTCGAACCAGCGACCCCTACGTCCCGAACGTAGTGCGCTACCAACTGCGCCACATCCCGCGATTGCGGGGGCAAAAGTACTCAATGGCGAGCAAAAAAAACTACCTTTGACCTCGGTTATGAAGTACCCCGCGTTCATCCTGCCGAGCGTACACGTTGTGGATCCTCGGTCTCCCTTCCACACTCAAGCGGTTGACCTCTTGATTTCAGACGGACAAGTGCGCGCCGTCAGCGAGCCAAACAGCCTCACGGATGCGCCCAAGCTCGAATGGGCGCGCGGACGCCTCATCAGTCCCGGCTGGGTCGACAGCCGTGCCCGATGCGGATCGCCCGGCCACGAGGAGCGCGAAACCTACGAAACCCTGGCTGCGGCGGCGCTACACGGCGGATTCACGCACGTAGCCCTGATGCCGTCAACCCATCCGCCGCGGGACAACCGACCCAGCATTGAAGCCCTACCCGAACCCGAAACCACCGTGTGGATTCCCGTTGGAGCGCTCACGCAAGGCCTTCAGGGAGAACGTCTTGCCGAGCTTGCCGACATGCGCGAAGCCGGCGCCCTCGCCTTTTCAGACGACGGACACGCCATTGACCGCCCGCACACCCTGCAGCTCGCCCTGGAATACGCTCAAGGCTTAGACGCTCGGGTTTGGAGTTTGCCCATGGAGCGTGCGCTCTGCCCGACCGGGGTTGCCCACGAAGGTGCTTCCGCACTGCGTTCGGGCATGGCCCCCATTCCCGCGGTGGCCGAAGTGCTTCGCGTGCAGCGCGACCTCGCCCTTGCCGAGTACGCCGGTGGCGGACTGCACCTGATGGGACTCTCCTGCGCCGAAAGCGTCCGCCTGGTTCGCGAAGCCAAGGCACGCGGACTCGACGTGACGGCCGACGTGTGCATTGCCAACCTCGTTGGCACCGACCGCGACGTGGAGGGCTACGACACCGCCTACAAGCTCCTTCCTCCCCTGCGCAGCGCCGACGATCAGGCGGCCCTTTGGGAGGGATTGCGCGACGGCACGGTCGACGTGGTGGTCAGCGACCACAACCCCATGGACCACGAACTCAAGTCCTGCGAATGGGGCAGCGCGCATTTTGGCGCCGCCACCATCGACTCCTGCTTTTCGTGGTTCAATGCCCACTCCGGCTCCCCTGAAGACCTCGCCCTGTGGGTCGAAGCCGCGGCGCACCGCCCGCGCGAGCTGTTTGGCTTGGGATCGGTTACGGTCAACGTGGGAAGTCCCGCCGACTTCACCCTGTTCACCCTGGACGAAGCGCCGGCGCCGAGCCCGAGCCTCGGAGTGAATCGGCCTTCGTGGAACGCCCGTGGAACGGCGGTAGGCATCGTCCTCGACCACCTCGCCGTCCCCAGTACGCCCCTCGCCTAAGCCATTTCAGCCGTCAGGCGAAGGCCGTCGTAGGCCAGATGCATTCCCTCGGGAAGGAGCGCGTCTTCGTCGGCGTGGAGCCCCAGGTGGTGCGAAATGTGCGTAAAATACACTTGGGGCACCCCGGTGCTTCGCGCAAAGTCAACAGCCTGACCCAAAGTGAAGTGGGCCACGTGCGGATGCTTGCGCAGCGCATTCACCACCAGAATTTGGGCTCCCGCGATCTTTTGCCGCTCGGCATCGATCATTCCCGAAAGGTCGGTGAGGTAGACCACAGGTCCGACGCGGTAGCCCAGCACCGGCCACGTGCCGTGAATTCCCAGAATGGGCAACCAGGTTTGGTCTCCGATGCGAAACGGTTGGGGATGCTGAATTCGGCACACGTCAAACTCGGGCGCCCCAGGGTAGCGTTCGGCGGCGAACGCATAAGAAAACTGCTGCCGTAGTCGGGCCTCCACCCGATCGGTCATCCACACGGGCATGGGGCGCTTTTGCGCAAACATGAGCGGACGCAGGTCGTCGAGACCCGAAACGTGGTCCATGTGCTCGTGGGTCAGCACCACCGCATCGAGTTGGGCGGCACCGGCGCGGAGCATCTGCTGCCGAAAATCCGGACCGCAATCAACCAAAACCTCGGTAGTTTCGGTCGCGATGCGGACCGAAGCGCGGAGCCGGCGATCCCGACGGTCCGTCGAGCTGCATACCGGGCAGCTGCAGCCGATCACGGGCACTCCCTGACTGGTTCCGGTACCAAAAAAATCCAAGGAAATCGAGGGCATTGGCTCAAATGTACGCTACCTTTGAGTCATGGCTGACATGGTATTAAGTGCCGCGCAGAAGGCGCTCCGCACCAACTTAAATCCCAATGTTTACGGTTCGTTTGCGGAAATTGGCGCCGGCCAAGAAACCGTTCGCCACTTTTTTAGGGCCGGTGGGGCTTCGGGCACCATTGCCAAGGCGATGAGCGCCTACGACAAAGAATTTTCAGACGCTATTTATGGCCAGGAGGCCGACGGACGCTACGTGACCGAAACCCGCCTCCGCAAGATGCTCAACCACGAGTACCGCCTGCTTCACGAGCGAATTGACCGCCAGAAGTCGCCCGATAAGTGCTTTTTTGCGTTCGCGAACACGGTTGCGACCATCAATTTCGCCAAAACGTTTAAGGGCCACGGCTGGCTGGGCATTCGCTACCAAACGAGGCCCGACGGCGAAGCAAACGAAGTGATCGTGCACGTTCGCTTGCACGAGGACAACGCCAAGTACCAGCAGGAGACCATTGGCGCGATGGGGGTCAACTTGATTTATGCCGCCTACAATTTGTACCACGAGCCCAAGAAGTTCTTGATGAGCTTGTACGACGGCATCGACAAGTCGGCCATTGAGATTGATTTGATCAATTTTCTGGGGCCCGACTTCGAACACGTGGACAATCGGTTGATGTCGCTTCAGCTGATTAAAAACGGCTTCACCGACGCGGTAATTTTTGGCCCGGAAGGCAAGAATTTGCTTCCCGCCGAGCTTTTGTACAAAAAGAACATCTTGGCCATGCGCGGGAGCTTTAGGCCCGTGACCAAGGTCAACATGGACATGATCAAGAAGGGCTACAAGCAGTTCATCAAGTCCCAAAGCGTCGAAAAGGACGAAACGGTGGTGCTCTTTGAAATCACCCTGAACAACCTGCTGGCCGACGGAAACTTGGACGAACAGGACTTCTTGGACCGCGCCGACATTCTGTGCAGCATCGGGCAGACGGTGCTGATTTCGAACTACCAGGAGTACTACCGCCTGGTGGACTACTTCGCAAGCTTCACCAAAAAGCGCATGGGACTGATCATGGGAATCCCCTCGCTGCAGGAGATTTTTGAGGACAAGTACTACGACCACCTCACGGGAGGAATTTTGGAGGCTATGGGGCGCCTGTTCTCCAAGAAGTTGATCATTTACGCCTACCCGTTCCGGGGCGAATCGAGCATTACGACCACCGACGACATCGTGGTCAACGACCTGTTCCGCAACATTTACGACTACCTCAAGCAGGCACGCCGCGTGCGCGACATCAACGATTTCGACCCCGAAATTTTGAGCATTTGGAGCCGGGAAGTGCTCCGCAAGATTCGCAACGGCGAAGAGGGATGGGAAAGTTGCCTCCCCACCTACGTCGACACCATCATCAAAGAAAAAGGCCTGTTTGGGTACCCCAAGTCAGCCAAGTCGCTTCAGGACTGAGCTTGACTTAAGGCAGACTTGTAGCGGTCCAGGCAGCGCTGCCGCGCAAAGGCGTGGTCCACAATGGGCTTAGGGTAGCTCGCGGTTCCGAATTCGGGAACCCAACGCTTGACGTACGCGTACTGCGGATCGAACGTGCTCAGCTGGCTGGCCGGGTTGAAAATTCGGAAGTACGGGGCCGCGTCGTTCCCTGAGCCGCTCGCCCACTGCCATCCGCCCACGTTGCTCGCCTGATCGTAGTCCAGGAGTTTCTGGGCAAAGTAGGCTTCGCCCAAGCGCCAGTCGAGCAGCAAGTGCTTCGTGAAAAAACTGGCCACGACCATGCGCACTCGGTTGTGCATAAAGCCCGTGGCGTTGAGCTGGCGCATGCCGGCGTCCACCAGCGGGTAGCCCGTGGTGCCTTCGCACCAGCGCTTAAAGTGCTCTTCGTGGTGCTCCCATTGAATCAGGTCGTAGGCGGGCTTGATGGCCTTGTGCGGACTCTCGGGCGCGTGGAACAGCACCATTTGGTAAAAGTCCCTCCAAATCAACTCGTTGACAAACGTATCGCTCAGGGACTGCGTGGCTTTGAGGAGCATTCGCACGCTCAGGGTGCCAAAGCGCAGGTGCAGCCCAAGGCGGGTAGTTCCCTGTTCGAGCGACGGGGTATTGCGGTTTTGGGCGTACTGCCGAATTTGGTTTTCGGTCCACGTACAGGGCGGAAGGTGCACAGCCGACGGTCCGAAGTTCATGTCCTCCAGCGGAATGAGCTGCGAGGCTGCCGCATGCAGTCCGCCTTCGGCCCACCTCGACGAGTAGTGCGGAATTCCCTCCTGAGCGAGGCGCTCGCGCCAGCGGCGGCTGTAGGGCGTGAACACCGAATACGGCGTACCGTCGCCCTTGACCACCTCGTTTTTCTCGAAAATCACGTGGTCTTTAGTGCCCTTGAACCACCGGCCGTGCTCGCGGTACAGGGCTTCAATGCGCTGGTCGCGTTCGCGGGCATAGGGTTCGTAGTCGCGGTTGGCCACTACCCCCTGGATCTCGGGATGTGCGCTCAACCAATGTGCGTGCGCTTCTTCGGGCGTACCGTAGTAGGTCCAAAGTCCCCCACCCCGCTCCCGAAAGGCTTTATCGAGTTCGGCCAGGGTTTGGTGGATGAAGCTGACGCGGGCGTCTGAACGGTCTTCAAGGCGGTCGAGAATGTTTCGATCAAAAACAAAAACGGGCTGCACCGGCAGGCCGAGGTCAAAGGCCTTGGCCAAGCCCGCATTGTCTTCGAGGCGAAGGTCGCGGCGAAACCAAAAAAGAACCATGCTACGCCCGAATCGCCTGCAGGAATTCGGCGCGAACCGACGGCTCCTGGAAGGCGCCGCCAAAGTGGCTCGTAGCCGTGGAGCTGTGGCTGTCTTCAACGCCGCGCATTTTCACGCACAAGTGTTCGGCGTCGATGTACACCGCCACGTCTTCGGTGCGGAGGACTTTTTTGAGTTCGGCCGCAATCTGTTCCGTGAGGCGCTCTTGTACCTGAGGGCGCTTGGCGAAGTAGCGCACGATTCGGTTGAGCTTAGATAAGCCCACAACTTCGCCCGACGAAAAGTAGGCCACGTGGCACACACCCAAAATCGGCACAAAGTGGTGCTCGCAGGTGGAATGAAGCGTGATGTTGCGCTCCAAAATCATTTCGTGGTAGTGGTAGCGGTTTTCAAAGAGCGTAACCTCGGGCTTGTTCAGCGGGTTGAGGCCGGCAAACTGCTCCAGCACATACATTTTGGCGACGCGGCGGGGCGTATCCTTGAGCGAATCGTCGCTGCGGTCCAGACCCAGAATGTCCATGATTTCGCCAAATTTTTGGGCAATGCGCTCAATCTTCTCGGCGTCGGGCTGCAGCAACTGCTCTTCGATCGTGGGCGTAGCCAAATGCCGGCCGTTGGCGGGCTTGAGGCCGTTTGCGATGGGGGTACCTTGAAAGGTCTTGTTATGCGCCATGGTATTCAACAAAGTTTCGGGGGGTTTCGTAAAGGGTAACGTGCAGGTCCAAAGACTCCGCCAGGTGGGGCCGAAGCCATCGCCATATTACCACGGCAATGTGTTCTGCCGACGGAATTAAGGTGGCGAACTCGGGTACCTCCTCGTTCAGGTTGCGGTGGTCGAGCTTGGCTTCGACTTCGCGCTTGATCAGGTCCGAAAGCACGCCCAGGTCAATGACGTAGCCCGTGACGGGATCGATGGGACCCGTCAAGCGCACGATGAGCTCGTAGTTGTGCCCGTGGTAGCGCGGATTCGAGCAAGGCCCAAACTGCGCCCAATTCTGCTCGTCGGTCCACGACGGCACGTAAAGCCGATGGGCCGCGTTAAAATGGGCGTGGCGGCTCACCGAGGCGCGAAGGGGCGTTGGGTTCATGACGGAAAGTGGCTTTGGTATTCGCGGTAGATGATCTGGAACCACGCGGTAAACTGCTCGGGATGGGCTTCCATTTCGCGGGCGAGTTCATCCATGGCGATCCACCGAACGTCGGCAACTTCCTCGGTATTGAGTTCCACGCTTCCCGCGAACCGTCCCATGATTACATGATCCAACTCGTGCTCAATCAGTCCGTTGTCAAATTCGGCTCGGTAGACAAAGTGAAAGGCCTCGCGGAGGTCCGTCACGCTGGATTCGCTGATTCCGAGCTCTTCCCTAAGGCGCCGCAGCGCGGCTTGGCGGTTGGACTCGCCTTCGCGCTGGTGGCTGCAGCAGGAGTTGGTCCAGAGCAGCGGAGAATGGTACTTGGAGGCTGCGCGCTGCTGCAGCAAGGTTTCGCCCTGGTCGTTGAACAAAAAGACGGAAAAGGCACGGTGAAGGAGTCCGCGCTCGTGGGCCGCTAACTTCTCCATCCGTCCAATCGGCTCATCGGCCGTGTTGACGAGGATAACTGTTTCCATTTAAAGTAAATTCAGCGCATGGCGCAGGAATGAGCTTGCAAAGAGACGGTATTTTTTTCGGTTGCTGATGCGAATCCGCGCCGAAAACACTTCTGACGAAGGGGTGCGCATGATTTTTTGAAACAGCGCGTAGTAGTACATGTAGGCGATGTAAACTCCGAAGCGCGAACCTTTGGGAAGCTTGAGGATCCCCTCGTATCCTTTGCGGAAGTCGCGTTCAATGTCGCGCTCGATCGCCATTTTGGCGTCGTCGTCAAAGGTCGTCAGGTCCACGTTGGGGAAATAGGTGCGCCCCAAGGTCGAAAAGTCGGCCGCTACGTCGCGCAAGAAGTTGATTTTCTGGAACGCGGAACCCAGCTTCATCGCGTAGGGCGTGAGTGCCTCGTAGGAGGTTTGGTCGCCGTTGACGAAGACCTTGAGGCACATCAGTCCGACGACTTCAGCGCTGCCGAGGATGTACTGCTCGTAGGCCGACTGGTCGTAGGTACGGTCTTCGAGGTCCATTTCCATGGAGCGCAAAAACGTGTTGATGAGGCCACGGTCGATCTGGTAGGCGTTGACCACGTACTGAAACGCGTGCAGCACGGGGTTCGTCGAGATGCCCTCGTCGAGTGCCCGGTCGGTGTCCGCCCAGAACCGTTCGAGCAGTTCGCGCTGGTTGTGGCCGTGAAAGGTGTCGACGATTTCGTCGGCGACCCGCACAAAGCCGTAGATCGCATAGATCGGGTCGCGCAGCGGTTTGGATAGCCCTAGGATCCCCAACGAAAACGAAGTAGAATAGGCTTTGGTGATGTCTTTGCTCGTTCGGAGCGACGTTTGCGTGTAGAGGTCCATCATGCGGCGGGGTGTTCTTTGGAAATTTCACGGGCGACTACCTCACCTGAAATAATGCAGGGCGGCACTCCGGGTCCCGGCACCGTAAGCTGGCCGGCGTAGTACAAATTGTTCAGGGTTCCTTTGAGGCTGGGCTTCAAAATGGCCGTCTGGTCAAGGGTGTTGGCCAAGCCGTAGGCGTTGCCGCGATGGGCGTGGTAGTCCTTCACAAAGTCGCGGTAGGCAAAGGTGCGCTTCACCACAATGTGCTCGCGAATGTCTACGCCGATTTGCGCCTTCATGCGTTCCGCCACCATGTCGAGGTAGCGCTCGCGGGTGGCGTCGTCGTCTTCGAGGCCGGTTGCCATCGGAATGAGGATCACCAAGGCGTCTTTTCCTTCAGGGGCCGCCGTGGCGTCGGTTGCCGAGGCGATGCTCAGGTAGAACAGCGGCTTTTCGGGCCAGCGCGGATGCGTGTAAATGGCGTCGGCATGGGTGTCAAAGTCCGCGTCAAAAAACAACGTATGGTGCTCCAGATGCGGCAGCTTGGCGTCGAGGCCCAGGTAGTACATGAAGGCCGAAGGCGCCATTTTGCGCTTAGCCCAATAGGAACTGGAATACCGGCGGAACTCGGGCTTCAGCAGCTTTTGTTCTACGTGGGCGTAGTCGGCAGAGGCCACCACAACGTCCGCCTCGTAGCAGGTATCGCCTACATACACCCCGGAGATGCTCTTGCCTTGGTAGCGGAACCCGGTCACCTCTTGGTTGAACGAAAAGCGCACACCTTGCTCCTGGGCCAGGCGGTAAAATCCCTGAACGACCGAGTACATGCCTCCGATGGGGTACCACGTGCCTTGGGCAAAGTCCGAGTAGTTCATCAAGCTGTAGAGGGCCGGCGTGTTGCTCGGGGTAGCCCCCAAAAAGAGCACCGGAAACTCAAGGAGCTGGCGAAGTTTGGGGTGGCTAACCACCTTGGCGATGCTGCTGCGAATGCTGCGAAGCAGGTCCATGCGCAGCAGACCGGTGAGGATGCGCACGTCGGCGAACTCGAGAACGCTCCTCGACGGCTTGCGCACCAAATCGTCAATGCCGACGCGGTACTTGTATTCGGCGTCCTTCAAAAACACCCGAAGCCGTGCGGCGGATCCGGGCTCGAGGCGGTCAAAAAGGGCCTCAATTTCGCTCATGGACGCGGGAATCGGCATGGGGCCGTCTTCGAAGTAGATGCTGTAGGACGGATCCAAACGGCGCAGCTCGTAGTAGTCGCTGGATTTTTTTCCGAAGTGGCCAAAGAAGGTTTCGAAGACGTCGGGCATCCAATAAAAGGAAGGACCCAAGTCAAACGTGTATCCCTCGCTGCTCCATTGGCGTCCCCGACCGCCGGGTCCGTCGTGCATCTCGATGACGTGCACGTCGTAGCCCGCTTGGGCGAGGTAGGCCGCACTGGACATTCCGGCAAAACCGGAGCCAATGACAAGGGCTCGTTTCTTCATTATTCCGTGTCGCGGATTCCGCGCAGTTGGTCCATCATTTTGCGTCGCGCCAAGAAGATACGGCTTTTCACCGTGCCCAGGGGAATGCCCATTTGGTCGGCGATTTCCTCGTACTTGTACCCGTTGAAGTACATCATGAAGGCATCCAGGTAGGTGCGTTCCACATTTTCGATGCGGTCAATGATGTTGGACAGTTCGTAGGGGCTGTCAGCCTCATCGGAACGGTTGGCCATCATTCCGCCCAAGACGTACTGGTTTTCGCTGTCGTCAACGTAGGTGTTCTGATTCTTCTTCTTGCGGTAGTTGTTGATGAACGTATTCTTGAGAATGGTGTAGAGCCACCCGCGAAGGTTGGTACCCTCTTGGTACTTCGACTGGTTCTTGATGGCCTTGTAAAAGGTCTCTTGAACGAGGTCTTCGGCATCCTCAGCGTGGCGGGTCAGTTTGAACGCGAGTCCGCGCAAAAAGTGCTCGTGCTGGTAGATTTCGGGGCCAAACGCTTCGGGTTGCATCTTTGTTTTGTTTAACAATTCTTTGACGAAGTTAAACAAGAAATGTGCCGGCGCGACGGTTTTGTTTAAGTTTTTCTTGTAAAACTTAAACTAAATTTTTAAAACCTTGATTTTTAGTGTACTAGCTGATTGCCGTTCAGCTCTTTGCCGAGCAACGCCAAACTGGGGAATACCCGAGTGAGGGGATCGGTACAGTCCCAATCGGCCGGAGCCAAGCCCGTAACCCAAAGGGGTACGTCGCCAAAGATGCCCCTCGCCTCTTGGGCGTAGCCCTCGATTTGGTCGCGCAGCGGCTGGGTGGTCCACACGCTCACAACGAGCTTAAACGAGTTGCCCGGCTTGAAAATCGGAGTCAAGTGCTCGAGCGGCAGGGACTGCCCAAGGTAGATAACGGCCTCACCGCGCGACTTCAGCAAGAAATGCAGGTAGAGCAGCCCGAGCTCGTGCAGCTCATCTTGGGGCAAATAGAGTAAGATGGCGGGCTTCTTAGCGGTCATGCGCTGGTCCGTCAGACGATCGAGCGCCGCATACATCTTTTGCTTAATGAGGTTGCTCGCGAAGTGCTCGTGGGCGACGCCAATCGCGTCGGTCTGCCACATGTAGCCAATTTGGTGAATGAATCCGCCCACCAACTGGGTAAAGGTCACCTCTTCGCCGCTTTCGCGAATGCTTGCGTCGAGAATTTGCGAAAACGTTTGCTCGTCGAGGTCAATGCACGCCTGAATCATGCGAGTGACTTGGGCGGACTGGCTGCCGCGCTCCAGGGCCTCTTCAAGTACCTTTTGGTTGAGCTGGTCTCGGGACAAGTCGGCAATTTTGCTGATGCGCCACCCCTTTTGAATGAGCACGGCCACGTTCAGCAAGGTCTTGAGGTCTTCGTCGGAATACGCCCGAATGTTGGTGTCGGTGCGCTTGGGCACGACGATTTCGTAGCGCTGCTCCCAAATGCGGAGCGTGTGGGCCTTGATGCCCGTAAGGTGCTCCAGATCTTTGATGCTGTACGACGATTCCATAAGGGGATAAACCCGGTTTCGGTGAAAAGGTTCAGGACGACGCGCCTACCTTTGCGGGCCGCAATTTAATCTATATGTCAAATCTGCACACGGAGCTTCAGCGCCGCCGAACTTTTGGAATCGTTTCGCACCCCGACGCGGGCAAAACGACCTTGACCGAAAAGCTCTTGCTCTTTGGCGGTGCGATCCAAGAAGCCGGTGCGGTAAAAAGCAACAAGATCAAGAAGGGCGCGACGTCGGACTTTATGGAGATTGAGCGCCAGCGCGGAATTTCAGTCGCCACTTCGGTGATGGCCTTTGAGTACCAAGGCAAGCACATCAACATTCTCGATACCCCAGGTCACCAAGATTTCGCCGAAGACACCTACCGCACGTTGACTGCGGTCGATAGTGCTATTGTGGTGGTCGACGTCGCCAAAGGCGTGGAAGCCCAGACCGAAAAGTTGGTGAACGTGTGCCGCATGCGGGCCACCCCCATCATCGTGTTCATCAATAAGTTGGACCGCGAGGGGCGCGACGCCTTCGACCTTCTCGACGAGGTGGAGCAAAAACTCGGATTGCGCCTCTGCCCTCTTTCGTGGCCGATCGGCATGGGGGCACAATTTCAGGGGGTCTACGATTTGTGGTCGAAATCGCTGCTGATTTACGACCAGGTGAACAAGCAAAAAGTGGCGGAAGGGGTTTCGTTCCGCGACCTGAGCAGTCCTGAGCTGGTTGAGCGAATCGGAGCGAAGGCCGCGCAGGTCCTTCGCGAGGAGCTGGAACTGGTGCACGGCGTGTACCCCGAGTTTGATCGCGAGGCCTACTTGAGGGGCGAACTGCAGCCGGTGTTTTTTGGGTCCGCCCTCAACAATTTTGGCGTGCGCGAACTGCTGAACTGCTTCGCCGAAATTGCTCCGCACCCGCAGCCCAAGCAGGCCGACGAGCGCATCGTCACGCCCGACGAGGCCAAATTCAGTGGTTTTGTTTTTAAAATTCACGCCAACATTGACCCCAACCACCGCAGCCGTATTGCCTTCGTTAAGGTGGTGAGCGGAATGTTTGAGCGCAACACCAACTACCTCCACGTGCGGGAGGGCAAGAACCTGAAATTCAGTTCGCCCATGACCTTTCTCGCGAGCAAGCGCGAGGTGGTCGAAGAGGCCTACCCTGGTGACATTGTGGGCCTGCCCGATACCGGGCTTTTTCGCATCGGCGACAGCTTGACCGGCGGTGAAAAGCTTCACTTTAGCGGAATTCCCTCTTTCTCCCCCGAACACTTTCGCTTCATCAACAACGCGGACCCCATGAAGGCCAAGCAACTCGCCAAGGGAGTCGATCAGCTGATGGACGAGGGCGTCGCCCAGCTGTTCACGCTGGTCGCCAACGGCCGCAAAGTGATTGGCACCGTGGGCGCTCTTCAGTACGAAGTCATTCAGTACCGTCTTGAGCACGAGTACGGAGCGAAGTGTTCCTACGAGCCCTTCCCTGCCTACAAGGCCCTTTGGGTTGAAGGCAAAGACACGGCGCAGTTGGCCGAACTCGAGCGCATGAAGGCGCGCCAGCTTGCCCACGACAAGTTTGGACGCCTTGTGTTCTTGGCTGATTCTCAGTTCGGACTTCAGCTGACCCAAGAAAAGTTTGACCGACTCGCCTTTCACGAGAAGAGCGAGTTCTAGTTCACCGCCCTATCCAACTTACCATTGGTTGGTTATCCAATTTGAAATGGTCTTCGTACCCTTATGAAACACTTTTGAAGAATTACCGGCTTAGTTACGATGGAAATATTCATCTTTTCGGAAAGGTGTACATTCCAACATGGCCCCTTGGTTCACTTAAAAACAACTAGATCTTTTATAATGAGTTCTCCAATTGCATACTCTGATAGTTGGGTGGCACCATCAAGATCTAGAATATTACTATATACGACTGTCTGAAGTGCCTAAAATTCCAACCTCATGGTTTTCAACATATGGAATTTCCTAAATTTGAATGAAACATTTTACAATTTTCGTTTCCCGGTCAAGTCCCAGCCCTCTTATTACGAACTATTTGCTGCATGAAGAACAAGATCGTTTATATTCCATTAACCATAGTGCTAATCAGCTTCGGTGCACTTTCTTGCGAAAAAAATAAAGAGAGTTTACCCGTTATTACTACATCACAAATTGATAGCATAACGATTTATTCAGCCATCTCAGGCGGAAGCGTTTTGAACGAAGGAAGCTCACTTGTCACTCAAAAGGGTGTAGTATGGAGTACTGATTCAAATCCAACAATTTCTGATAATTTGACCATTGAAGGCTCCGGTTTGGGGTCTTTCAACAGCAAATTAAGTGGCCTACTTTCTTCTACAACCTATTATGTTCGCGCCTATGCCACGAACAGTACTGGCACCGCGTATGGCGACGAGTTATCGTTTACGACTTCAGCCAAAGTCGATACACTTCCTAACGTACAGACGGACGCCGCAATCAATATTTGGTGCACAAAGGCTTCCTTAAGAGGATATGTTTTACAGGATGGCGGATCCCAGGTAAGTCAACGCGGTTTTGTTTGGGGCACGAATCCAAGTCCCACAATGCTAGATAATTTAGTTACTAACGGCTCAGACACAGGTAAATTTATCAGCTCTATTAGTGGACTAACTCCTGGGACATCATACTTTTTTAGAGCATTTGCGGTGAACAGCGTTGGAACGTCATACGGTAATGAACAGCATTTTACAACATCTGACACGCTGGCAACCCTTGGCATCACCCTTGTTGATAGTATAAAGAGTTATGCAGCAATTGCTTTTGGTGATGTTAACAGTGATGGCGGGTCCTCTGTATCGCAACGTGGAGTAGTTTGGAGTACCAATCCCAATCCCACCCTAATGGATAACTACATCAATTGCGGTTCTGGCATCGGTCCGTTTTCGTGCAACTTGATAGGTCTAGCGAGCAACTCAACTTATTACGTGCGGTCTTATGCCATCAATTCCTCGGGTACAATCTACAGTAATGAGGTGTACTTTAATACGACTTCAGGTCCGTCATATCCACCTGGTACAGTTTTCTGCACCTCCAATGCCACGGCTATTATTGAAGTCACAAGTGCTTCAGGTAAAGTTTGGATGGATCGCAACCTTGGAGCAAATCGAGCAGCAACAAATAGCACTGATACTTTGGCAGCTGGTGATTTGTATCAGTGGGGACGGCGAGCTGATGGACACCAATGCCGCTCATCCGGCACAACCCTCACTTCTAGTTCAATAGACCAACCCCTTCATAATGACTTTATACTCTCACAATCTTCACCATCAGATTGGAGAATACCGCAAAATCCAAACCTTTGGCAAGGTGTAAATGGGACCAATAATCCTTGCCCAACTGGATTTCGACTGCCAACAGGACAGGAATGGTATAACGAAACCAATTTTTGGAGCACCAATAACGCCGCCGGAGCATTTAATAACCCATTAAAATTGGTTTTAAATGGCAGAAGAGGTGGGCACACTGGAAATATTCATTCAACTGGATCAGAGGGCTATTACTGGTCTAGTTCCGTATTTAACAATTCTGACGTCGATAATCTTTTAATTTTAAATATTACGGCTGCTGTAATTACATCAAGCAGAGCTTCAGGACTTGCAGTCAGATGTATAAAAAATTAACGCTATACAATTAAGCCATAAGAGTATTACTAATTAAAAAAATAAAGGTGCATTGGGCTTTAACTAGAATTATCTGAATATTACTAAGTAATTCCTCACGTTTTCCTACCATTTTTTCTATTGAATCAAACTTCCGAAGATGCCAAACGATTCAAGAAGACTAATCGGTCCCAATGTACTACTTCTTGAACTAGAAAAATTGCTGCAAAAACTACTTGATAATCCAATCTACCCAAGCATCCATTTGACCGACTGATGTGGGCCGAAGTAAAATTTCACGATTTGCATTTAATAAGAACATTGTAGGCGTACCAAAGACATAATAGTTAGTAACTACTGGACTAGTCCATTTACCATAATCACAATATGAAAGAAAAGGTAAGGCCTGAGTGAATTGCTCGAAAGCCTCTTTGGTTTCGTCTAAAGAAACAAGTACTATTTCCACACCTTTGCTCTTCCATTTCGGATACAAGGTTGCAATTTTTGGGATCTCTTTGGAACACATCTCACACCAACTTGCACCAAATACCACTAGAGTATATGGACTTTTTAGATCCGACAAAGTTCTTATTTCTGAATTGGATGACTTTAAATCGACCTTAAACTCAATGTTCGGGGCGACACTCCCCTTTTTCATAGCTCGGTAGGTCTCGAGCTGTGCAGCTAAATCTGAATTAATGGTACAGCTGCTTTCATTTAGCACTTTGAGCGCCAGATATTCCGATGCCTGGAACAGCGAGTGACGCTCCAATAGATTGAACAAATAGTCTGTGATTTCGTTCAATCGACGTTCATTGGTCACAAGCTTAGGCAACATTGAATCAATTGAAATCTTCATTTCAGCAATCGATGATTCGAGCGAGTGGCCGGAATTCTCCAAGAGCCAGAAATGACTATCAAGTGCATCTTTCAGCAATCCACTGCGGTAAAGGCGCTCGTCAGAGTAATCCAAACTTCGGAACTCTGATACAACAAATGGAATTTCTTCAGAACGGAATTGAGCTATAGTGGGAACATCGCTTATGAGCTTTCGAATCGGTAAGTACCAACTCACATACCACGAGGGATTAAGTGCATTTAGAAATGCTTGATCCTCTTGCCGAATCCGGATAATCTCTTTTTGTATCGCCTTAAATGGTACTCGCTGAACGTAGAACATACTATCATCGGCATATAGTTTCTCCAAATATTTCCACGCACTCAGCGCTTGTTCTCTCTTTGGGTGCTGGGATGCGTAGTCTTCAAATATTTGATTTTGAATACCTTCTGTAACCTTTATACTTTCCGGATAACGGAGGTCGTCCCCTTCAATTCGAATTACTTCATTTCTATCAAGGATAAAAAAGTGGGGTTTACTCTCATTAGTGATAAGGTATCCGATTGCTGGCACATGTGTTTCGAATGCAAACGAAAATGTACCAGACTCCTCAACTCGAACACTATCAATGATGCGGGACTTAACACCCTCAAAAGTACCAAAACGAACCACCTCTCCTACCAATGAAGTCACAGTGGCAGTAAGGGTTTGTGAGAACACGAATGATGGTTGCAATACTAGTAGAACAACCAGCCCAAAACAACAAAGATTCTCGCCAGATTTATCTAAACTCACTTTAACCACATCAATCAAGTCAAATTATATGCTCTCCCTATTATCTCACTGTCTAAAGTAACTACTAGACCCCCCCTCTGATTAACAGTCAAAAGTCCCATCAGCTAAAAACTTTGATTATATCCCAAATGTAACTATTTGATTTTGAGATTTTGGAATTTGTTTAGTTTCCAGCAGCCATCTACAGTGAAATTGTATACGACCCTCCCAAATCGTCTGCCGCTCTCCCTACAACTGGAACACTACCCCCAAGAAAAGTGCACTAATCACTTTCTATCCCCAGCGCTGTCCTCAACGATCGCTCCAACTTTTGCTCAGTCAGAGCAATTTGACCTCAGTTGAATCACCCGAACAATCAACCTAACACGTTGATAATCATAAAGTAGCAGCCCCGAGCGGAATCGAACCGCTATCAAACGTTTTGGAAACGTCTATTCTCAACGTATAGAAATTGACATTAACAGTTCACAATCTTCATCTATTTTATTATACCAAAATTCAACGGGTTTCACAATGACACCCCTCTTCCTCATTCCTTTATCATTATCATCAACGAACTCAATGTGGACTAACATTATTTTTCCTTCATTTGATAATTCTGTCAGACCAATTTCACAAACATCTCCTTTTTTCAATTTGACAGTTGAATACTCAGAGTGGTTTTTCCAATAATCACTCAATTCAACGACGACTCCATCAATAGATGTGATAACTACTTGACACTGTCCCCATCCAACGATGGAAAACAATAGGAATAGAGATAGAAGACTGGGTTTCATCAGTTCATTATATGTGTACCTCTAAACTACAAAGAAATGGAACCATCTTTAGAGGTTCATTAACCTCACTGTCTTCCCCCCAGCTGTAGTAACGCCAAGAAAAGTACAATTGTCACTTTCTCGCCCGCACTATGCTCAAAGTTTGCTCCAACTTTTGCTCAGTCAGAGCAATTTGACCTCATCTGAGACCATCAAGAAGTCAGCCTAACCCGTTGATAATCAAAAAGTAGCAGCCCCGAGCGGAATCGAACCGCTATCAAACGTTTAGGAAACGTCTATTCTAGTACTTATTCCGGTGGCTATTAAAAAAGCCCGCTTTCGGCGGGCTTTTTATAGCGTTGGGCCCTGAGGGGGGCACCACGGTGCTTATTCCGCGCCTTTCATGTAGGTGTCCAACACTTCTTGGCTTACCCCGGTGTTGCTGAAGCCTCCGTCGTTGTAGAGGTTCTGCATGGTCACCCGGCGGCTCATGTCGCTGAACATCACCACGCAGAGGTTGGCGCAGTCTTCGGCGGTTGCGTTGCCCAAGGGGCTCATTTTGTCGGCAAAGCTCAAGAAAGCGTTGAAGCCCTTCACGCCGCTGCCCGCCGTCGTAGGCGTGGGAGACTGACTGATCGTATTGACGCGGACCTTGTTGCGGATTCCGTAGTGGTAGCCAAAACTGCGGGCCACCGACTCGAGGTAGGCCTTGTTTTCGGCCATGTCGTTGTAGTCGGGGAACGTGCGCTGGGCGGCAATGTAGCTCAGCGCGAGCACGCTACCCCAATCGCTCAGGGCGTCCATTTGGTAGGCCGTTTGGAGGACTTTGTGGAAGCTCACCGCCGACACGTCCCAGCCTTTGGTTAAAAAGTCGTAGTTCAGGTCGGTGTAGGGACGGCTCTTGCGCACGTTCACCGACATACCGATGCTGTGAAGGATGAAGTCGATTTTGCCGCCAAAGTGGTCCATGGCGCCCTGAAGCAGGTTTTGAAGATCTTCCAAGCTGGTGGCGTCAGCCCCAATAACCGGCGCGCCGGTCTTCTCAGCGAGCGCATTGATTTCGCCCATTCGCATCGCCATAGGGGCGTTCGTGAGCACGAGTTGCGCCCCTTGGGCATGGCACTGTTCGGCGACCTTCCATGCGATGGAGTCGCTGTTGAGGGCTCCGAAGATGATGCCCTTTTTTCCTGCGAGTACGTTGTTCATGGGGCAAATATCGGTAAAAATCAGTCGGCCGAAGCCATCAGAGCTTGCGCCTGTGCGAGGGCTATCGAACTCAGGCTGCCGTCAGACAGCAGGCGAGCCACCTCATCCAGCCGCTCGGTTTCGTCGAGCACCCGCAGCCGGGTGCGCGTAGCTGAGCCGTCGCTCGTCTTTTCGACAACCCAGTGCTGGTTTCCCTTAGCGGCAACCTGCGGAAGGTGCGTGATGGCCAGTACCTGGGCGTCGGTGCTCATCGCACGCAACACGGAGGCCATCTTGGCCGCCGTTCCGCCCGAAACGCCCGTGTCGATTTCGTCGAACAGCACCGTGCTCAACCCCTGACGTTGCGCGAGGTAGCGCTTGAGCACCAGCATCAGTCGGCTGCGTTCGCCGCCTGAGGCCACCTTACTGAGCTCCTGCATCGGTTGGCCCGGATTGGCACTGAACTCCAGCCGGTAGCTGTAGCTGCCTTGGGGGCCCGGGGCCGGCCTGAGCTGCGCCCGAACCGCGATTTGGGTTTGCGGCATGGCGAGTTCCGCCAGGCCTTGGCACACGGCCGTGACCAGGTCAGGGGCTCCCTGCAGCAGGATTTCGTTCCATAGCTCGCCGGCTCGTGCGAGGGCCTCCTGGGCTCGAGCGAGTTCGGCCTGGGCCATTGCCCGGCGCTCCTGTCCTTGCTCCCACAGCTCCTGACGGCGCGTCAGCACGTCCATGTGCGCGAGCAGCGCCGCTTCGTCGGAACACTGGTGCTTGCGCTGAATGCGGTCCAACTGGGCGAGCCGTTCCTCGGCCTCAGCCAGTTCGGTCGGATCGGCGTCGAGCTGCTCGAGCAGGTCGGACCACTGGGCGCGGAGGTCCCGCAGCAGTTCTTCGAGCGCTAGGCCTTGTTCGACCAACTCTTCGTGCGCGGACGTGCGGCGAGCTACCCGCTCCCCCGCCCGACGCAGCTGGCTGGCCAACGCCGAAAGCCCCTGTTCGTCCCGATCCAACGACTCCAAGACTTCGACGCAGGTTTCGTGCAGCTCGGTTACGTGGCTTAAGGTCGAGAGCCGTTGGCGCAGCTGCGCCTCTTCGCCCGGCTTGAGGTTGAGGGCTTTGAGTTCCTGCACCACAAAATTCAAGTACTCCGGATCCTGAACCGAACCGAGCTCGGCCTCCAAGTCGCGGAGCTCCTGTTCACGGGCGACGTAGGCGTTCCAAGCCGCTCCGTACTGCAGTCGGGCGTCAAGGGCCGACTGCGGAGCAAAGTTCTCGAGCAGGAGCACGATGCCCTCGCTCCGGGCCCAAAGTCCCTCGTCGCGCTGGCTGTGAATGTCTACCAAGGCGCTCGAAATCCGCTTGAGCTCGTCCAGGCGCACCGGCGAATCGTTGATGAACGCGCGGCTGCGGCCGCCGGGGTGGATTTCGCGGCGCAAGATCAAACTTGCGGTCCCGTCGCTGCTCCACCAATCCCAATCGTCTGAAGTCCACTCCGCCTTGCGCGCGTCGGGCACCGAAAACTCCGCCTCGACCACGCACTTGAAGCCAGGCTGGCCAACGGAGGCAAATTCCGCTCGACCGCCCAAGGCGAGCTGCAGTGCGCCCAGAAAAATGGACTTGCCCGCGCCGGTTTCGCCCGTCACCACGGTGAAGCCCGGCTGCACTTCGAGGTCCAGCTGGTCAATCAGCGCAAAGCGTTCAATATGGAGGCGGCGGAGCATGGCGCAAACCTAATTCAAGCTAACGAGCCGTACCCATTTTTAGGTACTTACTTGCGTTTGATGCGTCCATGACCTGCAAGGCCTCGACGAGTTCTTGGGTTGGAACCTGGGGTCCGCCCGAATACACCTGCTGGAGCTCCACCGATTTGGCGTCAAAAAACCACCGGAGCAAGAACATGTTGGGCTGGCGCGTGTGGAGGGGCTTGAGCGCCATCACGGCTCCGGCGATGGCCTGCTTGGCTTGGGTTTGCGTGGCAAGGTTCGACAGGCGGTCCAAGCCTTCGCGGTGGTAGCGGTACCAGGCCTGCAAAAAGGCCTCGTTGGCCGGGTTGAGCAGGTCCTCGATCAGCCAAAAGCGGTTGCGCGTGGACGCGAAGCGGTCCCATCCGCCGCCCGCCCCCGAAGCCTGCGCCGTTTGAGCCACTTGAAGCGCGGACTGCAGCGAAGCGCGCCCTTCGGCGTCAAACGAGGCCTCGTCCAGCCCCAGGGCCAGGTAGGCATAAAAGCCCACGAGCGACGCCAGGTCGTTGAACTGGTTGGGCTGGAATTCGACGATTTCGTTGGGGCGGTAGCGAAACCGCACGTCGGGGTCCTGGTAGGTAAACGTGGTGGAGTTGTAGTCGGACCCGTACACCGGACGCGCAAAAGACACCTGCAGGTTGCCCGACATCTGACCGGTGCTTTGGTCGTAGCTGCGCAGCGTGAACACCAAGGAACCGCGGATTCGTTCCGCCTGCTCCCACGTGTCTTCGGTCCACGCGCGGTTGTTGATGAGGTCGCGGATTACCTGCTCCAGTTGGGTGAAGACCTGCCGGTCATTGGTTTGAATTTCAGGCGCTTGTACTTTGACTTCCACAAAGAATTCTTGGGCAGCAAGGCCGCTGAGCCCCAGCAGTAGGGCCACGAGGAGGGCAAATGGTTTCACGAGGTGAAGTTACGCGTTGCCCGCGTAGCGCTCAACCCAATCGAGGATGCGCCGCGCTGCCTGTTCTTTGGTCTCCAGCGGACCCTCTTCGATGCCTTCAGGGCGTATCAGGCTGATTTGGTTGGTGGCGGAATTCATTCCGGTCGCCGGACCGTCGAGGTTGAGCACCAGGGCGTCTGCGCCTTTGCGGCGGAGTTTAGCCCGGGCCGATTCGACGGGGTCGTGGGTTTCGAGGGCAAATCCCAGGATCCACTGGCCCGGTGCTTTGCGCGCCGCCAAGTCTGCCAGGATGTCGGCATTGGGGACGAGTTCCAGGGGGCGGTTGAGGTGTTCCTTGGGGGTTTTGCGGTCTTGGGGCGCCGACGGGCGCACGTCAGCGACCGCCGCCGCCGCGATCACGACCGAGGCTTCGGGCAAGGCCTGAAGGGCGGCGGCGTGCATCTCTGCGGCGCTCCGCACCGAAACCACCTGAACCCTCGGCGACCACGATCGGTCGGCCCGGCGAAGCGGTCCGCGCACCCAATGCACCTTGGCGCCGCGAAGCTCCGCTTCGGCGGCCAGCGCCTCCCCCATTTGCCCGCTGGAACCGTTCGTTAAAAACCGCACCGGATCGAGCGCCTCTTCGGTCGGACCCGAGGTCAAAAGCAGCGTCTTATCTGCCCAAAAAGCGCGCGCACCGAAGTGCAGCTCCAGCGCCCGGAGCATAAACTCAGGTTCGACCATGCGCCCTGCGCCCGTCAAACCTGAAGCGAGCTCGCCCTCGGGCGAAGGCCACACGTGGTGCCCCATGCCGCGAAGCCGGTCCAAATTGCCTTGCGTCGCCGGATAAGCATACATGTCAAGGTCCATGGCCGGCGCCCAAAATACCGGGCACTTGGCCGACAGCACCAACGACGTCAGCAAATTATCGCAGAGTCCGTGGGCCGCCTTGGCCAGCGTGTTGCTGGTCGCGGGCGCCACTACGAGGGCCTCCGCCCATTCGGCGAGGTGCACGTGGTTGTTCCAAGAGGTTCGGCCGCCGCCGCGAAGCACCAGGTGCTGCTCGACGGGGTGTCCGCTCAACGCCGCCAACGTCAGAGGCGTGACGAACTCCTCGGCCGCCGGAGTAACGGCCACGCGAACTTCAGCACCGGATTGGCGCAGCAGGCGAACGAAAAAGGGGATTTTGTAGGCAGCTATGCCGCCACTCACGGCCAGCAGGATGCGGCGCCCCTGCAGTACCATGCTCGTTAGGCGTTGGTGCTGTCGGCCTCGGGGTAGCGGTAGTACACCTTGCCGTCGAGCCACTCGCGAACGGCCATGGCGTGGGGCTTGGGCAGCGACTCGTACTGGCGCGACATTTCAATTTGCTCCTTGTTCTCGAACACTTCTTCAAGGCTGTCGGTAACCACCTGAAAATCTTCGAGTTTCTCGTTGATTTCGGCACGCAGGGTCTCGTTGATTTGCTCGGCGCGGCGAGAAATCTGGGCAATCGCCTCGTAGATGTTGCCGGTAGCAGCATCCAGCTCGTTGAAATCCAACGTTTTGGTCGTCTTCGAGGCAGAGAGGTGCGCTTTATCCATGGTGCGAGGTTATCTAAGTTGCAATTAGGAGGGCAAAAGTACGATTATTTTCGGTTCCGCGCGGCAATTCGCTTTGCGTAGGCCGAAACTTGAGCGGCGTACGTGCCTTCGGGAAACGTCGACTGGTATTCGTTGACGTAGGTTGTGGCTTCGCGAAACCGCTCCTCCTGCTTGCTTTCGATGGAATTCTCGGCGTACTTCAAGGCCGATTCAATTCGGTAGTACATGGCTTCTTCGCGGCGCGGACTCGCCGGGTGGTCCGTGAGCATCACGTTGAAGGAGACCACCGCACTGGCGAACTGGTTGCGGTGGTGGTATCCCTTGGCGATGAGGAAGCTCTTTTCTTCAAGCCGGCGGCGGAGCTCGTCGATTTGGGCGTTGGCCTCGGGCAAGAACTTCGAATCGGGCCGAGTGTTGATGAACAGCTGAAGCTCGTCCATCGCCTGGTAGGTCAAGGCCGGATCCAAGGTCGTCGACGGCGCGTCGAGGTAGGCGCAATGGGCCCCGAGGTAGGCCGCTTCTTCAGCGAATTCGTCGCTGGGAAACGTTTGGGCGAAGCGCTTGAAGTGGTACGAGGCCAAAAGGTATTCGCGCTGGGCATAAAGGGTGCGGGCGAAGTACCGGTAGACGATTTGGGCCTTGGTGGTTCCGCGGTACGAAGTCATTAACTCGTCAAAAAGCGGATACGCTTTGCTGTAGTTCTTGGTGTCGAAGTACTGAATGGCCCGCTCGAGTTTGTAGGCGGGGTCCGTACTCTTCAGGACCTTGTTGTAGTCTCCGCACGCGGCGGTCAGGGCCGCCAGCGCGACGGCAATAATCCAATGCTTCATGCTTCGTGGTGCTGCAATTGGCGTACCGATTGGGCGAGGGCGGCGTCGAGGGCCTCTGAAACGGGCCACAGCGGGAGTCGCAGCGCGTCGCCGCTGATTCCAAGGTGCTTGAGGGCTGACTTGATTCCGCCCGGATTGCCCTCGGCGAAGAGCTGCTGGGTAAAGCGAAGGAGGGCGTAATGGCCCTGCTGCGCCGCAGCCAGATTGCCCGATCGGGCGTCGCGAACCATTTGGCTGAAGGTTTTGGGGAAACCCTGTCCGCTGACCGAAATGACGCCCTGGGCCCCGCATGCGATCAGCGGCAGCGTGAGGTTGTCGTCGCCACTGAGCAGGTCAAAGCCCGCCGGCGCTCCGAGGATGACTTCCATGCACTGTTCCATGTTGCCGCTGGCTTCTTTAATGGCCACCGCGTGGGGCACCGACTCGGCGATGCGGAGGGTGGTCGCCGCAGCCATGTTGGATCCGGTGCGGCCCGGCACGTTGTAGAGGATGATGGGCAGGTCGGTGGCCGCTGCGACGTGGGCAAAGTGGCGAAAAATGCCCTCCTGCGTGGGTTTGTTGTAGTAGGGCGAAACGCTGAGCACACCTGAAATCCCCTCGCGTAGGCCGGCCTTGAGTTCGGCGGCAACTTTGGCGCTGTCGTTTCCGCCCACCCCCTGAACCACCGGCACGCGTCCCGCTGCCGCCGTGCAGATGGCCGCCACGACGCGCTGCTTTTCGTCGGCACTGAGGGTCGCCGTTTCGGCGGTGGTACCCAGGGCGACGAGAAAGTCTACTCCGCCCCCTATGCAGTGCTGGACGAGGCGATCCAAGGCCGCGAAGTCTACTTCATGGTTAGCGGTGAAGGGCGTGACCAAGGCGATGCCGGTGCCCTTGAAGGGATTGACGCGTGCGTTCATCGGGAAGGAATTTTAGCGAGCCAAGCGCTCAGGGCACGAAAGTAGTCCATAGGAAGGCGGTCCGCGCTGTGGTAGCGAACGTCGTAAAAGTCGTTGGCGCCGGTGAGGCTCACGCGAAGGCCCGCCGGGGTGCGCGCCACGAGGTAGTCAATGGGGCTGTCGTCGCTGCGGTGCAGGGCCACGACGAGGTCAAATTCGCTCTGCATGAATTCCAGGGCGTTGCCCGCCTGAACGGCGCCGTTCCATGCAAAGTCGTCGGTAAAAATGAGCTGCCTGCCCGAGTACAGGGCGTTTTTGGGCCGCATTTCGCCCGTCCAGCCAATGAGGGCCACCGAGCGCTGCTGGGCCTGCAGGGCCGAAACCACTTGGCGCAGGGATTCGAGGTAGCCTTCTTCGGAGCGGGCGTCGAAGACAATGCCAATGCGGCGTGCTTTTTCCCAACCGGGCCACGGCAAGGTAGTGGGCCGATCGTCGGCAGCTTTGCGCCATGCGCGCTGCTGCAGCGGGGCGGTTATTCGGTAGAGCCAATCCATGCTCGAAATTCTTCTTCAGTTAACCATTGAACGCCAAGGGCTTCAGCCTTGGCGCGTTTGCTTGGGCCGACGCCTTCGCCGGCGAGCAAAAAATGCGTTTTGCTGCTCACGCTGCTGGCGATGCGTCCGCCGTGCTGCTCCACCGCGTCTTTGATGCCGTCCCGGCTGAAGTGGGCAAACACGCCGCTGACCACAAAGGTCTTTCCTTCGAGCACGTTGGACGCGCCTTCGGGGGAGGCCGCGCGCTCCATCTGAAGGCCCTGCGCTTTGAGGCGGGCCAGCTCGCGCTGGTTTTCGGGAAGGGCCATCCAACCGGCAATGCTCTCGGCGATTTGCGGTCCCACGTCGGGAACCGCCGTCAGTTCTTCTGCGGTAGCCTGGGCCAGGAGGTCCATGTGGGGAAAGGCTTTGGCCAGTTTTTTGGCGACGGTTTCGCCCACGTGGCGGATTCCGAGGGCAAACAGCACGCGTTCGTAGGGGACGCTTCGGCTGGCATCGAGGCTCGCCAGCGCATTGGCCACCGATTTTTCTTTGAATTTGTCAAGGCGCGACCAGCCCGACGCGCCCAGATCGTAAAGGTCGGCGGGCGTGCGCACCCAGCCCATGTCGACGAGGCGGTCGACGGTTTCGACGCCGATGCCGTCGACGTCCATGGCCCGGCGGTGGATGAAGTGCTCGATGCGCCCCTTGATTTGGGGCGGGCACGCGCTGCGGTTGGGGCAGAAGTGCTGGGCCTCCCCCTCGCTGCGCTCGAGCGGGGTTCCGCAGTCCGGGCAGTGCGCCGCAAAGACCACGGGCTGCGCGTTGGCGGGACGGCGGGACGCGTCGACCGAGGTGATTTTGGGAATGATCTCCCCTCCTTTTTCAACCCACACCCAGTCGCCCAAGTGCAGGTCGAGCTTGGCGATTTGGTCGGCGTTGTGAACCGAAGCGCGCTGAACCTGGGTGCCGCTCAGCCACACCGGCTGGAGCACTGCGACGGGCGTGACCGCTCCGGTGCGCCCAACCTGAAATCGCACGTCCTGTAAGGGCGTGCAGGCTTGCTCGGCGTTGAATTTGTAGGCCATGGCCCAGCGGGGCGCCTTGGCGGTGAATCCCAGGCGCTGCTGCTCGTCGACGCGGTCGACCTTGAGCACCGCTCCGTCGGTGGCGACCGGGAGGTGCTGGCGTTCCGCGTCCCAGTAGCTCAAAAAGTCCTTGAGCTCCTGAACGTTGGCGCAGCGCTGCGACCAGCGAGGACCTCGAGGCGGAACCGGGAATCCCCATTCCGCGAGGGAGTCAAGGGCGCCCGAATGCGTGGCAAAGGGGCGTTGGTCTGAGTATGCCGCGTAGGTAAACATGCTCAGACGGCGCAGGGCGACTTCGGCAGAATCCTGCATCTTCAGGGTCCCCGACGCGGCGTTGCGCGGATTGGCAAACTCTTCGAGGCCTGCATCGCGGCGCCGGGCGTTCAGTCGCGCAAAGTCGTCGTGCAAGAAGACGATCTCGCCCCGCACTTCGAGGTCGCGCGGTGCGCCTTCGGGGAGGTAGAGCGGCACTTCGGGAATGGTCCGCACGTTGACCGCCACGTCGTCGCCCTGTACCCCGTCGCCGCGGGTAAGCGCACGCACCAGCATGCCTTCTTCGTACCAAAGCGAGATGGCCACCCCGTCGAATTTGAGTTCGGCGCTCCATTCGAGCTGGGGCGTAGCGGCGAGTTCTTGGGCGCGTCGCACGAATTCGTCGAGCTCCTCAAAGCTGTAGGTGTTGGCCAAGCTGAGCATGGGCCTGCGGTGCGGAACCTGGTCAAAGCTCTTGGTGAAGCCGCCGCCGACGCGCTGCGTGGGGCTGTTGGGGTCAAAGGCTTCGGGGTGCTGCTGCTCGAGGGTTTGGAGTTCGCGCAGCAAACGGTCGAACTCCGCGTCGCTCACGACAGGGTTGTCGGTGACGTAGTACCGCCGGTTATGCGCGTGCAGTTCGCGGCGAAGTTCAGCGATGCGTTCCAGCGGAGCCATGACGCCAAAGGTAGGGGTTCACGGCCGGGATTTTTGGGCCCAAACCCAACGCGGCGCACCAAATTGATCCAACGACCCGTGCGCGTCCCATCCGGCATCGGTTGCCTGCTTGGCGACCGCTGCGGCGTGGGCGCGGTGGCATTCAAAGCCCAGCTGCGTCGCACCCAAGGCTTCGGCCCAAACCAGGATCCGGCGGTAGTAAAACAGCACGTCTCCCGAGGGCGCGAACAAGGCCAAGGAGGGCTCGAAGTCGCGAACTTCCGGGGCCAGTTCTTCTTCAGGGGCGATGTAGGGCGGATTGCTCACCACCACCTCAGCCCTGAGTCCGGCCGGCGGATCTTCGCAGAGGTCGCCCCAATGCCAGTCAACCTCCAACGCCAAGCGGCGGGCGTTTTCGGCCGCGACCGCGAGGGCCGGGCAGGAGCAGTCTAATCCCGCGACGCGCAAGTCGGCACGGCGGCGCTTCAGGGCGAGGGCGATGCAGCCCGAACCGGTACCCAGGTCAAGGACCCGCACGCCAAACGGCGCGCGCTGCGCGGCCTCGGCAACGAGTTCCTCCGTTTCAGGACGCGGAATTAAAACATTCGAGTCAATGCGAAAGGTAAGTCCGTCAAAATATTCAAAACCAAGTATTTGCTGAATGGGTTTGGCGCTGCGCAAGTCGGACTCGGTTCGGCGAAATTCCGCCACCGCATCGACCGAAGCCGGTTCGTGGAACAGGAGCGCAGCACGCGCATACGACTGGCCCGTCTGCGCCTCAATCCACCGCCGCCAGTGAGCGCCGGCCTCGCCGGGCTCGAAGCCGCTTCGGGCCTGCATAAATGCCTGCTGGAGTTCGCGCCATGTCACGCGGCAAAGGTACGGATGTACCTTAGCGCAGTGGGACCCGATTCCGTGTACATGCAGCGCGCCCTGGACCTTGCCGCTCAAGGAACGGGATTTACGTTTCCCAATCCCGTCGTCGGAGCCGTGCTCGTTCACGAGGGCCGAATTTTGGCCGAAGGCTACCACCACCGAGCGGGAGAGCCCCACGCCGAAATCATGGCGCTGCGGGCGGTCCGAGCGGACGACGTTCCGCTCCTTCCCCACTCCACCCTGTACGTCACGCTGGAGCCCTGCAGCCACCACGGGAGGACGGGCCCCTGCAGCCAAGCGTTAGTCGACCACCGGATTGGCCGGGTCGTGGTGGCCGTGGCGGATCCCAATCCGATGGTATCAGGGCGCGGAATTGCCCAGCTTCGGGCCGCCGGTTGCCAGGTGGAGGTGGGCGTGGAATCCGCCCGCGCCGAGGCGCTCAACCGCAATTTTTTGTATTCCATGCGCCAGGGGCGTCCGTGGATTGTGCTGAAGTGGGCTGAGGACGCTCAAGGCCAAATCGACGCCCCCCGAAGTGCGGAACACCCCGGCCCTTGGGCGGTAACCGGCCCCGAAGCCCAAATTTGGTCGCACCGGCTCAGGCAGACCTGCGGGGCGCTCTTGGTCGGCGCGGGTACGTGGTTGGCCGACCGAACGCAGGGCACGCTGCGCGCCGTGGCGGGCCCCGAAATCGCGCGCATTCTGTGGGCCGCTCGTCCCCTCGATGCGGAGGATCTGGAACGGGCCCTAAGCGAAGGCTGGCAAGTCTGGACGCCCGGGCCCCACGAGACGGCCGCCGAGGCGCTCCCCCGATTGCTGGCCTCTTCTGGGCTGCGCTGCGTGCTGGTCGAAGGGGGCGCGAAGACCCTCACTTTGCTCGATTCGCTCGGACTTTGGAACGAAGCGTACCGCTGGACCGCGGCGCACCGCCTGCCCCCCAACGGAGTGCGCGCTCCCAAGCTGGGCGCGGACTGGGCGCCTTGGGGACGCTACGGAACCGATGAACTTCACCACGCGCTAAACGTTAAAAACGCATGAACCGTTTCTTCTGGGCCCTGATGTTCGTTTCGTCTGCCGCGGCATTGTCCGCGCAAACCGCCCCCCTGGTCCCCCTGAAGGCCGAAGTGGAATGGCGCAAGTACGCGGACCTCGCTACGCCCTGGCGCCGGTACGAGCGCTACCAAGGCTACCTCGACGGCGTCTGGATCGAGGGGGCCGAGATGGTGCACGTGCGCACGCTTGACGGACAGCTCGAACGTCCGTTGGTACCCGAAGTGCCCGAGGTACACCCGGGTCCGCACCCGGTGGGCGAAGGAAGCGATCGAGTATGGCTGGTGCGCGACCAGCAATGGGTTCCGGCGCTGCGCACGGACCGCTACCAAGCACAGCCGCTGCAGCGCATGCGGTTTTGGTACGATGCCCAAGGAAGGGTTCTGGATTCGCTGGACCTCATTCGCCGCGCAGACACCTTGATCACGGCTAAGGTGTTTGCGCCCGACCCTTTGAGCCGCGCCAACGTGCCCTACGGGGGCCTCTACGTCGACGGCAACGACGGCAACGCGGCGGTACTGGACAGCCTCCGCCAAACGGTCTCGGTGCGGGTCACCTGGAACGGAAGCGGGTTTGTGCTTGCGAACGCCGCCGCGAGCATCCAGGAATTTGATCCGCCGTCCGTAACGGTACCGGTGCTCGCGAGTCCCTCGGCCCTGTTCAGCCGGTCGGACGCGGAATTTGAAATGATTAACGCGCTTTTTCACCTGCAGGCCTGGAAGGCGCGGATGCAGTATTTGGGGTACGGCGCCATGGTCCCCTACTCGATTCCGGTGGACGTAAACGCCTACGGCGGCGCCGACCAGAGCGCGTTTGACTACGCCACGAATCCGCCCCGACTGTACTTTGGTGAAGGGGGCGTCGACGACGCCGAAGATCCCGACGTACTCGTGCACGAGTACGGCCACGCCATGTGCTACGGGGCCGCGCCGGGAACCAACATTTCGATTCAGCGCCAAGCATTGGAAGAGGCCATCTGCGACTACTTTGCGGTTTCCTGGTCCCTGGAATGGAGCCCCAATCGGTGGGCCGACGTGTTCACCTGGGACGGACACAATGCGTTTTGGGCCGGACGGTCCGCGCTAAACAGCACCCAAAAAATGTATCCAGGCCTGGTATTTACTGGGCCCTACAGCCATACCAATGTGATGGTCGACGCCTTAGTGCGCGGACGCCAGCGCCTCGGCGGGGCGGTGATGGACGGACTCGTCATGGAAGCCCTCTACAGCTTGTCGAGTTCGACCAGCTTCGCGCAGTTTGCCCAGGCGGTGCTTTACGCCGACACGGTGAAGTACGACGGGGCCCACTCCGACGGGCTGCGCTTGGACTTTGGGGCCTGGCAAATCCTGACGCCGGGCATGGGCCATGAGGACTTTGCTGGGGCCGAACCGCGCTCGGCGGTCGTCGTCACGGGGCAAGTTTGGCCTTTTCCAGAACGCGACGCGTTGGAGGTTTGGGATTTACTGGGTCGTCCAGTGCGGTTGGTGCGCGGAGGCTCGTTGCCCGCCCAAGGCGTTTACCTCACCGCGGAGTCCGTTCGCGTCCTCGTCATTCCCTGAGCAAAGGCGCCAGCAGGTCCACAAATTCGGACGGGGGCGCAATCGGCCTTCCCGTTTGGGTGTCGGCAAACACCAAGGTGGTTTGGGCCTCCGTGCAGAGTTCGCCCGCCTCGTTGTGAATTTGGTAGCTAAAATGCAGTCGGCTCCCTTCGGGCAGCGACGCCACTGTGGTGGTCACGGTAAACAGCTCGTCGTACTTGAGCGGACGCCGGTAGCGAATCTGCACGTCGCGAACGGGGAGCATGATTCCGCCCGCTTCCATGTCGGCGTAGGAAACCCCTATCGACCTTAAGGCCTCAACCCGAGCGATTTCGAGGTAGGTTGAATACACCCCGTAGTAGGCGTAGCCCATTTTGTCGGTTTCGGCGTAGCGGACCCTTAATTTATATGTTGTAACAAGCATTATATGGGCTATTTAAACATTCATTTTCAATTACTTACAAACATTTATCGGGGGTTTATTCAGCACTTCGACGAAATCCTTAACGACAAAAATTTTTGTAAATCAAGAGGTCGAGAAACTTTTTTCAACAGAATTAATTGACAATTTCGTGGTCCGAAAAGGGAAGTGCACCCGGGTTGCCTCGCAGCCTTCACCCGCTCCCCTAACGGCACCTCAAATTACTAACCTAAACGCAACGATGGAGCGCACCGCTGAAGCCGTCTGGAGAAACTGTCTGACGTATGTGCAGGACAACATTAGTCCTCAAGCTTACAAGACGTGGTTTCTACCGATTCGGCCTGTGAAGCTCCAAGGTAAGGTTATCACCCTGCAGGTGCCGTCAAAATTCGTGTACGAGTGGCTCGAAGCCAACTACGTGAAGCTCCTGAAATCAGCCATCACCAAGGAAATGGGCAGTGATGCACGTTTGGTTTACTCCATCGTGATGGACCAGGAGTCCGCACACCTCGGAACGTCGAACATGGATATTCCTTCGGCGAACCGCGGACCCATCGAGAATCCGCAAGTGTCGCTTCCCGCGCGCATCGGAGACGACGGCATTCGGAATCCGTTCGTGATTCCGGGCCTGAAAAAGGTGCACATCGAGTCGCAGCTGAACCCTAACTACAGCTTTGAGAACTTCATTGAAGGCGACTGCAACCGCCTTGCTCGAAGCGCTGGGTATGCGGTAGCGCAAAAGCCGGGCGGAACTTCGTTCAATCCCTTGCTGCTGTACGGAAGCAACGGCCTCGGCAAGACCCACCTGGCGCACGCGATCGGCATTGAAATCAAGGATCGCTTCCCCGAGAAAACGGTTCTGTACGTTTCCGCAGAGCGCTTTACCCAGCAGTTCATCGACGCGATTCGAAACAACACCAAGAACGACTTCGTCCACTTCTACCAGCTCATCGACGTGCTGATCATGGACGACGTGCACTCGTTCAGCGGCAAAGAGAAGACCCAAGACGTCTTTTTTGAGATTTTCAATCACTTGCACCAGCAGGGCAAGCAGATCATCCTCACGTCGGACCGCGCTCCGGTTGACCTGCAGGGCATGGAGCAGCGCTTGCTGTCGCGGTTTAAGTGGGGCCTTTCAGCGGACTTGCAGCGCCCCGACCTCGAGACGCGCATGGCTATTTTGCGGCAAAAGCTCTACGCCGACGGCATTGAGATGCCCGACGACGTCATTGAGTACCTCGCCTATTCCATCACGAACAACGTTCGCGAGCTCGAAGGCGCGCTGATCTCGCTGCTGGCTCAGTCTTCGCTGAACCGCAAGCGCATCACCGTCGAACTCGCCAAGTCGATGATCGACAAGTTCGTCAAGAATACGACCCGCGAAATCTCGATTGACTTCATTCAAAAAGTCGTGTGCGACTACTTCGACATGCCGGTGGAACTGCTTCGCAGCAAGACCCGTAAGCGCGAAATCGTGCAAGCCCGCCAGCTGACCATGTACTTCGCCAAGCAGCTGACCAAAAATTCGCTGGCCTCCATTGGCACGCAAATCGGCAATAAGGACCACGCCACGGTGCTGCACGCCTGCCGCACGGTGTCGAACTTGACCGAAACCGACAAGCGCTTTCGGACCTACGTCGACGACATCCGCAAGAAGCTTACCCTCGCCTAATGAAGCCGCGCCGGGTACTCATGGTGTGCCTGGGCAACATTTGCCGATCTCCAGTGGCGCAAGGCCTCATGGAGGCGGAGCTCCTCGAGCAACTTGGCCCCAACCACGGGTGGACCGTCGACAGCGCGGGAACCAGTTCAGCCCATCGGGGCGAGGCCCCCGACCCCCGTTCTCAAGCGTCGGTACGCAGGTGGGGACTTTCCCTAGCGCATCAGGCTTCGCGGCCGCTCGTTGATGCTGATTTTGAGAATTTTGATCACATTTTGGTGATGGATCGCTCGAACTTGACCGAGGTTCTAAGGCGCGCTCCGTCTCAGGCCGCCGGCCGGGTTTCGTTGATGCTGGATGCTTCGTTTCCGGGCGAAGGGCGCGAGGTGCCCGACCCGTACTACGGCGGCGAACACGGATTTGAGCACGTTGCGCTGCTGCTGCGCGAAGCCTGCCGAAATTGGATGGAACAATGGCGAAGCTAGGAACCTTACACGTGGTGCCCGTTCCGCTGGCGAATCCGAGCCGCTGGTCGGGAGCGGAACTGCGGGAGCTGGTGCAGCGCATCGACTGCTGGATTGTCGAAACGCCCAAAGTCGCTCGAGCCCAGCTCAGGGCGATCGATCCCGAGTGCGATTTGGGCCGCCTCACGCTGACCTCGTGGTCCAAGCACGGCGGCAACGACGCCTCGTCGGCCCTCGCGGCCTGCCGCAGCGGGCACGATATGGGCTTGATTTCGGATGCAGGCGCGCCCGGCATGGCCGACCCGGGAGCCGAAGTGGTGGCCCAAGCCCACGCCGAGGGAATTCCCGTGGTAGCGTGGCCCGGACCCTCTTCCATCTTGCTCGGACTCATGGCGAGCGGACTGAGCGGCCAGCAGTTTCGGTTTCACGGCTACCTTCCGCACGATGCTTCGGCGCGCAAAGGACTGCTCCAGCGCATGGAACGGGATGCCGCGCAGGGCGAGAGCCAATGGTTCATTGAAACACCCTACCGCAACGCGAAGCTTTTCAGCGAATTGTGCCAAGTGCTCCAGCCCGAAACCCAGCTGTTCGTCGGATTGGGTCTGACCGGACCCCACGAGTGGGTGCATCGGCGCTCGGTCCGCGCGTGGCGCACCCTAGGGGTTCCCGAGGCATTGCACGCCAAGGAACCGGCTATTTGGGCGATTGGGCGGTGAAAAACACTTCAAGTGAATCCAGCACGGCAAACGGGCGCTCCATGTGCGGAATGTGGCCCGCTTTAGGGATGAGGACCGTGCGGCTGCGCGGGAAGTCCTGAGCCAATTGGCCCGCGCCCCGCGGCGGAAACAACGCGTCGTGCGCGCCCCAAATCAGCAGCGTCGGCACCGCGGAGCCCTTGGCCTGCTCCCGAATCCACGCTTCGTCTTGGCGCACCGCGCGCAGCATGGACTCGCGCTGCGGGATGTTTTCTCGATAAATGGTCTCGAGGACCTGCTGCTTCATGAACGCCGGCAGAAAAAACGGATCGTATACGCTTACCTGCATCATGGCGTCGTAGCTCTCCACGTCGCGCGGGAGCAGCACCTCCTCGATCGGGCGACCCCATGCGCGCTGCAAACTGTCGAGGTGCTTCAGTTCGAAATGGCGGTGCAGCGGATCAATGAGCACGAGGGACCGCACCCGTTCGGGATACTGGCTTGCAAACAGGGTGCTGACCATGCCCCCGTAGGAATGCCCTACGAGGTGGATTCGGGCGATGCCGTGGGCGTCCAGGGCCGACTTGAGCGCCGCAACCTGCTGCGAAACGCGCACGGTGGAGTCGGGCGAAGTGCTCTGGCCAAAACCGAGGAGGTCGACGACCAGAATGGTTTTGGTGTCGCTGTACTTCCACACTACGGGCTGCCACTGCACGGTCGGATAAGGTCCAAATCCGTGCACGAGCACGAGGGTATCGGTTCCGGTTCCCACCTGCGTCCAGTGAAGGGTGTCGGCGCCGACCGGGGTAATCACATTTTGCGTGGGTCGGCGGCTGTAAAACCAGCTGTCTTCGGCTTCGATGGCCTGGTCTACCCGGCACGATGCCAAGCCGAGGATGAGGGCCAAATGCCCCAAAAAGGTGTACGGTTTCACGCCAGCTCCTTCCGCAAAGCCTGTGCCGAAGACGGTATCTTTGCTCCGTGATTTCAACGACCATAGCGGCTTTGGCCACCGCCCGCGGACTGGGCGCCTTGAACGTAATTCGCGTTTCGGGGCCCGACGCGTTGGCCGTCGCCCAAAAGGTGTTTGCGGCGAAGGCGGAATGGGTTCCGCGCAAGGCCATCTTGGGCAGCTTTAGGTCGGCGAGCGGGGACGAATTGGACCAAGGCCTGGCCACGTGGTTTCAGGGTCCGGCGTCGTTTACCGGCGAAGACGTCGTGGAATTTGGGCTGCACGGATCGCCCTACATCGCCGAGGAAGCACTGCACGCACTGATTCACGCGGGGGCCACCCTGGCATTACCGGGCGAATTTACCCAGCGCGCTTTTGCCCACGGAAAACTCGACCTCGCCCAGGCCGAGGCGGTCGGAGACCTGATTGCGGCCGAATCGCGCGCGGGCCACGAGCTGGCCCTCAAGCAACTCAAGGGCAGCGTGTCGCGCAAGCTTCACGAACTGCGGCAGCAGCTCACGGACTTTGCGGGACTCATCGAGCTCGAGCTGGACTTTGTCGACGAGGACGTCGAGTTCGCACAGCGCGACCAACTGCTTGACGTCCTTCAGCAGATCACGGCGGAGTGCACCCGCATGCACGACAGCTTTAGGCACGGTCAAGCGATCCGCGAGGGCATTCCCTTGGTGCTGTTGGGCGCTCCGAACGCCGGAAAAAGTACCCTCCTGAACCGACTGCTCCGCGACGATCGGGCGCTGGTGAGTTCGGTGCCGGGAACCACCCGAGACAGCGTGGAAGAGCGGTTTCGCTTGGACGACTACGTATTCCGCCTAATTGATACCGCCGGAATTCGCGCTGCCCAAGACGAAGTCGAGCAAATGGGCATAAAGCGCTCCTGGGCCAAACTGCGCGAAGCCCACATTGCCCTGCTGTTGGTGGATCCGCTAGCGACGTCTGCGCCCGAAGCTCAAGCGTTGGTGGACGAGGTGGCCCGCGAAAACCCCCAGGCCAAACGCCTGGTTTTGCTCACCAAGCGCGACGTTTGGTCGGGCGTGCGCACGGACCACTACCCCGAGCACCTCGAATTCGGTCCGGACGAACGCGACCTGGCGGCGCTCGAAGCCCAACTGCTGGCCTGCGTTCGATCGGGCGAGCCCCAAGGAAACGTGCTGATTGCCAACGCCCGCCACGCCGAAGCCCTTCGGTTGAGCTTGGAAGCTTTAGCGCGCGTGCGGGCAAGCCTCGAGGCCCAGACCAGCGGCGAATTGGTCGCCTACGACCTGCGGGAGGCCTTGCGGCACCTGGGCAGCATCACCGGAGAAATCACGGCCGACGACCTACTGGGATCCATTTTTAGTTCATTTTGCATTGGAAAATAAGCAACCGCATTCGGGATTAGTTCAGCTTTTTAGGGGGGTTGCCGTCGCCGAAGGAATCAGCTATTTGGCCTTTGGGGCGACGATGCCCCTGAAGTACGGCCTGGGGATTTTGTGGCCCAACCAATGGGTGGGCATGGCCCATGGGGTCTTGTTTTTAGCCTTCTGCGGGCTCCTCGCCGCCGTTTGGTATGCGGAGCGTTGGCCCGTTGCTCGAGTCCTTGGCTTTGGAGTAGCTTCCTTGATTCCGTACGGCACGATTTGGCTGGAGCGTCGCGTGTTCCGCCGCGAATCCTGAACCGATTTTCCCACAACAAGGTGTTTAACCATTGTTTTAGATGTTTAACCACGTATATTTGCAGCCTTAAACAAAAAACACACTAATTCACATGAACAAATCATTTATCGCTGCTGCTGCCCTCGCGGTCGTTGCCGCATCCTGCTCCAACAAAGCTGAAGAAACTGAAGTTGCCGCTTCTACCTCATACACGGTGGACGTAGCTGCCTCGAACGTAGAATGGAAAGGTGAAGTCGTGGGCGTGTACGGCCACAACGGAACCGTAAAGCTTGCTTCAGGCACGGTTGAAGTTGCCGACAGCCAAATTGTAGGCGGAACCTTCACCATCGACATGACCAGCATTTGGCCTACCGACAGCGCTTCGTACAAGGATCAAGACGGCGGTCGCGCTACGGATCTCGTGGCCCACTTGGCTACCGACGACTTCTTTGGCGTGGATTCGTTCCCGACGGCCACGTTTGAAGTGGTAAGCGCTGAAGGCGTAGACAAGGTGAACGGCAAACTCACGGTAAAAGGAGTAACGGTTGACGAGCAGCTGGAAATCAGCAACCTTCAGGTTTCTGAATCAGGTGCCACCTTCACCGGAACCTTGGTGTTCGACCGTCAGAAGCACGGCGTAAGCTGGAAGCACTTCGTTAAGGACTACGTTCTTTCGGACGACATCACCATCACCTTCACGGTGGTTGCGACTCCGGCTCTTTAATTGAAATAGGACTTCGAACAAAAAAGCCCCGCCAAACGGCGGGGCTTTTGCGTTTCGCCCGTATCGTTTAGGGACTGACGAGGTTTAAGCTCACGTTGAAGTAGAGCGGATTCCCGAGTCCGTTCACTTGGGCGTAGGCGTCGTCGCGGAGCAGCCCAAAGGCACGGTAGATTTCGCGTCCGCCCACCAAACGATCCACGTCGTAGCGCGCATTCACCCGGTAGCCCGCCTGAACCGACAACCAGATAAAGTCCTTGAGCGAACACTCATAAACCACGCGAAGGCGGGCCTCGCCTCGTCGAATTTCAAGCTCTTCGTTGCGAAGGTCAAATCCGCTTCCTGGGTTCTGCCAAAGGCGAAACGACTGCCCTTCCAACTCGTAGCCCGCAAAAAGCATGTTTCGCGGATTAATTGTCCGTCGAACGTGCGCACGTGCCGGGAAAAGCACTTCAGCGCCCCACTTGTTCAAGGCGTCGGTGGAATTATACAAAATCACCGGGATGTAGTTCAATTCGCCCACTCGGTAGGTGCGCGCGACCCCAACTCCCCACTGTTTTTTTTCGGTGGGGCGTTTGCCGTAAATCAACGCAGCCGAGTACTTCAGGTAGTTGGCAGGCATTAGGCCAAGGCCGTAGGTTCCGCTTAAGTCGGCACTTCCTTGAAACAGCACGAAGCGCTTGCTGTCCAAGGGCTTAAAGACCGTGGTGCTCACGCCGGCCGTACGCAATCCGTGTTCCGAAAGGCTTTGGTGAAGCGGATGGGACGTGGCGTTGGCCTCGTCGGCGTAGGTGTAGTTGGATGCCCAATAGTTCGCTCCCAACTGCCAAACCAGATGGGTTTTGGATACCACCGGAATGTTGAATGCCGCGCGAATTCCGTGGGTAGCCCGCACCTGAGCCGTTTGGCCCGCACTAAGGACGGTGCTGCCGTCGGACGCCAAAAGGTCACCGGCCGCCAGGGCGTAGGGGCCCTGAACGTCGTAGCCTAAAGAAATGAGCTTCGCGGGACTTAAACCCTCAATTTTTGGACTGCAGTAGCGTTTGGCCCCAGAGTCGGCAAACCCCAGGTTGTCGTACATGCTGTAGTCTTCGTTCGCACTCGTGTCGGTTTGCGCCTGAAGCGCTCCGGCGGCCAAACTGACCGCCAGAAGCGCAAGGGAACTTCGAAGCATGCTCATTTTTTAGAGGGTTGAACCGCCAAACGCTTCCATACGTCGGTGCGCCCGAGGGCCTGAACGCCGATGTACCCGCGAATCTCCAGAGTGTTCTTGTCCTTCATCTTGATCACGCAGTTGTAGGTGCTGCCGTTCAACGGGTCGTAAATGGTCCCCTCAGACCACGTGCCGTCGGGCTGGTACACAAAATCCTTCAGCATGCGGTAGCCTTTGAGCGGAACTTTTTGCAGAGCCGGATCGGGGTTGTTCTTGTCGGTTTTGGGCAGGCCCGTTTCGGGGTCGTTCGGCTCAATCAACCATACGATTCGGCCGTAGTACTTGGTGCCGATTCGGTCAATTTTCACTCGGGCGCGGCCGTTGCTGGGCTCCCAAACGCCCACGAGCTTGTCGCCCGGAGCTTCTTGAAGGTCAAAGTGGAGGGACGTAATCGCGATCAGTGCAGAAGCCGTCCAAAGGGCAATTTTTCGAAACATAGCAGGATTTATTTGGCAGTCAATTCAAAAGTGAGGTTAACGCGGAAGGTGCGGCTTCCCTCGAGGAGGTCCTCGGCGAGGTCCGCGTCCAGAACCAAGTACACGGTTTCCTCGCGGAGCAGCGCGTCCAGTTCCGCTTCAGGCACCAAGTCCAGGGCCACGGTGGTCGATTTCTTGGGCAAAGGGTTTTTAAAGGCCACTTCGAGCATCGAAACCTCGGGGTTGTCGCTGGCGAGCGAAAGCACCAAGGAATTCAGTTGGTCCATGCCCAGGCTGTCGGTGACGACGACTTCGGCTGATTTCAGTCGTGCCGTTTGGATTTGCATTCCTTCGTGGTACTGATCGCCCAACTCGCTCGCCAAGTCGACCGCGAAGGCATATTGACCCTGATTGGGGCCCGCAAACAAAGGGCCTTCGAGCACCACTTCGGCGTTGGTCAGTTCCACCGTGTGGATTTCGCCCGAGCCGCCGGAGCACGCACCGAGAAGCCCGACGAGCGCCAATGCGAATGCCGAGAATTTTTTATGAATTAAAAGCATGAGATTGTCGTTAAATTCGGTTTATGTATGACCTTATGGCTACCTAAACCAAGGTGATTTGATGGCAATGTTAGTTCCCTTAAGGACATTTTATCCACAAGCTTTTCTTATGGTGGGCATAGGTTATTTTAATGTAAATCGCTTTCGTTGGTGACGGCCCGCTTCATGCTGGTACTGCTTGCCGCCGGCCAGGGCACCCGCTTTGGCGGACCCAAGCAACTCGCTGCGGTACATCCTTCGGGGGCGTGCTTGGCCCAGTTCAGTGTGGGCGACGCGGCGCGGGCGGGCGCTTGTGCCGCGGTGCTCGTCGTGCGGGAGGAACACCTGCCATTATGGACGGCAAAATCCTGGCCGATTCCCGTGTTTTTTGTGATCCAAGATGCCGCAAGGGGCACCGCAGACGCCCTGCGGCTCGGATTGAGCCGCGCCGTAGCGCTGGGGGCGGATTCGGTGATGGTAGGGAATGCCGACGACTACTACGGAGGCCTTTGGGAGTCGGGCAGGTCGTGGGTGGAGGCTGGCGCGAACGCAGCCCTCGCCTACCCCCTGTCTAACGTCTGCAGCGGGCATGGCCCGGTGAACCGGGCGGTTCTCCAGGTCGACCGATCGTCCTTCCTCACCGGAATCGTCGAGCATTTCGGGCTGGAACCCGCAGACGCGGAACGGCTTAAGGATCCGCCCGTCTCCATGAATGCGTGGGTGCTTCAGGCAAGCACCTTGGACTGGTGGCCTTCGGCGGCCCAAAACCCAGGCGAATTCGGAATCCCTGAAGCCATAGAAGTTGGCCTGCGCAACGGGATTTCCGTCGCCGTTGACCCTATTGGAAGCGAGTGGCTCGGCTTGACTTATGCCCAGGATCTTGACCGGGTTCAGGCGTACTTTTCTCAACGTAAAATGGACTACTTATGAACCGCAGAAGCTTTTTGCGCACCGCCGGCCTGGCTACCGCGGGGGCCGCACTCCTCCCCTCTTTGGCCTACGGATGGACCGATCTGGGCCGCGACCGGCTTCGGATCGGATTCATTGCCACCGGATTGCGCGGGCAAAACCACCTTGAGCTGATGCTGCAGCGCAGCGACGTCGAGGTGGTCGCCTTGGCCGATCCGCAAGCGCACATGATGGAGCAAGCCCTGGAACTGGTCCGCAAGGCAGGCAAAACCAGGCCCAAAGTGTATGCCGAGGGTCCGCACGACTACCTGCGCATGCTCGAACGCGAACGCCTCGACGCCGTGTTCGTCAGCAGCCCATGGGAATGGCACCGGGCCCACGGTCTGGCCGCGCTTGAGGCCAAGGTCGCGGTGGCCATGGAGGTGGGCGGCGCCCTCAGCGTCCAGGAATGCTGGGACCTCGTCGACGCGAGCGAGCGCACCGGTACGCCGCTCATGGCCCTAGAAAACGTGTGCTACCGGCGCGACGTAATGGCGGTACTCCACATGGTCCGCCAGGGAATGTTCGGCGAATTAGTGCACGGCCAAGGAGGCTATCAGCACGACCTGCGCGGCGTGCTGTTCAACGACGGCAAGTCACCCTACGGCAAAGGCGTGGAATTTGGCGCTGAGAAGGGCTACAGCGAATCGCAGTGGCGCACCGACCATTACGTGAAGCGCAACGGGGAACTCTACCCGACCCACGGACTGGGACCGATGGCCGTGATGATGGACATCAATCGGGGCAACCGCCTCACCCACCTCACGTCGATGTCGAGCAAAGCTCGGGGACTGCACGACTACGTGGTGCGCCAGGGAGGCGCCGACCACCCCAACGCCCAAGTGGAGTTTGCCTGCGGCGACGTGGTGACGACGACGATTGCTTGCGCCCACGGCGAAACGATTTTGCTCACCCACGACACGTCGCTTCAGAGGCCCTACAATTTGGGGTTCCGCGTGCAGGGCACCCGGGGGATTTGGCAGGATTTCGGCTGGGGCGGACTCGACCAAGGCCACATTTACTTCGAGGATTCGATGAAGCACAGCCACCGCTGGGCCAACACTCAAGAAATTCTCGCGGCAAACGACCACCCGCTTTGGGCCCGCTATGCGGCATCTGCGGCGGGCGCCGGGCACGGAGGCATGGATTTTTTTGTCGACCACGCGTTCGTGGAATGCCTGAAGCGCCGGGAGCCCTTCCCGATGGACGTGTACGATCTGGCCACGTGGTATTCGATCACCCCGTTGAGCGAAAAGTCGATTGCTGAGGGGTCGGCTCCGCAGCAAATTCCCGATTTTACCCGCGGCGCCTGGGTCGCGCGCGCCCCCGTTTTTGGACTGAATGATCAGTATTGATTGGGCGGATTGGGGACTGCCTGCGCCCCGAGCGCTGCGTCCGGTTTCTGGCGGCCTGATCAACGCGAGTTTTTGCGCGACCTGGGACGACGGTAGCGCCCGCTTCGTGCAGCAGGTGAACCGCAGCGTGTTTGTCAATCTGGAAGCCATCGAGCACAACCTCAGGCTCGTGGCGGATTCTTCGGCCTCGCGCTTCGCCGTAACGCCCGAACTCCGCCGGGACGGCGCCGTGCACAGTTCGGAGGCGTGGCGGATTTTTCGGTGGGTGGACGCGGGAACGCGGGAAGCCACGCCGCACGAGCTCGGGGCCTTTTGGGGCCGCTTCAACGCCGAACTCAACCGGGCACCCCAGCCCTGGGCCTGCGTCTTGCCCGACTTTCACAGCGCGCGGATCCGGTACGCGCAATGGGTCGCGGTGCGCAATCAGGTTCCGCAAGCCTACGCCGACCTGGCCCTCGAACTGGAGGCTTGGTCCCAGCCCTACCAGTCCCTAGAAGCCCGCCTGCTGCCCGCGGTGCAGCACCACGACGCCAAGCGGAGCAACGTGCTTTTGGGCGAAGAGGGCCTTCGGGCGGTCGACCTGGACACGCTTCAGCCGGGGTACTTGGGCAGCGATTTTGGTGATTTGGTGCGCAGCGCAGCGGCGCTCCGCGACGAAGACGACCCCAAAGGCAACGGCCTGGATCCAAAGGTGTTTGAAGCGCTTTGGGAGGGCTATGCCGGCGAATTTCGGGCCGCCGAAGCGCGCGCGGAGCAGGTTCGCGCCATGCCCGCCTACCTCACGTGGATCCAGGCGCTTCGCTTTGCCGGCGACGCGGCATCAGGAGCGGGCTACTACCCCGAATCCTACCCCGGCCACAACTGGGTGCGGACCCGGAACCAGCTCGAACTGCACGCGAGCATGGTCCGCAACCAGGGCTGACATGCCGCAGGATGGCCTAATTCGCATTAGGTTTGAGGTATGAAGTTGGAACTGCTCCTCGACGAAGTGCCCCGGCACGCTGTGGATCCCGCCCGTCGAGCCTTGCTCGACGCGGCGCTCGCGGCGTTGGACCAGGCCCATGCGCCCTATTCTGGATTTCGCGTCGCCGCCGCCGTTCGCCTGGCCAACGACACGGTGGTCGTGGGCACCAACCAAGAAAACGCCTCGTACCCGGTGGGCATCTGCGCCGAGCGGGTGGCCCTTAGTGCGGCCAGCAGCATCGCCCCCGGCGAAGCGGTAACGGCTATGGCCGTCGCCTACCGTCCGCCGTCGGGGCCCGCCAAAGTCCCCTTGGCGCCCTGCGGGATGTGCCGACAGGCCCTAATGGAACAGCACGCCCGCCAGCAATCGCCGCTGGAGCTGATTATGGCCGCCGAAGAAGGCGACGTGTGGCTGCTGGCCGACGCCCGAGACCTGCTCCCCTTGGCGTTCACCCCGTCGGACCTTCGCGGATGATACCTGATTTTGGCCCCAGCATTTTTTCGACGATGACCGCCTGGGCGCAGGAGCACGGCGCGCTTAATTTGGCCCAAGGCTTTCCAGAATTTGGCCCTGATCCTGAGCTTTTGGCGGCGTTTGCCGAAGCGCTTCGCTCCGAATCTGCCCAGTACGCGCCCATGCCTGGCCTCCTGGGGCTGCGCGAGGCCATCGCCGAGGATCAGTTTCGCCGGAACGGCCTGTCCTACCAGAGCGAGGGGGAGGTAACGGTGGTGCCCGGCGCCACCCTCGGACTTTTTTCGGCGCTTCAGGCCCTGGTGCGGCCCGGCGACGAAGTCCTTCTGCTCGAGCCCGCCTACGACTGCTACCGGCCGGCCGTGCTGGCTGCGGGCGGAACGCCCGTGGGCGTCTCGCTTCGGCTGGGCCCCGAAGGCTTTGAGGTCGACTGGGAGTTGCTGGCGGCGAAGGCAAGTCCGCGCACCCGGGCCATAGTGGTGAACACGCCGCACAACCCCACCGGCATGCTGTGGGACCGCCCAGATTGGGATCGCCTGTCGGCCCTTATCCCCGAAGAGGCTCTGATCCTGAGCGACGAGGTGTACGAAGCAATGGTGTACGACGGCCGCAGCCTCCACAGCCCGCACCACCTGCCCGAACTTCGCCCCCGGAGCCTTCGGTTCATCAGCTTTGGCAAGACGTTCCACGTCACGGGCTGGAAGTTGGGGGCCGTACTCGCCCCGGAGCCGCTCACCCGTTCGCTGCGCAACCTGTACCAGTTTGCCGCGTTCTCCGCCTCTACCCCAACGCAGCACGCCGTCCTCCGATTCATGCGCGCCCAACCGGACTACGCCAAGGCGCTGCCGGCGTTTTTTGCGGCACGGCGCGACCTGCTCGCGGCGAGTTTGGCGGGCAGCGGGTTTCGCGTCGTTCCGACCCGGGGAAGCTACTTTTTTGTGGTGGATTATTCTGAAGTGAGCGAGGCCAACGACCTCGAACTTGCCCTGCAGCTCACGAAGGAGGCCGGGGTGGCCAGCATTCCCCTGAGCCCATTTTTTGCGGAACCGCCCCAGGACGGGCGGCTGCTGCGGCTGTGCTTCGCCAAAGAAGCCTCCACCTTGCAGGAGGCCGGGCGGCGCCTGAGTTCGTGGTCTTCGCGGTAACTTTACCTCATGAGTACTCCGCGCGTTTTTCGAATTGAAGGGATGCACTGCGGCAGCTGCGTGGCGCGAATTTCCTCACAGGTCAAACAACACCCCCACGTCGAAACCGTCACCGTGGATTTAGCCGCTGGGCAAATGGAGGTTCGGGCCGACGCCTCGGTTTCGGACCAAGCCATTGAGGCCCTTGTAGCGGCGGCGGGGAACTACACGGCCACTCCCTATGCTTCGGAGCCCGTTCCTCCCTCGACCCCTGACGAACGGCCGCGCGGATTTTGGACCACCTACCGTCCGTTGCTGGTTCTGGTCGCGCTTTTGGCGCTCGTTCCGGCGGTGGCCCTAGGTGACGCCTTCACGGTCCACGCATGGATGCGCTGGTTCATGGCCGGGTTCTTCTTGAGTTTCAGCTACTTTAAACTACTGGACGTCAAAGCGTTTGCCGACGCGTACCGCATGTACGACTGGATTGCAAAGGCAGTTCCGGCTTGGGGCCTTGCCTACCCTTTGGTGGAGCTTGGCCTCGGATTAGCCTACGCCGCGGATTGGGCACCGACCGCCACAAACTGGATTACCCTTGTTCTGATGCTCGTCGGGGCGGGCGGCGTCATCCAGAGCAACCTTCAAAAGAAGTCGATTCGCTGCGCGTGCCTCGGAACCGTGTTCAACCTGCCGATGAGCACGGTCACGATCGTTGAGGACTTGAGCATGGCCGCGATGGCGGTGTGGATGCTCCGCTAGCTGCTGGATGCTTGTCTATAATTTTTAGTTTCACATATCAATTAAAATCAATTGACAACTCGCAATAGTAACTAATTGATTTTAAACTAAGTAAATTTAAAATCAATTGCAAAACCCATCTAAAATCCCAATTCAGATGGATGATGCAAGGAATAGAAATTGATGAGTATTGAAGACCAGTTTATTACTAATTGGTATACCTTAACCTTAGGTTGGATACTGGGCCCATAATTTGAATTAAATTGGCTGTGGAACTTGTAAGACCAAAATAAAATATTTCATAACGAGGCAAAAAAGTGGATATCAAATTTATAGTCATATTTCTTGCATTAACTAGTTGTGCACAAGGAGATAATTCTGTCATATTTGAACTAGATACAAATGATGGAATTACCGTGCAAATTCATGATAATTTTGAAGTGATTACGAAATCAAATAAGCTTTATAATTCAATTGCATTAGACAGCATGAAAATGTCCTTCTATGAAGACAACTTAAATTCAGCATTTCAATTCTACGAACCCGATGAAAAATTCACGGTGAAAGAATTGAATAATTGTAAATATCCAGTCATCTATATTAAAAGACGAATCCATAACGGAAGTGCAGAAAATGCCCTTCAGACAGTTGTTCTAGGTTTTAAACACGATCGCTATAAAGTTATTGGTTACCAATTAGAAATGATTTACTTGACAATAGATAATGAATATCTAATTTTGGACGATTTAAATCAAATAATCATTAAGAAGTTCGTTCACAACAAACAAGAAATTGATGAAATAATTGGAACCTATGAACGAAATCTTTACCAAGCTGACACGGTTTATTCGAATAAATTCAAAATAACATCGCCCAAATATCAATATTTAGAAAATTATTTATACTCTTTAAGCAGTAGATCATGCTATAAAAATTGATCGAGCATTTGGGGACTACTCTCTGTATTAGAGAAACGCAAAAATGCGGAACCTTCTACTTAATAATATTGGCAGTCCTATCAGAACCTTCTGCCTGCCGCAATTTCATCCACTACCGACGGATCAAGCAACGTCGTTGTATCACCTAAGTTGGACGTTTCTCCTTCAGCGATTTTGCGCAGAATTCGCCGCATGATCTTGCCCGAACGCGTTTTGGGCAGTCCGCTCACGAACTGAATCTGATCGGGCTTGGCAATGGGCCCAATCACACGGCTCACGGTGGCCAAAATATCTTGACGGGTTAAGTCTTCGTCGTCATGGTAGCCCTGGTACACGACGTAGGCATAAATACCTTGGCCTTTAATATCGTGCGGAAACCCGACTACCGCCGACTCCACCACTCCCGCATGCATGTTAAGGGCGTTTTCGACCTCGGCGGTACCGATGCGGTGCCCGCTCACGTTGAGCACGTCGTCTACACGTCCGGTGATTCGGTAGTGACCGTCTTCGTCGCGCATGCAACCGTCACCCGTGAAGTACCGACCGGGATAGGTACTGAAGTAGGTTTGCCTGCAGCGCTCGTGGTCGCCGTAGGTCGTGCGCAGCATTCCGGGCCACGGCTTGCGAATGCACAGATTTCCGCTCACCCCGTTACCGTGGATTTCGGAACCCTGTTCGTCAACCAGCAGCGGCTCAACGCCGGGCATGGGAAGCGTGGCAAACGTCGGCTTAGCTGGCGTAACCCCCGCCAAATTGGTGATGAGTATTCCGCCCGTCTCGGTCTGCCACCAGGTGTCGATAATTGGGCATTTACCCTTGCCTATGTGCGTATCGTACCAGTTCCACGCCTCTTCGTTAATGGGCTCCCCCACGGTGCCGAGCACCTTCAGGCTGTCTAACTTCTTGCCGCGAAGGGGCTCCTCGCCAAATCCCATCAAGCTTCGAATGGCGGTCGGAGCCGTGTACAAAATATTCACTTGGTGGCGGTCCACAATATCCCAAAAGCGTCCGGCATCGGGCCACGTGGGCACGCCTTCAAACATCAACGTAGTTGCTCCGGCACTCAACGGCCCGTATATCAAGTAGCTATGCCCCGTAATCCAACCGATGTCGGCGGTGCAGAAGTGCACTTGGCCAGGTTGGTACTGAAAGGCGTTAACAAACGTGTAGGTGGTCCAGACCATGTATCCGGCGCAGGTGTGCACGACGCCTTTGGGTTTGCCGGTGGATCCGCTGGTGTACAAAATGAACAGCATGTCTTCGGCGTCCATCGTCTCGGCCTCTACGAACGGGTTTCCCATAGACTCGACCCGCTTGATCTCGTCCTCCCACCACACATCGCGGCCTTGGGTCATGGAAACCGGAGTTCGGGTGTGCGTCGAAACAATAACTTTTTCGACCGAAGGACACGTCGTGACGGCATCGTCCACCACCGACTTGAGCGGAATCACTTTGGCTCCGCGGTACGCTCCGTCGCAGGTTACCACGACTTTGGCTTGCGCATCGTTGATCCGGTCCGCAATGGACTGGGCGCTGAATCCGCCAAATACGACCGAATGCACCGCCCCAATTCGGGCACAAGCAAGCACGGCTATGGCCAATTCCGGAATCATTCCCAGGTACAAACATACCCGGTCCCCTTTCTGAACGCCATTGTTCTTCAGCACTTGGGCAAACTGCATCACCTTAACATGCAGTTCGCGGTACGATAAAACCCGAGCGCGGTCACTCGGATCGTTGGGCTCAAAAATCAATGCGGGTTGGTCTCCGCGGGTGTCGAGGTGCCGGTCCAGGCAATTCTCGGTAATGTTGAGCTGGGCGCCTTTAAACCATTCAATGCGCGGCTCCTCAAAATTCCAATCCAGCACTTTATCCCATTTGCGCTTCCAGCGAAAGTGCTCGGCAATTCCGGCCCAGAAGGCCTCCGGATTCTCGCGGGCCTCGGCGCACGCCGCGCGGTAGTCTTGCGCGCTCCGAATCTGAAAGGGATAGGCGGCGCTCAACGGCGGGTCCGCTTTATAGTGAAGCGGTACTTCAGTTCGCGGGCCTCTTTGGGTCCCAGGGTTAGGCTCCACCGCAAAATTCCCGTTTCAGGATTTCGTTGGGCTCCGCCCCATTCCCCATCGACGACCTCCAGTTCGCTAGTCCGAGAAACGGGACTGCGGTCCTCGACCACGAGGGTAATGGGTTCCGAGCGCGGATTGACCAACTTGATTTGGTTGCTGTGGCGCTCCAAGCGCGCGGTCCCTTTGCGCTCAGAGGCCACCGTGGCGTCGAAAGTCACTTTCACCCGGAGGTCTTCTCCCAAAGACTGCACCAAGGTGTCGAGGCTTCGGCTGTCAGGCAGGATTCCTTCAGAGACCAACTGGTCTTTGTAGTAAAGGGTGTAGGGCACCGGAAGCGCTTCGGCTTGGGCCCAATCCGGAAACTCCGCCAAAGCGAACACGGACTCCTGAATACGGGGAGCGGCATAAAACGTCAATCGGGCCTGCAGCGTTTTGGAACGAAGTACCACACGCCCCTCGCCCCCCGACCGCAAGCTGAACGCCTCCGCAAGCGGAAACTCCATGGAAACTCCTTGATCTTCATAATCTTGAGCCATCGAATACCCGTCGTCGTCGCGGATCGATTCGGCTCTAGCCTTCTTCATGACCGCCACAGAAAGGTCCAAATTATCCTCCATAACGACCATAGGCGCTCCCAGCAGCCACGGCGTAAGCACCGGCTTCCCTTGCACGGCGCCTGCAGTCCCGGTCACCAAGGTGACGGGTATGGCGTTCCAGTCCCAGCCGGTTTGCTGCTCGAGCGTCGCGTCCAAGCGCACCAGTGCGGAGCCGGACTCGTCCACATACACCGCATGGCTCGGCAACCAGCGCACGCTGTGGTCCAGCACCGTGACTTCCAACCGAGTCTCTTTGGCCGACGGCATGCGCTCTAATTCCAAAACGGATTCGCGCTCCGGATAGCGGGCCGCGCGGAGCGCGCGAAGCTCCGTCAACTCTGCGGACCGCGCCTCAAGGCGTCGCGCTCGGTCGTTGGCATCGTGCTGGCGTTCCAATAGCTGCGCCACCCGAGCATTCCAGAGGTCGAGGTTGGCGGGGCTCGCCGCACTGGCCGCCGCGCTCGCGGTCAAAAGGGCATGCTGGGACTGAATCAACTCGAGCTGGCGTTGGCATTGCCGAACCGCCGCAGACACAGAGTCCAAGCGCTCGTCGAGGCGCACCAGCTCGGCGTCAGGCACGAAACGCGGCACATAATTCCAGTTGCGAGACCGAATCGAAGAGCCCTGCACCCGAACCACCTCGCTGCCCTTGGTCACCGAACCCAGTCCATGGAGTCGGAAGGTTCGCACCTCCGCGCTGGCCGGAAGCACCGCTTCATACGTCAGCAAACCGCCCTCCTGATACAGCCGGGCACTGCGGAGGCGCATTGAAACGGGAGTCTGCCCGTCCACCAGGGTCCCAGACAGCAATGCCGCCACTGCGAACAAAATGGAATGTTTCATCCCCTAAATTTAACTAGGTTTGCACCGCATGCAACGCATTTTTGCTTTTTTCTGTGCCCTTGCACTCTTGCTTTTGAGCACGAGCGCGGACCATCCCATGCACCTCGCCTCGCACGAGATTTCCGTAGGCCCGAAGCGCAGCGAATGGGTCGTCCGCCTCTTTACCGACGACCTCGAAGACGCCATCTCGGCGTCGTTGGGCGGAACCAAAGTCCGCCTCGAGCGCACCGAAGGACGCAGCCAAGCTGAGCAGTACGTGCGCAGCAAGCTCACCGTGTACCGTGGCCGCAAGGCACTAACCCTTTATGTGGACGGTTTCACCTACCAACCGGACGCGGTCGAAATTCGAATGCACGTGGACGGCGGACTGCCCCTCACTGTTACCGACAAGCTCCTCCACGAGCGCTTTGAAGACCAGCGCAACGTGTACTTTGTTCGTGGCCCCAAGGGCCGCCTTGACGCCGTAAGCACGGCTAGCAACCCTAAAATTGAATTGCGGTGAACACACCTCCCTTCGCCGAACTGGGCTTTTACCACATCCTGGACGTCGCTGCCTGGGACCACCTTCTCTTTGTGGCGGCCCTCATTGCTCCTTTTGCGCCGCGCGACTATAAGCTGTGGCTGGGCGCCCTTACCGCCTTCACGCTGGGGCACACCGCTGCCATGGCGGGACAAGTAGCACTTAATCTGCCCTTGAACGAACGCCTGGTCGAAGGGTCGGTGCTGGCCACGCTGTTGTTTACCGCCGGCCGCGTGGTTTGGTTCAAAGGCGCCCCAAAAACGAACCGTCGAGGGTGGTTTGGACCGGAACTCGCCGTGGCCGTTGCGTTCGGAATCGTCCACGGACTCGCTTTTGCCAAGGACCTTGGGCCTTTGCTGCCCTCTGATCCGGGCGCCCTTTGGGCCGCGTGGGGCTGGTTTGCGGGCGGAATCGAGCTCGGCCAACTCTGCGTGGTCGCGGCGGTATTGGTCGTTCGCTGGATGGCCTCCGCCCGGGGCTTTTCGCCCAAAGATTTTGCCCTCGCTCTGGGGGCGCTGACCCTCGGTATTTCGCTACATTTGGCATCTCAATGGTATTTGGTATGAAAAACTCCGTCCTCCTCGCGACCGCGTGCGCGAGCCTTCTTCATTTGGGCGCGCAAGCCCAGCACGTTCCGGCCGACCGCTTGGGGCACAGCAAATTCCGCCAACTGGAACAGGAACTGCCTACGCCCAACAGCTACCGTAACGCCGCGGGGGCTCCCGGACACGCCTACTACCAAAACCGCGCGGACTACGACATTCAACTGACCCTCGACGAAAAGACCCACGTCCTTACCGGCACGGAATGGATCACCTACCGAAACAACAGCCCCGACGCGCTAACCTACCTGTGGGTCCAGCTGGACCAAAACATGATGAAGCCCGGCTCCATGACGGACCAGAGCAAGAAAGGGAGCATTCCCTCGTCCATCACGCCCGAGCAGATCAACGAACAGTACGTCGACAAATTCCAAGGCGGATTTAACGTGACCGAGGTAAAGTCCGCGACCGGCGGCAAGCTCCCCTACGTGATCAACAACACGATGATGCGGGTCGACCTTCCGGCGGCGCTTGCTCCAGGACAGAGCGTACGCTTTTACGTCGCCTGGAACTACCTGATTAACGACCGCATGAAGGACGGCGGCCGCAGCGGGTACGAGCACTTCGACGAGGAGGGCAACACCCTCTACACCATTGCCCAGTTTTTTCCGCGCATGGCCGTGTACGGCGACAACGTCGGATGGCAGCACAAGCAATTCCTGGGGCAAGGCGAGTTTACCCTTCCTTTTGGGGACTATAAAGTCGCCATTACGGTACCCAGCGACCACCTCGTGGCCGCCACCGGCACCCTGACCAACGAGGCGAGCGTGCTCACGGCGACCCAACGCCAACGTTTGGCCGAAGCCCGCAAGACCACCGACAAGCCCGTCATCATCGCTACCGAAGCCGAAGCCCGCGAACGCGAAAAGACCAAGGCCACGAGCACCAAAACTTGGACGTTCTCGGCGAAAAACGTGCGCGACTTTGCCTTTGCTACGAGCCGCAAGTTCATTTGGGACGCCATGACCGTCAAGGTGGGCAACCGCACCACCCTCGCCGAGTCGTTCTACCCCAAAGAAGGGAATCCGCTATGGGAGCAGTTCTCGACCCGTGCCGTGGCGCAGACCATTGAGACCTATTCGAAATTCACCGTCGACTACCCCTACGAGCGCGCCATTTCGGTCCATACCGACGACATCGGCATGGAATACCCGATGATTTGCTTTAACGGCGGCCGCCCCGACCCCGACGGAACGTATTCTGAAGCGGAGAAGCTCGGCATGATCAGCGTCATCATCCACGAGGTGGGCCACAACTTCTTTCCCATGATCATCAACAGCGACGAGCGCCAATGGACGTGGATGGACGAGGGACTCAACACCTTTGTGCAGTACCTCACCGAGCAAGAATGGGACGTCAACTACCCTTCTCGCCGCGGACCCGCCTACAAAATCGTGGAGTACATGCGCTCTCCGGCCTTGAACCAAGTGCCCATTATGACGAATTCCGAGAGCATTCTTCAGTTCGGCAACAACGCCTACGGAAAGCCCGCTACGGCACTCAATATTTTGCGCGAAACCGTGATGGGTCGCGAACTTTTTGACCATGCATTCAAAACCTACTGCACCCGTTGGGCGTTCAAGCACCCCTCGCCTGCCGACTTTTTCAGGACGATGGAAGACGCCAGCGGCGTGGACCTCGACTGGTTCTGGCGCGGATGGTTTTACACGACCGAGGCCGTAGACCAAGAGCTGAGCAGAGTGCGCATTGCGGCGGTTCCGACGCTTGACCCTAAGGAACTCGAAGCCCAGCGCAAAGCTGAAGCCGATGCCGAGTACGGCGCATTTATTGGCAACCAGCGCAACGAAACCAGCAACCGCCCCACCAAAGTGGACAAGGATCCGGCCTACCGCGATTTTTACGTGACCGAGTACAACCGCCACGCCGTGAGCAAAGCCGACGCCAAGCGTTTGGCGGGCCTCAAACCCGGTCCCAACGGCTACCTGCACGAAGTCACAGTGAAGAACGTCGGCGGACTCATCATGCCGGTGGTCGTGCGCTACACCTTTGCCGACGGCAGTTCGCACATCGAACGCTGGCCCGCAGAGATCTGGATTCAGAGCGAACAAGAATTCACCAAAACGGTGTTCCTGCCCAAAAAAGCGGTGTCCATTGACTTGGATCCGTTCCGCGAACTCGCCGACATCGACCTGTACAACAACGTATGGGGCGGCGACGCCGACCTGCACTTGGAAGCGCTCCCGAAGCCGACCGGTGCGCAGCTGTGGCGGAGCAATCCGATGCGCGACGCACGGAACTAGGGCCTAATTTTGGCGCATGAAGTATTTGCTGATTGCCGCGGCCGCCCTTCTGGCCTCCTGTTCCCAACCCGAAGCCAACGAAAACGCCTCGGCAGAGGCCCCTGCGGCGCATTCCTACCTCAAGGAAGCCTACGCTGAGGTTCCGCTGGACCAGTACCTGCGGATCAAAGACGCGCTGGTGTCGTCTAACCCCACGGAGGCCCAAGCAGCCGCCCAACACCTGGACTCGCTCTGGACGACGAACAGCCCCGGCGAGCAGCTGCAGTCGGCCGTTCGGCAAATTGCGGCAAGCGCGGACCTCAACGAACAGCGCAAGGCCTTTTACTCCCTAACCCAGGCCTACTTGGTGTCGCTGGAGCAGCAGCCTCCGACCGACAGCCTGTACCTTCAGTTTTGCCCCATGGCCTTTGACTACGAGGGCGCCACGTGGATCAGCCGCGAGAAAGCGGTCATGAACCCCTACTTCGGCGACGAAATGCTGAACTGCGGCGTCGTGCGCCGAACGCTGTCCCCGCGCACCGGAGCCACGGATTAAGTTTTCCACAAGCCGCAAGCAGCTCCGTTTGCCGCGCTACCTTCGCCGCTGTGGGAAAAATCATTGCCGTTGCGAACCAAAAAGGCGGAGTCGGAAAGACGACTACGGCCGTCAACTTAGCCAGCGCCCTGGGCGTTTTGGAGCAGCGCGTGCTGCTCATTGACGCCGACCCTCAAGCCAACGCGACTTCGGCCCTAGGATACGATCCGACCGAGCCCAAAACCGGCACCTACCACGTGCTGGAGCACGCCGTGCCGCCCGCTCAGGCCATCGTCGACGGGCGCAATCCCAACTTGAGCCTGATGCCGGCGCACCTGGACCTGGTTGCGGCCGAGCTGGAATTGGTAGATAAGCCCCGCCGCGAGTACATGCTGCAGTCCGCCCTGGCCGAGATCAAGGAAGACTACGACTACCTGATCATTGACTGCGCGCCTTCCCTCGGGCTCGTCACCCTCAACGCCTTGACGGCGGCGGATTCAGTGATTATCCCCATTCAATGCGAATACTTCGCCCTGGAAGGACTGGGCAAGTTGCTCAACACCGTGCGCTCGGTGCAAAGCCTCCAGAATGCCCAACTTCAAATTGAAGGCATGCTGCTGACGATGTACGATTCGCGGCTTCGCCTGAGCAATCAAGTCGTGGATGAGGTCCGCCAGCATTTTCAGCAGTTGGTTTTTGATACCGTGATTTCGCGAAACGTTCGGCTCAGTGAGGCCCCCTCGTTTGGCGAACCCATTATGGTTTACGACGCCGCGTCTACGGGCGCGGAGAACTACCTCAATTTGGCGCGCGAACTTTTGGCACGAAATGCGCAGGTAGGCGCCTAAGGTTCGCTCCGCCGTAAGTTTGCTTTTTATGCCTATGCCCTTTCGCTCCCTCTTTGCCGCCGCGGTGCTCGCGGTCGGCTTTAGCCATACCGCCGTGGCCCAGCCCGTCCTCGCCGACGGCGTGGTTGCCGTCGTGGGCAACGAGCTCATTCTGCAGTCCGACGTCAGCATCATGCGGGAAACCCTCAAGCGCGAAGGCCAAGACCGCAGCGACTGCGACGTTTTGCAGGAACTCATATTGGAAAAGCTCCTGATTCACCATGCGGCCATTGATTCGGTGGTCGTGAGCGATTCCGAAATCGACGACAACATCGCCCGCCGCATCGAGCAGCTCGTTGCGCAAATTGGCAGCGAGCGCCGCCTCACGGAATACTACAAAAAGTCCATTCTCGAGATCAAAGAGGAGATGCGGCCGCTGATGAAAAACCAAATGACGGCGCAGCGCATGCAGGGCACCTTGACCGAGAACGTGAAGGTTACGCCCGTAGAGGTGGAGCAGGAAATTCGCAAGCTTCCGCTCGATTCCCTTCCACTCATTGGCACGGAAGTCGAGCTGGCGCAGATCATTTTAAACCCAGTGGTGAGTGAGAAAGCCGAAAAAGAGGCTATGGAACGGCTCGAGCAGCTGCGCACGCGCATTCTCAACGGCTCCAGCTTTGCCACGATGGCCATTTTGTATTCCGAAGACCCGGGTTCCAACCGGAACGGCGGCGAGTACAAAGGCATAAAGCGCGGGCAGTTTGTAAAGGAATTCGACGCCGTATCCTACAACCTGGCGGTGGGCGAAATTTCGAAGCCCTTCCGCACCGAATTTGGCTACCACATTGTGCAGCTCCAGGCCAAGCGCGGCGAAGAACTGGACCTGCGCCACATTTTGGTCAAGCCCAAGCTCGAACAAAAGGACTTGGACGCGGCGCAGCAGCGGCTCGACAGCATTCGCGGCGCGGTCGTCGCCGGAACCTTGACGTTTGAGGCCGCCGCCCAGCAGTTTTCGCAAGACGAAGAAACCAAGCTGAATGCGGGGATCATGCTCAATCCCAATACCATGGACGTCAAGTTCAGCCTGGACCAACTCGACCGCGGAGTGTTCTATGCGATCCAAAACCTCACGCCGGGTAGCATCAGCGAGGCGGCTTTAGTGCGCGACGCCCAGGGCAAAGAGTTCTTTCGCATCGTTCAGCTGCGGAGCAAGGTGGAGCCGCACCGCGCCAATTTGGACCAGGATTTGGCGCTGCTGAAGAACTACGTCGAAAACAAGCGCCGTCAAGAAGTTTTGGAAGCATGGGTAGCCCGCAAAAAGGCCGAAACGGCGCTTCGCGTCAACCCGGTGTACCAAGATTGCGCGGGAAGCTAATCTTTTCGTTTTTCGCACTACCTTTGCCGCCCCCAGAGGAACTACGCCAAAAGGGATTCCGCAGACCCAACCTCTGCTTCAAAGCGAAGTACGTTGCCGTTTGAATTGCATAATTACGAGATCATGGATCTGATTAAGTACGTTCAAGAGACCTACATTGAGAAGAAGGACTTCCCTTCATTCAAGGCGGGCGACACCATCACGGTGTACTACAAAATTGTCGAAGGGGAAAAAACGCGCACGCAGTTCTTCCGCGGCGACGTCATCCAGCGCAGCGGCGCCGGAGCCACCGAGACCTTTACGATTCGCAAGATGTCGGGCGCCATTGGCGTGGAGCGCATCTTCCCGGTGAACATGCCCAACCTCGAGAAAATTGAGGTGAACAAGACGGGTAAGGTTCGCCGCGCACGCATCTTCTACCAGCGCGACCGCACCGGTAAGAGCGCACGCATCAAGGAGCGCCGCGTTTAATTCGCAGCCCCCTTCTTACGGCACAATTTCGAAGGCCGTTCGCCGATTGCGCGAGCGGCCTTCTTCGTTTTGGTTGCTGGCGACCGGACGGGCAGATCCGTAGCCCTTGGCGCTCAGCCGCTCCGCCGAAACGCCAAGGCGCACTAAGTGATCGAGGACGCGCTGGGCCCGTTGCTGCGAAAGGCTCAAGTTGGCCGCCGCAGAGCCCACGTTGTCGGTGTGCCCTTGAATCTCGATGCGGAACGTCGGATGGCGCTCGAGGTAGCGCGCAAATCCCTGGAGCGCAAGTTGGTCCTCGGGGCTGAGTTCCGAACTCGAAGTTTTGAAGCGAATGCTGCGCAGCGCGAACTCGGTGCCCGGCAGCGCCTTGCGGGCCGTCAGGGCCGGAATTTCTTCGTTTTCAGTGTACTCCTCAAGGCGCAGTGCCGTGTAGCCCAGCTCGGGGTGCTCCAGTTCCAGTACCGATTCGGCCAGGTCCGCCCGAGCGATGACTGCCACGAACGACTTGCTCCCCGGGTCCACGACCACCGTCTGGCTGGACTTGGTCCGCAGGTTTTCAATGCGAATTTGGGTGGGCCTTCCGTCGTCGGGCAGGTCGCCGTCGACGCTTCCGCGCACAAACGCCACTTCGCGGCCGGCGGCAGCACCGGGAAGCACAAAGCGCATCAGGTCGTATCCGCCCGGGTCGCGGCGGGCGCTGAAGTAGCCCAGGGGCTCGTTGGCGTGAACCCCAAAGCCGAGTTCGTCGCCTTCGGTGTTAATCGGATAGCCCAGGTTCAGAGGGACCACCGGGCGCGACACGTCGGCGGTAAACACGTCAAATCCGCCCATTCCGGGGTGGCCGTTCGAGGAGAAAAAGAGGGTGCTGCCGTCGGCGTGGAGAAAGGGAGATTTTTCGTCGCCCTCGGTATTGAGGTTCGGACCGAGGTTCAGCGGCGCGGACCACCCTCCCGCGTCGGTGCGCGTGCTTGTCCACAGGTCAAGCCCGCCTAGGCCCCCGGGGCGGTCGCTGGAGAAGATGATGCGGTCTCCGTTGGCGGAGAGGGCCGCCTGCGAATCCCACGAAGCGGGCAGCGACAGCTCGTCGATTCGCTTGAGGGTGGACCATTCGCCCTGTTCCCGGTGGGCCAAGAACAGGTCGCAGTTGCGGTAGCCGTTGGCGTCGGGGGTGCACGAGGTGAGCACCATCCACTGGTCGTCGGCACTGACCGAGGGGCCTCCTTCGTTGAGCCCGGCATTGAAGGGGCGGTCCAGCGGGCGCACGTCCAATCCAGCAGGGCCGACCAGGGCCTCGCAGAGTACTTCTTCGGTGCGCGTGAGGGCCGCTGGGCCGCTTTTGCGGTCGACGACGGTGCGGCGGCGGGTGAAGTACCACTTGCTTCCGTCGGGGCTGCGCACGCCCAAGAATTCGTCTGCTTCGGTAGCCAAGCCGTCGATCGGTTCCGGGCTGAAGGGCACGGGGTGCGCCCGCAGGGAGTCTTCGAGGGCGAAGCGGCGAAGCCAACGCCGGGCCTCCGCCCCGGCGTTGGGCGAGGCCCAGTACCGCTGGGCCTCGGCGCGGCGACCTTGGCCCGCGTGAAGCGCTCCGATGCGGAAGGCCAGGTCGCTCAGGTAGTCGGGGCAGGCCGCGTAGACCTTTTCGTAGAGGGCCAAGGCGGCGCGCTCTTCGCCGAGGAGCAGCGCGAGTTCCGCGTCGAGGTACCAAACGTGGACGGACTCGGGTTCCTTGCGGCGCAGGCTCGAAACGTACACTTGGGCCATCGGGCGGTCGCCTTTGGCTAAAGCTCCCTCGGCCTTGAGCACTTGCGCTGAGGGTGGGCCTGCTTTTTCGCAGTCGCCCAGCTGAACTTGGGCTTCACTTGAGAGCGCAAAAAGCAAGCAACCTGCAACGAGTGCAGCAAATCGGGGGTCCGGCTTCTGGACTCTGGTCTCTTGCTTCATTGGTCGTAAGCCTGGAGCCCCCCGGCCCGAAGCCAGCAACCAGCAACCAGCCACTCGAAACCCTACTTTGCCCCGTGCCATTGGTCTTCGCTGGCCGCCACGGTGAGCGCCACGGCGGCGTCGCTCGAAACGTTGACCACCGTGCGGCACATGTCGAGAATGCGGTCGACGGGGAAGATGAGCGCAATCCACGCCGGGTTGAGCCCGACGGCGTCGAGAACCATGATCAGCATGATGAGGCCGGCCGACGGAATCGCCGCCGCCCCCACCGAGGCGGCCACTGCGGTGAGGACGATGGTGGCCTGCTGGGCCAGACTCAGGTCCACCAAGTGAAACTGGGCCAAGAAAATCACGGCAACGGCTTGGTACAAACTGGTTCCGTCCATGTTGACGGTGGCCCCGATGGGCAGCGTGAACTGGCTTACTTGCTCGTCGACCTTGAGGTTGTCGTGCACGCATTCCAGGGTGACGGGCAGGGTTGCGGCCGAAGACGAGGTACTGAAGGCGAGCAGCTGGGCCGGGCGCATTCCGCGAAAGAAAAACTGAAAACTCCTAAGCCAGGACCACCCGTGCTTGCGGGCGCCGAGCCAAACCAAGGTCGGGTACAGGGTGATCAAGAGCACGACCAGGCCTCCAAAAACGGTGAGCATGTAGGTTCCGTAGGTCTGAAGCAAATTGGGCAGGCGCGCAGGGTCGTCGCCGGTCAGTTGCGTAAGGGTTCCGGCCATGAGCGCGAAGACGAAGAAGGGCGCCGCGTTCATGACGACCACCACCATGTGCACAAACACCGCAGAGAGCTGGGCCATCAGGGGGCGCACGCGGTCGGTCTGTTCCCGCGGCATCAGGACCAGAATGACGCCAAAGAAGATGGCAAACACGATGATTTGCAGCATGCTTCCGTCGGAGAGGGCTTCAAAGACGTTGCTCGGAACCATTTCGTGCAAAAACTCGAGCGGACCGCGGTCTCCGCCGCGCACCTCGGCGATTTGGGCGTCGAGTTGGGCATCCACGGAGGTTACCGCTTCGGCCGCCGTCGCGTCCGTAAGCCACTGGCCGTCGGGGCTCGGTCGGTTATTGGCGTGCAGCCAAGCCTCAAATCCGCGCCGGTTTTCCATGCGTTGTTCGGGGGAAGCGGTTTTTCCGGGCTGAACCAGGTTGACGGCAAACACGCCCATGAGGATGGCCGCCAGCGTGGTAATCAGGTAAAGGCCGAGGGTTTTTCCGCCGATGCGCCCCAAGGCCCGAGGATTGCCCACCTGCCCTACTCCGTCAATGATGCTGAAGAGCACCAGCGGAACGGCGATGAGCTTCATGGCGTTGATGAAGAGGGTGCCGAAGGGGGCGATCCAATCCGCGGTAAATTCGGCGCCGCCGGCATAGGCCGAACCCACGGCCCAAAGGAGGCCAAGGAGCATTCCAAGAAGGATTTTGTGGTGCAGTTTCATGGGATAACTTAGGAGTGAATTCGTTGCAAGAGCATCGCGTCGGCGAGCGCCAGGGCGACCATCGACTCGACAATGGGCACCGCGCGCGGAACTACCAAGGCGTCGTGGCGACCCGAAATGCTCAAGGTTCGCAGCTCACCTTGAGCATTTAACGCGTTCTGCGCTAAAGCGATGCTTGATACCGGCTTAAATGCGATTCGGGCGGTAAGGGGACGGCCGTTGCTGATGCCTCCGGTGATTCCGCCCTCGCGGTTCTGGCGGACCACGCCGTCGGCGTCGGGCGCGTCGTTGTGCTGGCTTCCGCGGAGGTCGGCGCCCGCGAATCCGTCGCCAAACTCGACGCCCTTGACCGCGTTGATGCTCAGGAAGGCGTGCCCGAGGACCGCGTGGAGCTTGTCAAAAACCGGTTCGCCCCATCCTGCGGGCACGCCAAGCACCTCGAGGTAGATGACTCCGCCGGCCGAATCGCCTTCGCCGCGGCGGCGCGCTACTTCTTCTTCGATGGCCGAAGATGCCGTCAGGTCTGGACATCCTACGGCACTCTGGTCGCGCAAGGTCCAGTCCCAGGTAGAGGGATGGCTCGCCGAAATGCCTGCCGCGCGCTCGACGGCCGCGCGCACGGTGACTGTGGGACCGAGCAGCTGTTTGGCTAACGCCCCCGCGACGACGCGGGCCACGGTTTCGCGGGCCGAGCTGCGTCCGCCGCCCCGCACGTCGCGAATTCCGTACTTGGCCTGGTAGGTCGCGTCGGCATGTCCCGGGCGAAACACCTCAGCCAAGCCGGCGTAGTCCCCCGATTGGGTGTTTTGGTTGCGGACCAAGAAGGCGACGGGCGTTCCGAGGCTGACCCGGCGTCCGTGGGCGTCCGCCTCAGGATGAAGCCCCGAAAGCCATTCGACGGCGTCGGCCTCGCGGCGCGGCGTTCCGGCCGCCCCGCGGGGCTTGCGGCGATCCAGTTCCGCAGCGACGGCATGGAGGTCCAAGGCGATTCCCGCAGGAAATCCGTCGAGCACTCCGCCCACGGCGGGGCCGTGCGATTCGCCCCAGGTGGTCAGGCGAAGCTGCGTTCCAAAAGTGTTGCCGGCCATCCTTCAAAAATACGCGAAGCGTACCTTCGTATCATGCGCATTCGATTTACCGAACTCGCCGGCGTGGTCGGCAGCCCCCAGCCCCTGGCGACCGACGCGCTGTGCGGCGCCGAAATGGCCTCGCTCCCGGTGCTCCGAGAGGCTTTTGTCGACGTGGTCGACGGCCGAATTGCCGCGCTGGGACCGATGGCGGAATGCCCGACCGACGACGCCGGATGGGACGTGCGCCGCGGCCCCGGCCAATGGATGCTTCCCGGTTTCGTCGACAGCCATACGCATTTGGTGTATGCGGCGCCGCGCGTCACCGAGTTTCGCATGCGGCTCGACGGAGCCAGCTACCAAGACATCGCGGCGGCTGGCGGCGGGATTTTAAATTCCGCAGCGGCCCTGGAAGCGGCCGACGAGTCCGCGCTTTTGGAACTCCTGCTGGAGCGCCTCGAAACGGCCCGCGCCACCGGAACGGTCGCCGCAGAAATCAAGAGCGGATACGGCCTGACCCTCGAGTCGGAGCGCAAAATGCTGCGCGTCGTTCGAAGGGCCTGCGAGCTGCAGCCCATGCCCTTGTGGGCCACGTTTTTGGCGCTGCATGCCCTGCCGAAGGGCGCCGACCTCGACGCCTACGTGAAAGATGCGGTGGGTCATTGGCTCCCCGCCCTCGCCGACGAAGGGCTCGTCGACTTCGTGGACGTGTTTTGCGAGGCCAACTACTTTCGGCCGAGCGACGTGCACCAACTGGCTGAGGCCGCCGCGAAGCGCGGCATTCCGCTCAAGGCCCACGTGAATCAGTTCCAGAGCATCGGCGGCATTCAAGCCTCCGTGGCCGCGAACGCGCGGAGCGTAGACCACCTCGAGGTCCTCACCGACGCTGACCTGCAGGCCCTTAAAGCGGCTTGGGCAGCGGGGGCAGGCCCCATGCCCGTGGCCTTGCCCCACTGTTCGCTGTTTTTGAACATCCCCTACACCCCAGGGCGCCAGATCATCGACGCCGGCCTTCCCTTGGCGCTGGCGTCGGACTGCAACCCGGGTTCCGCGCCGTCGAGCGACTTGCGCATGGCCTGGAGCCTTGCGACGCACCAAATGAAGCTTCGCGTCGACGAGGGCTTGGCTGCCCTTACCGCCAACGCGGCCTACGCCGTGGGCGCTGAAGACCGCATGGGCCGCATTCAGCCCGGAATGGACGCGCACCTACTCCTGACGCAGCCGATGGCGGACTACGCCGAACTCCCCTACTTCACCAGCGAAAACCGCATCGCCCAAACCCTGATTTATGGCCGATAATCCGTGGTCCCACCTGTACACGCCGCGCGCTGGAGAGCAGCGCCTTGGCGACGCGCTTGCCCCTCGGGGCGAAGCACCGTTTGTGCTGTTCGGCATTGCCGAAGACCTGGGCGTGCGCGCCAACGGCGGTCGACCTGGGGCCGCCGAGAGCCCTGAAGGCGTACTGCGGGCGCTCCTAAACATTCCCTGCAACGACTGGGTCCCTGCCGCGGCGCTTTCCTGGGGCGGAATCCTGGATCTGCGCCACGCCCGCAGCGTGGATGCTGTGGACGAGGCCGTTCATGCGGCCGTACTGCCGTGGATGAAGGCCGGGGCCGTTCCCCTGGTCGTGGGCGGAGGGCACAACAACGCCCTTCCCTTGCTTTGGGCAGCCGCAGAGGCCGCGGGACGGCCGGTGAACGCCTTGAACCTGGATCCGCACCCGGACGTGCGCGCCCTCGAAGGGCGCCACAGCGGCAACGGATTCAGTTACGCCCACGACCGCGGCTACCTCGACCGCTACGCCGTGCTCGGCCTCAGCGAGTACGCGGTCAATGCCGCCAGCCTCCGCCGCCTTCAATCCACGCCGGGATGGACGTTTGAATCCCTGGAATCCTGGGCGGTGCGCGGCGAGACCTCTTGGGAGTCCGCTCTGGAGCGCATGCTTGGCCACGTGCAGGTCGGGCCCTTTGGGCTGGAAATCGACGTCGACGGCATAACCGGGGCGCCCTCGAGTGCCCAAACGGCGAGCGGCTGGTCTTGGCTTCAGGCCCGCGAACTCGCCTACCGCGCGGGGCAAACGGGCCAAGTCGCCTACGTCCACCTCACCGAACTCGCCTTAGGATACGCGTCTGAAGGCGAACGCCCCGGTCAGGCTAAGGCCGCCGCCATGCTCCTGCTGGATTTCGTGCGCGGAACCCAAAACCTCCCTTGGTAGTGCAGGCTCCGGCGGGCTGGCTCGAGTGCGTGGCCAACGTGTCGGAGGGGCGGGACCCCGCCGTGCTCGACGCGCTGAGCGCCGCGCTGCATTCCGTGCCCCAGCTGCAGCTCTGGCACCGCGACGCAGGCTGGGACGCCCACCGAACGGTGTACACGTTTGCAGGACCTGAAGATGCGGTGGTCGAGGGGTGCCTCGCCCTCGTAGGCGCCGCGACCCAGCACCTGGACATGCGCCAGCACCACGGAGCGCACCCGCGCATCGGAGCAGTGGACGTGTGCCCGTTGGTAGCCCTTCGGCCGGAAGAGTCCGCCTTGGCCGACCGCGCCGCCGAACGCGTGGCTTCAGGTCTGGCCTCGATGCCCGCTGGCGGATGGTTTTATGGGCGAAACGCCCGTCGCCCGGAATTTCGCCTGCTTTCCCACGTGCGCAAAGGCCAGTACGAAGGCGTGGAAGCCCGCAGGGCGAGCTTTGACTTTGGCACCTACCGCCCCGAATTCGGCGCCATGGCCCTGGGGGCGCGGGATTTCTTGCTCGCGTACAACGTCAACCTTTCTGCAACCAACCTCGCCGTGGCCAAAACGATTGCCGCGGCCGTTCGCGAGCACGAGGGCGGAGGTCTGCCCGGCGTACGCGCCCTTGGCTGGGACACGCCCGAGTTCGGCTGCAGCCAAGTCAGCTGCAACGTCACCGACCTTTCTCAGGCCGCGCTTAAAGACGTGTACGACGCGGTCGACCGCTTGGCCCGAGCCCACGGGCTCTGCGCTCGAGGCTCCGAACTCATTGGCATGCCGCCGCTCGCCGCATTTCGCGGATTCTCATCGGCCGAAGACGGAGCCAACTACCTCGGACTAAGCTCGGTGGTTCCGTTTGCAGTGCGCGACCGCGTCATTGAGTACCGGTTCGCGTGAACCCGCGAAGTCCCTACCCGTTACCTAGATTAAACCACGTTCCATGGAATTCACCAACGCCCGCATACTGATCACCGGAGGCTCTTCAGGCCTCGGAAAAGCCACGGCCCGGCTTCTCATCGAGCGCGGAGCCCGCGTGGCCATTACGGGCCGCGACCGCCACAAACTGGAACGCGTTGCCGCGGAACTCGGCGCGTGGGCCCTGCCCTTCGACGCGAGCAAGGAGTCCGACATCCAGGCGATGTACGCCGAAATCGACCGAGAATGGGGCGGACTTGACGTGCTGGTGAACAACGCCGGCATCGGGTTCTTTGGTCCAATGGACGAGGTGTCGTGGGCAGATTTCGAAACGATTTTTCACACCAACGTGTTTGGCGCCGCGCTGGTCGGTCGCGAAGCCGCCCGGCGCATGAAGGCCCAAAACAAAGGCAACATCATCAACATCGCCTCGAGCGCGGGGGTGCGCGGATTCAAGAACGGAACGGTCTACGCCGCTTCCAAATTTGCCGTTCGCGGAATGACCGAATGCTGGCGCGACGAACTGCGTCCGTTCAACGTCCGCGTGATGCTGGTCAACCCGTCGGCCGTGCCCACGGCCTTTAACGTCGAAAGCCGCGAAGAAAAACCACTGAAGGACAATATGCTTCGCCCCGAGGAGCTGGCCCACGCCATGGTGAGCGCCTTGGCCATGGACGACCGTGGATTTATTCCCGAATTGGGCGTTTGGGCTACCAACCCATTTTAGCTTCTCGTTTCTTGGGTAACTAGTTACCAGTCACCAGTTACTAGTTACTAGTTACTAGTTACTAGTTACTAGTTGCTGGTAACTAGCAACTGGTTGCTGGCTTTAACCGGGGATTCATGACCCGAAACCACAGGGGCGGAATGGCCGCCAGCACCATCATCGCGGGATAACCTGCCGGCATCTGAGGTGCTTCATCAAAATGGTCGAGTACGGGATAGGGCTTGTGCGGGTGCGCGTGGTGGTCGGAGTGCCGCGTGAGCTCAAACAGCATGAAGCGTCCCAAGGGATGGTTGGAATTCCAGGAATGCGCCGGCTGGGCATTTTCGTAGCGGAATTCGCTCACCTTTTGGCGCCGCAGTCCGTAGTGCTCGATGTAGTTCACCGTTTCAAGCAGCAAAATGCCCATGGCCGCGGAACCTACAAACGGCAGCAGCGCTTGAGGAGCGATGAGCCATAGCGCGAGGAGCATCAGCGATTCCGCGGCGAACATGACCGCCATTAATCCGGGCTTTAAGCGCCATGCGGTGCGCCACACGCCGAGTATGCTCCGCACCCAAAAAACATAAAGAAGTTCGCCGTATCGGGCCGTCGAGGCATCTTCGGGCGTCGCGACGTTTTTGTGGTGCCCCAAATTGTGGTCAATGAAAAACTGGCCGTACAAGGTGGTGACCAGCAAACCTTGGGCTAAGCGCTGGTAGGTGGCGTTCGGACGGTGGCCCAATTCGTGGGCGATGTTGATGGCTAAGGATCCGCACGAAACCCCCATGGCCGTAATGTGCCCCATCAGCGAGAGCAGGTCGCCCGCCGCGCGGTCCTGCGGAACCACGTGCACAAAAAGCGCAATCGCCCCGAGGTGCAGGGGAATTTGGGCGAGCACCAGCGCGTCGTACCCCGGCTGCCGCAAGCGCTCGGCCCGCTGGGCCTCGCTTAGATTGGCGGCAAAGGCGGGCAGCACCGCTTCAAGGAGCGGAACCAACCCAAACGCAAACCCAAGCGCGGCAAAGGCCAACGGGCCGCGGCTCAGCAACCCGAGGTAAATCGACGCAGGGAGCAGCAACGAAAGCAGGTAGCGCAGTCCGGTCATGCACCCAAGATAGGGCGCGGCTCCCAACGTTCCAACACCTTCATCCTGAGGAACATTTCTTCACTATACCACTCGAATTTTCGGGTTTTGCGCACCATGGGGGCGTGCTCCCGGCTTCGGTAGGCGAAGGCGTCGAGGGCCTCCGCACTCCGCCAAACGCTCAAGGTCGCCTGCTCGACCAGGGGCAACTCGCCCACGCCTTTGCGGTAGATCAACTCAGGCAGGCGGTCGAGGTGTCGGCTGGCGCCGGGAACGTTCCACCAAAACCGCAGGGCCTGCGACCACTTAATGCGGGCTCGGGTAAGCACGGCCACTTCCTCTTCGGGACCCAAGCTCGCCAGCTCAGCCCCTTCAAGCAGGTGCACGCCGTCCCAGCTTCCGTGACCCCGAACGGGCAGGGCATTCCACCCCCACTCTTCCTGGGCTGACGCCCGCCATTCGGCCCACCGAGGGTCCTTCGCAAAAAACGCATCGGCGTGGGTCTTCGATTCCCAAACGCCAAACCAAGCGTAGGTGCTGAAGTCGGGCCAGATGGAGAATCCGCCGCCGGCACCGCTCCCCAACTGCTTGGCAAAGCGGAGCCCTTCGGCCGACCAGAGCTGGCGCAAGGCAAACCCCTGGGCCCCGAAGGCGCGCCACTGGGCGCGTCGGCCGTGCCAGCAAAAGAAGCGCACGGTGATGAAGGGAGTGTTTGCCATTTTGTCAGTCGTTGTGCTAAGGTAACCGCCATGGCACAGCCCTTGTTCCCCAGGCAACGCACTAAACGTTTAAAAAATGGCTACAGGTAAAATCAACGTATCGGCGGACAACATTTTTCCCGTCATCAAGAAGTTTCTCTACAGCGACCACGAGATCTTTTTGCGCGAGCTCATCTCCAACGCCGTAGACGCCACCAACAAGCTAAAAACGCTCAGCAACCTCGGCGAATTTTCGGGCGAACTCGGCGACCTGACGATTCACGTGGACGTCGACAAAAAGAAGAAAACCCTTACGATCCGCGACCGCGGCATCGGCATGACTTCAGACGAAGTCAACAAGTACATCAACGACGTCGCCTTTTCGGGTGCTACCGAATTCGTCAACGCCTACGAGGGCAAAATTGACAAGGGAGCCATGATTGGCCACTTTGGACTCGGCTTCTACTCGAGCTTCATGGTTTCGAGCAAGGTGGAGATTCACACCCGCAGCTGGAAGGCCACCGAAGCCGAGGGCGCCTTCTGGTCCTGCGACGGCTCGCCCGAATACAGCCTCGACCCCAAAAAGAAGAAGGACCGCGGAACCGACATCATTCTGCACATTGACGGCGATTCCGAAGAATTCCTCGAAGAATTCAAAATCAACGAGCTGCTCAAGAAGTACGCCCGATTCATGAGCGTGCCCATCGTCTGCGGCGAAAAAGACGAGCGCTACAACGCGGCCGCCGAGGGCGAAGACGCCAAGTGGGAAACCAAAAAGGTTCCCAACGTCATCAACCCCGACAGCCCCGCGTGGACCAAAAAGCCGAGCGAGCTGAGCGACGAAGACTACAAAGCGTTTTACAAGGCGCTGTACCCCTACACGTTTGAAGAGCCCCTTTTCCACATCCACATGAACGTGGACTACCCGTTTGATTTGACGGGAATACTGTTCTTTCCGAAAATCAAGCCCAACATGGAGCTCAATAAGAACAAGATTCAGCTCTACCAATCGCAGGTTTTTGTCACCGACAACGTAGAGGGCATTGTGCCCGAATTCTTAATGCTGCTGCACGGAGTGATCGACTCCAAGGACATTCCGCTCAACGTCTCGCGCAGCTACCTGCAGGCCGACGGCAACGTCAAAAAGATCAGCGGACACATCACCAAAAAAGTGGCCGACAAACTCGAAGAAATGTTCAAGGCGGACCGCGCCGACTTCGAGCAAAAGTTCAAGGACATCGCCGTCATTATCGAGTACGGAATGGTGACCGACGACAAGTTTTTTGAGCGCGCCCAAAAGTTCAGCCTGCTGCGCAGCGCGGTCGACGACCAAACCTACACGATTGAGGAGTACCTGAACAAAATCAGCACGCTGCAGACCGACAAAGAAGGTACCCGAGTCGTGCTGTATACCTCCAACAAGGAAAGCCAGCACAGCTACATCCAAAAGGCCAAGGCCGAGGGGTACGACGTGGTGGTACTCGACTCTCCCATTGCGGGTCACTGGATCCAAAAGATCGAAGGGGCGCACGAAAAAGTCCGCTTTGCCCGCGTCGACAGCGACATGCTCGACAAGCTGATCCCCAAGGAGGGCGAGCGAGCGCACCTGCTGACCGACTCCGAAAAAGAAAGCCTCAAGGCCTACGTCGAAGGAGCCATTAACGACAAAAACTACAGCGTTCGGGTGGAAGCCCTGGCCAGCGACGACCTGCCGATGATGGTGGTGATGCCCGAGTACATGCGCCGCATGAAGGAGATGAGCGCCACCGGCGGCGGCGGTTTCATGGGCATGGGCGATTTCCCCGACCACTACGACGTGGTGGTGAACGGAAACCACGCGTTGGCGGGCAAAATCCTCAAAGCCGAGGAACCTGCAGACCGCGACCAGCTCATCCTGCACGCTAAAGACCTCGCGCTGCTTCAGCAAGGCCTGCTGACGGGCGAACGACTCACGGCGTTTGTCAACCGTTCCCTGGAACGTTTAGTCTAATCGAATAATCCGTTTAAACGCTTAAATTGTTCCCATGAAACTATTCGCCCTCCTCGCGGCATTCAGCACCTTTTCGCTGCTTGCCCAAGACCTGCCCCAGCTATCGCCCAAAGCCGTGGTGGAGCAACGCATTGGCCTGACCGACACCAAGCTCACCTACTGGCGCCCGAGCGCCCGCGGCCGCGACGTGTTCAACGAAGTCGTCACTTCGGGCCAGCACTGGCGCCTTGGAGCGAACAGCAACACCCTGCTCACCACCAGCACCGACCTTGAATTTCGAAACGGCATGGTTCCCGCCGGCACGTACAGCCTGTCGTTGTTTGCGAACGACGGCGAATGGACACTGGTAGTGAACCGCGACACGGAAGGCTGGGGCGTTTCGAGCTACGACGAAAAAAAGGACGTGCTTCGCGTGACCGTGCCCGTGGAAATGGGCCAAATGCGCACCGAAACCATGGTGCTTTTTTGGGACAACGTCCAAAAGAGCTCGGCGGATTTGGTCATTTCGTGGGGGGACCGCTCCGCGCGATTTGCCGTGACCGTTCCCACGGAGCGCCTGGCCAAGGAAAACCTGGACAAGGCCCTTGCCGATCCCAAGGCGGAATGGACGGTGTACCGCAACGCCGCCCGGTACGGATGGGAAAACAAGCTCCCGCAAGCCGAAGAATGGGCCCGCAAAGCGGTAGGTATGAAGGCCGACAACTGGTACAACCACTACCTTCTAGCTCAGATTTTGGAGTCCAACGGTAAAAAAGCTGAAGCCTTAAAATCCGCCCAGCGCGCGCTGGAAGTGGGCCTTGCCGACGCCAAAAAGGCATCCAAGCCCTTCAGCAGCGAGGCCGACGTGCAGGCCCTGATTCGCCGACTGAAGTAATCCCTCGCCGGACCTCGGAGGGCATGAATGCAGAATTTCGCATTCATGCCCTTTTTTGTTGAACCAATACCCCAAAAAGCGGTTAAATGGGGTATGAAGATTAAACAAAGTTTGCCTTTTGCGGCGTTCATCGCCTTCAGCCTGCTGTCGTTCAATGCCTTAGCTCAGGCCACCCTGCGCGGAACTGTCGTCGACAACACCACCAACGAACCCATTCCCGGCGCCGTAGTGCGCGTCGACGGGCGTTCCGCCACCGGCACCACCGACATGGACGGCAAGTTCCGCATCGACAACCTCGCGCCCGGTTTGGTCAACGTCCGCATCGAGTCCTTCGGGTACGAGGCCTACACGGCCTTTGAGGTTCAGTTGACGCGCGCCAAGCCCGCCGAACTTCAGGTGCGGCTCAAAGAATCGGCCCAGCAGCTGCAGGAGGTTGAAATCACGGCCCAGTCCCAGTTTCAGCGCGTGGACCAGTCCCCCGTCAGCGTTCAGAGCATTGGCATTAACGAAATCCGACGCAATCCGGGCGCCAACCAAGACATTTCTAAGGTGATTCAATCGCTCCCTGGCGTCGCGAGCGGCGGAGCGGCCTTTCGCAACGACTTGGTGATTCGCGGCGGCGGCCCCAACGAGAACATTTTCTTTCTCGACGGAATTGAAATTCCGGCCATCAACCACTTTGCCACTCAGGGAGCTAGCGGCGGCCCGGTGGGCATGATCAACGTGAACTTCATTCGCGACGTCGACTTCTACACGAGCGCCTTCCCGGTGCAGCGCGGAGGCAGTTTGAGTTCCGTGATGGAACTGAACCTGCGCGACGGCTCCGAAGAAAAAGTCAACGGCATTTTTCAGGTCGGCGCCTCGGAGGTCGGATTGACCTTGGACGGTCCGCTTTCAAAAAAAACCACCTATCTGGCGAGCGTGCGCCGCAGCTACCTGCAGTACCTCTTTGGCGTCATTGGCCTGCCGTTTTTGCCCACCTACAACGACTACCAGATAAAAATCAAGCACAAGATCAACCGCAAGAACCAGATCACGTTTTTGAGCCTGGGAGCCTACGACGTGAGCGTGCTCAACCTGGAGCGCAACGAGACCGAGGACCAGCGCTACATCCTGAACTACCTGCCTTCCTACAACCAATGGAACTACTCCATTGGAGCCAAGTACACCCACTTTGGGCGGTTCGGAGCGACCAACGTCGTCCTGAGTCGGTTCATGCTCGACAACCAGTCGGAGAAGTACGCCAACAACGACGTCAACGGCGACCTTCTGCTGAACTACGGCAGCCAAGAAATCGCCAACAAACTTCGCGTAGAGCAGCCGTGGAAGCTGAAAAACTGGGAAGGCCTGGTGGGCTTTGGCGCCGAGCAGCTGAAGTACAACACGAACACGTTTGACAAGCGTTTCCCGGGCGGATTTGTTCTGGACTACACGACCGAAGCCGTGTACTACCGCGGATCGATGTTTGCCAACGCCGTGGGCAAGTTCGCCGACGGGCGCCTGAAGCTCTCGCTCGGACTGCGCACAGACTTTGGCGACTTCAACGAAAACACCCAAAACCCGCTGGACCAGCTTTCGCCGCGGGCGGCCCTCAGCTACAACCTCACCGAAAACTGGACGCTGGACGCCAACGTAGGGCGCTACTTCCAGCTTCCGCCGTTCACGGCCCTGGGCTACGTGGGCGCAGACGGCGACAACTCGTCGCTTCGCTACATCCAGGCGGACCACTACGTGCTGGGCAGTACCCGGTTCTTGCCTTGGAACGCCAAGGCCAGCGTCGAGGGCTTCTACAAGGCCTACCAGTACTACCCCTTGCTGCTGCGCGACAGCATTTCGCTCGCGACGTTGGGCGGAGACTTTGGTGTAATCGGCAACCAGCTGGCCACTCCGACGAGCACCGGCCGCGCCTACGGTGCCGAATTCACCTACCAGCAAAAGCTGTTCAAGGGCTGGTTCGGCATCGCGGCGGTAACCTTGGTTCGCAGCGAGTTTGCCGACTTTTCGGGCACCTACGTGCCTTCGTCGTGGGACAACCGCATGATTGCGACCTTCACGTTTGGCAAGAAATTCGGCAAGAACTGGGAGTTTGGCGGACAGTACCAGCACCTCGGCGGAGCGCCCTACACTCCGTTTGACCTTGAGCGCACGGCCAACATCCAAAACTGGAACGTGTTTGGTCGCGGCCTGCCCGACTACAGCCTCCTGAATTCAGAGCGTTTTGGGGAGTTCGACCGCCTCAACCTGCGCATCGACAAAAAGTGGTTCCTCAAGAAATGGAACCTCGACCTGTACTTCGACGTGCAAAACGCACTGGCCTACCAACTCGAAGGCCCTAAGTTCATCGACGTGGTGCGCGACGCCAACGGCAACCCTGTCGTGGACCCCAGCAACCCGACGCAGTACCTCACCAAGTTCCTGGACAACACCCAAGGAATTGTGCAGCCCGGCCTGGGCATCATCGTCGATTTCTGAGTTCGGCTAACCGGACTTTTTGCCGAAGAGGCTTCGGAGTCGGCGCGTGCGGCGCGGCTTCGGGGCCTCTTCGGGCATAGGTACCTGCAGGGGCGCGGCCTCGCTCGGCTGGTAGTCGGTAGCCGACTCGTACAGCACGTAGCGCTGGCGGGCAAAATTGTAGCGCATCACGTCGGTGAAGTAGGACGTGCGGAACTGCTCGTGCGACCAGCCCTCGTTCAGCGCCGTCATGAGGGCGCTCGTTCCGGCCAGGCGGTTTAAAAAACTCCGCGCAAAGGGCGGACGGAGCGTCAGGCTGTCGACGACCTTCACGGAATCGTAGCGGTACTTGGCCTCCCAAAGGTGCGACCAGTCGATGCCCAAGGGCGCGGGGGTTGCGCGAAGGTCAACGCCGTAGCAGGTCGCCCCCTCGTGCGGAGGCTGGCTCGCCCCCACCCGCGATTGGGGCACAAACGAAAAGCTCGAGTCGCCCCACCAGGGCGCGCCGTACTGCTCAAACGCGTGGTCCGTTCCGCGCCCCACCGACACGTCGGTGGCCTCAAAAAAGCAGAGCGAGGGATACCAGTCGATGGCGTTCCGCGTGGCCAAATTGGGCGAAGGCGGCGCCGACGGATACACGCGTTCGCGGCGGTAGTGCTCCACCGGAACCACGAGGAGCGCCAGGGAGTCCGCGCCCTTGACCCAGTGCTCCCCTTTGGCCATCAGGGCGTACTCGCCCGAGGTCAAGCCGTAGAGGACCGGAACCGGGTGAAGGCCCACGAAACTCCGGTGGGCCGAGGTATCGAGCAGGGGGCCGTCGACCACGTCGGCAAAAGGCGTCGGGCGGTCGAGCACCACCAGCTCCTTGCGGTGCTCGGCGCAGGCCTCCATGACGTAGGCCAAGGTCGAAACGTAGGTGTAGAAGCGAATGCTCAAGTCCTGAAGGTCGTAGACCACGGCGTCGACGCTGTCGAGGTCGGCTTTAGACGGCTTTCGGCGCTCTCCGTACAGCGAAACCAGGCGCAGTCCGGTGGCGGAATCCCGCACCGCGTCAACCTTTTCGCCGGCTGAGGCGGTTCCGCGAAACCCGTGTTCGGGGGTAAACACGAAGCGCACGTCGATGCCCCGGCGCATCAGTCGATCTACCGTGCTCTCGCCGTCGGCGACCGAAGCCGCGTGGGCCACCACCGCCACCCGCTTTCCGCGCAGCTCAGGGATGTAGAGTCGCTCGCGCTCGGCCCCGTAGCGAAGGTGCTGCGCCGCAAGCCCCGGAAGGAGCAGCACGACCAGCGCCAACGCGAGGGCAGTCCGCGTACTTTTGTACTCTATGGCTCGTTTCCAACGCATGCGTACTTCGTGGCAGCTCGGTCGCCGCTGGAACCAATCCAGCCGCCGGCAGCGCAGAGCCAAGATAATCGCCACGGCGGTCGTCGCAAGCACCTTTGCCATCCTCACCCTCGCAACCTCCTTTTCGGGCGGACTGCAGCAGGCCATCCGCACCAAAATCGGACTGTTTTACGGTCAGGCGCAAATTCGCCTCCTCGAACAACACAGCCCCTACGAGACCAACGTGCACTTCGAACCGCTCCATCTGGATTCCGCACGTTGGATGCAAATGGCCTGGAAGGCGGGCGTGGCCACGGGGCCCGAAGGCATGGAGGGCATTCAGTGGCTCGGATGGGAGCACTGGAATCCGCAATGGAACCAACTGCTCGTCGAAGGCCGCGCGCCCGAGTCCGCCTATGAAGTGCTGCTCAGCCGCAAACTCAGCCAGCGCCTGGGCATCGCGGTGGGCGGCGAAATGCCCTACTACGCCAGCCGCGAAGCCGGAGCCCCTCCCACCCTGCGCTACCTGAGCGTCACGGGGCTGTACGAAACCGGGCTGGCGGAATGGGACGCCCAAACCGCCGTTGGACTCCTCGAGGGAATTCGCAACCTGCAGCGCTGGCCGGACTCTGCCCAGGCCACCTGGGTACGCTGGGGAAGCGACCCCCTGACCGAGGCCGATTGGGAGGCGCTGCGCAGCCAGCTCCCGGTGCAGCTCGAGGTGTACCGGCCCCAAGACGACCTGCCGGCCTTGTATCAGTGGCTCGATTTGTTTGACGCCAACGTGGTCATCCTCGCGGTGGTTTTGATCGTGGTGGGCGCCGTGAATTTGGGCGGAACCCTGCTCATCCTTTCGTTGGAGCAGCAGCGGGCCCTCGCCCTGCTTCGCGCCGTGGGATGGTCGGCGTCTCAGGCGCCCGTGGCGCTGGCCGGAATGCTCGTGCCCCTGCTGCTTCGCGGGGCCCTGTGGGGCATTGCGGTCGCCTTTGCGGTGCTCGGAATTCAAGATTTCGCAGGCGTGCTCACCCTAAATCCCGAGACCTACTACGTGAATGAGGTGCCTGTTTCCTGGAGTTTTGCGCGCTTCGCCCAACTCTATTTTCTTGTGTTCCTGAGCTTTACTCCGTCGATTTTCGTGCCCTGGCTGTGGATTCGCAAAATGAGGCCCGCGGGCATTTTGAAATCTGCCTAACCGCAGTATATTTGCAGCCCTTCTGGTGCGGTAGTTCAGTTGGTTAGAATACCGGCCTGTCACGCCGGGGGTCGCGGGTTCGAGCCCCGTCCGCACCGCCAGAAGAAGCAAAGCCTGCAGAAATGCAGGCTTTTTTGTTTTCCGACGGTTCGACGTCGCGGGATCGTTTGCTTGGCTTAGTTGCCGCACTCGCCCGGGGTCCACGACTTGACCCCGGCGCACTCCGCCTCGCAGCTGTTTGCATAGGTTTCGCCGTCGCAGCCGCAGACAGGGTCGTACACCGCGGGACAGATGCACGCGGCGTTGCGTTCTCCCCTGCAGTCGGGATCCACCGGTTTTTCGCAGCCGCCAAACACCAACAGGCCTAGCGCCGCCAACATCACCTTTTTCATAACTCAAAGATGCACAAAAAGCCGAAAACGTTGCATTACGGGTGTGGTTTTTGGACGCATCTACCCCCAACAGGGGCGCCAAAATTCGTATCTTTGCCCCACTAAATAACTGTACCATGGCACTCGAATTGACCACCACCAACTTCCAAGATCTCGTACTGAACTCTGACAAGCCCGTGCTCGTTGACTTTTGGGCAGAATGGTGCGGCCCCTGCCGCGTGGTGGGCCCCATTGTTTCTGAACTCGCCGACGATTTTGAAGGTCGCGCCGTGGTCGGCAAGGTCAACGTAGATACCGAGGGCGACCTCGCCACGCAGTTTGGAATCCGCAACATCCCGACGTTGATGGTGTTCAAGGGCGGACAAGTCGTCGACAAGCAAGTAGGCGTAGCCCCCAAGAACGTGCTCGCGGCCAAAATCGAAGCCCAGCTCTAATTCGCATGACCGGAGTTTCCACCGCAGTCGTGTTGGCGGGCGGCAAGGGAACCCGGCTCGCGTCGGCCTTCCCCGACCTGGCTAAGCCCATGGTTCCGGTGGACGGCATTCCGATCGCCGAACACCTCGTGCGCACGTATGCGGCTCAGGGTGTTCGGCGCTTCATTTTTACGCTAGGCTACCGCGGCGAACAGCTGCGGACGCACTTTGGAGACGGATCAGCTTGGGGCGTACACGTCAGCTACTACGAAGAATCCGAACCCCTCGGCACCGCCGGAGCCTTGGCGGAACTGCGCGACGAACTCGGTTCGGCACCCTTCTGGGTGTTCTATGCCGACACACTGAGCGACGTCGACCTCGGCCGCATGGAGGCGTTTCACCGACGCCACGGCGCCGATGCGACTTTGCTCGTTCACCCCAACGACCACCCCTACGACAGCGACCTCGTCGACGCCGACCCCCAGGGACGGGTCCGCGCGGTCTACGGCAAGCCGCATCCGGCCGACCGAGAGGTGCGAAATTCCGTCAATGCAGCGCTGTACCTGATTGAACCGGGGCTTCTGGCGGAGATTCCGCGCGGCACCGCCAGCGATTTTGGCCGCGATCTTTTTCCGGCATGGGCCACCGCGCACCGCCTCTTCGCCTACTCCACGCCCGAGTACATCAAAGACATGGGCAAGCCCGAGCGGCGAACCCAGGTGGAGGCGGCCCTGCGCAGCGGCAAAGTGGCGGCGCGCAACTTGAGTAAGCGCCAACGGGCCGTATTCCTGGACCGCGACGGCGTGATCAACGTCGATTCGGACCTGATCAAGCACCCCGACGAGCTCATCCTCATCCCGGGGGCGGCTGCGGCCATTCACGAGCTGAACCAGAGCCCCTTCGTCGTCGTGGTGGTGACCAACCAGAGCGTGGTGGCGCGCAACCTGACCGACGAAGCAGGGGTCGACCGCATCCACGCCCGAATGGAGCGCCTTCTCGCCGATGAGGCCGGTGCCTTGGTCGACGCGATCTACTACTGCCCGCACCACCCGCACGGCGGATTTCCCGAAGAAAACCCCGCCTACAAAATCGAATGCAGCTGCCGCAAGCCCAAACCCGGCATGCTTCTGGAGGCCGCCGAACGCTTCAACATCGACTTGAGCGCCAGCTACCTGGTGGGCGATTCACCCCGTGACCTTGAGGCGGGCCAAGCCGCAGGACTGCGCGCAACGGTCCGCGTGCGCACCGGCCACGGCCTCAAGCCAAGCGCCGTCCAGCCCAGCGTGCAGGTCGACGACTTGAGTGCCGCCGTGCAGTGGATCTTGGAACGCGAAAAGTTCCGAACTTCGCCCCAATGATCATCAGCCGCACGCCCTTTCGCATCTCCTACGTCGGCGGAGGTTCTGACCTGCCCGCCTACTACCGCGAGCACGGCGGAGCGGTCCTCTCGAGCACCATTGCCAAGTACCTGTACGTCAGCAGCCACGACTACTTTGAGGCCGGCCAAATACGCACCAAGTACTCGAGCACCGAAACGGTATCGAGCGTCGCAGACCTCAAGCACCCCCTGCTCCGCGCTATTCTTTCCCGACTCAAGTTGGGAACTGGGCTCGAAATCAGCTCGATCGCCGACGTACCGGCGGGAACCGGCATGGGCTCTTCGTCTTCGTTTACCGTCGGAACCCTGCACAACCTCATGGCCCGCATCGGGCGCGCCGACGAGGCCACGAAGTCTTGGCTGGCCGAGCAGGCCTGTGCGGTAGAGCTGGGCGACTTGGGCGAACCCATCGGCAAGCAGGACCAGTACGCCGCGGCCTTCGGCGGATTTCGAATCTACCGATTCCACGGCGACGAGCGCGTAGGCGTCGAGTCGGTGGCCCTACCCGATCCCGAGGGTTGGCTGCGCCACCTGCGGCTCTACTACCTGGGCAACCAGCGCTCGGCCTCGGCAATTTTGGCGGAACAAAGCCGCGAAAGTGCCCAGCGAAGCAAGCAAGAGGTGCTGCGCGACATGGTGGCGCTCGTGGACCCCTTGGCCGTCGCCTTGGGCCAAAGCGATTGGACCGAATGCGGCCGACTGATGCACGGCAACTGGCTGCTCAAGCAGAGCTTGGCCCGCGGAATCAGCGACCTCAGCATTGCCGACGCCTACCAGCGCGGACTTCGCGCGGGCGCCCTGGGCGGCAAGCTCTTGGGGGCCGGCGGAGGCGGATTCATGCTCTTTGTCGCTCGCCCTGAAGACCACGCACAGCTGGACGCCGCCCTCAGCGACCTTCGCCCCTTCCCCTTCCAGTGGGATTTTGAGGGGTCCCGCATTATTTATTCCGACGAAGCCCCGAACTTACCGAGGTAAACCCGTTTCTGCTATGAATCCGACCGAATACCGCCAACTTCTCACGCAGACGCTGAATGCGCTGGACCTGGCTGCCGTAGAGCGCCTGGTTGAACTCTTCGTCGACGCCCACGCACGGGGCGCCCAAATCTTCACCATGGGCAACGGCGGATCTGGCGCCAGCGCAAGCCATGCGGCCGGCGACTTCCTCAAAGGCGCGTCCTATGGCCTCGACCAACGCTTTAAGATGATTTGCTTGAACGACAACCTGCCCAGCATGATGGCCGTTGCCAACGACATTGGCTGGGACGACATTTTTGTCGAACCCCTAAAAAACTACCTCCAGCCAGGCGACCTCGTAATCGGCATTAGCGGCAGCGGAAACTCCCGCAACGTCCTCAAGGCCGGCGAATACGCCAAGGCCCACGGCGCCACGTTGGTCGGCATGACGGGCTTCAAGGGCGGAAGACTCCGCGAAATGGCCGACCTCAGCATCCACTCCGACGCAATGGACATGGAAGTCGCCGAAGACGTCCACATGGCCGTGTTCAACATGGTGAAAAAAGCCTGCATGGCCCGCCTCATGGGCGACGCGCCGAGCATGGGCGGAACCTACGACGCGCGAATTGCCTAAGGCGTCCGCCCCCCACGATTTACTACCCCAACCTACATGAACACTGATTTAGCTGCCCGCAGCGAAGGACGCTGCGAACTTTGCGGCGCGGCTGCACCCTTGACCGAACAGGCCGTAGCGCCCAAAAAAGGCCAGAGCGCCGAAGAATGCGTGGCCGTGTGCGCGACGTGCGAGGCCGCTTCGGCAGACCCCGCCGCCCATGCCGACCACTGGCGCTGCCTCAACGACAGCATGTGGAGTCCGGTTCCCGCGGTTCAGGTTCGCGTGTACCGCCTGCTGGGAGCCTTGAGCGCCGAATGGGCGAGCGACCTCAAAGACCGCATGTACCTCGACGAGCCGACGCTTGAATGGGCCGACGCCGCGCCCACTTCGGTGGTCCATAAAGACGCGTACGGCGTCCTGCTGCAGCACGGCGACACGGTGGTGCTCACCGAACACCTCGACGTGAAGGGCACCAACTTCACCGCCAAAAAAGGAACGGTGGTCCGCAACATCCGCCTCGACCGCAGCAACGCCGACTACCTCGAGGGCCGGGTCGAGGGCCAAGAAATCGTGATTCTGACCAAGTTCGTCAAGCGCCAAGCGCGGGACTGAGCGGGCTACCTGCCTCGACGCAGCAGCGCTTCGCAGGCTTGGACGGTTTCGCGGACCACGTCTGCGGCGGGCATCAGTTCGCTGATGCGGGCGGCCACCTGGCCAATTTCGAGTTCCCCTTCGACGAGGTCGCCCTCGCGCATGCCCTTTTTAGCCCGCCCGCGCCCCAACAGGGCCGCGAGTTCTTCGGGCTGGGCGCCGCGCGCGTAGGCTGCGGCAACCTCCGCATAAAAGGGGTTTTTGAGCAAGCGAACCGGAGCCAGTTCCTTCAGGGTGAGCTGCGTGTCGCCCTCGCCGGCCTGGAGCACCTCGCGCTTGAAGGCCTCGTGGGCCGAGGCCTCGGGGGTAGCCACAAACCGAGAGCCCATTTGAACGCCCTCGGCGCCCAGCATTAGGGCGGCCGCCATGCTGCGGCCGTCTGAAATACCTCCGGCCGCGACGACCGGAATGGAGACGGCGTCAACCACGGCGGGCACGAGGACCATGGTGGTGGTTTCGTCGCGGCCGTTGTGGCCGCCCGCCTCGAACCCTTCGGCAATGACCGCGTCGACTCCGGCGGCCTCCGCTTTGACGGCAAAAGCGCTGGAGGCCACGACGTGCAGCACGGTACGGCCCCGCTCCTTGAGCCAAGCGGTGTGCAGCTTGGGGTTGCCGGCCGACGTGATGACCACCGGAACGTCAAAATCAATGCAGGACTGCAAGTGCGCTGCGATGTTGGGGTACAGCATCGGAAGGTTCACGGCGAACGGCCGGTCCGTGGCCGCGCGCAAGGACGCAAGCTGCGCGCGCAGCTCGTCGGGGTACATGCTTCCCGAACCCAGGGTGCCGAGTCCGCCGGCATTGGAAACGGCGGCCGCCAGCTCCCAGCCGGAGCACCAAATCATTCCCCCCTGGATGATGGGGTGTTCAATCCCGAGAAGTTGGGTGAGGCGGGTTTTCATGCGGTGAGCCCGTCAGTTGGCGGGAACCGTGACGACCTGGGTGCGGCTGCGCACCGTAAACCAAAAGGAACGGGTGTCCAGGCGGACTTCGTTTTGGCCCGCAGGCACCTCGAGGCGGTCCAGGAGGCGGCCGTCGACTGCAATGACCTCGAGGGCGTCCGCAGAGCGGGCGTCGGAACGGCGAAGCACCCAGCCGCCTTGATTGAGCGAATGCAGGGTCCAGTCGCGCAGGGCGTCGGGCTGAGCGATACCGAGTCCGTTGAGCACCGTGGCAAAATTGGGGATTCCGTAGCCCAAGAAGGAATCGGGCGCAAACGATCGGTGCGCCGACATGCGCACGCGGTGAATCAAGTCGTTGGCCGTGTATCCGTTGGGAAGCGTTTTAGCCGCTTGCACCAAGCTGGCCATGGCGCCGGCCATGATGGGCGACGAAAAACTCGTGCCCGACGAGGTGGCCACGTTGCCCGACGAATTGACTACCGCGGCGCCCAGTCCGCGCGCGGCGACGTCGGGCTTGACCCGGCCGTCGGCTGAAGGTCCCTGGCTGCTGAAGCTGGCCCGAACCCCAAATTCGTCGACGGCACCCACCGCCAAAATAGAATCGGCGTCGGCGGGCGCCGAAATGTACTTCCACGACGAGGACCCCTCGTTGCCGGCTGAAATGCAGAGAATCATTCCGGTACGCGCCGCGGCGACGGCGGCGAGCGAGATGGGCGTGGAACGTCCGTCCATGTCGGCGTAGCTGTGGTCCCCTACTCCGTTGTCGAACGTGGTGTAGCCCAACGAGGTATTGATCACGTCAACCCCGAGGGAATCGGCCCGCTCCGCGGCCATTACCCAGTTGTACTCTTCGGCAATCGTCTCGGTGAGTTGGTTTTCGGTTTTAAACAGGTAAAACGAGGCCTTGGGGGCCGTACCCACCAAGGTGGCGTCGAGGTCCGCGCAAATGGTGCTCCACACGCTCATGCCGTGGCTCCCGAGGTGAAAGACGTTGGTGTCGCCGTCGATGTAGTCCCAGGTTCCGAGAACGCGTCCCTGCTGCCAGGCACCCTGAAATGCGGTGAAGGTGTCGGCGCCCGAAAATCCAGCATCCATGAGGGCCACCTTGACGCCGGCTCCGTCAAAGCCCGCGTCGTGCAGGGCGTTCACCTGAATCTGGTTGACTTGCTGGGTCGAGGCCCCGTACTGGTACCCATTAACCCCGTCTTCTTCACCGCACCGTGCGGAATGGGACCCCGCAGACCGAAGCGCGGCTTCGCGAGTCGGCCCCGCGAATCCGGGCGCCACCTCGGTGAGGCTTCGCTTCATAATCCCCACGGGTTGGGTGGCCCGAACCCAGGGAAGCGCGCGGAGTTCCGCGAGCTGCTGCGCGTCGGCTTTCACGACCAGGGCGCGAAGCCAGCGGCTCCGTCCCAAGGGCGGCGCCACGCGCGCCACCGCGGCCACGGCCTCGGGCTGCAGGGCAAAATCGGTGTTTCGCAAGGCAATTCCCTGGGCTGCTCGGCGGGCCAACGCGTCGTCGCCCAGCATCGGTTGGGTGTAGTCCAGGGCGGACTCCCGAAGGAAAATCCAATGCGTCCTCGGCGATTCTTGGGCCCAGCTCAACAATGAACCTAAGCTTAAAGTAAGCAATAATAAATTTTTCATAATTAGTTTGTTATAACTCCTGAGCCAATCAGATCGTCGCCGGAATACCAGGCCGCAAACTGGCCTGGCGCCACGGCCTTCATCGGACGACTGAAGGTAATCCAAAGTCCGCCCTCGTCGGCCTTAAGTTGGGCAGGAACCAGGGTCTGGCGGTAGCGTATCCGCACGAGGTAGTCGGCCTGCTCGCCCGGCTGGAGCGCCCGCCAGGGCTGAATCCAGTGGACGTCTTGGGCCGCAATCCAGAGCACCGAGCGGTACAGCCCCGGGTGGTCCTCACCCTGGCCGACGTAGACCACGTTGCGCACCACGTCCGTCGCCAGCACGAAGAGCGGCAGCGGTTTTCCGCCCACGAGCAGGCCCTTGCGCTGCCCCACCGTGAAGTAGTGGGCGCCTTGATGCGTACCCACCTCGACCCCGTCTTCAGGCACAAATCCCCAGGGCTGGCCGGGCGCCACGGCCGGTATTTTGGCAGAATCCCGCGGAACCTCCACGATCGGGCCCCGCTTGGGCTTGAGCTGCTGCTGCAAAAAGTCGGGAAGGCGCACATGGCCAATGAAGCACAGGCCTTGGGAATCCTTCTTGGCGGCCGTCACGAGCCCGGCTTCAGCGGCAATCCTTCGCACCTCAGACTTCTGAAGTCCGCCAATGGGGAACAAGGCCTGCGCCAGCTGCTCTTGGTTGAGCTGGCACAAAAAGTAGGACTGGTCCTTGCCTCCGTCGAGCCCCGCCCTCAGGTGCATGCGGCCGTCGTCGTCGCGCTCCACCCGGGCGTAGTGGCCCGTGGCCACGAAATCAGCACCAAGGCTCCGCGCGGCGTCGAGGAACAAATCAAACTTGATTTCGCGGTTGCACAGCACGTCGGGATTGGGGGTGCGGCCGGCCTCGTACTCGGCAAACATGTAGTCGACGATGCGCTCCTTGTAGGCCACCGAAAGGTCGAGGACCTGAAAGGGAATCCCGAGCTTCTCGGCGACCAGCAAGGCGTCGTTGGAGTCTTCAATCCACGGGCATTCGTCCTCAAGGGTGGGCGACGCGTCGTTCCAGTTGCGCATGAAGATTCCGATGACCTCATGGCCCGCCTGCTGCATGAGCAAGGCGGCCACCGACGAATCCACGCCGCCCGAAAGCCCCACCACTACGCGCGCCATCAGGGCTTGGGCTTTTGCAGGATTCCGCGCCGGTAGCTTTCCGTGCGCACGACGCTGCCGCGCTCGAGGTAGGTCCAGGTGCCGTGGCGCAGGTCGTTCACGTAGCTTCCCGCGACCGCCACGCGGCCGTCGGCATCAAACTCCGTCCAGGCGCCGTGCAGCCGTCCGCCCGCCCAGGTCGAGCTGCGCTCCTTGCCGCCGGCATCTGAAAACCGCATCCAGGTGCCCTGCTTGGCTCCGTCGACGTACTCGCCGCGCTCCATCACCTTGCCGTCGGGGTAAAACATCGTGTAGGCCCCGTGGAGCACGCCGTTGCGGTAGGGCGCATGCTCGAGCTTGGTGCCGTCAAAAGCAAAAGTCACCCAAAGGCTGTCGCGCTGCCGCTGGACGTTGTAGATTCCGCGGGCCATCAGCTTGCCCTTTTCGTCGTACTGTTCGGTGGCGCACACCCCGCTGCGCCCGCGGTAGTCCATTTGGGCGCTGCGGAAGCCGTTTTCGTGGTAGTACACAAACCTTCCTACGGGAACGCCGGCGTCAAACTGGCCTTCGTAGCGCGGCTGGCCGTTGGGGTGCTTGGCGGACCAAGGACCCGTTCGCCGTCCTTGGGCATCCACTGCGTTTTGCGCGACCGCCACCAGGGCGACGAGCCAGAGTCCGATTGCTGCAAGGGGGTGCTTCATGTCAGTCGAGGCGTACCGCCGCGTGAAAGTGTTTTAGTTCGTCCAAGTGACCCAAGAGTTCCCGGCTGATTTGCACCCCAGCCCCTCGGCTCGGCATGCGCAGTTGGGTCTGGCTTGCGGCGTCGCCGATGTGGAACTGCAGGCGCTGCTTGCCCGGATGCGCGCGCAAAATCTGCGCCAGTTCGCCCCAGGTAGCTGGGGTAATGTCCTGAACCGCCGCATAAAGCGTCAGTCCGCGCGCCTCGCGGTCAAACATCTCGCTGAGCAACTGAATCTTGTGGATGTCGGCCACGAGCTTGGCCTGGTTGTCGTCGCGGGCCCAAGCGGGGCGCTGCACGCGTCCGCGCACGAGCACCATCAGGTCGTTCACAAAAAAGCTGCGCAGGTCGAGGAACTGCTGCCCAAACACGACAAACTCGGTGGCGCCTTCTTCGTCTTCGAGCACAAAGCTGCCCATCTCGCGGCCCGTGCGGGTGGTGCGCACCTGGGCGTTGGTAACGATTCCGGCGACCACAAAATCGCGGGCGCCCTTGCCCTGAACAAAGGCATCGAGCGACGAAAGTTCGCCGACCGATTGCTTGCGGAACGTTTTGAGCTCAAAGCGGTAGGCGTCGAGCGGGTGCGCGCTCACGTAGATTCCGATCACTTCCTTCTCGCGCTTGAGCAGCTCGAGGTTGTTCCACGTCGGCACCTGCGGCAGCGCCGGCTCGGGCGTATCCACTCCGCTGTCTTCGCCAAACAAGCTGACTTGGGCGGAATTCAGCTGGTCCTGGTAGGCCTGACCGTAGCGGCGCAGGCGTTCCACGAACGGCCGGCCGTCGGATTCTTCGGCGAAGAACATCGCTCGGTGCACGCCTTCGAAGCGGTCAAACGCTCCTCCGAGCGCGAGCGACTCCCAAGTCCCCTTGTTGACGACCCGAAGGTCGAGGCGTCGGGCGGCGTCAAACACGCTGGTATAGGGTCCGTTGGCGGCGCGATCCTGAAGCAAAAAGTCGACGGCTGCCGCACCCACCCCCTTCATGCCCAGCAAGCCAAATCGAATGGCGCCCTCGCGGTTAACCGTGAACGGCCCTTCGGACTCGTTGAGGTCGGGCCCCAGCACCGGGAGCTTCATGCGCCGGCATTCCTCCATGAAAAACGTCACCTGCTTGATGTCGTTCATGTTGTTGGAGAGCACGGCCGCCATGTACTCGGCGGGATAGTGCGCCTTCAGGTAGGCGGTTTGGTAGGCAATCCACGCGTAGCAGGTCGAGTGCGACTTGTTGAAGGCGTACGAGGCAAAGGCCTCCCAGTCCTTCCAAATCTTTTCCAACGTCGGTTCGGCGTGGCCGCGCTCGATTCCGCCCTGCACAAATTGGGGCTTCATCTGGTCGAGGACCGCCTTGATCTTCTTGCCCATCGCCTTGCGGAGCATGTCGGCCTGGCCCTTGGTAAAGCCGGCGAGCTTTTGCGACAGCAGCATCACCTGCTCCTGGTACACCGTGATGCCGTAGGTCTCGCTGAGGTACTCCTCCATGTCGGCGAGGTCGTACGAAATGGGCTCGACGCCATGCTTGCGCCGAATGAAGCTGGGAATGTACTCGAGCGGACCCGGACGGTACAGCGCGTTCATGGCGATCAGGTCGCCAAACACCGTGGGCTTGAGGTCCTTGAGGTGCTTTTGCATTCCGGGCGATTCGTACTGGAAGATGCCCACGGTGTCTCCGCGCTGAAAGAGCTCGTAGGTGGCGACGTCGTCGAGCGGAATCGCCTCAATGTCAATCTCAACCCCGTGGCGCTTGCGCACGAGCTCGAGGCTGTCCTTGATCAGCGTCAGCGTCTTGAGGCCCAAGAAGTCCATCTTGAGCAGGCCGGCCGACTCCACCACCGCGTTGTCAAACTGCGTGGTCCACATGGCGCTGTCTTTGGCGGTGGCCACCGGAATCAGCTCGCGAATGTCGCTCGGGGTAATGATCACGCCGCAGGCGTGTATGCCGGTGTTGCGCAGCGAGCCTTCCAAGACCTTGGCCTGCTGCAGCGTGGCCGCCTTGAGGTCGCCGCCCTTGGCCATTTCGCGCAATGCCACGGCCTTGTCGTAGTCCTCATTGCGGAATTTCTCGCGAATCGTCGCGTCGTCGGCGTCGAGAATCGCGGGCAGGCTCGAGTTGTCGGGCACGGACTTGGTCAAGCGGTCGGCCTCATCAAACGACAGGTCCAGAGCCCGCCCCGCGTCTTTGATGGCCGACTTGGCCGCCATCGAACCGTAGGTAATGATCTGCGCTACTTGGTTTGACCCGTACTTGTCGATCACGTACTGAATCACCTTGTCGCGGCCCCGGTCGTCGAAGTCAATATCAATATCAGGCAAGCTGACGCGGTCCGGATTCAAAAACCGTTCGAACAGCAAGTCGTAGGTGATCGGGTCCACGTTCGTAATCCCTGTGGCGTAGGCCACCGCCGACCCCGCGGCCGATCCGCGGCCCGGCCCTACGCTGACGCCCATGTCGCGCGCCGCCTGGCAAAAGTCCTGAACGATCAAGAAGTAGCCCGGATAGCCGGTGCGCTCGATGGTTTCGAGTTCAAAGTCCAGTCGCTCGGCAATCTCGGCCGGAACCGGATCGCCCCAGCGCTTCTTGGCCCCCACATACGTCAGGTGGCGCAGGTAGGCGTTTTCGCCGCGCTTGCCGCCGTCGCGGGCGTCGTCGGGATGCACAAATTCTTGCGGAATCTCAAATGCCGGCAATAGCACGTCGCGGGCCAGCCCAAAATTCTCGACCTTTTCGAGAATTTCGCCCAAATTCACCAACGCCTCAGGCCAATCCGCGAAGCGCTGGCGCATTTCGGCCTGCGTCGTCAAGTAGAACTTGCTGTTCGGAAACCCGTAGCGAAATCCCCGTCCGCGCCCGATCGGCGTGGCCTTTTTCTCGGACTCCTTGACGCAGAGCAAAATGTCGTGGGCCTCCGCCTGCGCCTCGTCCAAGTAAAAAGCGTTGTTGGCGGCCACCGCCTTCACCCCGTGCGCCGCGCAAAAACGCCGCAGCACCTCGTTGACGGCATCTTCTTCGGGCAGTCCGTGGCGGTTGATTTCGGCATAAAAATCCGCACCAAACTGCGATTTCCACCACAAAAACGCCTCTTCTGCTTGCTTTTCGCCCACGTTTAAAATGAGCTGCGGCACCTCCCCCATCATGCCGCCGGTCGTGACCATTACCCCCTCTTTGTGGGCTAGCAGCAGGTCGCGGTCGATGCGCGGAACGTAGTAAAATCCCTCGATGTAGGCGATGGAGCTGAGCTTCGCCAGGTTGTGGTAGCCCGTTTTGTTCTTGGCCAAGAGCGGAATTTGGTAGCCGTCGTCCTTCTGGCTGCGGTCGAGGTGGTTGCGGCACACGTAGGCGTCCATTCCCACGATGGCTTTGAGCTCGGGGCTATCCTCAGGCCGGTTTTTGTTGTAGGCCTGCACCCCCTGCACAAACTGAAAAGCCCCCATCATGTTGCCCAAATCGGTCAGGGCCACGGCGGGCTGCCCGTCGGCCGTAACGCGCTTGATCAGCTCCGGAACCTTGGTGGTTGCCTGCAACACACTGAACTGGCTGTGCACGTGCAGGTGAAAAAAGGGCGTGACCTGATCGGAACCCGCAGCGGCAGGGGCCGCAGCCGGTGCCGCAGGCGCCAAATCGCGGGCTTTGAGGGCCGCGCTTGCCGCCTTGAGGTTGCGGTGCGTCAGCCCAATGGGCGACACCAGGTGCGGATGGGCCGCGATAAAGGACTCGAGCTGGTCGGGCTGCACCCCGAGCTGGCTGGGCTGCCAATGACGGATGCGCACCAGTTCCCAAAAGCAGCGCGCGGTAGCCTCCACGTCGGCGGTGGCGTTGTGGGCCTCGGCAAACTCTTGACCAAAAAGCTTGGCGTGCAGTTCTCCCAGTTTCGCGGGCTTGAATCCGCTTCGCCCCGGAATCCCCACCAACGCCGCAGTCTGCGGCGTCATCGTATCCAAGACGGGCTTTTGAATCCAGGATTCATCCCAGCCGAGCCTTAGGTACTCGGCCCCCAACGCATTCAAGTCAAACTTGAGGTTGTGGCCCACCATAAACTGGGTCCGATCGAGGGCCGACTGAAAGGCCGCAAGGGCTTCTGAAGCTGAAACACCCTCGTTGCGAGCGAGTTCCGTGCTAATGCCGTGAATCTCTTCGGCTCCAAACGGAATGTTGAACCCCTCGGGCTTGATCAAGAAGTCCCGCGCCTCAATCAGGGCTCCGTCGGGACCGTGCAGCTGCCACGCCACTTGAACCACGCGGGGCCAATTGTCGACGTCGCTCAGCGGCGCGTTCCAATCTCTGGGTAATCCGGTGGTTTCAGTGTCAAAAACGAGGTACATGGTCGAATCCTAAAGGTAAACCACGGCCCAAAGCCGTGTGCAAACGGCTCGCGGAATTTATCCACAATGGACGCCCCGCAGCTCGCTGCTCGGAGCCCGTTAAACGAGTTCCGCCTCGAGGTCGTACTCCGTGGCGCCCACGATCTTGGCACGCACGAAGGTTCCGCGCTTTAAATGCACGCCCGGAGCCTCAATGCGCACTTCGTTGTCCACGTCTGGCGAATCAAACTCGGTGCGGCCGATGTAGGCGTCGCCCTCGGCGCGGTCGACGACCACGGTCAGCGTTTGGCCGACCAACGCCTCGTTGCGCTCGAGCGAAATCTCGCGCTGCACTTCCATCACGGCCTGCTGGCGGGCCATCTTGACTTCAGCCGGAACGTCGTCTTCCAGCGCAAAGGCGTGGGTATTCTCCTCGTGGCTGTAGGTAAAAACGCCCAGGCGCTCGAAGCGCTGCGTGCGCACCCATTCGAGGAGCTCGTCAAAATCGGCCTCCGTTTCGCCCGGATAGCCCACAATTAGGGTCGTGCGAACCGCGATGCCGGGAACTTTTTCGCGCATGGACGCCAGCAACCGGTCGGTTTTGGCGTGCGTGGTTCCGCGCCGCATGCTTTTGAGCACGTTGTCGGCAATGTGCTGCAGCGGAATGTCGATGTAGCGGCACACCTTCGGATTCTCGCGAATCACGTCGAGCACGTCTTCGGGAAAGCCGGTCGGAAAAAGGTAGTGCAGGCGAATCCACTGAATGCCGTCGACCGCGCTCAAGGCCGTGACGAGCTCGGCCAGGCGGCGCTCCCCGTAGAGGTCGAGGCCGTAGTAGGTCAGGTCCTGGGCGATTAGGATCAGTTCGACCACGCCTTTAGCGGCCAGCTTTTGGGCCTCGGTCACGAGGTCCTCAATGGGCGTCGAACGGTGCTTGCCGCGCATGAGCGGAATCGCGCAAAACGAGCAGGGCCGGTCGCAGCCTTCCGAAATTTTAAGGTAGGCAAAGTGCTGGGGCGTCGTGGTGAGGCGCTCGCCGACCAGCTCTTTTTTATAGTCGGCCCCAAGGGCTTTGAGCAGCAGGGGCAGGTCTCGGGTGCCGAAGTACTGGTCGACGTTGGGAATTTCTCGCTCCAAATCGGGCTTGTAGCGCTCGCTCAGGCATCCCGTGACAAAGACCTTGTCGAGCAGCCCAGCCTCCTTCGCCTCCACCGCCTCGAGGATGGTGTTGATCGACTCCTCTTTGGCGTTTTCAATGAAACCGCAGGTGTTGATCACGACGATACGGCCCTCTTCCTCGTGCACGACGTCTTTGCCGGCCGCCTTGAGCTGGCCCATGAGAACCTCGCTGTCGTACACGTTTTTGGAACAGCCCAGGGTAATGACGTTGATGCGGTTTTTCGCCGCGGACTTGGTGCGCATGTGATTAACTTAAAACTTGAGGTGTCTAACTGAAAGACCTTGATTTTTAATCTCTTCAAGGGTCTCTATACCAATGCTAATGTGGGCGCCCACAAAGTCGCTTGAGACCTTGGCGTCGCTCTCGCTGGTCTTCACGCCCTCGGGGGTCATCGGCTGGTCCGAAACCAAAAGCAAGGCCCCCAAATGCAGGCGGTTGTGAAAGCCCGCCGAGAACAGCGTCGCCGTTTCCATGTCAATCGCCATGGCGCGGGTCATGCGCAGGTACTCCTTGAACGCGTCGTCGTGTTCCCAAACCCGTCGGTTCGTGGTGTACACGGTGCCCGTCCAGTAGTCGTGGTTTCGGTTGCGAATAATGTGCGACGTGGCGCGCTGCAGCATGAACGCCGGCAGCGACGGAACCTCCGGCGGAAAGTACGAGTCCGACGCCCCCTCGCCGCGAATCGCCCCAATGGGCACGATGAAGTCGCCCACTTTGGTGCGCTGCTTGAGTCCGCCGCATTTGCCCAAAAAGAGAATGGCTTTGGGCTGCACGATGCTCAGCAAATCGCTGATGGTCGCCGCATTGGGGCTGCCCATGCCAAAATTGATCATGGTAATCCCTTGGCCCTGAGCCGACGGCATGCTGCGGTTGGCATCTACGATGTGCCCGCCCGTCATGGCCACAAAGCGGTGCAGGTACTCGTTAAAGTTGGTCAGAAGAATGTAGTCCGACATGTCTTCGGCCTTCACGCCCGTGTAGCGCGGGAGCCAGTTGGCGGTGATTTCTTCTTTCGTCTTCATCGAGTTAGCTGAGTAGTGCGTTCAAAAATTCTTTGGCGTCAAACTCCTGAAGGTCGTCGACTCCTTCGCCCACGCCGATGTAGCGCACGGGCACGCGGAGTTTTTCGGCGATCGCCAGCACCACTCCGCCCCGCGCAGTTCCGTCCATCTTGGTCAGGACCAGTCCGGTCAGCGGGGTCACTTTAGAAAATTCAACAGCCTGATTTACGGCGTTTTGGCCGGTAGACGCGTCGAGGACCAACCACGTCTCGTGGGGGGCGCCCGGCACGATTTTGTCCATCACCCGGCGGATCTTGCCGAGCTCGTTCATGAGGTTGACTTTGTTGTGCAGGCGGCCGGCCGTGTCCACCAGCACGACGCCTCCGCCGTTTCGCGCTCCGGCCTCTGCGGCCGCATACGCTACCGCCGCGGGGTCGGTGTTCATTCCTTTTTCAATAAAGGTCGCCTCCGAGCGTTCGGCCCAGATGCGCAGCTGGTCGACCGCCGCGGCCCGAAACGTGTCGGCGGCGCCCAAAACCACTTGATGGCCCTGCAGCCGGAACTTTTTGGCAAGCTTGCCTACCGACGTCGTCTTGCCGACGCCGTTGACCCCTACGACGAGTATTACTCGGGGCTGGCCTTGCGGCACTTCGATGGGCTTGACCTCGGCCCAAGCAGAGAACTGGTCCGCTAACTCGGTACGAATGAGCGCCTTGAGCTCCTCTTCGCCCACATATTTGTCGCGCGCTACGCGGGCCTCGACCGCTTCAACCAAGCGCACGGCCGTTTCTACCCCGACGTCGGCTGAGATCAAGGCTTCCTCCAGGGCGTCCAGCGTGGTGGCGTCAACCGTAGACGAGCCGCCAAAGAGCTTGCTCAGCCCCCCGAAGAGAACTTCCTTGGTTTTTCCGAGTCCAAATAATGCCATTACGAAGGATTAAGGTATAAAAAAACCGCTCGGGGAGCGGTTCAGTACGTTGGGGTCGAAGCGACTTAAGCCTTAAAGAAGTTGGCCACGTCGTCCTTCACCATCACTTTTTCTTCAAAAGAGTATCCTCCTTTGTCGTTCTTGACCATTTTGATTGCCTTCGCGTAGGTTACGCCACCGGCCTTCTTCAGGGTTGCAACTACTTTCTTTGCCATGGTGCTTACTTAATTTCTTTGTGAACGGTCATACGCTTGAGCACGGGATTGAATTTCTTAATCTCCATGCGGTCGGGCGTGTTCTTCTTGTTCTTGGTCGTGATGTAGCGCGACGTGCCCGCCATGCCTGACTCTTTGTGCTCGGTGCACTCGAGGATCACCTGAACGCGATTGCCTTTTTTTGCCATGATTCCTTAAAAATTAAAGTGCAACGTTGCCGTTAGCGCGAGCCTCAGCCAGCACGGCTTCGATGCCCTTCTTGTTGATCGTCTTCAGAGCGGCGGCCGAAATGCGCAGGGTAACCCACTTATCTTCAGCAGCTACGTAAAACTTTTTACGCATCAAGTTCACGTCAAACGTGCGCTTGTTTTTCTTGTTTGAGAACGACACATGGTTGCCCACCATGGCCTTCTTACCGGTAATCTCGCAAACTCGTGACATAATCGCGCGGTGTTAATCTTTTTCTCCGTTTCGCAACGGGAGTGCAAATGTACTGCGAATTTCTTAATATTTCGCAGCCTGCGTGGCTAAAAATCCGCGCAACCGATTCAAAACTTCCAAAACGGATTTGCGCACGGTGCGCTCGCGGTGGTCGCCCATCTGGAACCGAGCGGCCCACTCCACGCCCGGGCCGCTGACCGCCAACCACACCGTTCCCACGGGCTTTTCGGACGAACCGCCGTCGGGACCCGCCACGCCGCTGCTGGCCAAGCCCCAGTCCGCACCCAAGCGCTTGCGCACGCCGCGCGCCATCGCCCGCACTACCGGTTCGCTCACCGCGCCGTGAAGCAAGAGGTCCGCTTCGTTGACGCCGAGCAGCCGAACCTTTACGTCGTTGCGGTAGGCCACGACGCCGCCCAGCACGTAGCGCGACGACCCCGGAATGCGCGTGAGTTGGGCCGCGACCGACCCGCCCGTGCAGCTCTCGGCGGTCGCCACGGTTTGGCCTGCGGCAGCGAGGAGTTCCCCGACCACCTCTTCAATGGTCTTCCAGTCTTCGGAGTAAATGTCGCTACCGAGCACGGCGCGAAGGCCCACGACGGCGGGTTCGAGCAGGGCTTCGGCTTGAGCCGCGGTTCCCGTTCGGGCGGTGAGGCGAAGCTTGACGATGCCCGGCGAAGGCAGGTAGGCCAGACTCAAGTCCTCGGGGAGGCCCGATTCCCATTCGGCGATTCGGGTCGCCAGCTCCGATTCGGGAATGCCCTGAACCATGAAGAAGCGGTGCGCAATGTGGGTCTCTGACTCGGCCTTGAGGCGCGGAAGCACGTGGGCTTCCATCAGGTGCTTCATTTCGTAGGGCACCCCCGGCATGCTGACGTAGCGCACCCCGTTCCGGGCAAACAGCATTCCGGGCGCGGTACCCTTGGCGTTGTGCAGGGGCTCGCAGACGTCGGGCAGCTCGGCTTGTCCGCGGTTGAGCGGACCCGGCACCCGCCCCATACGGGCAAAAAGGGCCTCGATGTGGGCGTAGACTTCGGGGTGGAACACCAGGGTTCCGCCAAAGTAGTCGTTGAGTACGTTTTTGGTAAGGTCGTCCTTGGTCGGACCCAATCCGCCGGTAATCAGCACCCAACGCGTGTCGGGATGGACGGCGTCCAGGGCCGCGCGCACGTCTTCAGGCCGGTCGGCTACCACGGTTTTGCGGCGGAGCGTCACGCCCAGCTCCGCCAGCCGCTCGCCCATCCAGGCCGAATTGGTGTCGACCGTTTGGCCGAGGAGCAGCTCGGTTCCGATCGCAAGTACCTCAGCCTGCACGGACTACTGAATGCGCTTGATGCTGCAGCCGAGGTTTTTCGTCTGCGGAACCTTGACGGGCTGCTTGGCCGCCGTCGCCGTCAGGGCGTCTTTAAGCCATGCTTTTTTGACTTTTTTGGCGGAATCCACGTTGTCGTCGATCGCGCCGAGGTACACCAACGACTGCGTGGCGTCAAACAAAAAGACGTGCGGCGTGGTGCGGGCACCAAAGGCGTCGGCCAGTTTGTGGCCCTCGTCGAGCAGGTAGGGCGCCTGGTACTTGTAGGTCTTGGCGCGGACCCGCATCTCCTGGAGGGACTCTCCGGCGTTGCGCTTGGCCTCGTTGGAGTTGACGTACACAATGCCCACGTTGAGCTTCCGGGCGAAGGCCGACAGGTCGCGGTAGCGGCCTTCCCATCCTTCGGACTTGGGGCCGTTGCCCACGACAAAGGGGCACGTGTTGCTCGTGAACACGACGAGCAGTCCGCGCTCCGTGGCCAAGGACGCCAAGGTTTGGGCAGCGTCGTCGTCTCGGGTGGCGTCGGCCATCTCGAGTTCAGGGAGCGGAAGGCTCGCGCCCAGTTCCAGGGTTGGCGGAAGTTTCTGAGCTCCAGCCACTCCCGCAGCCAGCCCAAGGATGATCGTAAGAATATGTCGCATACTGCAAGGTATAACGCAAATTTGCCCCGATGTTTCGCACGATCCTCCTTCTGACGGCCAGCAACGTGTTTATGACGTTTGCCTGGTACTACCACCTCAAGAACCAGGGCTGGCCGCTGTGGAAGGCCATTGCCGTGAGCTGGTTCATCGCCCTGTTTGAGTACTTGCTGATGGTTCCGGCCAACCGGTTGGGGTATGCCGACGGCCTGAGCGGCTACCAGCTCAAGATCATTCAAGAGGTGATTACGCTCGTGGTTTTTGCCGTTTTTGCCACGTTGGTCCTCAACGAACCGCTTCAGACGAAGCACCTGATCAGTTTTGGGTTGCTTTTGGCGGCCGTCTGGGTCATGTTTCGGTGAGCGGAGCCGCACTCCCTGCGGCGGCAGCCGTCGTCCGCCGGGCGCCCCGCTCCAAACCAGGGGGTTAGCCAAAGACTCCGCATAGTAAACATTTAAAAACGCTTGAACGTTGCTACGATTGGCGGCGATTTCGTACCCCATTCCGAACAGTGAAAATTCTCCTTGCTCCCTCCAAAACCATGAATCCTGCGGCGGCCCCGGCGGCCCAGGAGTCCGCGCCCATGCTCCGCGAGGCGGAATTGCTGGCCCAGCGCGTGCGCCAAATGGGGGTTGACTGGGCCGAATGGTACGGCTGCAGCCCCCAAATCGCCCGCCAGGCCCATGCCAACTGGAACGCTTGGGACGCGCAAAAATCCGGCACCAAGGCGGCCTGGACGTTCACCGGGGAGGCCTTTGGACGGCTGCTCCCGAAGACTTGGACCCAGCCGGAACGCGCCGAAGAACGGCTGCGCATCCTGTCGGGGCTCTACGGAATCCTGCGTCCGAGCGACGGAGTACTCCCCTACCGGCTGGACGTCGGACAAAGCTTGGACGGACAGCGCCTGGTTGCGCACTGGAAGACGCGGGTCAGCGACTGGCTCGAAGCCGACGCGGCGGGTGCACCCGTGGTCAACTGCGCCAGCGACGAGTACGCTGAAGTAATTGATTCCGCCCGCTTTACGTGGATTGACTGCGTCTTTTTGCAGACGGTAAACGGCCGAACGCGCTCCGTTTCAGCCCTTAGCAAGCAGGCCCGCGGGGCCATGGCCCGCTTTCTGGCGAACCACCCGAGCGACGACCCCGAGGTGGGCAAAACCTTTCGCGCCGAGGGCTACCGTTTTCGGCCCGCGGATTCGAACGAAACCCGCTGGGTTTTTGTTCGTACTCCATGAGCCTCAAGCTGAACGTGGTATGGTTGAAGCGCGACCTGCGCTGGAGCGACCATGCCCCGCTGGCGCAGGCCGTCGCCTTGGGCGAGCCGGTCGTGGGAATGTTGCTGCACGAGCCCTCGCTCTGGTCCCAACCGGTGTATTCGCCGCGGCATGCGCGCTTTGAGGCCGAATCATTCGACGATTTGGCCGCGAACCGCCCGCAACTCGGGCCCGATCGGATTCCGTTCCCCATTTTTTATGTGAAGTCCGAAGCGGTTGAAGCGTTGGAAGCGCTTCGCGCCGCGGCGGACCTTCCCCTCGGGCGCATTTTTAGCCACGAAGAGGTGGGCATCGAAGTTTCGTTTGCGCGCGACCGCCAGGTAAAGCAATGGTGCGCGGAACAGGGAATTTCATGGGTCGAGTCGCCCTACGGTTCGGTGCGGCGCGGCCTGCGGCGAAGGACCGATTGGAACGCGCACTGGAACGAGGTGATGTTCCGGGAGCCGCTGGCCGAGCCCGAGTGGTCGCGAGGAACCGCTTGGATCCCTACCGCCGAATGGACCGAGTGGGCCGCACAGCGGGAGGTTCCGCGCCCCGAACGCGAAGCGGGCGTCGCCCAAACGGGCGGGCCGACCTGGGGGCATCGCTACCTGCGGAGTTTTTTGGAGGGCGGCCGGGGGCGCGGATACATGGCGCACATTTCCAAGCCCGAGGGCGCACGCACCCACTGCAGCCGGCTTTCTCCGTACCTGGCGTGGGGCAATCTGAGCCTCAAGCAGGTGGTCCGCGCGCTTTCCACCACCCAGGGCGCCCAAATCCTGCCCGCGCGCGACGCCCGAGCCTTTGCCAGCCGGCTGCGCTGGCGCGAACACTTCATCCAGAAGTTTGAATCCGAGTGCCGCATGGAGTTTGAGCACGTGAACCGCGGCTACGACCGCCAGGAATTTAGCCCAAATTCCGCCCACCTCGAAGCCTGGAAAACGGGGAACACCGGGGTGCCCATGGTAGACGCCTGCATGCGGAGCCTCAACGCGACCGGCTACCTCAACTTTCGGATGCGCGCCATGCTCGTGAGCTACGGTTGCCACGTCCTCAACCTGCACTGGAAGGACCTGAGCGCGCACCTCGCCCAGCAGTTCTTGGATTTCGAGCCCGGAATTCACTACCCGCAGCTTCAAATGCAGGCCGCCGTCACGGGCGTCAACACCGTGCGCATCTACAACCCGGTCAAGCAGGCCGAGGAGCAGGACCCCCAAGGTGCGTTTTTGGCCCAATGGATTCCGGAACTGGCGGTGCTCCCCATGCCCTTTCGCGCCGCGCCCTGGACCCTCACCGAGCTTGACGGGGTCGCCTTTGGCTTCGCGCGCGGAACCGACTACCCCGAGCCCCTCGTCGACCTCAAAAAAGCCCTCAGCGAGGCCCGGGTTCGCCTGTATGGCGCCAAAAAACGCCCCGAGGTCCGCGCCGAAAAGGCCCGAATCCTCGAAACCCACGTCGCGCCCGGCCGAAGATTCAGCTAAACCGCTGGTTGGCGCTCTTGAAGCGTCCGCGGTCGAACTCCCTCAGACTTAAGTGCTTGGTTTTGCGACCCGTGACGCGCTTGCGCCACATGCGAAACGACGATTCCTTCATGTGGTGCCGCATCAGAGCCCGCACGTCGTTTTCGCGCAACCCAAACTGGGCAAAAATGGCCTCAAACGGAGTTCGGTCTTCCCACGCCATGGCCACGACGCGGTCAATTTGGTCGTCAGTGAGGCCTAAAACGGAATCGGGAAGGGACATATTCACCTAAACCCCTAAACGTTTGTTTCGGTTCATTCGCTTAAAATGATAGGCAATATGCTACCAAACAATCAGTTAACGATTTAGTGCGAAACCCCTATTTCGGGAGTGACGAACGTCACATTTAGCACAAAAACCCCTGCTATATTTGACCGTAACCTTTATCACCCTCGACATGAACGACCTGATCCAAGCGGGCGCCTTTTTGGTGGACGTGCGCACCCCCGAAGAATTTGAAAGCGGCCACGTCCACGCTTCGGTGAACATCCCCCTCGACCAAATCGCGGAACGCCTCGACGAATTCGAGGGCAAAAACCACATCATCGTCTTCTGCCGAAGCGGGGCGCGCAGCGGAATGGCCATAGCCATCCTCGCCCAACACGGCCTAACCCACGTCACCAACGGCGGCACTTGGGAAGACGTTAAGCAACTCATCGACTAAAGCCAAACTTCCATGTGGGAATTCATCGTTCAACCCTGGCCCTGGTGGTTTTCGGGGCTTTCCATCTCGGCAACCATGTTTGCCCTCATACTCTTTGGGCGCAGCTTTGGCTTCTCGAGCAACCTGCGCACCCTGTGCGCCATTGCCTCGCGGCGCCACGTCAAGTTCTTTGACTTCGATTGGAAAAAAGAAATCTGGAACCTCATCTTCCTGGTCGGAGCCATCCTCGGGGGCTTCTTGGCCCACACCTACCTGAGCGACGGATCCGCCGTGGCCCTTTCCCCCGCCACCGTCAACGACCTGGCGGCCCTGGGCTTCGGCGAACCCAGCACCTCGGCTTCGGGCGTGCAACCCGACGAACTCTTTTCTTGGGAACAAGCCCTGACCCTTAAAGGATTCCTTATCCTCGCTGTTGCCGGCTTCCTCGTCGGCTTTGGAACCCGATACGCCGGCGGCTGCACCTCGGGGCACGCCATCAGCGGCCTGTCGGACCTCCAGCTCCCCTCCCTCATCGCGGTAGTCGGATTCTTCACCGGGGGCCTCATCATGACCCACCTGCTCTACCCCCTAATTTTCTAACCCATGCGCTTCCTCAAATACCTAATCGTCGGAACCTTCTTCGGCATCCTCATGGCCAAAAGCGAGGCGTTTTCGTGGTACCGAATCCAGGAAATGTTCCGCTTCCAAGCCTTCCACATGTACGGAATCATCGGAACCGCCGTGGTCGTCGGCGCCCTGGGCGTGTTCGTGATTAAAAAATTAAAAATCAAGGATATCCACGGCGAAAAAATCGAATTTCACCCCAAAGAACGCAGCTTTTACCGCTACTTCATCGGCGGAACCCTATTCGGACTCGGCTGGGCCCTCGGCGGAGCCTGCCCCGGCCCCATGGTCGTCAGCATCGGCTACGGCGTACTGCCCATGATCATCGTCTTCTTCTTTGCCGTCGTCGGAACCTTTGCCTACGGCGAACTCCGCGACCGACTGCCCCACTAAGCGCCGCATGCCCCGTCACACGCCGCCCGACCGCGAACCCCATACGCTCCAAGCGCTCGGGCAAATGCTCCACGTGACGGTGTTCCTGTCGTTTTTTGTGGTCCTCCTTCTCGCCTACATCGCCCTCTTTACCCAGCCCAAGCCTTGGATGAGTGCCTGGTGGGCCCGAGTGACCGCGCCCGAGCCTGAGTTCCCGTCGGCGGCCGCCCCGGACTCCGCCCAAAGCCCGTCGGGCGAGACGGCGTGGTCCGCCCCCTCAATCGAAGCCGTCTCGGACCCCAAACAAAGGGCGGAACTGGCCTACGGCAAGGACCTCATCGCCCACACCTCCAAGTACTTTGGCCCTGCGGGAACCATCGAAAAAAACCGCAGCAACGCACTCAACTGCCAAAACTGCCACTTAGAAGCAGGAACCAAAATTTGGGGCAACAACTACTCGGCCGTCGCGGCGAACTACCCCAAGTTCCGCGCCCGATCAGGAGGCATTGAGAACATCTACAAAAGGATCAATGACTGCATCGAACGCAGCCTCAACGGGCGCGCCCTCGACACCCAGTCCGCCGAAATGCGCGCTATGGTGGCCTACGTCGAGTTCGTGGGCCGTGGGGTTCCAAAGGGCCGTACCCCCGAAGGAGCGGGCCTTAAAAAGCCCGCCTTGCTGCCCCGCGCCGCGGATCCCGTCAAGGGCCAACTCGTGTACGAAGCCCAGTGCCAGAGCTGCCACCAGGCAGACGGCCAAGGGCAAATCGCGAAAGGTGCGACCGAATACACCTACCCTCCCTTGTGGGGGCCACTCAGCTACAACGACGCCGCCGGGCTCTACCGCTTGAGCAACTTTGCCGGGTACGTCAAGTACAACATGCCCTTGGGCGCCCGACACGACGCGCCCGTACTGACCGACGAAGAGGCCTGGGATGTCGCCGCCTACGTGAACAGCCGGCCGCGTCCGCACCAAAACGTGCCGTCGGACTGGCCCGACGTCCGCAAAAAACCGTTTGACCACCCCTTTGGGCCCTACGCCGACGGATACAGCGAACGCCAGCACAAATTCGGCCCCTTTGGCCCCCTAAAAGCCCAATTCGAGGCGATGAACCCAACTAAATGAACTCGGACCGCCGCACCTTCTTAAAAAATGCCGGCCTCCTGGGTGGAGCGCTCGCGCTGAACCCTCTGGACCTGCTCGCGGGCAGCGCGCCGGAGTCTGGACCCGTCCCGGCGACCCCGGCAGTTTCGCCTCCAAACGAAGTCGAAGTCTGCATTCTGCAGACCACCGACGTGCACTGCCAAATTCACCCGCACGACGAGCTGTTTTGGGAAGACGGACAGACCGTGTTCCGCCCCGCCGGGGGCTACGCGCACCTGGCTACCTACCTCAAGCGCGAACGCGCCCAGCACGCCCACAGCCTGCTGCTCGACACGGGCGACATGTTTCAAGGCAGCGAACTCTCGGTTAAAACCACCGGAGCGGCCATGGTGCCCCTGCTCAACGCCCTCAACTACGACCTCTACTTGCCCGGAAACTGGGAGGTGGTCTACTACAAAGCCGCCATGCAGCACCTTCTGGGCTCGCTGCACGCGCCCAAGGTCTGCGCCAACATGTACCACGATTTGGGCAACGGCCAGCGGGGGGAACTGGTTTTTCCGGCCTACCACATTTGGAACGTGAACGGGCTGAAAATCGGATTCCTCGGCTACACCGACCCGTTAGTGCCTCTGCGCCAGTCGCCCAACTACTCCAAGGGCATCATCTACACGGCGCCCGAGGCCAACCTCGCCCACTACGTCGACGTGCTGCGCCGCCAGGAGCAGTGCGCCGCCGTGCTGGTGGTGGCGCACCTCGGACTCTCGCAGCAGATCCACTTAGCCAACCTTCCGGAGGCCCAAGGAGTCGACTACATTTTGGGGGGCGACACGCACGAACGCGTGCGGACTCCGATTCAGTGCGCCTACGCCAAGGTGGTGGAACCCGGAGCGTTTGGATCGTTTGTGGGCAAACTCACGTTGCGGTTCCGCGACGGCCAACTGCAGCACGACCGATACGAGCTCGTCGAAGTGCGGCCCGAAGCGAACCCCGCCGACCCCGCCATGGCCGAGCTGATTCGCCGCCACGAAGCTCCGTTTGCCGCCGAAATTGGCCAAGTAATTGGCCGGTCTAAGGTTCCGCTTTACCGCTACTTTGTCGTCGAAAACACCATCGACACGCTGATTACCGACGCGCTGCGCTGGAAGCTCCCTGAGGTCGACGTCGTGCTGAGCAACGGATTCCGTTTTTGCCCGCCGCGCGCCACCCCCGACGCCGCGGGCAGCATTCCCATCACCGAAGGCTATTTGTACGACATGCTTCCCATCGACAGCCCCGTGCGTACCGCCGAGGCTACGGGAGCCCAAATCAAGGAGTGGCTCGAAAAAGAGCTGCACAACGTGTTCGCCGACAAGGCCAGCGAGCGCTTTGGCGGCTGGGTAATTAAGTTCCACGGAATGCGGGTTACGTTTAAGGCCTTCGCGCCCAAAGGGCAGCGGGTGCAGTCGGTCGCAATCGGCAAAAAACCCCTCGACCCCACCCGGGTGTACCGCCTGAGTGCGTGCGAGCGCGACGGCGATCCGGCCGACATGCTCTGCCGAATCAAGGGGGTCCGCAACGGCAAGAACCTGCCGTTTGGGCTGCACGACGTGCTGCGCGACTACCTGGCCAAAAACAGCCCAGTAGCGCCCAAGTCGCACCGCAACGCCGTGGTGCTCGACGCGCCCCAAACCATGCTCACCCAGGTCACTGGGGTGCCCTACGAGTTCCGCTAGCGCATGACGCTTCGCGAGGCCCGCGAGGGCGACCTGGAATTTCTGCAGCGCATCACGCAAACGCCGGGCTGGCTGGCCAACATTGGTCCGCGCGGAACCGAAACGCGCGAAGGCGCCCTGGCCTACCTCGAGCGGAGCTTTTTAACCCCCTACCGCGAGTACGGTTACGGTCTTTGGGTCGTCGAAGTCGAAGGGCTGGCCGTGGGCTTGAGCGGAATAGTCCGCCGTCCCGCCGCGCCAAACCCCGACTTAGGCTACGCCTTGCTCCCCGAATTTGAGGGCCGTGGATACGCGACGCAAGCCGGCGCCCGGGTGCTTGAATGGGCCCGAAACCGCGGCGAATGGACCTGCCTCGACGCCTACACGGCGGTGGGCAACGAGGCCTCCGACGCGGTGCTTCGCAGGCTCGGGTTCACCGACTTGGGAATAGGATTTCCCGAGGCTTTTCCCGATGAGGAATCGCGGATTTGGCGGATTTCTTTGGCGCGTTAGTCTTTGCGCGAGTAAATCCGATCCTGCAGTTCCTGCGTCTTGTTCATCAAACCTCGGCTCAGGTTCGCATAAAACAGATGGTAGATCTGTAAATCCGTCAAAACATGGTTTTCGATGTGCGGAACTTGGGTAAACGAATGGACCGGATACGAACCATGAATGCGCAAAATGTTGGAATCTAAAGCATTAATCGGACGAGTACGGCCTGCGTACTTCGGATACACCTCGCGCGCGATCAAGTCCGCCATGTAGGCCTCAACTTGCCTCAAGAAGGGGTGCCGAGCGTACTTGCGGTGAATGGACTTAACCAGCGCCGAATCAGAAATCAATTCAAGCTGGCCGGAATTCTTGAGCGACTCGTACTCTTCTTCGTTGGGCACAAAAATGGTGTTGATCAAAAGCGCCGAAAGGTGGTACGAAAGGCTGTCAAGGGGCACGTCGCGGTGTTGTCCTTGCTGGTATTCGATCATAAAACCCGCCGATTCCGATGCCGCTTGGTGGGCGATGATGTTCTCGTTCAAGTCCTTAATGTCGTCGGTCAGCGTCGTCGCTAGCCGTTGGATCAGCTGTTCTCGGTGGTTGTTGAGCTCTCGCCGCACGCGGTACTCCTCTACCAAAAAAGACAGGCTGATGCCCACTACTACCACCAGGAAATCAAAGAAATAGTTCTTCATACGGCCCAAGATACGCCGTTCATTTCGTGGAATGCGCCGCACCCGACGCGCAGGTCACTGCCCAAGCACCCGCACCTCGTGCGGGCCCAAAACAAACGACGATTCCAAGTCCAAGCTACCGGATGCCAGCAAATCAGACCAAGACGTCGCGCGCAAGGCGGTCGGCACATTGAACGTCACCGCCGTCGTCCGCGTATTGATGAACACCAGCACGCGGTCTCCGTCGAGCTCGCGCTCAAACGCCAGTACGTTGGGGTGCGCGTAGGGCTTAAGGCTGCCGTAGCGCAGTTCGGGGTGCGCCACCCTGAGGGCGTACAGCTGGGCGAAGCGATCGGAAAGCCCGGGGTTGGCCGACCAGTTCACCGGGTCTTTGGCAAAAAAGCTCGTGGTTCCCGACTCGCCCACCTCTTGGCCTGAGTACATGAGGGGAACTCCGCCCATCAGCACCGCCGCCGCCTGAGCCGCAAACGACGCCTCCACGCCCCCAAAGAGGGTCACGGGCGTGGCATCCCAAGCCGACTGGTCGTGGTTGGTCGCGAAGCGGAGCCTGACGGCGGGGGAAGCGGTTTTTTCGGCGTTGTGGGCAGCAAAAAGCTGGGTCGCCGGCGCCTGCGCGTCGCCAAACACCTGCTGCAGCTGATAATTCCAGTTCCATCCGTACAGCAAGGGCATGCCCGCCTGGTAGTGGTCGGGGCGCTCGCCCTCGGTCAGGAACAGCAACTTGCGGTCGGTGATGCCCTTGAGGCTGTCCATCGCCGACTTCCAAAACGCAAACGGAACGTAGTCTGCCGCGTCAAACCTAAAACCGTCGACCCCAACCTCGTTCACCCAGAACTTCATGGCGTCAATCATGGCCGCGTGCAGCTCGGGGCGGGCGTAGTTCAGGTCGGCCACGTCCTGCCAGTTCGTTCCCGGCGGGTGAATGATTTGGCCTGCCCCATTTTGCGTGTACCATTCGGGGTGCTGCGCGATCCAGGGGTGGTCCCAGGCGGTGTGGTTCGCCACCCAGTCCATGATGACCGCCATCTTGCGTTCGTGGGCTGCCGCCACGAGGGCCTTGACGTCGTCAATCGTGCCAAACTCCGAATCCACAGAACGGTAGTCGGCCACGCAGTAGGGCGATCCAATGGCCTTTAGGTCGCCCATTTTGAATACGGGCATAAGCCACAACGTGTTCACGTGCAGGGACTTGATTCGGTCCAAATCGGCCGTCACGGCGGCAATCGTTCCGGCCGAAGAGTGCGCGCGCGGATTCACTTCATAGAACAAAAGGTCTTCGGTATCTACCACGTCGGTCAGGGAATTCCAAGGTTGAGGCTGGGGCTCGGGGCGGCAGGCAAGCGTTGCCGCGGCCATTCCGATTCCGAGTAAAACAAAGTGCGGTTTCACGGTTCAAACCTACGGAGAAACCCCCACCTTTGCGTCCATGAATGCTTCACCTAAAGTTTGGAAGATGCTCTTGCTTAACTGGCTCTTCGTTTATCCGTTGATTAACCTGTTGATACCCGCCGTGTTTCCGTTGACCGACGGCTGGCCCATGCCGGCCCGAACCTTGGTGCTCACCTTGATCCTGGTTCCCGTAATGGGGTTGGCGTTGCCGCGGCTGCACCGTCGTTTTGCAGCTTGGTTGAGCAAATAAGCACTTAACTTAGGCCGCACGATGAAGCGCCTTGCCCTGTACCTCGGCCCGCTCGGATTTGCGGCCCTGCAATTCTCGGGATTTCCCGCCCAACAGAGCCTGGTCATGGGCACCGCCTTCTGGATGCTCTTGTGGTGGTTCACCGAGGCCATTCCCCTCGGAATCAGCGCCCTGATTCCCCTGGTGACCTTTGGGGGCACCGGAGTCCTCACCAACGAAGAACTCGCCAACGCCTACGCCAACCCGCTCATTTACCTCTTTATGGGCGGATTTCTTCTGGCCCGCGGCATTGAGCGCCACAACCTGCACCGTCGCTTGGCCCTCGCCATCCTGCGGCGGGTTGGGCACCGCAGCGACACGGTGCTGGCCGGCGTCATGCTGGCCACCTTCACCTTGAGCCTGTGGATGAGCAATACGGCCACCGCGGTCATGATGCTTCCGCTCACCTTGTCGCTCCTGACCCACCTGCCGGGCGAAAACGCCCAACTCGAGCGGAGCGTACTGCTGGGCATGGCCTGGGGCGCCAACCTGGGCGGCATCGGCACGCTCATCGGCACTCCGCCCAACCTGGTGTATGCGGCCTTTCGCGCAGAAGCCGTCGGCGTCCAAACCGGGTTTATGGAATGGACGGCGGTAGCTTTTCCGCTCGCCCTGGTGCTCCTGGTCCTTGCCTACCTCGTGCTGCGGCGCGGACTCCCCTCAGTCGACCTCGGCGACCTGGAGTGGCCCGAATCCGCCCCTTGGTCCAAGGCCGAAGTGCGCGTAGCCCTGATTTTTGGCGCCACGGCGCTGCTGTGGATGACCCGTCAATGGGTTGAGCCGCTCGTCACCCCCTACGGCTGGGCTTTGCCCGACCAAGTCATTGGGATGGCCGGAGGCATCCTCATGTTTGCGGTGCGCGACGGCAAGGGCTCACCCCTGCTTCGCTGGAAGGACGCGCGCAAAATCGAATGGGGAATTCTTCTGCTCTTTGGTGGCGGACTCTCCCTTGCCGCGGGCATGCAGGCCTCAGGATGGCTCGACGCGCTCGAGGCCCTGTCGGGACACCCCATGCCGGCGTGGGTGTGGATTTTCATCTTCGCCGCCTTTGGCGTGTGGACCACCGAGCTGTTCAGCAACATGGCGTTGGTGAGCGGAACCCTGCCGGTCGCCCTAGCCGTCGCCTCCGCCCAGGGGCTGGCGTTTGAACAGCTGGCCCTTCCGCTCACAATTGGCGCCAGCTGCGCCTTCATGCTCCCCATGGCGACGCCGCCCAATGCGATCGTGTTCAGCTCGGGCAAAATCACCGTCCCCTACATGGCGGGGCGCGGATTTTGGCTCAACATCTGGGCTACCCTGGTAATTGGGCTGGCGTTTAGTTTGATCTAAGACGTATCGACCAAAGCACCTAGTTATTTGCTCTAAAAAAGAGGACTTTAGAGATTTTTAGCTCCTCAGAATTTACACTGTAAATCAATCCTACCTGCCGGTTGACTTGTACCAAGCGTCGATAACCACCGACTTTGACACCTAGGTTCGGGTATCGGGTGAGCAACCCCATCACATGGTTAACGTTGTGTTCAAATTCCCGAGCAGTCAGATCGCCAAACGCTATCTGTAAGCTCTTAATCTCTGCCGTGATTGCATCTGCCACGCGCACAGAGATGACGATCTTCACGTGTCGTTACACTATCCTCCGATTCATCCATTCCGTGAGGCCAATCACCTTTTGGGCACCATTGCTCATTTCGTGATCAAACACGTCTTCGTCGCCGTTCCAGTCGATGGTAATTTCGCCGGTAACGGAATCCCTGTAGCCCTTAAGCGCCACCTTATCCTTGACCGCCTCTAAGTAGCGGAGCTTGTGTTTCGCCAATTCCACATGCGGATCGAGCTGGTCAAAAAATGAGGCGTCGACGACCGAGCTGAAGCCGTGGCCCTCACGTTCGAGTTCGGCAAGCCATTCAATCAGCTCGCCCTGGATCAATTGCTGAACTTCCATTTCTTCTTTGGTTAAATGAGTCGGCAATTTGGGCATCGTCAAAGGCGCTAGTCGGTACGAAACGAAAGTAAGCATTTGCCCCAAATCCAAACCTATGTGGTACTTTCGAGCAACCACTACCAAAGCACCTTAAATCAAGCCTTTATGCGAAGAGGAATCGAAATCCTCAGCTACACCCACCGCCTACTCAAAAACCAGTGGGGACTTGCCATCGGAACTTCCGTGGCGTACGGACTCGTTGCCGTGGTACTCAACCTTGTCGGATCTTCCCTGTCAGGACCCACCATAGAAGCATTAATTCCTGGGCTAATGCCCGATTACCTTGATTTAAACCTTTTTGGGGTCCTCTGGACGGGGGCGTTTTCGTTCGGATACGCCCGATTCGTGCTCAAGCTGGTTCGCCAAGCCGAGCCTGAATTCGAAGACCTATTCTCTGGATTTCAGCACTGGGCTAAGGTTACCTGGGCCTCCATCGTCTACTTCGTGCGCGTCCTGCTTTGGCTTCTTCTGCTCGTCATCCCGGGCTTGATCAAAATCGTCGCCTACAGCCAACTGTGGTACGTACTTCAGGACGAGCCTCAGCGCTCCGCCCGCGAAGCGCTAAAACGGTCTGAGGAACTCATGAACGGGCACAAATGGGAGTACGTCGCCTTGCTCTTGTGGTGCACCATGCTGGTACTCGCCAGCATTTTCACCCTTTTCATCGGGCTCTTCTGGTTCATGCCCTGGATTGCGGCCGCTCAGGCGCAATTCTACCAAGAAGTCAAGGCGGACTGGGAACAACGCCAGGCCCCGATCCAAGAATAAGCCCGAACGGCAAAGCGGTCTGCTACTCGATCCGCTTGCGGGCCGAGGAAGAAGTGCTGCTTTGATTCTGAGCTCCGCCGGGCTCGAGCGCAGAAATTCCGCGAAGCAAGGACTCGGGATAGGCATCAGGGGACAAGGTTCGAACCCCCTTGAGCTTCCACGACCGATTCAAATCATGGCCTTCGGCATTGATCTGAGCGGCTAGCGACACCAGCCCGGTGGGCAGGTCCACAAGCAGTCCGCCGTAGGTCAAAACTCCCGCGCCCACAAGGAACACCGTCACTGCCGTCCAAGCGTCTTGCACCGCAATTTGAACCGGAATCGCCGAAAGCGCCGTTAGGGCCCCAACCGTAGTGAACGAGGCGATCGAACGACGCCGGCGGTACGTCAACTCGTACACCGAAGTGTCCGATCCGTCTACCATCCAGAGGTAATTGACCTTGGTGGGCCGGTGGCCTTCTGAACTGAATTTGGGAACTTCGAACCGAGTGATCACCGCAGATTCCCCCTGGTTGGTTGTCGTGACCTTAACCTCGGCTGAGGTGCACCGCTGGCCCACCGCGTCAAAAAGTTCGATTTGTATTTCGCGCGTATTCAGCACCTTATTGGCCGGAATAACCTGATTTTTAGCCCAGAAAACCGAAGTGCAGGACGATGCCATGGCTGCCAGAACGACCAAAAGCGCGAAGGATTTTTTCATATCGATGAAGATACATCCCCGAGGCAGTGCGGCGGTACAACCGCCCCACATTACTGCTAACTTGCCCTACCCAACTTCAGTGCCCAAGAACCATGATGAAACGTAGCTTTTTGCTCAGCCTTGCGGCGCTCCTATTAAGCGCCTGCTCGCTGCAGCTGAATTCTCAGTACGGACTGCGAATTGCTCCGGCCGAAAGAGGTCCGCGCGGAACCCTTCGGGTGCCGTCCGCCATTGCGGCAACCCCAGCAACCACCATTCCCCTGAGTACTGAAGGGCTTGAAGGTGCCGCAACCTCGGTCGCGGCCCACAACACCTTCGAAGCCTTGACCGACGACTTCCAGGCAGCTGAAGTTGCCGTTTCGCCGCAACCCGAGGTGGTTCCCTTAGGGTCGGCCGCCGGGACCTACTTCGAGGTAGCCGACGTCGAGGTCGCCGCCGCCGAGCTTTCCGTCGACGAACCGTTGGCGACGGCAACTCCGACCCGGTCGGAACCCAACATGCTGACGGCCTGGCTAATGTGGGGGATTCCCGTGGTGCTCATGCTCACCGGCCTCGGATTTTTGCTCAATTTTGGCCTTCACTGGTACTACCTGGGCAAGCAGCGGCGCGCCAACTCAGCCACCTTCATTTGGGCCCTTACCCTCGCCGGCTATGTGGCGGTCGGCTTGCTTCGCTTTTTAAAACTCGGACTTCTCGCCCTACTGGTGTTCTTGATCGCACTCATTCCGCTGATGGTAATTCAGCTGATCCGCGCCGTGAAGGACGCCATACTGCTCAACAAAATCAGCACCCGCAAGGCCCGTCGCTCCGCGCGCATACGCGGATCATCCATCTAGCATGAAACCCTACTTCGCCACCCTTCTTGCCCTGTTGCTTGGGGCCACCGCGTGCACCGTGCACGTAGATTCCCAGTACGGACTGCGGCTCGCGCCCCCAGCCGTGCGCAACCCAAAGGCCCACGACGACCCCGCGTCCGCGCAGGGGTCCGCACCTTTGCTTGCCCATGCCGAACCATCCCCAGCGGAGGCTGCCGAATGGCCCACTGAGCCGTGGGAACGCCCGGCGGCCGCCGCAGCCGCCGCACCCGCAAACGACGCCGTGGAGCTCATGGCTCCCCTACACCCAACCGCGGCGCGGGAACCCCGCACTCCGACCGAGCCCCAGTCGGCTGCTGAAGCTGAAATCGCAGCGCCAACCGCAGACCTTGAGGCACCCGAACCCCCAGGAGCCACCTTGCCCCTCTGGGTTGAAACCCTGCTCGGAATCCTATTGGCCCTCTTGGCTTTGGGCCTCGTGGTCCTGGGCGGCATGGCCTCGGTGCTCGCGGTGGTGAGCTTCGGTTTTGGCGACGTGGCCTTCGGATGGCTCTTGGTCCTTGCGGCCGTGGCCGGCTTCATTGGCGGTTATTTTGTGTATCGATTGGCCCGGCCCATGCTCCCCGAACTCCATTTTTACTGGCTTTCGAACCGCTACGTGCGACTCGTTCTGGGGATTATTTCGTTGGTGTTCTTTCTTCTCACCTTTGGCATCTAGTGCCGATCGGCGTTTTGAACTAACACGCATTTTATCCGTTCTTTAGCTGGTGGACCCGTTTTACCCAATCGAAGTATTTAGCACCGTGTGGTGGTGGGGCTGGGCCTATTTTGGCGCCTACGCCCTGTTTTTAATGCTCATGGCGCGGACCAACGACCACCTGCGCCTCTGGACGGAGCGCATCTTGGGCTACAGCCTTGCCGCACTCTACCTCGGAGTGCACCTGCACCAGGTCGTGAACGGCGTTTGGAGTCCAACGACGTCGCTCCCCGGCCATTTGTGCTCGATCAGCTTCTTGCTCGCGGTCATTTACCTGACCACGGGCAGTACCAAAGTCTTGCTACCCCTCACCTTTTGGGGCATCACGGGCGGAGTGCACGCGCTCATCACCCCCGGCAGTCCGCTGGGCGACCACCCGCTCTACCTCGTCGAGTTTTGGGTGCAGCACACCACCATCGTGCTGGTTCCGCTCTACGCGCTGCGAAGCGGAGCATGGCTCATCCCCGCCCGAGCCTGGGTCAAAGCCTTTTGGGGCAATCAGTTCTTGCTGGTTCCCATTTTTGTGCTCAACCGCGTGGCCGGAGCCAACTACCAATTTCTCCTCGCGCCACCGGCCGTCAACAACCCCCTGCTCATCGGCCCCTGGCCCTGGTACTTGGTCGGAATCGACGCCCTCATGCTCGGCCACTACTGGCTAATTCAGAAGTGGTTGGGGCGGCGAAGCTAAGGCTGCGCGTTGCTTGTTTCTGGTTACTTGTTTTTCAATGGATTCCGAAACCGGTACAGGTAGCGTGCCGCAAGAGCTGCGTGGGGTTGCCAGCGTTCCACAAGGCGGTCGATGCGTGCCGCGTATTCCGATTCGCTGTAGCCGTAGAGTTCGCACACGGCCTTGCGAACTTGGTAGTCTTCGCGCGGAAAAATCCCTGGCCGACCCAGCGTAAACAACAAGATCATCTGTGCTGACCAGAGGCCTAGGCCGGGAACCTCAGTGAGGCGGCGAACGACTTCGTCGTCGGGCATGGCGGTCCAGTCGAGCTCAGGCCAGCGGTCGCGGCGGGCGACGTCGCGAAGCGCCTTCCACGCGTCGGATTTTTGGTACGAGAGTTTGAGGGCGAGCACGACGTCTTCAGGTACATCCTTTTCGGGCTGCAGTTCAAACGGATAAAGCGTTTTTAAGCGCTTAAAACGAAAAGCCGCGTTGGTGGCGTGTAGTGGATGCGCATGTCGAGCACGCAACTGAGCGCATCTTCGTACACGTTGCCGGTGGACTCAAGCCGCGGAACCTCCATTCGGTCCACCACCGCACGAATCGCGGGGTCAGACTGGCGAAGGTGCTCGATGGCGGCAAGGGTTTCGGCAGAAATCATAGGGGATTAACCCCCAAAGCGCCGAGTGGGTTCTTGCAGTTTCTGCGGGCGATGGTTTATCGCTGGGCAGATTCCGCCAAAAATTCACGCTAACTCATTGAGGATAAGTAGAAAATGCGTGCCACCTTGAAGGCATGCGACCCACTACCCTACTCCTCGCCCTTGCGGCCCTCGCCGCCACCTCGTGCAGCCTTCAACTAGATTCGCAGTATGGACTGCGCTGGGATCGACGCGTTCCAGTACTACGTAATGATGAAGATGCCGGATCGCCTCATGTCGATGAGGTAAATCCCCAATGGCCGACTCAAAAGGAAACCGATATAACCGAAGCTAGCGCATTAGGTCAATCCCAATCGAATGAAGCGACCATCCATGAATTTGTGCTATTGGAGCCTCGGCAGGATTTTCATGTCAGCCCAAGAGAAATATCAACAGAAATGAGTCAAGCGACATCAGAACCTACCATAGAAAATAGACTGGCTTTGCCGCAAAAGACCAGTGATCTGGAACCCAATATTGGACAATTCATCTTAAAGTCCTTTGCCACTATTGCATTAATCGGCGCGGCCGGATTTCTTTTACTGATTGGTTTTATTGTTGCTGCCTTCACCGATTGGAGTGGGACTTCGAATGGGGGAAGTAGCGGGGGTGGCGGAGTCGGCATTGACCTTGGTGGTGACATCCCGTTAGGTAATGGCCTGTTTGGGGTGCTTGTTACTGGCTTGGGTATCTTTTTTTGTATTAAGCTTATCAAAAGAATTTGGAAAAAATCACCAAGATCATAACCCAAAAGATGCTACCGACACTGAAACGCACACCCCTACTCCTCGCCCTCGCGGCCCTCGCCGCCACCTCGTGCAGCCTTCAGATTGATTCGCAGTACGGACTGCGGTGGGATCGCCGCGTGACGGTTCCGCAGCGCTCGGAATCGGAAGTCACCGAAGCCCAGCCACCGGCCGAAACTGAGGCGGTTCCCGAAGTTCATGCCGTTGAATCAAAGCCGCAAATCGAAACCGTTCGGCCCTATGCCGCCCCTCACGCTGAGGAGGCCGATTTGGCGCTTCCGTTTGGGATAGAAATGGCCGAACTACCTGAAGCTTTGGTACCTCATGTCGAGCGACGTCTCGAGAAGACGAAGCAAGAACAATCCAATGAACAGCACGTAAAAAAGTCACTTGCCGATCCCACCGGATCAATTGCAATAAAAATTGCAGGTGTAGTTCTTGGCGTTTGCGTAGCGCTAATAGGCGCGCTCGCCATATTTGTCGGATATTTTGTTAACCTATTCGACTCTGATGAAGCGCAACGGTTTTTTCAATTAGGCGTCGTGTTCCTGGTTCTCGGTGCCTTATTCATTATCCTACCCCAGTTCATTTAACCCATGCTATTCGTTCGATGAAAAAAATCGCACTGTCCTTAGCCGCCCTCGCCGCCACTTCGTGCAGCCTTCAGCTCGATTCGCAGTACGGACTGCGGTGGGAACCTTCGCCCATTCGCAGCCATGGCGATGAAATCTCGACTGTTTTCGCGGAGTCCCGAATTAATGAGGCTGTTCCCGAGGCTCCAGCCGTCGCCGTGCCTATGGATCCACGTGCGAACTCTACTGAGTGTGTACCGCAAGGCGAGTTTCACTATAACCAGATGGGCATCGCGAATTCCGGCGAAGCGACCCGCAATTCATTCACGGTCAACGGTACCCCTTCAGGCGACGACCGTGTTCCTGAATCTGGGCAATCCTATGGCCAGGATTCGCCTGCGCCTGCCGCTACTGTTCCCGCTGAGATACCGGGCGGACCGGATTTTCTTTTTGGATTCAGGTTTTTAATTAACCTTTCATTGTTGGTAATGACGCTTGGAGGAATACTTCTGTGGGTAGGCTGGGCCCTGGGGGAATACGCCACGTTATGGGGTGGAATCATCTTTGGCATTGGCGCCCTCGGTTTCCTTCTTTTGGTCTTATGGTGGCTATTTATTTATTGAAGAATTCGGTGCGGGCATGAGGGGTGGAATGAATAGCCTGGATTATTGCTTATAAATCACGCGCAGTCCATGTTGCATTAATAGACGCTTATCTTTAAGATTTCGATCTCAAATGCCTAACATGCCAACAATTCAAGATGCTATTACTGCTTTAGTACTATTTCGAGATGAACGAGATTGGGCACAATTTCATGATTCCAAGAACTTGGCACTCGCGCTGAGCATCGAAGCCTCGGAACTCAATGAGCTTTTTTTGTGGACTAAAGACCACAACCTCCCTACCGAAAAACAAGAACAACTCAAGGAGGAACTCGCTGATGTCCTCGCGTATGCTTTCCTGTTAGCCGAACGCCATGGCCTTGATCCTGCCCAAATCGTCTTGGACAAAATCGAGAAAAACTCGCTGAAATACCCGGTTGAAAAGTCCAAAGGTTCCGCAACGAAATACACGGAGTTGTGATTGTATATCAGTCAGATAAATCTGGTTTTTTAAGGGACGTGCACAGTGGACGCATCCATGAAATAATCGCGCAGCAGTTTCAAGAAAAACTGCACCGCAAAGTATCAAAGAGCGAATTAGACTCTTGGCGTAACTCAATGATGTATATGCACATGGCGTTGGTAGGCGACTATGGCATTCCCAACGACACCGGGGTTTGCATTGAATTCACTCTTCCGCCAACTTCTAAGCGAATTGATTTTATTATAACGGGTTCCGACGAGCATAACCATAAGCACGCGATCATCATTGAGCTGAAGCAATGGAGCTCGGTTGAGGTCACCGACCACGATGGAATAGTACGTACCGCACTCGGAGGAGGCGTTCGGGAAACAACGCACCCCAGCTACCAAGCGCTGAGTTATGCACAAACGCTTAGTTCATTCAACGAAGCAGTTTACACCAAAAATGTAAGTGTAAACGCTTGTGCCTTCACCCATAATCTCACGTCCTCTGTGGAGATCCGAGACCAACGCTACCAGAAGTACTGGAAGCAGGCTCCTGTCTTCTTAGGTACTGAAATTGAGGAACTGCAGGACTTTATTAAGCGATTCATTCGAAAAGGTGACAACGGTGAAGCCCTTTACCTCATCCAACATGGCCGGATCAAACCTTCAAAAGAATTAGCTAAGGCGCTCAGCGGAATGCTGAAGAATCAACCTGAGTTTGTACTGTTGGACGACCAAAAAGTCGTGTACGAACGCGCCGTTAGCCTGATGGCTCAAAATCCAAACTTAAAACAAGTATTTATTGTCCGGGGCGGACCTGGCACAGGTAAAAGTATAGTGGCCATCAATCTATTGGTCGCAGCGATCAACAAGCATTTGAATGTGGCATACGTTTCAAAAAATGCCGCCCCACGTGCCGTGTACAAGGGCAAGCTCCTCGGGGCGATGACTAAATCCCGTTATGATTCTCTTTTTCTGGGGTCCGGAACTTTTATTGACGCGCCAAAGAATGGATACGATGCGTTAATTGTTGATGAAGCTCACCGACTCAATGAAAAATCTGGCCTTTACGGCAATTTGGGCGAAAATCAAATCAAAGAAGTTATCGCGGCAGCTAGAACGAGTATTTTCTTTTTAGATGAGAATCAAAAAGTAGCACTCTCAGATGTGGGAAGCGAAGATGAGATTCGCCACTGGGCTCGCCTAGCAGGGGCTACTGTTGTGGTAGAAGACTTGCAAAGTCAGTTTCGCTGCGGAGGTTCTGATATTTACATGGCATGGCTCGACCACACACTTGGCATTCGAGACACGGCCCACCAGACTTTGGACGGTTCCGACTACGAATTTCATGTCATGAACAGCCCTGTCGAGCTATTTGATCATTTAAACGACTTAAATGGGAGCAATTCTGCTCGTGTTGTCGCCGGATACTGCTACCCATGGCGAAGCAAAAACGATTCGAAGGCTATGGACATAGTCTTTCCTGAATTCGGCTTTGAGAAGAAATGGAACCTGGCATCAGACGGCAGCACATGGATTGCACAACCCCACTCGATCGCTCAAATAGGCTGTATTCACACGTGCCAAGGACTTGAAGTTGAACACATTGGGGTCATAATTGGGCGGGATCTAGTGTACCGAAACGATAAAGTTCAAACAGACTTCACACAGCGCGACCGACACGACAAGACGATGAAGGGCGCCAAATCTATGGTTAAGTCGAATCCGGATTCTCTAAAACAATTGGATCTCATCATTCGAAATACGTACCGCACATTGATGACTCGCGGCATGAAATCATGCAGTATTTGGTGCGAGGATGAACCGTTGAACGACTACTTCAAGTCAGCGGTTTCCACGAGGACTTAGTACGACAGATAGTCATACATCTCCTTACTCGCTGATTGGGTGAGCGTGAAGTGCATTCGAACAAAGTTCTTACCCTTATGGGGTGCGTCCTCAAATTGATCCACATGGGGCACCATTGTTCCCATGTAGTAAAAACCGGGACCTTCCCCGGAATCCTTCGCGCAAAAGAGATGGAATTTTCCATAGGTGTTTTCCTTAATCCAAGTGTGCACAGCCCCTCCTAGCTTTTGACCCGGCTTCGATGAATAGTCAAGAGTTGAAGGAGATGTGAACCTGTCAATGATGTGGTCCCAATCCTCAGTTTTGTGCGTCTTCATGAAAATAGCCATTACCGGCCGCGTCTTGTCGTAGCGGTAGCCCCCGATGGACTGCTCATTCATCATTGTTTCAAAACCAAGAAGGAGCATTGCGTCGCGACGACTAAACTTTTTATAAAGCGTTAGTCCATTGGGGCCAAACTTTTCGGATCTCAGCATACTTAAAACCGAGGCACACAAATCAACTAAGTGGGCGGTCACTTGGCTCGATAACCCATCCCTGAGTCGAATTTGGTCACCACGAAGTTCCAAAATTGAATACTCCTTCGCCCGATTACGAAATTGAAATGGCACCACCGTGGGATCAAATTCTAACGTGAGATTACGTATTGCTGATACCATCGAGTCCAATTCCTCGTGCTCAGCTAAGTGAATCGCCAAATCATCGCGTTTTAGCCAACCCTTCTGATTTAGGAGTTTTTGGAGAATGAGAAACTCAGTTTTTCGCTTAAATGAAAGCGTTTTCATGAGGATCTCAATGAATTCAAATTCAGACGAATGTACCCTGTCAACTTCCTCAGGTGCAAGTTGCTTTAGTACCTCGAGGTATGACTTGAACGCGGGAGATTTACCGTCTTCATGAATGAAGTACGTAGTGGGATAACGCTTGTTGAGGCGGATGAAATCCATCATTTTTGGAGCACGCCCTAACTCATACTTCAACAGTTCAAACTCCTCCTTCAAAAGTTTTTTTGAAGACAGATTGGCATTACTGATTGCCTTGAAGATTCGTTCACGCGACACCTCATCAAAACTGACGGTTGAGGCGCCAGGAATGAACATGTTTTCACCCAAAATATTGCGACGCAACCCCTCTTTATCATATCGATTGTCGCCATACAACGCAATGGGAATCATGAAGTTATTCGCGTAATTCCCAATAAAATCGATCACTGTTAAAAAGTCCTTTCCAGGAGCCCTTCGCAAGCCACGACCAAGCTGCTGCACGAACACAATCACGGACTCCGTCGGCCTTAGCATCACGACCTGGTTAATCTTTGGAATGTCAATTCCTTCATTAAAAATGTCGACCACCAAGAGGTAATCCAGTGAATCAAGGTCATCTGACTCCAAACGCTTAATTGCTGCTTCCCGAGCATCTTCAGAATCGTTTCCCGTTAACGCCAAACAGCGAACGCCTCGAGCATTAAGACTCAAGGACAAGGCCTTAGCCTCTTCTTGCCGCGAGCAAAACATCAATCCTCGAATTCGCGGTTGGTCTGCACCATACTTGGTAATTTGCTCGATGATGTGATCAACCCGACGTTCGTGTTCAAGCTCATTGAAACCACCAACTCTTCCGTACCCCTCTACCTCAATACCTTCAATACCGAAGTAGTGAAACGTGCTCAGAATTTCAGCTTCTAATGCTTGCTTGAGACGTATTTCATAGGCAATGACGTGATTGAACTCTGCGAAAACATTGAAACCGTCTGAACGCTCTGGAGTGGCCGTCATTCCAAGCATGAATTTTGGCTTGAAGTGACGCATTACCTTGAGATGCTGAGCTGCACCAGACCGATGGGCCTCGTCAATTACGATGTAATCAAAATGCTCAGGCTGAAACTGCTGCAGGTGCTTATCTCGAGCTAAAGTTTGTACGGTGGCAAAGAGAAAATCCGCATCGTGATCGAATCGTCCCCCGGTATAGAGCCCCATTTTTAACGAGGTGCCGTGGACGATTTCAAATGTCTCAAGTGCCCTTCGCGCTATGTTTTCGCGATGAACCACGAACAAAAGCTTCTTTGCCTGGAAAGCATGAACATCAAATGCCGCAAGAAATGTCTTGCCAGTACCTGTTGCAGAAACCACTAGTGCCCGATCGTGGCCCTCTAAGCGAACTTCCTTCAACCTTTCTAATGCTTCCTGCTGCATTTGATTAGGCACCACACTTTGCCCAAGTGACAATACTTCGCGCTGTGTCCTCGACACAAACTGCTTTACCCACGCCAATTGGTAGCGCTCTAAGAACTGAGGAGTTAACTCGTGCGAACGATTCCAGTCAAGATCAAACTCGTAGTTCAGCTCCATAAAGAGTGAACTCTCCTCTTTCATGTGGAGCTCAACATTAAGTTCGCGATTCGTACTGAGTGCTGCCTCTGTGAGGTTGGAACTCCCCACGATGACCGCATAACTTGATTCATGCTCAAACACAAATCCCTTCCAATGGGCTCGCTCTATGTCTTCAGTCATAAGCCGTACCTCAAGGTTGCTGAATTTCATCAATTTCTTCAGAGCCTCAGGCTGGGTAAATGTTTGATAGGTTGACAATAAGATTCTGCCTTTTGTCCCCTTAGCTTCAAGCGCAATTAATTCTGAAAGAATCGATTGCACTCCTCCACTGGTGGCGAATGCAACGCTCCAAAAAAATGATTTACATTGTCTTAGTTCAAATTGAATGGCACTAAGTACTTTGAGATCTCTCTTTCGATCATTCGTAAGGACCCTGGACTTGTAGGATACCGAATGCTCATTTTTCTCAATAAAGGAATACTGAAGGCCTTGATTGAACGATGAATCAAACATTCTTAAGGGCCTTTACAATCGGTACATCTGCGGCCGCCCAATCTAATTCAACCAAATCATCTTGAGACAACCAAATACCGGCCTGATGCTCTGAAAGCTGAAATTCGATACTCGCTGTATCACAAATAAATGTGTCCATCACAATTCGAAAGTCCGGATAAACATGATCAACGGTGATTAAATAACTCAAATTGATCACTTCAAGCTCTAATTCTTCCTTGAGTTCTCTAATTAATGCACCTTCAGGGCTCTCGCCTTCTTCAATTTTCCCTCCTGGGAACTCCCATTTCTCGCTGATGTAGGGGAACTTATGAGGTCCACGTTGTACACAAAGGAATTTGGATCCGTTGCGTACAACTCCAGCGACGACCTTAATCAACTTCATTAATTACGAATTTAAATGGGTACTTCATTGATGCAACGAGAAAGATTAATTATTTATTCACCAACGATATTCGTTATCCATTAATTCTGAATTGTACATTCCGTTTATGAACACCAAACTCCCCCTCCTCGCCCTGGTTTTGGGCTTCAGTAGCGTGCTCAGCGCGCAAAAGGCAGACGTGAAAAAGGTTCCGCTGGCCAAGACCGCGACGCCCTACGAGTGGCTAATGCGCCCCACGAGTGCGTTTTTTGCCGAAACGGGGCTTACGGCGGCCGACTCGGTGAGCGCCGACACCTACCGAGTGGGGCTTGACAGCAACGAGTCGGTGCTGGTCAACGTGGGGCACCTCGACGCCACCAACCAAGACGTGGTGTGGTATGTGGCCTACGAGAACTTTAAGGTCAAGGACTTGAAGGTGAAGGTCGACAGCCTGGGCAGGAACCACAACATCATCAACGACGGCGATGGAAACTACAGCTTCTGGCTTGCCGACGCCATAGTAAACATCAGCACCAACGTGCAGCCCAACGGCAAAATCGGCACGGTGGCGCTCGACGCCATTCCGGTGTACCGCTTTATGCCTCCGGTCGCCGACGCGGTGTCTAAGCTGGACTCGACCTGGCAGCAGCTGGTGACCAACGTTCAGTACCGTCCGCGTACGGTGGAGCGCGACTCGAGCAAGGTGTCGGTGACGCTGAAAAACGTAACTCCGCTGGTGTCGTACACGGTATTTTACCCGCAAACCGAGGGCGCCCGGCCCTACGTGTCTGTGGAGCTCAACGAGGGCGGCGGACAGGGCGTGCTGAAGTGGGCCTGCAAAAACTACTACGACCGCTTCTACGATTCGTTTGAGCAGGGCAGCGTGTGGGTTTCTGACAGCGACCAACCGATCGTGAAGGTGGGCGTGCTGTTCGACGACGGCAAGCTGCTGAACCTAACCATGACCCAGTCGGAGTTCCAGGGCTTCGCGGGCAGCGATGAGGAATAGGGCGTTTGAAATTATAAAATCTGGATTTTTCAAAAAGATGTAGGCGAGAAACGGGGCTAAACCCCCGCGCTACCTTTGCCGCATGACCCGTTGGACCCTTTTTGCCGGACTCGCCGCAAGCCTTCAGGGCTTTGGGCAATCGGCGCCCGCTGCAGGTGCGGCCCCCAAAGACACGCTTTCTTCAGAGGTTCGGCTGAACGAAGTTCGGGTGGTTCCGAGGCCGGTGGGGCACACGGTGCACGAAGTTCGGCTGAATCCGGTGATGCCGGTGCAGCACGCGCCCGAGGCGTTTGAGGCCTACCTCTCGAGCTTGGACGTGCGCAGCCGGGGGCTCAACGACGTGCAGTCTGACTTGTCGGTGCGCGGATCCACCTTTGACCAAGTGCACGTGGTGGTCGACGGCATTCCCTATTCAGATCCCCAGACGGGGCACCACAGCGCGACGCTTCCGGTGCCCGTTGAGGCCATCGAGGCGGTTTCGGTGCTGCCCAGCGGAGGCTCCTATCGCTACGGACCCTTTGCCTTTGCGGGGGTGCTTGAACTGACCACGATTGATGCCCAAAGCGGCCGAGGGTACGCGAGCGCCTCTGCCGGTGCCTTTGGCTACACCCGCGCCGCCGGGGGCGTGCCGCTGCGCCGAACCAAGCTCTTTGCTTCGCGCCTCGACGTGAGCTACGCGGCGGCCGACGGTGCCTTCACGAATTCCGACTTCGCCACGTGGCAAGCATACCTGAAGGCCCAGCGCCACCACGGCACGGAGGGCGAATGGGGACTGCTCCGCGCGCAACTCGGCTACTCGGTTAAAATGTTTGGTGCCCAGGGCTTTTACAGCTTTGCCTACCCCACCCAGTTTGAGCACCTTAGGTCGCTGAACGCCTCGCTGAACTACCGCCTGCGCCGGCTCCAAGCCAACGTATTTGTGCGCCAGCTCGAAGACCGCTACGAGCTGTTCCGCCAGCACCCTAACTACTACATGCCCTACGTGCAGGGTCGCTGGATTCACGTAACCGATTCGACCGTGACGCCGAGCTGGTACACCGGAGCCAACGTGCACCGCAACCGCAGCTACGGCGGCGAAGTCGTAGTGAACTCGCCCAACGGCCCAACCCGCGTCCTAAGCGGTTTTGCGGGACTCGACGCGCGCCACGACGAGGTCGCCAGCAGCGTGCTGGGCGAACTCCAAACCGACACCTTGGTGACCAACTGGGGGCGCTACGCGCATTTTGACGCACGCCGAAACGCCGGAATTTTTGGCAGCCTGCGCTACGCGGGGGCCGCACGCACCCTGGTGCAGGCCGACCTGCGCCTCAACGTCAACAACCGCTACGGCCTAGACTGGCTGCCCAACCTGGGCGTCGAACACCGCGTGCTGGACCGCAACGAAGACCACGTCACGGCGCTCGCCAGCGTGAACCGCAGCTTTCGCCTGCCCACCTTCACCGACCTGTACTACCGACTGGGCGGCGCGCAGGGGTCCGCCAACCTGCAGCCCGAGTACGCGTGGAATACCGAGGCCGGGCTGGTCTGGACCCGCGGCGGCGGAACGGGCGCCCGCCTGACCGCCTACGAGCGGCGCGGAACCCACCTGATCGATTGGATCTACCGAAACGTCGACGGCAACTCAGTACTCCAGGCCGACAACGTGACTTCGGTGCGCATCCGCGGACTCGAGCTCGAGGCGCACGGAACCTACCACGGATCCTGGTCCGCCCGCGCGCAGTTCGCCGGGCACACCGCAAGCGACGTGAACGGACTGTCGATTTATGCCCTCGACTACCTGGCGCGGCGCGTGCAGCTCACTTGGAATTCCGCCCTCCGCGCTTCAGGGTCCCTTTTGCCGTTTCAGTGCGGACTCGTCGTCGTCGGCCAAGACCGCGCAGGTTCCTACGTGCTCCCCGACGGAAGCACCACGCCCTACCGCCCTTTTGCCACCGTCGACCTGCGCGCGAGCTACCGCCTTGGCGAGCTGCTGCTCTTTGCCGACACCATGAACCTGTTCGACCAAACGGTGGTGGACCGCGCCAACGTCCCCTTGCCGGGCCGCTGGGTCAAGCTGGGGCTCAGGCTGGAGTGGGAGTGAGCAGGCCATTGGCCTGCGGCAAGGTTGGTAAAGTTGGCTCGTTGGCGAGGTTGGCTCGATGGTAGCGAACGTTCAGTTTTTTGATACCCAACCCATTTTTTGAGCCCATTTGACCACGACTGGAATCAGAAATTCCAAGGCCAGCGAGTTAGCGAGGGCGAATACGACGGTCTGGATTCCGTTGAAGGTGTCGCCCGTGGCGTAGTTAATAAGGTTGGCTATGCCCAGCCAAATCAAGAATCCGGCGATGATGCGGATAAGGCTTTGGTTCATGCATTCAAGGTATTTTGCTTCAAGGGGGACAACAACTAACGTACGAAGTAGAGGACTGAGCCTGTTTGTTGAAATCCATCTTTGATTTCTAGGTTTATTTTGAGGTAGTCTCGCAACCAAAGTGGATAACTCGAGACATCCAGAGGCAACATGGAATCAATAAAGGTCGGTCCTTTTTTCCCTGCTAGCAGGGGAAGCCAGCTGATGAAATCCAGCCCCAGTCCAATCAGTGTAAACGATACTTCATCGTTTCGCCTGTTTAATGTAGCGAGATCAATAGCCCCGCCGAGGGCTGTCAAACTGGGCACGCCAAAAACGAGGCGTTCAAAATTAATTTGATACGCAAGGACGCATTTCGTTTGATCTTTAAACGTGATGTACCGAACTAAGATTAACGACCTGCGGTCGCCCTTAAACGTGTGTTGATCAGTAATTCTCACATTTTGAGGCAATTTGGTGCCCTTCAATGCGTCAAAAATTTCGTAGGTGATAGTATCTACTTTAACTGATTTCTCAGGCAGGTAGTATTCCGGTCGGTTTTTGAATTCAACGGTAGTCCACCGATCATAGAAGTAGGCAGAGCACGAGGAAAAAAGCCCGCTTACGAAAAGGAGAACTACACAAAAATTTGGCAGATAGTGATGTACTTTCATGGATGTGAAAATACTTCTTTTCAAATTAGTCGTGGCGATAGCACTCAGTTTAAATACTGTGCGGCTGGGTGCACAGCAACCAAGTAAAACTATTCCTGTACGCTACAAAAATGCCACGTTTGATACCGTGCACTGCTACTATCAAAACGATATGAGCGCAAATCCGCGTATCGGGATTAGCTTGGTAAACGGATTGCTAGGAAATCCAACGTTTAATCAAGAGGGCGGCATCCTTGGTATGAACTTTACCCATGTAAGTGTTTCACCCGACTTATCCTCATTGGTAATCAACGCAGACTTCGGATCACTTTACAATACAAAGGACGTGCTTCATCAGTTGGGATTCACCTTTGAGTCGCATCAGCCGAGAAAAGTATCCAGTTTTATAAAATACGGACCACTAGAACTTTCTTCGCAAGTCGGGGGTCCAAACGGTGCAGTGTTTTCAGGACAGATTATCCAAATTCCAATGACTATGAAGCGGGTTCGCTCGAGATATTGGGGACTAAAACGTGATATGATTTTTATGGCTGGAAACCCCGTGTACCACTCCGTTCTTTTGGGCCTTTCCCAGAGTAGGATTGGTACAACGTCAACGTTTCAAGTGCGAACGCACGGTTTTGTGCGAAGTTTTGAATTACTCAAATACAAGTTGGGGGTTCTGCTGCCCGTATACTATTATTCGGCCTCACCCGAAGATGCCCGGCAACTGCTTCAAATTCCGGGAGGGACATTTGAAGTTTCTCTGCTCTCTTCGACGATTCTCCACAAACCGTTTTATACTGCATTACGGAACATCGAGTCCAAGTTTTTAGTATCCGCTGGGGCAACTTTGCATCCTGTATTAATTGATTCTAAACCGGTTCTGACCATAGATTTCGGTTTTGGTTGCCGCTTGTGGAACATAAGTAGGGATAAGTTTGGGCGCGATTCAAAGGCTATGGGTCGTACACTTCATCGTTTAAAGAGTAGATCTATTGAACAGCTTTTTTAAGCGATATGGCAAAAAAATAAAGTTGAATCCAACAAAAACCCGCTGCAGTGCAGCGGGTTTAGGTCTCTTAGTGACCTTGTCAGGATTGCTGCGCGAACTTTCATAAAGTAATTGTTGAACACGATACCCGTGTTCATAAACTACGTTTCCTTGTTTTTACCGTTTTAAACGATTCACAAAGAGCCTGACGAACACCTAAATTATCTCTTGATAACAATTTTTCTAAAATAAATTGTTCCATTTTCAGCCACCATTGTGATGGTATATAATCCTTGTTTTAAATGAGAAACATTGATTTTCATCTCATTTGTTTGGACTACAATTTGCCCAAGAATATTCACCAAAAAAGTTTGTATAATATCGTGGTTACTAATATAAATATTATCTGAAGCAGGGTTTGGATAAACTAAAAATTGATTTTCATGTTCCGTTTCGGTAAAATTTTGAAGTACATAACAATTAGAAGTATCTGAACAACCATCTTTAGAAATAATTACAGCATAAACACCGTTACTATCAGGCAGGTAACTGACATCTGTTTCTCCTGAAATTATCTCATTTGACTCGCAATCATACCATTGATAAGATACATTCTGCGCGCTGGAAATTAAATAAGGTGCGTTCAAGTAAATACTTGTATCCAAATTGGGAATGTACACGTTCAAAAAGTGGACACTATCACACCCAGCCTGATTAATAAAATGCTCTTGAAACAAGCCCGACTGAGTATACAACACACCAGAATTAGACGTGAAACTTGTACATGAAGTGTCAAATTGATATCCAACAGTAGATTGCTTAACAAGCACTGAATACCGAAGAATACTGTCACATCCTTTAATATTAGTTAGTGTGTCATAATAGTATCCAGAGGCCGCAGCAATCACTCCTTGAGGTAAAACAACAGAATCACATCCAGACAATGAGTATTTTGTCATATTGGAGCAGTAATTACTAAAAACGGCAACATTACCACCGTCTGTATGAACCAGTCCGTCATTTGGCGCTCCAACGATTAACCTTTGGCCATCTCCACTTAGGTCTATACACATGCCGAAGTCATCACCAGACACACGACCCTTAATATTGCTCGCAACTAGGTTCCAAGTACCTGTGCCATTATTAAATTGATAAATTCTTACTTCATCAGCAAAGATGGAACTAATAGCGATGATATACCCGCTACTATCCATTTCCACATCATAACACCACTGATTAGTAGCAGAAAGGGGTGGATTTATTATCGGACCAACTTGCGCCCAATTCGAGGTGGCATTATTCCATTTATAAACATAGGCTTTGTGTCCATTAGCCCCTCCCCAAGATCCGACCACGAACATATTACCAGCTTTATTCATTGAAACTGCGTTGCCAAACTGGATATAACCTAATCCTCTGGTAATTGTCGAGCCTTGCTGAACCCAGTTATTAACACTATCACGTTTAAATACTTGAACAGCTCCTTGTTGATTTGGCCCCTTGTATGGACTTCCAACAACTAGGACATTGCCTTCATCATTCAAATCGATTTGATTGCCAAACTTTTCAAAAGAACTCAATCCTTGAAGGGTCATCCCAACTTGAACCCAAACGTTGTTTACTGAATCAAGTTCAAATATCTTGACATAACCAGATTGGTTGCCCCAATTTGTGTTATCTGCTGATACTGCAATGATATTTCCGTTATAATTAAATGCGATGCTTAGACCAATTTGGTCGTTATTGTTCGCTCCCAGAAGAAAACCACCCAAGGTGTCCCAAATTCCGGAACTATTGAGTCGATATGTCTGTACGATACCCCTATGTAAATTACCAGTAAACGGAGTTCCTCCTGCTATACTACGACCGTCACCGCTAATCGCTACAGAAAACGAACCTAATTTATACAAATAGCCCGCACCGTATACCGTATCCCCAAGCGGCACCCAATTATTTAATGCAGCATCCCACTCAAAAGCCAAAAGCGCCCCGTCATTAGTGTTTGGTCCACTCGAAAACGGCTCAGAATAAACTAACCGATTACCGTTTTGGCTTATTGCACAATTCACCCCTGCCTTTAGACCAATTGCTTTTCCATCAAGATCTTGACCCACTTGAATTTGTCCAAAACTAAGATTAGGTAAACAAATAAAAAAGAGAAAAAAATGCAGGAATAAACATTTAAAATTAATACATGCATTGTTGATAAATATAGATGTGATTTTAATCATGTACATGAATTTACGCAAATAATTTTTTTGACCTTATATAAAATACTTGACATCAATTTTATCTTCAAAATTATTTCTAAATTACAATCAAGTAAAAAAGATCATCAGTCTAAACTGATTTTTTTGAGTTTTTTGATTCTTTGATCTACTTCTGAGTCCTTCGATTTTAGACAATTATCCGACTCCGAAGTCAAAGTTACATATTATTTCAACCATTCTCAATCCTCTCATAGCAAGCAATGTATATATATGTTGTTGAGCCCTTTAATGTCATTTTGTTCTGTATTAGCTTGATAAAAACACAGCTTTAGGAATAGATCTTGTTTTTTACTAGGCACCAGTGGATGGCAGATAAATTAGTTATTCCTTTCAACGACACATAAAGAAAGCCCTCATAAGCGCAGTGGGTTTCGTTCGTGACACTGCCAAGATTTCTACGCAAATGGGACCTACAAATTCCGAGAACCGAAACCAGGCCGCCGTGGGCGGCCCGTCTTTTTGTTTTAAGGCCTTCGGTGAACGAGCGCGCAACGGCCCCAAAAAGTTGATTCCAACAAAAAACCCGCTGCAGTGCAGCGGGCTTCGGTCTCTTAGTGACCCTGTCAGGATTCAAACCTGAAACCTCTTGATCCGTAGTCAAGTGCTCTATTCAGTTGAGCTACAGGGCCATCTCTTAAAAGAGGCTGCAAATATACGGCGAAAAACAAATTCAGCACAATTGGCCCGTGGTTTTCTGTGTCGGAATTTGCAAGCGTATGCCCGCCACCCTTGAATTAGCCTGCTTTCATCCTGAGGCTGCGGACCTTGCGCAGCTCTGGGGGGTTCCGCGCGTGGAATTCTGCGCCGAAGCCCAGGCTGGCGGAACCTCTCCCCAACCCCAGGATGTGGACCGCGTGCGCCGTGCCTTTGGCGGAAGTTTGGGCGTCATGGTCCGTCCCCGGGGCGGAGCCTTCGAATGCACCGAGGCCGAATTCGCCCAAATGCGGAATGAAGTTCCGCGCTTGGCCGCACAGGGCGTCGACTTTGCCGTTTGGGGGGCGCTGACCCCCGAAGGCGAATTGGATCCGCGAATGCAGGACCTCGCCGAGGCGGCGGCGCTGCACGGCCTCCCGTGGGTGCTGCACCGGGCGTTCGACTCCGCGCGCGATCCGTTGGAAGCACTTCACGCGGCCCAAACCATGGGCTGCATCCGCATTTTGACCGGACTGGGCGCCACCTCGCTCGAAACCCTGCTGGCGCTGAAGGGCGAGGCCACGCTCGAACTGCTTCCCGGAGGCGGAATCCGCGCCCACAACGCCGCCCGCTACCTCGAGGCGGGGTTCGACCAAATCCACTCGGCGGCGCTGCTCGACTACCGCGCGAACCCTCCGTTGCCCGACCGCGGCGAAACCCTGGCCCTGCTCGACCTATGCCGGCAATCCTGATTCTGACGTGGGCCCTTGGCCAGCTCGGGTTTAACGGCCAACCGCTGCTCGTCGCCGAGGCGGTCGACGGTCCGGCCTGGGTGCGCTACAAATCCGAAGGGTCGCAGCATTGGGACACCCTTGGGCTGGTTCCGGGTCCGTTCGTGCGCATGGAATTCGAGCTTCCCTCGGACGCTCAGGCGGGCGACAGCGTGAGCTACGCTTTTCCGGACCCCCTTGCGTTTGCCGCCCAGCGCCAGCGTGCGGAACCCTTGCCCTACCCGACCGACAACGACCCGTTGAGGCTGAGCCAGCACCTGCGCAAGCCCGCCGTCGAGTTTGGATGGGATTTTGCGCGGACGGCGGTGCGCACCGGAGCCCCAGCGCCCACCCTTGGCCACCCCCAGGGCCCGATGGCGCGTCCGTTGATTTATGTGGAATGGGTTCCGCGCCCCGCGGGAGGCCGCGCCAAATTCGCGCCCCAGCACCGCTGGGCCCTGACCCGCTCGCGGCTGGTGACCGACGATCCCGCCCGGCCGTTCTACCTCGAGGTCAACGGGCGCCCGCAATTTTTACTGGGCGTCAACGCGGTGGTTCCGTCAGACCCCGTGCTCGAGGAGCGCCTGCGCCTGCGCCTCATCGAGATGGGGCGGGCCGGCGGCAACACGGTGCGCTTTTGGGCGGGCGGAACCTATCCGTCTGAACGCCTGCTCCGCACTTGCGACAGCCTCGGGCTCATGGTCTGGCAGGACTTCGCCTTCACCGGCACGGCCTACCCGGGCGATTCGGCGTTTCGCGCCTGGGTCCGCGCCGAGGCCGAGCACCAAGTGAAGCGCATGGCCGAGCACCCCAGCGTGGTGCTCTTTTGCGGAAACAACGAAATCGACGTGGCCTGGCACGCCTGGGGCTGGCAAAAGACCTACGGAATGTCGGCGGCCGACTCCACCCAACTTTGGGCCAACAACCGCTGGATTTTTGACGAACTGCTTCCGTCGGTGGTCGCGAAGCATGCTCCCGGCCGGGCCTACCTGGCTTCGTCGCCCGTGAGCAATTGGGGCCGCCCTGAGGACTTTTTGCGCGGAGACAACCACGACTGGCGCGTCTGGCACGGCGAACAGCCCACCTCGGTCCTCGCCGACCGCGTGGCTCCGTTGGTCAGCGAATGGGGCGTGCCGTCGCTTCCCGGTCCTTCGGTCCGCGCCCGCTGGACGGCCGAGCCCGCCACCTACCTGCTCAGCTACAAGGGCCTCAGCCTGCTCGAGCGCTACCTGAGCGCGGAGCAAGGTTGGCGCGGAGGTTCCACCGACGAGCTCGCCGAAGCCTCGCAGCGCTGGCAAGCCAAGGTCGTGCGGCGCACCCTTCGTGCCCAGCGGCGTGCCCGCCCGTTCTGCAGCGGAACGCTTATTTGGCAGCTGAATGACCTCGACGACGCCATTACCTGGAGCATGATTGATCGGGACGACGTGCCGAAACGGGCATGGCGTACGTCCCTGCGGGAGTTTCGAAAATTTTAAATCCAGATTTATCCGAATGCTGGGGCACCCAAATCGTTCGGATTTTTCCGGATTTATTTTTTTTCACGCAAGCAGGAAGGCAGAAGGGCGCACCTCCACCCCCTTCGCCGTCGCCACCGCGTAGCTGAAACCGGGCCGCAAGGCGAATCCGCCTACCCGACCCTTCAGGTCCATGGCAATGAAGCCAATTTGGGTGTCGGCCCAAGGCTTGCCGCGGCGCACGAACAACTGGTGAATTTCGCGCACCGCGTCTTCGCAGGCCTGCTGCGGGCTTTTACCGGCCTTCATCGCCGCCACCACCCGAAACGACCCCACCGTGCGAACCACCTCTTCGCCGTGGCCGGTGGCGGTGGCGGCTCCGACCTCGCCATCAACGTAAAGTCCCGCCCCGATGATGGGCGAATCGCCCACGCGGCCGTGCATCTTGAAGGCCATTCCGCTCGTAGTGCAGCAGCCGGCGAGCCGCCCTTCGGCGTCGAGCGTCAGCTGGCCGATGGTGTCGTGGTTCTCGATGTTGGGAATCGGTTGGTACTCGGCCTTTTCAAGCCACTTCTTCCATTCGGCCTCTGACTCGGGCACAAGCAGATTCTGCAGCGGGAAGCCCTGTTCGCGCGCAAACTGCGTGGCGCCGTCGCCCACGAGCATCACGTGGGGCGTGCGCTCCATCACCGCCCGAGCTAGGCTTGAAACGTGCACCACCTGCTCGCAGGCCGCAACCGCCCCGATGTTGCCGAGGTGGTCCATGATGCAGGCGTCAAGGGTGACGCGGCCGTCGCGGTCAGGGCGTCCGCCCAAGCCCACGCTGCGCTCGCGGGGGTCCGCCTCGCAAATTTTGACTCCGAGTTCGACCGCATCCAGGGCGCTCGAGCCCTTGTGCATGGCCTCGAGGGCCGCGCGGGTGGTGTGCTCGGCAAAGGGCCAGGTTCCGATGGACATGGCGCTGGAGGCGCCTGCGGCGCCGTAACTAGTTACTGGTTGCTGGTTGCCGGAGGCGCCTTCGGCGCCGTAACTAGTTACTGGTTGCTGATTGCCGGAGGCGCCTGCGGCGCCCTCGGCTCCCGGCGCGATCAGGCTACCTAGGGCCCCAAGACCAAGGGTTTTGAGGAACTCACTGCGCTTCACTGCGGCGAACGGATTTGGATTCGGGAAGGAGAAAGTGCGGAGCTACATTGAATCCGCGCGCCTTGAGTGCCCGAGAACGCTGGGTGGCGCGAATGCGAAACTCGGGGAGGTCCTCGCTGCGCCGCGGGCCGGTCCACAGGACCTCAGACAGCGCGAGCTGCCGGGGCAGGATCATGTACTCGGCGTGCGCGGGGGTCAGCACGTACTCGGTCCATAAGTTGGCCTGGGCCCCGAGAATGTGCTTGGCCTCTTCGGCGCTGAGTTCCGCGGGAACCGGGTTGTACAGGTACACCGACTCGACCGGATTGAATCCGCCGATGGCATGCGGCTCGCCCGGATCCTTGCTTTGGTAGTGGTCCCAGTAGCAGGGCTTTCCGGGCGTCATGATGGCGTCGTGGCCGGCTTTGGCGGCTGCGATTCCGCCCGCTTCGCCCCGCCAACTCATCACCGTAGCGTTGGGGGCCAGCCCGCCCTCGAGGATTTCGTCCCAGCCGATGATTTGGCGTCCGCGGGCGTTCAGGTAGGCCTCAATGCGGCGAATGAAGTAGCTCTGCAGGGCGTGCTCGTCGACCAAGCCTTCCGTGCGGATGCGCGCCTGGCACTTGGCGCAGTCGTGCCAGCGCGTTTTGGGGCACTCGTCGCCCCCGATGTGGAGGTACTCGCCCGGGAAGAGCGCCAGCACCTCGTCGAGCACGCCTTCGAGAAAGCTAAAGACCGAGTCGTTGCCCGCGCAGTAGACGTCGTCGAACACGCCCCATCCGGTGGCCACCGGCTGCGCCAGGCCGGTGCAGCTCAGCTCGGGGTAGGCCGCGAGGGCCGCACGGGCGTGGCCCGGGAGTTCAATCTCGGGAACCACCGTGATGTGCCGAGCCGCCGCGTAGGCCACGATTTCGCGCACCTCGTCTTGGGTGTAGAATCCGCCGTAGCGCGTGCTGTCGAAGCGCTGGTCGCCGTAGGGGCCGACCTGAGAAGCGTCGCGCCAGGCCCCAACCTCGGTGAGGCGCGGGTAGCGCTTGATTTCGATGCGCCAGCCTTGGTCCTCGGTGAGGTGCCAGTGAAAGCGGTTCATTTTGTGCTCGGCCATCAGGTCGAGGTAGCGCTTGACAAAGTCCACGTCAAAAAAGTGGCGGCAGACGTCGAGGTGCATTCCGCGGTAGGCAAAAGTCGGTTGGTCGCGCACGGTCATGGCGGGCAGCGTTTTGCTTCCGTTTTCGGCCTGAATCAGGGTTTGGATTCCATAAAAAACGGCGGCCGCGGAACCTCCGGCGACCACAATCTTGCCCTCGCTGACGCGCAAAGCGTAGGCCTCGGCCGGAACGCCCTGCTGAATGCGCAGTTCCGCAGACACGGCCCCGGCCTTGGCGGTGGTTTTGGTCGCGTTCCACCACGTGCGGATGAGGTCCGCCTCGCCACTAAGGGCCGGCGTCGCAAGGACGTAGAGGTTGCCGGCCACCGCGATGGGTTCGCCTTCAAGCACGACCGACTGCGGCCGCGGAACCACCTGGATCGCTTGGCCGCTTGCCATCAAGCAAGAAACAAGAAACCAGAAACTGTACAGAATTTTCACGGCGTGCGGCGGTACTGCGTGACTTCGACGATGCGTCCGCCCTTCCAGGCGAAGAATTCGGCGAGGTGTTCGTCAAACACGCGCCCGTCTTCGTAGCTGCGTTGCTCGCGACCCCGAACCACGACAACGTCCTTGCCGTCGGAGTGCCCGACGTAGTCGATGCTCTGGATGTCCCAGCTGATCTTGGGGGTTTCGATCAAAAATTGGTTGAGGCCTTGGCGCGTGACCCACACGTGGCGGCCGTCGGCGGCGTGTACCAGAATCGAATCCACTACAGCCTGGCCCACGGTGGCGGTGTCGCGCTTCACGTAGGCCTCCGTCCAAAGTTCCATGGTCACGACCAATTCATCTTTGGGCGAAGTCATGGGTACATCTTCTTGGGCGGGTTGGGTGCAGGCTGCAAGGCAAAAGGCAGCTCCAAACCCCATGAGGTGCTTGAAATCCATGCCTAAAAGATACATCAAACTAGGAATGGCTTAATCCCGCTCGCCCTCTTCGGCCTCGAGTCCGTCCAAAAAGCGCTTCATGGCGCCGCCGGTGGTCGGCGTCAGCTGGTAGAACGGCAAGCCGTCCTTCGACGGAAGGGCGCGCTTCTTGGCGTCCACCTTGGCCAGGGCGTCCATCAGCTCGCGGTCGCTCGAGTAAAAGCGCATGTTTCCCTTTTTGTAGCTCAAGAAGTACTCGCTCGACGGGGCGAGGTGCAGGGTAAACTCGTCGCCCCCGCGGCGCTTGCGCAGCTCAAGGGTTCCGTCGACGAAGCGGTGCACCGGATCGCCTGCGAGGGCGCCCACGCCGATGCCGTCTTTGCTGCGGAAGGCGCGAATGTTGGCCTTCCACTCGAGCTCCACTTCGTCGAGGACGAGGGTCTGGCGGAACTCTTTAGGCATGCGCTCGTTCAAGCCCGACTCGTAGTAGCGCTTGAGGTCCTTGGGGTCGAGCTTGCGCCGCAGGGCCTCGGCGAGCACGTCGTTGGCCGCATCGGTGGGTCCGCCCGACGAAGCCGCAAGCGAGGCCTTGAGGGGTTTCGAGAGCTCTTCAGGGAACAGGAATTCGAGCGTAAGCGACACTTTGGCGTTCATCCGCCCCGAGCGCAGCCGGTGCTCAATGCGTCCGTAGGTCGCCATTTCAACGCGGCCCATTTTGGCGCCCAAGGTGGTTTGCCCGTAGCCGGTAACCGTGCACGATTGGGTGTTGAGCTCTAGCCAGTTGTCGGGGGCTTCAGGGTCGGCCACTCGGCGCAGCGTGCTGACGATGTAGGACTTGCTCGACTCGTCGTAGTACAGTACGCCCTTGGTGCTGAAGAGTTCGACCGCCACGTTGGGGTTGTTGCGACGCACAAAGGCCGTGTAGGGCGTCACGGAGTCCTGCATCAGGTAGATTCCGTTGTACACCTTGTGCGACGGCCGGGCCGTGTCGGGATCGGGCAGCGTGATGAGGATGTCCACTGGATCAATGCGGGTGCGGGTAATGATCCAGTCGGTTTCGAGGGCGGGGCACTCGGCGGTGATGCGTATGCGTCCGTCCATGTCCAGCTGCGGATTTTGCGCCTCCATGCGCACGATGCCGTAGTACCTGAAGTAGGGGCTCAAGTAGAAGTCGTCGGCAATGCCGAGTTCGCCCTGGGCGTACATCTGGTCGATGCTGTCGACATCGACGCGCCCCATGGGGATGCGCCAGACTTTGCCGTCTTGGTCTTTGTAGCGGTACACCGCCGTGCCGTAAAGGTCCAGGCGCCCCTGAATTTTCAACTCGGCCGAGTCCAGGTTGTGGTAGGCCCCCACTCTGCTGGCCAAAATGCGGGCGTTGTGAAGGGGCTGCATGTCGGCCTGCTCCTTAATCGTCACGCGGCCCGAGTCGGGAACCACTCGGCTGTCGGCGATGTCGATGTGGGGCACGCCAAAGGCGTCGAGCCGGCTCGGCACCAACCAGAATTTGGCGCGGCCGGCCAAGAAGTTCAGCCCGTCCTGCCCCGGGTGGGTGCTGGTCATGCGCGAATCGATTCCGCTCCCCTTTTGGAGGCTGATGCTCTTCTCCAGGATGTCCCAATCGGCCTTGTCCATCTCGGCCGTGTACTGGTTGCGCGGAAAATCGAGGGTTCGGTCCCCCTGAAGCAGGGCAAACTTGCCCTTTTCGGCGGCAAAGTCCACGTCAGCGGTCGCGTCGCGGATGCTGAAGCCCCACTCGGCGTCGGGTTCGCCCTTGACGCGGAAGTCGGCTCGGCCGCTCTGCATCCACTGTGCGTGCATGCTGAGGTTGGCTCCGCTCAGCTCGGCGAGGTTGAACGCGACGGTGCCGTCGAGGTTCAGCCGGTCGGGCTGGTAGGTCAGGCGTCCGTTCGCCGTGGCAGGCCGCTGGGCGTAGGTCTGGAAATCGGCACTTTGGGAGGCCGCGTACCAGGTTTTGGCGTAGGGCAGCCAGGTGCTGCGGGCGTCAGACCCGTCGACCGAGGGGTGCCCCGCCCCGCGCGGAGCGCCAGCGAGCGCGTCGAGGTGGAAGGTGCCGCTCCCCTTGGTGGAGTCGGGATACAACCGAAACTCTTTGGAGGTGCCGTGGGCCCGGCGGTAGTCCAGGTCGCCCTCGAAGCGAAAGCCTTCGAGCGAAAGCTGCACCGTTCCGCGCACCGAGCCGGCGTCGGCGCCGGCCCCCGGGTAGGCAGCCCAGCCCGCGTCGCCGGTGGATTCGGTGAATCCGAGCGAATAGTCGCGCTGCACCTTGATGTTTTGGCGGCGCACGGCAAAAATGCCGGCGCTGTGGAACGTCGATTCAAAGCCGAGGCTTTCGGTGCGGGCGTTGTCGAGCGAGTCGATGGTGAAGGCGTCGAGGTCGACGTAGAAGCGAGACCGCGGATACACTCCGCGCTCCACCTTATCGTAGTAGATTTTGGCGCCCTTTCCCGACTTGAAGATGGGGTACTCCGGGCTGTACAGGGTGCTGGATTTGTTGTCGGGACGGTCGATGAACAGGTCGCCCGAAATGTCCTGAAGGGTGTTCCGCACGCGGACCAAGGGGCGTTGGCCCTGTTCGTTGAGTTCGAAGGCCGGCACATAAAAGCGCATGGAGTCGACGGCCGGCATTCTAAAGCTAAATTCTTGGTAATCAAATTGGTGTTCGCGACCAAAAAACTCGAAACGGCCGGCGCGAATGAGTCCGTCGAAGTCAAAATCGAGGCCCTCGTGAATCAAAATTCGCCCCGTGGTCGGATGAAGGCTGACTTTTTGCGAGTCGCTCAGCCAGATGCGGTCGACCCCGACCACTTCGAGGTCAAAGTTGAGCAAGTTGAGTTCGGCGTTCATGCCCTCGGGCACGACCGATTCAAAGCGGATTACGTCGTAGTCGCGCTTTTTGCGGTGGTTCAGGACGTACTCGCCCGTCTTGGGCATCACCTCGAGGCTGCGGTCCTCGGTGTAGTAGCGCACAAACCCCTGCAGGTGGTACTCCATCATCAATCGCTCGCAAGGGTCGACGGGCATGCCCATGCCGACGGCCACCTCTTTGATGCTCATGCGGGCTCCCGGAGCGGACTGCCCCACCTGGTCGAGCAGCACCAAGGGGTTTTCGTTTTCAAACCCTTGAAGGGCGGTGTAGCGGTTGTTGCGGTAGTACTGGTCGCTCTCCAGCGTCATGGGGGCGCCGCTGCCCATGTTGAGTCCGCCGGCGAACACGCGCGGTTCGTTGGTCGTCCAGCGCAGCTGGTCGAGGTCGATCGTGACGTTGTGGTAGCTGTCAGTAAACGGCTTGAGGGCCAGCCCTTCGTCGGGCCGAAACACCTGGAGTTCGCGGGTGTCGGGGGCGTACTTCACCTCAACTTTGGCGTGGTGCAGGGAATCGGATGCGCCCAGGCGCAGCGCGAAGCTGCTGATTTTGGCCGAGAGCCCGTTGGGGCGAATCACGAACCGGTCGGCGCGCAGGACGGCTGCCTCGACCGAGTCGCGCAGAAAGCTGAAGCTGGCTTTGGCCCCGGGGCGGCCGGAAGCAAAAAAGTTGGCGCCGACGAGCGAAAATCCGCCGCGGTAGTTCACGCCGTCAAAAAAGTTGGGGATTTCGAGGTTCGAGGCATAGGCTTCGAAGCGCGGATACACGGCGTTTTCTGCCTGTGTGCGGGTGCCGAGTCGTTCCTCAAAACGGCCGAGAAGCGGCACGTTGACGTAGTACAGGCTGTGAAGCACGGCCGAATCGACCACCAGTCCCGTTTGGTGAAGGTCCAAGGTGAAGTTGCCCAGCTGGTTGTATACTTCGCCGTACCCGTAGCCGGCGCGGTACCAGTCGACACGCCCCGATTCGGCGGTCAGGGTGGCCGTGCGCGGATCGTACCAGCCGCTCACGCTGTCGATTTGGGTGGAATCGTTTTTAAACAATCCCTTGAGCACGGCGCCCTCAATGCGGTAGCGGGTGTGCGGACCTTCTTCGTCAAGGGTCGCGTCGCCCAGCTCGAGTTCCCAGCGGAGCGGCCCCGATTCAAAGAGGCGGAACCGGCGGTTGGCCGAGGCAAATCCGGTCGCGGCGCCGGCGGAAGTGTGGAGGTACTCCACCAGGGCGAGCCAGCTGCTTTTCTTGATGAGCTCGGCCGTTTCGGCCCACCATCGGGCTTGAGCTGGGGCGCTGGCCGAGCCGTACCAGGCCAAGGCGAGCTGCACTGATTCGGCCCAGGTTTCGGGTTCGACGATGCGCTTGCGCAGCATTTCGCGGGCCAAGGCCTGGAAGTCCGAGCGCTGCTCCCACGAGGGGTCGTCGTACACCGGCTTGAGCTGGAGCAGGTCGGCGTCGGCCTTGTTTTTCCCGAGAAATTCCGCGTAGAGTTTGCTGAAGTCCTTCCAAAAATCGCCGTCGGTGGCGCCCAGGCTGCGCACGGTCTGCGCAGAGAGCGCCGTGCAGATCAAAAAGGCGGTAAGGGTGGCGAGTCGTTTCACGGGCAGCATGCAAGCTACTGCGCAAACGGCGCGCCGTTCGGGGCGGCGGGCGGACTTATTCCACCGTTTTTTCCACAGTCAGGGCCACCCACGCGTCGCGCTCGAACTGCGCAACGAAGCGGAGGCCGGCCTGCTCGGCTGCGGTCTGGATGGCCGAGGCGTCGGCCCGGTAAAAGCCGCTGAGGTGCAGGGTTCCGCCCGGGTTCAGGGCCTGGGCGTAGCGGCCCATGTCGGCCATCAGCACGTTGCGGTGGATGTTGGCGTAGATGACGTCAAAGCGCTCGTCCGCGCCAAGTTGGTTCGCGTCGCCGGTGCGCACTTCGAAGCGGTCCTTCAGTCCGTGGCCGTCCACGAGTTCGCGGGCGTTGTCGGCGGCGTAGGCTTCGATTTCGATGCCCACGCCCTGGGACGCACCGTGCATCAGGGCCACGATGCCGAGCACGGCGGTCCCGCAGCCCATGTCGAGCACTCGGGCGCCGTCGAGCGACGCGCCAAGCACCCGTTCGAGCATCAAGTAGGTGGTCGGATGGTGGCCGGTCCCGAACGCCATTTTGGGCACCATTTGCACAGCGTAACGGTAGGCTTCAGGCTTCGCGTCGGTGTGGAAGGGAGCGTAGATAAGCAGCTCGTTTCCAATTGACAGCGGATCAAACGAGGATTCCCAAACTTCGTTCCAATTCTGGTGGGCAATGCGGCGCTCGGTCCAGCTGATTTGGGCGCGCGTCTGGGCCATGGGGAAGTCGGCCTGACCGTCCCACCGGTCCGCCGGAAGGTAGGCCAAGAGGTCGTTGCCGTCCTGCTCCACGGCTTCGACCGGCATGGCTTCGAGGTCGACGTACAGCAGTTCGAGGGCCGCGGGGTCGCTCGCGGTGATCCGGAGTTCGACGTAGTCCATTAGGCCTTTTGCAGCAGGTCGGCCAAGGCGATGAAGTCGGCGGCCGAGAGGGAGGCTCCGCCGATGAGGCCTCCGTTGACGTCGGGCTGCGCGAAGAGTTCGGCGGCGTTGCTGGGTTTGCACGATCCGCCGTAGAGGATGGGAAGGTGGTCGGCCAAGTCGCCGTAGGCCTGGCGCAGCACCCCGCGAAGGTGGGCGTGCATTTCTTGGGCTTGGGCGGCGGTGGCGGTTTCGCCGGTTCCGATGGCCCAAACGGGTTCGTAGGCGACGACGACGTTTTCGGCGAGGTCCCCGTCGACGCCTTCCAAGGCGGCGCGGAGCTGGGCTTCCACGACGGCCAAGTGGTTGCCCGCCTGGCGCACGCGGAGGTCTTCGCCCACGCAGACGATGGGGCGAAGTTCGTGGGCCAAGGCCGCACGGGTTTTGGCGTTGACGTCGCGGTCGGACTCGCCAAAGTACTGGCGGCGCTCGCTGTGGCCCACGATGACGGCGTCAGCGCCGGCGTCGGACAGTTGGGCCATGCTCACTTCGCCCGTGAAGGCTCCGGAGTCCTGGGCATGGCCGTTTTGGGCGGCTACGGCCATTTCGGGATAGTCAATGAGCAAGTCGATCGCTTGGGTAAGCTGTATTGCCGGCGGTGCGACCACCACGACCACGTCGCCGAGGCGTTCGGGGCTCAATTCGGTTTTCAGGGCTTCGATGAGGGTGTAGCCTTCTTCGAAGGTGGTGTTCATTTTCCAGTTGCCGGCGAGGATTTTCATAGTTTGCTCTTTAGTGGGGCAAAGGTACGGCATGGGCCAAGCTCGAGTGGGGGCGCGGAATGCGGCCGAGGGCCGCATTCCGCTCCGCACGGTAAACGACTAAATACGGGTAGTACCGACTAGGCGGCCTTGACGCGCGGGTCCACCACGCCGTAGAGCCAATCGACCAGGGTTTGAAGGGCGACAAACAGCACCGAAAGGGTCAAAATGGCCCCCATGACGACCGGAAAATCGCGGCCTTCCAGCGCGTCGACCATGAGTTTGCCGGCTCCGCGCCAGCCAAAAACGGTTTCGACAAAAACGGCTCCGGCGAGCAGGCTGGCCAGCCAGCCCGAAACGGTGGTAATCAGCGGGTTCAGGGCGTTGCGAAGTACGTGGCGGCGCAGCACCTGCGACGTAGTCAGGCCTTTGGCGTAGGCGGTCCGCACGTAGTCCAAACTCAAAATTTCAAGGGCCGAAGAGCGCATCATTTGGGCAATCACGCCCACGGGGCGCACCGCCAAGGTCAGCGCCGGAAGGATGAGGTGCGACCATTCCCAACGCACCGCGCGGCCGTAGTCGTCGAGCTCCCGAAGGCTGCCGGTCAGGGGCAGGCCCGTCCAGTCGTGCAGCAGGTAGGCAAAAATCCAGGCGATGAGGATGGCCGAAAAGAACGAGGGCGTCGCCATGCCCACGGTGCTCAGAACGGTAACGGCGCGGTCCGCTCGAGAACCCGCGCGAAGGGCCGAAAAAAGCCCCAGCGGCACGCCGACGAGCACGGCCGCCCCGAGGGAAACCACCGCCAGCAAGGCCGTGTTGGGAAGGGTTTGGGCGATGAGTTCGGCGACGGGAACTCCGCGCTGCTGGTAGGACGTCTGCAGGTCGGGGGCGTACAGGCCCCACACGCCGTCCACCGGGCGAATCGGCGAAAGGCCCCCGAGGTAGCGCAGGTACTGCTGCCCGAGCGGTTGGTCCAATCCGTAGGCGGCGCGCACGGCGGCCAAGGCTTCAGGATCTTCGACCTGGCCCAGCATCATGCGGGCAGGGTCGCCGCCGACTGCGTGAAACAAGAAAAAAACGAGGGTCGCCACGCCCCAAACGACGAGCAGGGACCGGCCGAGCCGCCTCATTCGGCCGCGGGGAAGTCGTTGAAGTGGTAGTGAGCTTGCACCACGCCTTGGCGCAGGTGCGTTACTCCGGGATTGGAGCGCACGATGGTTTTGAGGGCCGTTCCGTCGCCGTTGGACCAGGGAAAGGTCGTTCCGGTGCGCGCCGCCAGGGCGGCGACCGCCTCAGGGCCGCTCGAGGTCAGCCCGACCACGGGGATTCCCGCGTCGTGAAGCTTTTGAAATTCCGCACAGAGGCGCTCGAGTTGGGCCATGTCGGCACGGTCAAAATCGTAGGCCACGAGCCAGTAGCTCTCGGGGTAGGCAAGCCAAAGGTCGGTCTGGTCCACTCCGCCCGGAGCGATGCTGAAGTCGTGGACGGGCGGCTCGTAGCCTTCAGAAACTTTGACGGTGCGCGTGGCCTCGGGGTCCATGACCCACTCGGGCTTCTCCCACCACTTTTGGTCGACGTAGTCGGTTCCGCTGACCTCCATGACCTCGTCGCCCTTGCGCAGCGTGTACAACACGTCGTACTGGGGCGGAGTAAGGCCGAGCTCCTCAGCCGGCGCCATGGCCTTGGCGATGTCGGTGCCGGGCTTGTAGGCGCGGAAGTCCCAAACCGGCAGGTGGTTGTAGACCCAATTGGTGAAAAACGCCATGGCGAAGACCGCAAGGCCCATCACCCCACGGGCCCAAAAGCGGCTCATGACGGGCTTGACGTGGCGCAGTCCGAGGGCGAAGTAGAGCGCGATCAGCACGCTGAGCACCACGTCTTTGGTGAAACTCTCCCAGGGCGTGAGCGGAATGGCGTCCCCAAAGCACCCGCAGTCGGTCACCTTGTTGAAGTAGGCGCTGTAAAACGTCAAAAACGTGAAAAAGGCCATGAGCCCGGCCATGCTCCAAAAGGTGAAGGCCCGCAGGTATCCGAGGAGCATGAGGAGTCCGAGGACCACCTCAAACGTCACGAGAAAAACGGCCAAAGGCAAGGCCAGGGGCTGCAAGAACGGCAAATTGAAGACGTCGGCCCCAAAGTACTCGTCGAGTTTGTAGCTGAAGCCGATGGGGTCGTTCATCTTAATGACCCCCGAAAAAATAAAGAGTCCGCCGAGGATGAGGCGAATCAGCGATTGGGCAAGGTTACGCACGTTCATGCGCCCAAGGTACAAAGGCGAACTATTCGCTGCGACGCTCGAGCTCCTTTTTGAGCAGCTGCATTTTTGCCGAAATCAGCATGTAGGTCGTGGCCATTGTGGTCAAAAAGGCAATGCTCAGGGCAATGAGTTCCATAGGTCGATTGGGTTTACCGAAGTAACCGAGCAAGCCCCCCAATGGTTCAGGCTTCGTGCATCAAAATCAAGGCAAACACCGCGTAGTTGACCATGTCCATGTAGTTGGCGTCTACGCCTTCCGACACGAGGGTGGCCCCGGAATGGTCTTCGATCTGCTTCACGCGCAGCACCTTTTGGAGGATCAGGTCGGTGAGCGAGGTGATGCGCATGTCGCGCCAAGCCTCCCCGTAGTCGTGGTTCTTGGCCTCCATGAGCTGGTAAATCTGGCTGGCCTGGGCATCAAAGGCGGCCAGCGCCTCCTCGGGGCTGAGGTCGGGCTCGCTGGCGATTCCGCGCTCGAGCTGAATCAGGGCCATGATGGCGTAGTTCACGATGCCGACGAACTCGCCTTCTTGGCTGTCGGCCACTTTTTGCACGCCGGCATCCTGAATCGTGCGGAGCCGGTTGGCCTTAATGAACAGCTGGTCGGTCAGCGACGGCAGTCGAAGGATGCGCCAGGCGGCGCCGTAGTCGTGGAGCTTCTTGCCGTAAAGCTCGCGGCAGCGCGCGATTTCGGCAGCGTATTGGGTTGCAGTGTGGGCCATACTTTTACAGGGTGAAAAGTACGGCCGTTTGCCCGTTTACGCTGAACCTTCGCGGCAGGCTTTTTAGCGCGGACCGCCCGCAGGTCATGGGCATCCTCAACGCGACGCCCGATTCCTACTACGCTCCGAGCCGCGCGCAGGGACTTGACCGGCTGGAGGCCCAGGCGGAACAGCTGCTCTCCGACGGTGCCGACTGGCTCGACCTGGGCGGGTGCTCCACGCGTCCCGGTGCGGAATGGCCGTCGCTCGACGAAGAATGGGGCCGCCTCGACGGCGCTTTTGAGCGCCTGCGCCTGCGCTTTGGCCCCAACGTGCCGCTTTCGGTCGACACGTTCCGCAGCGAGGTGGCGCGCCGGGCCCTTGACCAAGGCGCCGACCTGGTCAACGACATTTCGGGCGGAATCCTCGACCCCGCCATCTGGTCGGTAGCGGCCGAGGCGCGGGCGCCCTACGTCCTCACCCACTACCCTGCCGCGGGCGGCGAGCTTTGGGGGGCCGACCAAGCGACTTCGGTGACGGTCCGCGAATTGAGCGCACGCCTCATCGCCGCTCGCGAAGCGGGCCTCAACGACGTCCTACTCGACCCCGGAATCGGATTTGGCAAAACCCCTGAAGGCAACCTGCGCCTGGTGCGCGACCTCGCGCTGCTCCGGGAGTTCCCCCACCCCATCCTGGTCGGCGTGTCGCGCAAATCCCTGATCACGCGAAGCCTAGGCATCACCGCGGACCAGGCGCTGCCTGCCACTTCGGCCCTTCACGCTTGGGCCCTCGAGCGCGGCGCCCAAATTTTACGGGTTCACGATCCGCGCGAAGCCCGCGAAGTGGTGCAGCTCGCCTCGCTCCTGTTCGCGTAGTTCGGCCGCGCGTTTTTGCTGGTGGAGCTGCGACCACGGACGCACCCGACGGACGCAATACCGCACGCCCCGTGATCTGAAGTATAAATTCAATTTGGAGTTCCATATGAATTCATTTTCAATTAAGTAGCGAGTTCCAAATATTTGAGCGGAGTCGGCGCGGACCTGGACGCAGGCCAGCCCGCGGCCGACCGCGACCCAGCGCTGCTCGCGCAGCGATTGGGGTCCGCTTCGGGCCAAAAGCAGCGCCGTCAGCGCCAAGGACCACGAGACCCGAAGGACGTTCCGCGTGCGGAGTCCCTAAAGGCCCACGGCGGCGAGCAGCGACACCAGCACCCACGAAGTCGGCGACAAAAAACGGTCGCTCCACACCCAGCGGGGGTCGGCGGCCAGCGACTCCAAGGCCGCCAGCAGGGGCTCGGGGTCGGGCACGGGAATTCCGGCCAGGGCCGCCAAGCTGCAGGGGTACACGAGCATCAGCGGCGGCACCAGGAGGGCGTTGGTCAGCAAGAACGCCAGCGGAACCGTGTGGAACGCGTTCAGCGATAGCGCGGTGGTGGCCCACTGAGCCGCGAGGGACGTGCGCAGCCCCGCGAGGACGGCGGCGCGGCGGGTCACCGGGGTTCCGGGAACGGTCGGTGGACTGGCCACGATGAGCCCGAGGACCGCGGCCGTGGATAGCTGAAAGCTCAGCAGCTGCGCATACTCAGGTGCCCAAGCCAGCAGGCCGACCTGGGCCCAGGCGAAGGCGTCGAGGGCCCGCATTCCGCGCCCCCGCGCGACGAGGGCCGCGCCCGTGACGGTGATCATGGCCGCGGAGCGCACCGCGCTCGGAGCAAAGTCGACGACCGCGACAAAGGCCCAAATGGCGGCGATTCCGGCCGTCATGGCTCCGGGCCTGAGCCGGCGCGGAAGGCCGCGCGCGGCCGCCGCCACGCCCATCCAAAGGAGGCCGAGGTGGAATCCAGAGACCGACAGGACGTGGATGAGTCCTAGGGCTTGGTAGGCGTGCATGCTGGCTTCGGGGAGGTCGTCGAGGGCTCCGATCCACATGGCCAGGGCAAGTCCCCGGGCCGCGGGCCCCCAGTCGAGTTGCCGGATGCGCGCCCGGCCCCAGCCGGCTGCGCGCCGCCACC